>ERZ1673738.6277-NODE-6277-length-10000-cov-4.956863_pt1 | contig 10000 bp, 10 predicted proteins | sample MGYA00580198_ERZ1673738 | MGnify/ENA primary metagenome ERZ1673738 (study PRJEB41218, sample SAMN15661784) | gut metagenome | host: Homo sapiens | place: Canada: London | collected 2015-08-20/2019-03-30 | study: EMG produced TPA metagenomics assembly of... | reverse complement strand
GAGAGAGTGTGTTTTCGCGCATTTTATGCGTGAAAACGCGCGGGTCGGAGCGAAAACTCTTTTGTCAAAAAAGGGCAACGCCCTTTTTTGACAAGCTCAAATTCCCGGTGCACCGCACCGGGAATTTTTTCACGCTTTCAAGGCGATCCGGGGATATCAATACACCCGGGCAGGCTCCTCGCCGTTAAGCACGCGCAGAGCGCCCTGGGCCAGAGCCAGCAGCTCGTCCTCGCCGGGATACACGGTGATGGGGGCGATCCAGCCCACCATATCGGTGATGGCGTCCACAGTCTCCTTGCCGTAGGCAATGCCGCCGGTGAGGATGATCTGATCCACCTGGCCCTTCATGACCACGGCCATGGCGCCGATCTCCTTGCCGATCTGATAGTGGAAGGCGTCCACAGCGCCGGCGATCTCCTTGTCGCCGTTGTGGGCGGCCTTCAGCAGGTCGCGCATATCGTTGGAGCCGGTATAGGCCACCAGGCCGCCGTGACCGGCCAGCATCTTGCGGACCTCACCGGCGGTGTACTTGCCGCTGAAGCACAGGCTCACCAGCTGACCGGTGGGCAGGCTGCCGGACCGCTCGGGGGAGAAGGGGCCGTCGCCGTCCAGGGCGTTCTGGGTATCCACCACGCTGCCGTGGACGTGGGCGCCGATGGAGCAGCCGCCGCCCATGTGGCAGACGATAAGGTTCAGGTCCTCATACTTCCTGCCGTGCTCCTTGGCATAGCGCTTGGCAACGGCCTTCTGGTTCAGGGCGTGGAAGATGCTGGTGCGATGGAACAGGGGATGGCCGGCATAGCGGGCCACGTCGGACAGCTCGTCCACCACCACGGGGTCCACAATGTAGGAGGGGATGCCCAGCTGGTCGCCGATCTCCCGGGCCAGCAGACCGCCCAGGTTGGAGGCATGCTGCCCCTGAACGCCCACGGTGCAGTCGCGGACCAGCCGGTCGCTGACGGCGTAGGTGCCGCCGCGGATGGGGGCCAGCAGACCGCCCCGGCCGGAAACGGCGGACAGGGTCGTAACGTCGAAGCCCTGGTCATCCAGGGCCTGCATCACCAGCTTGCGCCGCCAGTCCTTCTGGGCGGGGATGGAATCAAATTTGTCGATCTCCTCGGCGCTGTGGCGCAGCGTCTTGTCGAAAAGCAGGGTTTCGTCCTCATAGACGCCGATCTTGGTGGACGTGGAGCCCGGGTTGATGACCAAAATTCTGTAAGACATGGGAATCTCCTCCTGTTGCATTGAATTGTTCCGAAAAAACAGCCGGATAACGACTTTATTGTATTATACAACAGTCGGTCAACCCATGTAAACTGTTTTTTCTCTTAAAACGAAACTTTCTTGGGAAAATGTTAAATTTTTACCGGGCGTTATTCCGCCGCAGGCCCGGGGATATCCCCCACGCCGTCCAGCACCAGCCGGGGGCGATAGGGGAATTTGGCAATGTCCTCCCGCCGGGTAACGCCGGAGAGCACCAGCACCGTGTCCAGGCCGGTCTCGATACCGGCCACCATATCCGTGTCCATCCGGTCGCCGATCATCACCGCGTCCTCGGAGTGGACCCCCAGAATGCGCAGCCCCGTGCGCATCATCAGGGGGTTGGGCTTGCCCACGAAGTAGGCGTTCTGGCCGGTGGCCATTTCGATGGGGGCGATCATGGCCCGGCAGGCGGGAATGATGCCGTCCTCCGAGGGGCCGGTCAGGTCACTGTTGGTGCCGATGAGCTTGGCACCCTTCAGCACCAGCCGCACCGCCCGCAGAATGTTTTCGTAGTTATAGCTGTTGCCCTCGCCGATGATGACATAATCCGGGTCCACGTCGTTCATGGTGATGCCCTCGTCGTGGAGGGCCATGATCAGCCCCGCCCCGCCGATGACATAGGCGCTGCACCCGGGGGCCTGACTGCTGACGAACCGTGCCGTGGCCAGGGCGCTGGTATAGAAGCGGCTCTCGTCCACGTCCAGCCCCATGCGGCGCAGCTTCTGCTGCAGCTCCTTGGGGCTGCGCTCGGAGGAGTTGGTCAGAAACAGGAAGTTCTTCTCCTCCCGGTAAAGCCAGTCCACAAATTCCTTCACCCCCGGCAGCAGCCGGTTGCCGTGATAGATCACGCCGTCCATGTCGCAGATAAAGCCTTTTCTCTTTCGCAGCTGGTCCATAAGATCCCTCCTATAGGATAAAATTTACCGATTTCCGCAGTTTTTCCGCCAGATCAGCGCCAGCCCCCGCAGCAGCAGACTGTCGTCGTGCAGGATCCTCCGGCGGCAGTAGGGGGTAATGATCCCGGACAGGCCCCCGGTGGCCACGGCAGTACAGGGCTGCCCCAGCTCCTCCTCCATGCGCTCCAGCAGGCCGTCGGCCATGGCGGCGGCGCCGTAAATGGCCCCGGCCTGAAGGCTGTCCTCCGTAACGGAGCAGATGACCTTTCCCGGCGGCTCCAGGGCAATGTCCGGCAGCTGGGCCGTGCCGGAGAACAGGGCGTGCAGGCTCAGCTTCACCCCGGCCAGGATCACGCCGCCCCGATAGCGGCTCCGCCGGTCCACCACCGTCACGGTGGTGGCGGTGCCGAAGTCGAACACCACCACCGGCAGAGGATATTCCGCCGCTGCCGCGGCGTCCGCCGCCAGCAGGTCCACCCCCAGGGTATCCGGCTCCTCAATGGCGATCTCCAGCCCCGCCGGGGTAGTGGGACCCACCACCAGGGCCTCCAGCCCCGTAACGCTTCGGATGGCCCGGGCCGTTTCCTCCGTCAGCCGGGGCACCACCGAGCCGATGACGGCCCCCTCCGGGGCGTCATGGCCCGCCAGCACCTGCCTCACGGCGTCCTCGTAGGCCGCAAGGGGCAGCATCTCTCCCGAGGGGATGCGGCGCTGGGATACCACCCGATCCCCGTGGTCCAGCAGGGCAAGAACAATGTTGGTGTTTCCGATATCGGCGGTCAGCAGCATAAAATTTCCTCACTTATACAGCGTTTTTAGCTTGGCCGGATAGTTTGCGCTTTCCGGCCAAGCTGTGGTTATTTCAGGGCTTTTTCTTGGGAATGGTAACGGTAATGGTGGTGCCCTTGCCGGGCTGGCTCTCCAGGTCCAGGGTGCCGTGGTGATAGGCCACGGCATGCTTCACGATAGACAGGCCCAGGCCTGTGCCGCCGGAGGCCTTGGAGTGGCTCTTATCCACCCGGTAAAACCGCTCAAACACCCGGCTCTGGTGCTCCGGCGCAATGCCGATGCCGGTATCCGCCACGGAAATGGCGGCGCTGTCTCCCCGGTCGGTGACGGTGACCCGGACGCTGCCGCCGGGGACGTTATACTGAATGGCATTGTCGCAGAGGTTATACACCGTCTCATACAGCAGACGGCGCACGCCCTCCACCGGGATCTCCGGGCCCTCCACGGTGATGGCCGTCCCGCTTTTTTCCGATTTGTCCCGCAGATCGGCGGCGATATCCCGGCACAGCGCCGAGACGTCCACACGCTCCCAGGGCAGGGGGTCTCCCTCGTCCAGCTGGGACAGGCGGATGATGTCGCCGATCAGGGCCACCAGCCGCTGTGCCTCCCGGCGGATGTGCCCCACGAACCGGGGCAGGTCCTCCTGCTTGACCAGGCCGTTCTCAATGAGCTCTGCGCTGCCGATGATGCCCTGAAGGGGCGTTTTCAGCTCATGGGATACGTTGGCGGTAAACTCCCGGCGGCTCTGCTCCGCCGTCTCCTGCTGGGTGATGTCAAAGGCCAGCAGTACCGCCCCCAGAGTGTCGGGGCCGGACTGGATGCGGGAGATGTCAAACTGATAAATGCGGCCCAGCCGCTGGACACGGACCTCGCTGTGACCGGCGTCCATGGCGGACGCCAGCGCGTCGCTGACGTCGCGGCCGCGGTCCACCGTCAGGAAATCCTGGCCCAGGCAGCTCTCGCCGGTGCCGAACACCCGGCAGGCGGCGGCGTTGATGCTGAGCACCGCGCCGCTTTCGTTCAGCAGCACCAGCCCCTCCTGCATGTGGGAGGTGATCTGGCGGAACTCGTCGGACCGGCGGCGCAGGTCCGTCAGCTGCCGGTCGATCTGCTGGCGCTGCACATTGATGCGGCACAGCAAAGGCGACAGCTCCTCATAGGTGTCGTTTTCCAGAGGGTGCTCCAGATCCAGGGCATTCAGAGGGGCGGTGATCCGGCGGGACAGACGGCCCGCCAGAAGGCCCGACAGCACCAGGGCTGCGGCGGCGGCCAGCAGAATGGCCGGCAGCATTCCCAGCACCAGCATGCCCACGGTAGCCCGGCTGACGGAAATGCGCAGCACCGAGCCGTCCGGCATACGCTGAGCATAGTAGCTGGTCTTTTCCAGCAGGGTGCTGGAATAGCGGGTGGAGCTGCCGGAGCCGGTGCGCAGGGCCTCCCGGACCTCCAGGCGGTCGCCGTGGTTCTCCAGGCTTTCGGCGTCGCGCTTGGTGTCGCACAGCACCGAGCCGTCGGCGGCGATCCAGGTCAGGCGGTAGCGGTCCGCCGTCAGCCCTTTCAGGTAATCCGTGCCCTCCGTCTCCACGGCGGCGGCTGCCAATTGCAGCTGATCCTGGAGCTGGGACTCCTGCACGGAGGCAAAATAGCTGTACAGGCAGGTCATGACGATGACCACCCCCGCCAGCAGCACGGCCACGGCGGACAGCATAAACGAACGGAAAATTTTCTTGGTCATCCTTGTTCCTCCAGCCGGTAGCCCACATTGCGGACGGTCTGGATCAGACTGCCGTAGGGGCCCAGCTTCTGGCGCAGCGTGCGGATGTGCATGTCCACGGTGCGGGTCTCGCCGTAATAGTCGGTGCCCCACACCTGGGCCATCAGCTGGTCCCGGGTGAAGGCCATGCCGGGATGGGACAAAAACAGCCGCAGCAGCTCGTATTCCTTATAGGTCAGGAGCACCCGCTGCCCGTCGCAGGAGACGGTGTGGGCGTCCTGGTCCAGGGTCAGGCCGGACAGGTGCAGCACGTGGCTGGGCCGGGCGCACCGGCGCAGCACGGCCTTGACGCAGGACACCAGCTCCATGACCCCGAAGGGCTTGGTGAGATAGTAGTCCGCGCCCAGGTCCAGGGCCTGGATCTTGTCATATTCCGCGCCCTTGGCGGTGGCCATGACAACGGGGATGGAACGGGTGGCAGGGGCGGCCCGCATACGGCGCAGCAGCTCCACACCGTCCACACCGGGCAGCATCACATCCAGCACCACCAGCTCCGGCAGCTCCCGGGCCGACTCCAGCGCGGACCAGAAGGCCCCGCCGTCGGCGAAGCCCTGGGCCTGGAACCCGGTGGACTGCAGGGTGTATACTTCAATATCAAGGATACTGGCATCGTCCTCTACGCACCAGATCATGGGTTATCCCTCCTTGTGCCGGCCGGTGATGGAAAAAATCACCCACTCGGCGATGTTGGTGGCGTGGTCGCCGATGCGCTCGAAATACTTGGCGATCATCAGCAGGTCCAGGGCGTACTCCCCGTCGCCGGGGTCGGCGGCGATGCGGGAAATCAGGGCCTGCTTCACCTGGCGGAAATAGGCGTCCACGGTGTCGTCGGCGGCAAGCACCGCCTCTGCCTTTATTGTATCATGTTTTACGTATGCGTCAACACTTTCTGTCACCATAGAGATGGTGGCCCGGGCCATCTGGCAGAGAATGTCGTCATGCTCGGCGGTGCGGCCCTTCAGGAAGGTGACGATCTCGGCGATGTCCTGGGCCTGGTCGCCGATGCGCTCCATGTCGGTGATCATTTTCAGGGCGGCGGAGATCTGGCGCAGGTCCCGGGCCACCGGCTGCTGCTGCAAAAGCAGCTTCAGGCACAGGGACTCGATGGTGCGCTCCTTCTGGTCGATCTCCGTGTCCAGGGGGCCCACCTGGGCGGCCAGGGCGGGGTCTCCCTCCGTCAGGGCCTTGGCGGCCAGGGCGATGACCTCCTCGCACAGGGCACCTATCTCGATGAGCTCCCGGTTCAGCAGCGCCAGCTGCTGGTCAAACTGTCTTCTCATTATCCGAACCTCCCGGTGATGTAGTCCTCGGTGCGCTTGTCGGTGGGGTCGGAGAACAGCTGCTCCGTTTTGCCGAATTCCACCAGCTCACCCAGCAGGAAAAAGGCCGTATTGTCGGAAATGCGGGCCGCCTGCTGCATGTTGTGGGTGACCATGACCACGGTGTAATGCTCCTTCAGCTCCAGGGCCAGGTCCTCGATCTTGGAGGTGGAGATGGGGTCCAGGGCGCTGGTGGCCTCGTCCATCAGCAGCACCTCCGGCTCCACGGCCAGGGCCCGGGCGATGCACAGGCGCTGCTGCTGGCCGCCGGACAGGCCCATGGCGCTTTTCTTCAGCCGGTCCTTCACCTCGTCCCAGATGGCGGCGGAGCGCAGAGAGCGCTCCACAATGTCGTCCAGCTTGGCGTGGCTGCGGACGCCGTGGGTCCGGGGCCCATAGGCCACGTTGTCATAAATGCTCATGGGGAAGGGGTTGGCCTTCTGAAACACCATGCCGATGCGCTTGCGCAGCAGGGTGGGGTCCACCCCGGCGTCATAGATGTTCTTTCCGTGGAAGTCCACCTCCCCCTCGATCTTCACGGAGGGGATCAGGTCGTTCATGCGGTTCAGAGTCCGCAGGAACGTGGATTTGCCGCAGCCGGAGGGACCGATAAAGGCGGTGATCTGCCGCTCCGGGATGGCGACGGATACGTCGTGGAGGGCGTGGTTCTGCCCGTACCACAGATGCAGGCTCTTGGCCTCAAGAATGGGTTCCATAGCAATGCCTCATTTCTTTCGCAGCTTCCGCCCCACCAGGGAGGCGGACAGGTTGATCAGCAGGGTCAGCACCATCAGAATGGCGGCGATGGAGAAGGCCAGGGCCGTCTCGCCGCCCTCGGTGGCATAAACGTACAGGGCCACGGTCAGGGTGGCGGAGGAGGTGTGCAGAGCCTTGACAAAGCCCACCAGCTCCAGGCCGAAGCCCGCCGTATACAGCAGGGCGGCGCTTTCGCCCACAATGCGGCCCACAGCCAGGATGCAGCCGGTGACGATGCCGTCCACGGCTCCGGGCAGCACCACCGTGCGGATCATGTGCCATTTCCCGGCTCCCAGGCCCAGGGCCCCCTCCCGATAGGACTGGGGCACGGTTTTCAGGCTTTCCTGGGTGGTGCGGACGATGGTGGGCAGGATCATCACCACCAGGGTCAGGCCGCCGGCCAGGATGCCTGCCTGAAGGTTCATCCGCTGGACGAACAGCAGCATGCCCACCAGGCCGAAGATGATGGAGGGGATGCCCGTCAGGGTCTCGGTGGCGAACTCGATAACGGACACCAGGCGGCGGTTGGACGCGTATTCCGTCAGGTAAATGGCGGCCCCCACTCCCAGGGGCAGGACGATGACCATGGCCACCACGATGATATACAGGGTATCCAGAATGTTGGGCAGGATGCCCACGGTGTTCTTGATATAGCTGGTCTGGCTGGTCAGCAGGGACCAGGTGATGCCCGGCACTCCGCGATAGAAGATATAGCCGATGAGAAACAGCAGCAGGGCGCAGGTCAGCCCCGCGCACAGCCATACCAGGAACCGCAGCCCTCTGTCATACAGACGGCGGCGGGGCGACAGCTTTTCCTCCATGGGTCAGTCCTCCTTCCTTTTTTTGATGAACACGTTGAGAAAAACGTTGATGAGCATAATGAACAGAAACAGCACCAGGCCGATGGAGAACAGGGCCTGCTGATACAGGCTGCCCACCGGGGCATAGGACATGCCGGAGATGATGCCGGTGGTCAGGAACCGGACGGACCGGAACAGCCCCGGCATATTGGCCACATTGCCTGCCACCATGATGATGGCCATGGCCTCGCCGATGGCCCGGCCCACGCCCAGCACCACGGCGGTGGCCACGCCGCTGCGGGCGGCGTGAAGGCTGACGCGGAAATACGTTTCGGCGGCGGTGGCTCCCAGGGCCAGACTGGCCTCCTCATACTCCCGGGGCACCGCCCGCAGGGCCGTCTCCGACACGTTGATGATGGAGGGCAGCACCATAATGGACAGCACCAGGATGGCCGCCAGCAGACAGGCGCCGGACCCCAGGGAGAAGGTGGTGCGGATCAGCGGCACCAGCACGATCATGCCCACCAGGCCGTATACCACCGACGGGATACCCGCCAGCAGCTGCACGGCGGTGCGGATCACGGCGGCCACCGGGGCCGGGGCCAGCTTGGAGAGGAAGATGGCCGTCATCAGGCCGATGGGCACGCCGATGACCATGGCCCCGGCGGTGCCGTAAACAGAGGTGAGGATAAAGGGCAGAATGCCGTATTCCGCGCCGGTGGTGGTGTTGGTGGGGTCCCAGACCTGGCCGAACAGAAACCTGAACAGGCCGATCTGGCGGATGGCGGGCAGGCCCGAGAGGATCAGGTACACGCTGATGACCAGCACAAAGCCCACGGCCACGATGCCGCACAGCAGGAACACCAGGTGGATCACATTTTCCAGGGCCTTACGGGCCCCTGTATTCTTTGAACGCATAGTCGGTTCCTTTCTTGTCCGGAACGGGAAATGCCCCTGGCCCGGGATTCGGGTCAGGGGAGGTTTCCCGGGGTGGTTACTTGGCCACGGGCACCGCACCGGCGTTCTTGATGAGGTCGGCAGCGGCGGCAGAGGTGGCGAAGTCAAAGAAAGCCTGGGCAGCGGCGGAGAGAGTAACGCCATCCTTGGTCACCAGCACGAAGGGGCGCTGGATCTGGTAGCTGCCATCCAGGACGGTGGCTTCGGTGCAGGCCACACCGTTCACGGTCAGAGCCTTGACGGCGGCCTTGCCTTCCACGGCGGACAGGGAGGCATAGCCAATGGCGTTGGGGTTGCCGGCAACAGCCTCAATGACGCCGCCGGTGGAGGTCAGCTCCTGGTCCAGCTTGCAGGAGTCCTTGGTGTCGGTGATGGACTCAAAGCCGTCCCGGGTGCCGCTGCCGGACTCACGGCCGATGCAGGAGATGGCGCCGGGGTCGCCGCCCACTTCGCTCCAGTCGGTGATCTTGCCGGTGAAGATGTCGGCGATCTGCTGAGCGGTCAGGTCCGCGACCTTGCTGTCGGCGTTGACGATGATGGCGATGCCGTCCAGGGCCACGGTGGTCTCCTTCAGGCCGGCGGACTTCTCCTGGTCCTTCAGGGCCCGGGAGGCCAGGCCGATGTCGGTGGAGCCGTTCTTCACGGCCTCAATGCCTGCGCCGGAGCCGGTGGGGTCATAGGTGACGGTGACGCCGGGATTGTCGGTGGTGAACTGCTCCTTCAGCGCGCCGATGACCTTGTCCATAGAGGTGGAACCGTTGGTGGACACGGTGCCGGAGAGAGCGGTGTTGTTGTCGTTGTTCTCAGGGGTGTCATTGCCCTTCTGGCCGCAGCCGGCCAGGATGCCCAGCACCATAACGGCGCACAGGGCGATGGAAAGAAACTTTTTCATTTTTTCAGAATCTCCTTTCGATTCGCGTTTTGGGATTTCCTTGGTACAGCTCATAGCATACGGAGCGGATGTAAAGGGGAAAAGACGCGTTTTGTAAAGTCTGCGTAAAATGCGGCGGATCGGTGCCGGAGAGGACGGCATAGCGGTGATTTTTTCTTCTCGTGAAAATATTTCCCCGCGAACCAATTCGGACCGGAAAGCTGCTGGTCATTTTATATAAACGCCTTGCCGCGCCGTATGAATGTCCATAGGTCCGACGGAATGCGGCTTTCTTTTGTGACATAATTCACAAAAAGCCGCATAAAATGGGACTGTAAAATTGCCTGCTGCGAAACAGAACGACCCGGAGAGGAGGGGGGAGGCGTAAGAAATCGATTAAAGAAAGCGTGATGCGTGACAATACGGCGTTAAGGAGAGACTGTATCGCTTTACAGGGGAAAACACACATGGTAAAGTGACCATAGTCCCCTTTACCGGACATAAGGGGGACATCCATATGAGTAAGGAGAGAAAACAATGGAAGAAAGAAAAGGCTTTGGATCCAATTTCGGATT
>ERZ1673738.6265-NODE-6265-length-10022-cov-5.493529_pt1 | contig 10022 bp, 3 predicted proteins | sample MGYA00580198_ERZ1673738 | MGnify/ENA primary metagenome ERZ1673738 (study PRJEB41218, sample SAMN15661784) | gut metagenome | host: Homo sapiens | place: Canada: London | collected 2015-08-20/2019-03-30 | study: EMG produced TPA metagenomics assembly of... | reverse complement strand
CGAAATAGTTGTCGGAGAGCAGCAGGTCGTCGTTTTCGTTCCGGATAGCCACGCTTCCGGCGTATGCCTCTGCGGAAACCACAATCTCGTCTCCCTCGACGCGGGTCGTCAGCTTCGGATCGGCATACTCATAAATCTGCGGAACACCGAACAGGACGCTTCCCTCGGACACCGTCTCGCCGTTTTCGAGCAGGGTGTAGACGACATGATCCTGCCGCACGCGGGCCTGCGGAAGCTCCTCCTTATCCAGCCAGACCGTGGAGAGCGCCGGGACGGCGATCTCCTGCTCGTGCTCCCCGCCGATCACCTGCGAGCGGCTGTCGCGCAGGCTCCAGCGGACGGTCAGAACCCGGTCCTGCCGTGTTTCATTGACGACGTTCAGGCGAATGCTCTTCTCAAACGGAGGATTGCGCGTATTCAGATTCATATCCTGCGAAAGCATGCCCTCCTCGCAGCAGGAGAGCAGAACAGGAGCAAAGAAGCGCTTCTCGAAATAATGCAGAGCCTTCCAGCGGCCGGAATAATCGATCGACGACCACGAGGCCACCGGCCAGCAGTCGTTGAGCTGCCACACAATCGTTCCCATGCACTGACCGCGATGACGGCGCCAGTGCTCAACGGCATAGCGCATGGCCTGCGCCTGCAGCAGCTGCGAGGCGTAGACAAACTCCTCGAGGCTGGTCGGATAGCGCAGATACTGCGTCATGTAGACCATCATCTTCGAAAAACCGCCGAAGCACTTCTGGTGCCTCTGCATCACAAAGGAGAAGGGATTGCGATCCTCCGGCTCGGTAAAGGCTTCAATCTGCTTCATGGAAGGCATCGACTCAAAGCCGAACTCCGAGGCATAGCGGAAGGTGTGGAGACGGTAGTCGGGAAAGGGCCGGTAGCCGTGCCACACAGCCCAGTAGTGGGCGTCGCCGCGCGTCTCGTCCTGCGGATCGTCGAAGTCGCCGCCGGACGACGGGCTCGACGGCCAGTAGAAGGCGTCCGGATCCTCGCGGCGGATGATCTTCGGAATAATATAGCTGTACATGCGGGTATAGTCGCCCTTGAGCAGCGGCGTTTCGCCGTAGCCCTCATACAGGAAGCTCTCCATCTCGTTGTTGCCGCACCACAGGCCGAGGCTGGCATGATGGCGGATGCGGCGCACGTTGTCCTCAATCTCGCGGGAAATGTTCTCCTCAAACTCCTCCGTGAGGCGGTACGTCGCGCACGCAAACATCAAATCCTGCCAGACCAGCAGGCCGAACTCGTCGCACAGATCAAAGAACCAATCGTGCGGGTAAAAGCCGCCGCCCCAGACGCGCACGGCGTTGTAGTTGGCCTCCACACACTGCTCGAGCAGGCGGCGCGTCGTCTTCGGCGTGATCTGCGGCAGCAGGCAGTCCTCAGGAATGTAGTCCGCGCCCATGGCAAAGACGCACACGCCGTTGACCTCGTGGGCAAAGCTTTCGCCCCACTCGTCCTTTTCCCTGTGCACCGTCATTGTGCGCAGGCCGATCCGGCGCTCCCAGACGTCCTCGACGGCGCCGCCGGAAAGCAGCTCCACGCGAACCGTGTAGAGCGGCTGCTCACCGTAGCCGCGCGGCCACCACAGCTGCGGATTCTTGATCTCGAGCGCGTCGGGGGAGTCGCCCTGCGCGGCCACGGAGCCGTCCGGCGCGAAGACGGTGATGCGGGTTCCGTCCGCCTCGCCCTCGCGGCGCACGGAGAAGGAAAGGCGCACGCTTCCCTCCTCATGGTGCTGACGGACCAGCACGTCCGTCAGACGCGCGGAATGAATGCCAAGCAGCGTGACGTCGCGGAAAATGCCCATATCCGGCAGACGCGGACCCCAGTCCCAGCCGAACATGCAGCTCGATTTGCGCAGGTACGGGAAGCCGTCCGTCGTGTCCGTGTTGCACGGGATCGACCCGTTTTTCTCCACCTGCTCCGCAAGATAGCGCAGCGGCGAGGAAAGACGCACCTCCAGCACGTTTTCCGTTTCCCGCAGCAGGCCCCTCACCTCAAATTCCCAGACGCGGTGCATATTGTACGTCTTCCCGATCACCGTGCCGTTGAGGACAATCTCAGCGAGCGTATCGACACCGTCAAAGCGCAGCACGGCGCGCGGACAGGCAAAAACCTCCGGCGCGGCGTCAAAGGTAAGCGCGTAAGTGCAGTCCTCCCGCGAAAGCTCCTCCGCCCCGGCCGCGTTGTCGCGGAAATACGGGTCGGGGATCTCGCCGTGACGGTACAGATCGGTGTACAGCGAGCAGGGAACCTCTGTTTCCAGCTCCTTGCCATGCCACAAAAGCCGCCAGCCCGCTTTGAGCTTCTGGTGTTCCATCGTATGACTCCTCCTTGTTCTGATACGGCGGCCCTCTCCCGCCCGAGGCGGGCTGTCTGGCTTCGCCGGATTCCTGAAAACGTCTTGCGGCGTTTTTACCATCGTACAGCGAAACCGGACAGAATGCAAGCGGCTTGATTCCTGTTTTCTGTCTTTTTTTCCGACTTTCCTGCGGCCCGCCGGAGGAGCATCCGACTTCCGCGAAAAACATACGCATGTTTCTTCCGCAAGACGATACAAAAGCAGGCGATTGCCCGGCTCTGTGCGAAATGGATATTCTTCTGCACAGAAAGAAGCGGCGGCCCTGATTTCTCAAGGCCGCCGAAACCGGTTCTTTTATGAAGTTTTCCGGGAACGCGCACAGCAGCTCAGCCGGGAAGCGTCTGGTGGTGCATCCTGTTCTCAACGGAGATCGGACGGCCCCGGCGCAGATAAACGCGGGAAACGCGGCGGCTCACACCGCACACCAGCTCATAACCGATGGTATCCACCAGAGAAGCCACCTCGTCGGCTGTCGGCTCCTTGCCGAAAAGAACAACCTCGTCGCCGACTCTCGCCTCCGGAATGCCGGTGAGATCCACCATCAGCTGATCCATGCAGATCCGGCCGATGATCGGCGCGCGCTTGCCGCAGACCATCACCCAGCCCTTCCCGAACAGGGAGCGCGGGTAACCGTCGGCATATCCGACCGGAATGGTACCAATGAGCATCGTCCGTTCCGCGGTAAAGCACCGGCCATAGCTGACCGAGGTTCCCTCTTCAATCGGCTTGATGAGGCTTATCATGCTCTTGAGGCACATGGCCGGCCGCGAATTCATCTGATTCTCCACCTGCGCGGAGGGCTGCAGGCCGTAAAGAATGATGCCGGGACGCACCATATCGAGCTGAAACTCCGGGTAATCGAGCACGCCCGCGGAATTGGCACAGTGGCGCAGGCGGAAGGTCACGCCGCGCTGCTCAAGCAGGGAAATCGCATGCGTGAAAATCCGGAACTGGCGGTCGGTGCAGTAGCGGCCCTGCTCTCCCCCGTCGGCGACGGAGAAATGCGTAAAAATTCCCTCCGGGATGATCCCCCGCAGCTGGCAGGCACGGAACATTTCGTCAATGCTTCTCCTGTCGCGCTCCCTGTCCTGATACAGGAAGCCGATGCGGCTCATTCCCGTATCGACCGCAATGTGGCCCTTTACCGTGTAGCCGCCGCGCTGGGCGACGTCGGAGAGACGCACGGCATAGTCGAGGGAAAGGATTGTCTGCGAGAAATTGCCGCTGCACAGCCGGTGTGCCAGCTCGGGCGGCGTGTAGCCGAGGATCAGAACCGGCAGGCGGACGCCCGCCCCGCGGATCTCCTCAGCCTCCTCCAAATTGGATACCGCCAGCCATTCCGCGCCGAGCGCCTCATACTCCCGGGCGATGGTGGCCGCGCCGTGCCCGTAAGCGTCCGCCTTCACGACACAGCACATTTTGGTATCGGGCTTTATTTTTTTTCGGATTTCATAATAATTGTGAGCGATGGCGTCGAGATCAATCTCCGCCCAGGTTCTGCGGATAAAGTCCAGATTCATCAAGCTCGCCTCCTTGCAGCAAGTAAACGGAGCCGCAGCTCCCGGGAGCGGCGCGGGAACGCCTCCGTTTCCCGGAAGCGCCGCCTCCGACGAGCGCGTCCCTTATCGGAAGTAGCGCACACCGGACTCAAACAGAAGCTGATCCTTCGCGCCGGGAACGTTCGCGTAGAGATTGTCGCCCTTTCTCTCGGAGTGGCCCATCTTGCCGAGGACGCGGCCGTCCGGGCTCGTGATACCCTCGACGGCGCAGACCGAACCGTTCGGATTCCACTCAATCGAGCCGCTCGGCTTCCCGCAGGGGGTGACGTACTGCGTGGCGATCTGACCGTTCGCGATCAGGCTGTCGAGCACCTCGCCGCTCGCGACAAAGCGTCCCTCGCCGTGCGACACCGGCACTGCGAAGATATCGCCGGCATTCACGCCCGCAAACCACGGCGACTTAACGCTCGTGATACGGGTATAGGCCATGCGGGAAACATGGCGGCCGAGGGTGTTGAAGGTCAGCGTCGGGGCAGCCTCGCTCGGCTCGGTGATTCTGCCGTACGGCACGAGGCCGAGCTTGATCAGCGCCTGGAAGCCGTTGCAGATGCCGAGCATCAGGCCGTCGCGCTTCTCCAGCAGCTCGGCGACAGCGTCGGCCACGCGCGGGCTGCGGAAGGTGGTGGCGATGAACTTGCCGGAGCCATCCGGCTCGTCGCCGCCGGAGAAGCCGCCGGGCAGCATCACGATCTGCGCGCTGCGCACGGCCTGCTCCATCTTCGCGATGGTCTCCTCAATCGCGGCGGCGGAGAGGTTGCGCACAACCAGGATCTCCGTCTCGGCTCCCGCCTTCTCAAAGGCGCGGGCCGTATCGTACTCGCAGTTCGTTCCGGGGAACACGGGGATGAAAACGCGCGGCTTCGCGGCCTTAATTGCCGGAGCCTTCGCATTGCGCTCCGTGAAGAGCGGCACGTCGCGCTCAACGGCAACCTCGGGAGCGTTGTTCGGGAACACCTTCTCAAGCGGATTCATCCACAGGGAAAGCAGCTCGTCGATCGGAAGCTCCTCCCCGTCGATCGAGACGGAAGGCTCCTCCTTCGTCTCGCCGAGAAGGACGGCTCCAAGGCTCTCCGGCAGCTCACCGGCCGCCTCGGCGACGAGGGAAGCGGAACGCGGCGCAAACAGCATCTGTGCATCCAGATCGGCAAATGCAAAGCCAAGCTTGTTGCCGAAGCACATCCGCGCGACGGCGGCGGCCGCGCCGCCCTCCTTCACCACAGAGACGGCGCCAATCGCGCCGCTCTCCATGAGAGAGAGCACCGTGCCGTAGTACTCCTTCACCTTCTCCCAATCGGGCAGAAGGGTATCCTTGTTCTCGGGGATGGGCAGCAGATAGACCTTCGAGCCACCCTTGGCAAAGGACGCGGAGCGCGTTTTGCTCGCCTTGGTCATCGTAACGGCGAAGCTCACGAGCGTCGGCGGGACGTCGAGCGTCTCAAACGTGCCGCTCATCGAGTCCTTGCCGCCGATGGCGGGCAGGCCGAGGCCGAGCTGAGCCTCGAGCGCGCCGAGCAGGGCGGAGGCGGGCTTGCCCCAGCGCTTCGGGTCGCCCGTCATACGCTCAAAGTACTCCTGGAAGGTCAGGCGGGCCTTCATCGGGTCCGCGCCGATGGCGCAGAGCTTCGAGAGGCTCTCCACGACAGCCCACGCCGCGCCGTGGAACGGCGAGAAGCGGGATACGCCGGGAATATAGCCGAAGCTCATCGCGGTCGCGTCGTCCGTCGTGCCGTGGCGCACAGGCAGCTTCGCGGCCATGGCCTCCTCGGGGGTGAGCTGGTATTTGCCGCCGAACGGCATGTTGACGGTCGCCGCGCCGATGGAGGCGTCGAAACGCTCCGCAAGGCCCTTCTGGCAGCAGACCTCCAGACGGGACAGGTTCTCGCGGAAGGCCTCAGCCTTGCCCTTGCCCTTGAGGCAGTCCGGCACGAGGGCGCGGTAATTCTGCTCCGGATCGACGGCGGAAATGACGACCTTCGCATTCTGGGTGACGCCGTTGGTATCAAGGAAGGAACGGGCGATGCTGACGACACGGTCGCCGCGCCACGTCATGTCGAGACGGGGCTCCGCCTTGACGACGGCCACGACGGTCGCGTCGAGGTTCTCACGGTCGGCGGCGGTGCAGAACGCCTCCACGCTCTCCGGAGCGAGGACGACGGCCATGCGCTCCTGGCTCTCGGAGATCGCGAGCTCCGTGCCGTCAAGGCCCTCATACTTCTTCGGGACCTTGTCGAGATCGATATCAAGGCCGGGGGCCAGCTCGCCGATCGCGACGCTGACGCCGCCCGCACCGAAGTCGTTGCAGCGCTTGATCAGAGTGGAAACGGCCGGGTCGCGGAACAGGCGCTGGAGCTTGCGCTCGGTGGGCGGGTTGCCCTTCTGCACCTCCGCGCCGCAGACCTCGACGGACTTCTCCGTATGAGCCTTCGAGGAGCCGGTCGCGCCGCCGATGCCGTCGCGGCCCGTCGCGCCGCCGAGCAGAACGATCACGTCGCCCGGAGCGGGCTCCATGCGCACGACGTTTGCCTTCGGGGACGCGCCGATGACAGCGCCGATCTCCAGGCGCTTTGCAACGTAGCCGGGATCGTAGAGCTCCGTGACCTGGCCGGTGGCAAGGCCGATCTGGTTGCCGTAGGAGCTGTAGCCGTGGGCCGCGCCGGTCGTAATCTTGCGGCTCGGAAGCTTGCCGTGCAGCGTCTTCTCCACCGGGACGCGCGGATCACCGGAGCCGGTCACGCGCATCGCCTGATACACATACGCGCGGCCGGAGAGCGGATCGCGGATTGCGCCGCCCAGGCAGGTGGCCGCTCCGCCGAACGGCTCGATCTCCGTCGGATGATTGTGGGTTTCGTTTTTGAACTGGACAAGCCAGTCCTCCGTTTTGCCGTCGATGGTAACAGGCACCTGGATCGAGCACGCGTTGATCTCGTCGCTCTCGTCAAGGTCGGGCACAAGGCCGCGGCGCTTTAACGCCTTCGTGCCGATGACGGCCATATCCATCAGGGAGACAGGGCGATCCGTCTCGCCGTAAACCTCGCCCCGTACGGCGAAATAATGGCGCAGCGCGTCCTCGATCGCGGCGGAAACGGGGCTCTTCTCCACGGTGATCTCCTGCAGATGGGTGGAGAAGGTGGTGTGGCGGCAGTGGTCGCTCCAGTAAGTATCAATGACGCGCAGCTCCGTAACAGTCGGGTCGCGGTGCTCCTGGTCGCGGAAATAGTCGCGGCAGAAGAAGAGATCCTCGCGGCTCATGGCAAAGCCCATGCGGCCGTAGAACGCTTCCATCTCCGCGTCGCTCCAGGAGATAAAGCCCGTGATCCGCGCCACGTCGGCGGGAACGTCGGATTTCATGTCGAGGGATTCCGGCTTCTCGAGGGAAGCCAGACGGCTCTCCACCGGGTTGACCATGTACTTTTCGATCCGCTCGAGCTCCTCGTCGGTGACGCTGCCGCCGAGGGCGACGACGCGGGCGGTGAGGACCTGCGGACGCTCCCCCTGCGTGAGGAGCTGGACGCACTGGGCGGCGGAGTCGGCCCGCTGGTCATACTGGCCGGGCAGATACTCCATCGCGAAGACGCGGTAACCCGCCGGAGCCTCATAGGTCTCCTCATACACGTTGTCGACGTTCGGCTCCGAGAAGATGGTGCCGCGCGCCTGCGCAAACTCCGCGGGGCTCAGCCCGGAAATATCGTAGCGGTTGAGCAGCTTCACGTCCGTAACGGACTTCATGCCGAGGTTCTCCACCAGATCGGCCAGAATGTGCTGGGCCTCGACGTCGAAGCCCGGTTTTTTCTCCACAAATACGCGAATCACGTCAGACATATTTTCCCTCGTTTCCGGCCTTGCGGCCATGTTGCGTCGCGGACAGGCAAGCTGACCGCGTTCTCCCTTTTTCTGCTTTTTATTCTAACATATTGCTTCTGACTAATAAAGTCACAATCAAAACAATTTACGAAAAGAGACGTGAAAGAATTCGGCCATCCTGCAAAAAGAGCTCCTTTTCCTCCGTCCAAAGATGCGCTGCCGCCGCCCGGTTTCTCCGCGGTCCGCCCGTCCGGGGGAGGCCCCTACAGCCTGCGTGCACGGCGTTCTTCGCCCATCAGGGCGGCAATGCGCGCGACAGACGACACCACAAGGATGCCGAGCGCCAGAGATCCCGCGATTCCGAGCGTGTGCATTCCCGTCTCGAGAAACCGCTCCGTGTTTCCGGCAATGCCGTACTCCATCGTGTAATAAATGCCGCCTCCGGGCACCATCGGCAGCAGCGCGACATGCAGGTAGCCCGTAGCGGGAGCGCGCCGCACGCGCGCCATGATCTCAGCGTAAACGGCAAGCGCAATGGTTCCGACAAAATATTGCAGCAGATCGTTCTGCGCAGGCGCGCACAGAAGATAGACGAACCAGCCGATCGCGCCGCCGAGCGACATCCAGAAGATGGACGAGCCGCGGATGTGCAGCAGAATACAGAAACCCACGCAGGAGGCAAAGGCGTACACGCACTGTAAATATTCCATCCCTCTCCCCCTCTCAGACGCCGAACAGCAGCCGCGGCAGCATCAGCGACACGCCCACGCCGAGCGCAATCGCCGTGGCGACAAGCAGGCTCTCGGAAAAACGGATGAGGCCCGCGACAACGTCGCCCGCCATCATATCGCGCATGAAGGTGGTAATCACAATTCCCGGCACAAGGTTCATCAGAGCTCCGATGATGATTTTATCCGTGCTCACGGAAAAACCGAGCGAGACCGCCGCCACGGTGACAAACCCCAGAACGGCTCCGCCCATCAGATTGCAGAAGAAAGCGTTCACCCGCCAGCGCTCCAGCCATGCCAGCAGCAGGCGCATCGCGACGCTGCCCACCGCCGCCCACACGCTGTCGAGCAGGCTTCCTCCGAAAAAGAGGCAGAAGAAAAAACCGACGACCGGGCTGGCCAGCAGCTGCGCGGGCAGGCCGTAGACAGGACGGCGCCGCACCTCGCCGAGCATCGCCATCGCCTTGTCATAGGGCGGCTGCTCGCGGCAGATACGGCGGCAGACGTCGTTCGCGCGATCGACGCGGTCCAGGTTTGTCTGGCGGTCGAGAATGCGCGTAACGCGCGTAAGAGGCGCGCCCTGCGGGGTGTTGACGGTGACGTAAATACAGCTCGGAATCGCGAAAACGTCTCCGTCATGCACGCCGTACGCCTCAAAAATGCGGTGCATGGATTCCTCCACGCGGTAAATCTCCGCCCCGCTGCGCAGCAGCAGGCTGCCGGCCTCTGTGGCCACGTTCAGAAGCTCCTCCCGGTTCAATGGCTCTCCCTCCTTATAACGCGGTACCCTTCTCCCCCTTGTCCTTCCCGATCAGCGCCCGAATATCGGCAAGCTTCTCGAGACAGTCCTCCCGGCCCAGCTCGTAGACCGCCTTGAGACGCTCTGGATCCTTCTCGTACCGGCTGACAAGCAGCGGCTTTTTCGGCCGCACGATGACGGCACGGCCAAGACGCTCCTCGACGCGGCAAAGCTCCATCTCGGCGTTGTAGGTCGAACCGCGGTCCAGCATGGTCTGCACAAAGTTCGGATAATCGGCGTACTTGACGCGCAGAACCGAGCGCGGAAAATCCGAACGCACGCTCTTGCGGTACGCCGGATCGCGGGTAAGCACAACAACATTCAGGCTGTTGCCGTCGACAAGGGACTGCTCGAGCGGGATCGGCATCGCGCAGCCGCCATCAAGCAGCTCATATCCCTGATACGATACAATCGGCGAGACAAACGGCAGCGAGCTCGACGCGCGCACCGGAACCAGATTGTCGTCCATGTCCTCCTTGTCGAAGAAAACGACCTCCCCCGACTTGAGATCCGTCGCGCCCACCCGCAGACGCACGGGCGAAGAAAACAGCTTGTCGTAGTCCAGGGGAACAAGCTCATGGAACAGCTCCCCAAAGATAAAGTCAAAGCCAAAGATGGAGCCCGTTTTGTACAGGCTTGTGACGCTCAGATACCGCTCGTCGCGGATATAGTTGTAAAAAATCTCAAAATTGCGCTTATGCTGGCCCGACAGAAAGCTCACGGCGTTGCACGCGCCCGCCGAGATACCGGAGACGCTTGGG
>ERZ1673738.6262-NODE-6262-length-10027-cov-30.427196_pt1 | contig 10027 bp, 12 predicted proteins | sample MGYA00580198_ERZ1673738 | MGnify/ENA primary metagenome ERZ1673738 (study PRJEB41218, sample SAMN15661784) | gut metagenome | host: Homo sapiens | place: Canada: London | collected 2015-08-20/2019-03-30 | study: EMG produced TPA metagenomics assembly of... | reverse complement strand
CTACACCATGTATGTGGTAGAGGACATCACCGGCACCCATACCGACCCCTACCACTACAAGCTCTATTTCCACACTGACATCCTGCCCAGCGTGGAAACAAAACCGTAAAGGCACTGACCAAAACATCCTGTTTTAGCCCGTATCAAGCACGATGCAGTTTGCACCGTGCTTTTTTATGCCCATTTTGCCCGCATGAGGACGAAACGGGCACCATCGCAGCGGGCAGTGCGTACCCTGCCCACAACCGGACGCAGACGGAGAACTGCGTCACCAAACCGAGGTTTTACCCACAGAAAGGAGTTTCCACCATGAAACGCGAAGATGTGAAGAACAAGATCCCTAGCATCACCGACGAGCAGCTGAACTGGCTCATGCAGGAGAACGGCGCGGACATCAACCGGGAGAAATCCGCCGCCACCGCCCTGCAGACCCAGCTGACCGCCGCACAGGCACAGCTCAAGACCGCACAGGAGGGCCTTGCTAAGTTCGACGGCGTGGATGTTGCCGCCCTGAACGCACAGGTGGCGAAGTTGCAGGCCGACCTGAAAACGCAGGCGGACGGCTTTGCCTTCGACAACGCCCTCGACACCGCCATCCTCGGCAAAAAAGGCCGCAGCATCAAGGCCGTGCGTGCCCTGCTGGACGTGGACAGCCTGAAAGGATCCGCCGACCGCTCTGCCGACATCGCCAAGGCACTGGACGAAGCTGCCAAGGCAAACCCGTGGGCCTTTGGTGAGGATGCCCCGACACCCGCGCCCGCGCCCGGTTATCCCGTCCTGCCCGGCGGCGGTGAACCGCGGCACCTGCCCAGCGAGAAGGACGGTGTCACCGCCGCATTCATGGACCGCAACCCCGGTTTGAAAATCTGACAGCCGTGCAGCAGCACGGAGAAAGTGAGTAATTTTTATGGCACATGCAAATCAGGAACGTTGGGCCACTCTGGTGGACGCAAAGCTGCGCAACCAGCTGGTGACCCGTGATAACCTCATCTTCAACAGCCGCTACGAGGGCGACCCCACCTCCGGCAAGGTCAAGATCCCGGTCCGTGACACCGAGGTGGCCGTCAAGGAGTACGACAAGGCCAACGGCATCGCTGCCGAGGAGGGCACCACCACCTATCTGGATCTGAACATCGACCACGACGAGGCCGTGAACGAGCTGATCGACGGCTACGACGCCGACAGCGTGCCGGATGACATTGTGGCCGACCGTCTGGACAGCGCCGGTTACTCTCTGGCCCTGTCCATCGACAAGAAGTCCATTGCCGCGCTGGAAGGCGCGACCGGTGCCACCATCAGCGCCACCAAGACCGCCGCCACCGAGAGCAACGCCTATAAGCTGGCGCTGGAGGCCAAGCGCGTGCTGGGCCGCAAGGGCGTGCCCGCCGAGGGCCGTTTCCTCATCGCATCCCCGGAGTATCTGGAGGTTCTGATGCTGGATGAGCACTACATCAAGCAGGGCGACCTGTCGCAGGAGCTGGTGCAGCAGGGCGTCGTGGGCCGCATTGCAGGCTTCAACGTGTTTGAATCCAACAACATGGATTACGAGAGTACCACCCGCGTGACCAGCAAAAAGACCACCACCGAGTTCATTGCCGGTCACCCCAACTGGTGCCACCGTGTGATGGAGTGGCAGGTGGCCATCCATCTGCAGGACCTGTCCGGCTCCGGCAAGTACATCGGCGCATCCGCCGTGCAGGGCCGCAAGGTGTATGGTCTGAAGGTCTCCAAGCCCCAGACCCTGTACATCAAGCGCACCGAAGTGTAACGGGGTGCCCGCATGACCTACGCCGAAGTGTTTGATGTGGAAGCCGGGTTCCGTGCCCTGTCAAAGGACGAACAGACCCGGTGCGCCGCACTGCTGAGCGAGGCGGCCATCATCATTGACGCCTACAACCCGGACGCCGGAGCGGACGCCAAACAGCTCGTTTCCTGCCGGATGGTGCGCCGCCAGCTGGGCGAGGACGACAGCACGGGCGGCGTCAGCTTCCCCATGGGTTCCACCCAGGGCACTGCCACGGCGCTGGGCTACAGCCAGAGCTGGACCATGAGCGGCGGCTCTTCCGGCGAGTTGTATCTTTCCAAGCTGGAAAAGAAGCTGCTGGGCGTGGGCAGCCGCGTGGGGGCCCGCAGCCCGCTGGAGGACTTATGTTGAAAGGCATCGACATCACCCTGTACGAAAAGACCCAGTCCGGCACAGACGAGGCCGACGCCCCGGTCTACACCGAAACGCCGGTCACCGTGCACAACGTGCTGGTGGGCGAACCCTCCGCCGAGGAGATCACCACCGAACTGCAGCTCACCGGCCGGCGGCTGGCCTACACGCTGGCCATCCCCAAGGGCGACGCCCACGACTGGAACGACGTGCAGGTGGCGTTTTTCGGCCAGCACTTCCGCACCTGCGGGGGCGTCGTGCAGGGCATCGAGCGCATGATCCCGCTGTGCTGGAACAAGAAGGTGCAGGTGGTAAGGGATGAGTAAAGTGCGCTTTGAACTGGACCGTGCTGGGGTGCGTGCCCTGATGCGCTCCCCGGAGATGCAGGCCGTGCTGAAGGCGCGGGCCGACACCGTGAAAGACCGCTGTGGCGACGGGTACGAGGCCTATGTGGCCGCCACCCGCGCCGTGGCCGTGGTGGAGACCGCCACCCGGCAGGCTGCCGACGACAACTCGGCCAACAACACCCTGCTCAAAGCCACATCAGCCAGCCGGAAGGGCGGACCGTGCACGAGCACAAACGCCACTTGAAGGACGGCAGGGTCATCACCGTAAGGAGCTACCAGAGGAAGAAATGATCGAAGAAACCATCCGCAGCTTTCTGGCCGAGCGGCTGGACGTGCCGGTCCGGCTGAGCGTGCCAACTCCGGTCCCCGCCCGCTTTGTGGTGGTGGAAAAGACCGGCTCCGGCTATGAGGACGGCATCTATAGCGCCACCATCGCGGTGCAGTCCTACGGGCCCGCCGCCACCAGCCACGACGGCACCCTGGATGCGGCCAAGCTCAACGAGCTTGTCAAGGCCGCCATGCAGGACGCCGACAACCTGCCGCAGCTTGTGCGCTGCGACCTTTATTCCGACTACAATTTCCCCGACACCACTCGAAAACGACCCCGCTATCAGGCCGTTTTCGGCGTGGTGCATTACTGATCGAAAGGAGCCTTTTTTATGGCAGATGCAAAGAACGTGACCGCTGCAAAGCCCAAAGTGGGCGGTGCCATCTGGCGTGCCCCGCTGGGCACCCCGCTGCCCACCGACGCCAAGACCGAACTGGACAAGGCTTTTAAGTGCCTGGGCTACGCCTCCGATGACGGCGTGACCAACAGCAACTCGCCCTCCAGCGAGAACACCACCGCCTGGGGCGGCGACACCGTGCTGACCCAGCAGACCGAGAAGCCCGACACTTTCCAGTACACCCTGCTGGAGGCCCTGAACGTGGAGGTGCTCAAGTCCGTGTATGGCGACAGCAACGTCACCGGCACGCTGGAGACCGGCATCACCGTGAAGGCCAACAGCCAGGAGCAGGCCGACTGCAGCTGGGTCATTGAGATGGTGATGAAGAACAAGGCGGTCAAGCGCATCGTCATCCCGGATGCCGCCGTCACCGCCGTGGGCGATATCACCTACGCCAAGGGCGCCGTGGGTTACAACACCACCCTGACCGCCGTGCCGGATGCCCAGGGCAACACCCATTACGAGTACATTCTGGGCGGCACTGCTGCCGCCCAGGCCGCTGCCAAGACCAAGGAGGTGCAGGCATGATCACTGCAAAGACTGAATCCGGCTTTTCCATCGAGCTGGAGGACGACGCTCTGGAGGACCAGGAACTGTTCGACGCCATTTCCGGCATGCAGGACGGCAACGTGTTCAGCATGAGCCACCTGACCGAGCGCCTGCTGGGCACCGAGGGCCGCAAGAAGCTCTATGACCACCTGCGCAACGACAAGGGCCGTGTGCCGCCCCAGGCGGTGGCGCAGGCTCTGAATGAACTGCTGACCAGCTTTTCTGCCGGAAAAAACTCTGCATCCTCGCCGAACTGATCGCATCGGACGAGGACGCGCTCATCTGCGATTTCGCGCAATATTACCATGTGCTGGACTGGCGCAGCCTGCCGCTGCGTCTGGCGGCTACCCTTGCTGCCGGCCTGCCGGAGGACAGCCGCAGCATGATGAAGGCCAGCGGCAAGACCGTGCCGCTGCACATCGAGCTGCAAGCCTACACCGCCGACCGCCTGACGCAGATCCTGTGGGGCCTGAGCAACGACACCCGGACGGTGCCCTCTGTGCTGGCAGACCTGCACGGCCTGTCCGCGGACAGCGATACCGACGTGCAGAGCTACGACAGCCCGGAAGAGTTTGAGGCCGCCCTTGCGGCCCTGAAAGGAGGTGGATGACCATGCCGGACGGCATTGAGCTGGCAAAAGCGTATGTGCAGATCGTGCCCTCGGCAGAGGGCATCCAGGGCAAGATCACCGAAGCCCTGGGCGGGGAGCCTGCGGCAGCCGGTGACGCCGCCGGACAGTCCCTCGGTGCCCAGCTGGTGGGCACCCTGAAAAAGGTGATCGCGGCTGCCGGCATCGGCAAGATCATCTCGGAATCCATCAACCTGGGCGGCGCGCTGCAGCAAAGCCTGGGCGGTGTGGAAACGCTGTTCAAGGACAGCGCCGACACCGTTAAGGCCTACGCTGCCCAGGCCTACAAGACCGTGGGCCTGTCGGCCAACGACTACATGGAGCAGACCACCAGCTTTGCCGCCAGCCTGCTGTCCAGCGTGAGCCAGGACACCCAGGCGGCTGCCGATCTGGCCAACATGGCTATGGTGGACATGGCCGACAACTCCAACAAGATGGGCACCTCCATGCAGGACATCCAGAACGCCTATCAGGGGTTTGCCAAGCAGAATTACACCATGCTGGACAACCTCAAGCTGGGCTACGGCGGCACGCAGGCCGAGATGCAGCGCCTGCTGAAGGACGCCGAGAAACTCTCTGGCGTGCACTACGACCTGGGCAACCTGGCCGACATGTACAGCGCCATCCACGTCATCCAGAAGGAGATGGACATCACCGGCACCACGGCCAAGGAGGCATCCACCACCCTGACCGGCAGCTTTGCGGCCATGAAAGCTGCCGCCGAGAACGTGCTGGCCGACTGGTCCACCGGTGCCGATCTCACCGCCCCCCTGCAGGGGCTGGTGGAAACGGCCCAGACCTTCCTTGTGGGCAACCTGCTGCCCATGATCGGCAACGTGCTGGCGGGCATCCCGGAGCTGGTGTATACACTGGTGCCCGAGATTTTGCAATCCGGCACCCAGCTGGTCACCTCGCTGGCGGAGGGCTTCACCCAGGGCATCCCGGATTTTCTGTCCAATGCCCTGCCGCAGCTGCTGCAGTTCACCGAGGAATTGCGGGCCAACGCCGGTGTGTTCGTGGACGCCGGCCTGAACCTCATCACCCAGCTGCTGAACGGCCTGATCGCAGGCCTGCCGGACCTGATCGCCTATGTGCCCGACATCATCATCAACATCTGCGGGGTCATCAACGATAACATGCCCAAGATCCTGGCGCAGGGCGTGTCCATCATCGTGCAGCTGATCGCCGGTCTTGTACAGACCGTGCCCAGTCTGCTGGCCAACTGGAAAAAGATCCTGGAGGCGGTGCTGTCGGTCATCTCGGCCATCAACTGGCTGAACATCGGCAAGACCATCCTCACCGGTGTGGCCAATGGCGTGAAGAGCATGGGCTCCAGCCTGCTGAACGCCTTCAAGGGCGGCTTTTCCAGTGCGCTTGCCTGGATCAAGAGCCTGCCCTCGCAGGCGGTGCAGTGGGGCAAGAACCTTATCCAGAGCTTTATCAACGGCCTCACCGGCAAAGGCGGTGCGGTTGGTGCAGGAGCCATCGCAGCCACCGCCGGTGCCACCATTGCTAAAACCGCCAGCGGGAACGACTGGTCCTCCGTCTGGGCGGACGCCAACGCCGACGTGGCCGACAGCGCCCAGTCCATGGCGGAGGTGGTCGTCCCGGCCTATACCAAGTCCGGGGACGCCGCCACCAAGGCGGCCAAAAAGACCAAGGCCGCCGCACAGGCCGCCGAGACCCTGCTGTGGTCCCTGCAGGACGCAGGCCACACCGACACCACCAACGCCCTGGGCAAGGTGACCATCCAGACCACCGAGCTCACCGAGCACCTGCGCAAGGGCAGCGAGGAGTATGACCGGCTGACCCGCACCGTGACCGAATCCGGCAAGGAGATGGTGAACGGCGTGGTGAAAAACTACAAGACTGTCACCAAGTATGTCACCGACCACGGCAAGACCACGGCCCAGACCCAGAAGACCTATGAAGAGATCGCTGCCACTGTAGCCAAGACCGTTACGTCTACAACGGATTCCGTGGTCAACGGCATTGCCACCAGCACCAAGACCATCACCGAGACCCTGACCGACAAAACCACGACCCAGAAACAGGTCATCACCGAGACCTGCAACGACATCGTGGACGGGGCGCTGGTCACGGTGGAGCGGGTCAAGACCATTGCCGCCGATGGTGTCCCGCAGATCACCGAGGAGATCAAGAAAGCCTCTGCCAACAGCTTTGACGGCCTCGTCAAGGGCTGGCAGGACGAGGCCGACAAGGGCGTGGTGGGTACCTTCAGCACGCTGGTGACTGCTGTGAAGAAGCAGGACTGGCAGTCTGTCGGCGAATGGGTGCTGTCCACCCTGTACAACGGCCTTGCCCCGCAGGCAAAGCAGCTCATTGACGACTTCGGCAAGAACCTGATCCAGCAGGTCAACAACGCGCTGGGCAAGGGGGTCAGTGCCGTCTCCAACGGCCTGTGGGATATGGGCGGCGACCTCGCCAAGGGCCTGACCAGCGGTTTTGCAGACGTGCTCACGCAGGCGCAGGGCCTTGGTTCCACCCTCACCGGCATCTTTCAGGGACTCAAAGGTCCGCTCACTGCGGCTGCCGCTGCCATCAGCACCGGCCTGAAGGGCGGACTGATCTCCAGCTTCCCGGAGATTCTGGCCTCCATGGGCACCCTGATTGGCTCCATCGGCAGCGCCTTTGTGGGCATGCTGGAAGCCGTCGCGGCGGCACTGTTCCCCACCGGATTCGGTGCCCCGCAGGCCCTGCTCATGATCGCGGCAGGCGTGGCCCTGACCGCCGCCATTGCGGCCATCGTGGCCGGCGTCGGCGGCGCGTTCAAGCGCAAGACCACGCCCGGCATCTCCGGCGGCACTTCCGGCAGCAGCACGACCTCCACGGCATCCGGCTCCCTGTGGGATTACGAGAAGCGCGCCCCGCTGCCGCAGCGCACCCAGCGGCCCAACATCGAGGTCAACCAGTACATTTACAGCAAAGCGCAGACGGCCGCCGACCTGATGCGTGAAGCGCAGTATGAGCAGAGAAGGGCGGTGCTGCAGGGTGTTTGATGCTGTTTTTACCACTGGCACCGGCCAGAGCTTCGCTTTTGGCTATGCCGCCGGCGTGCTGTGGAGCTGCGACCCGCTGGGCGACCTGCCCGTGGAGCTGGAGACCAGCCAGGGCTACCAGCAGGTGGGTGCCACCGTGGACAGCCGGAGCATCTCCGGCGTCACCCGCACCATCACCGGGCGCATCCTGCGCAACGCCGACTACTGCAAGCGCCAGCTGCGGGACATTTTTGCTCCCGGCGTCACCGGCCGCCTGACCGTGGCCGGAAAATACTGGTGTGACGCCGAGGTGCAGCGCTGCCCGGCCATTTCGCCGGCAGTGCTGTGGCCAACCTTCAGTTTCCAGCTCTACTGCCCGAACCCCTACTGGCACAGTGTGGCCAAGACCACGGCAGCCACCATCAAGGTAACGCCCGTGTTCCGGCTGCCGGTGTGCTACACCTCGCATCAGTACGGCATCCGGGAACAGGCCAGCTACATCCGCATCCTCAACAGCGGTCTGGACACCCGGAGCTGGAAGCTCTCGCTGACCGCCCGGGGCGAGGTGGTCAACCCCGGCGTCATCAACCCGGAGACCGGCGAATATCTGCGCTTCATCACGACCCTGCAGGACGGTGACGAGCTGCAGGTCTACCGGGAAAACGGCGAGCTCCGGGTGGAGCGGGTCATCGACGGCAAAGGCTACGACGTCCTTTCGTTGCTGGACGGCAGCAGCACCCTCTGGACGGTATACCACGGGGCGCAGGCATGGCAGCGCACGGCGGATTCCGGCGACGGCTGGCTGTTTCTGTCGCTGACCATGCATGCCGCATTTACCACGATCATCACGGAGGGTTCCAATGGCTGAGATCACATCCGCCCTGACGGCATCCGGGTACAAGAGCCTCTGCGTCTATAACGACCGGCTGGAGCTGCTGGGCCGCATCGAGAGCTGGCTGTCTCTGGTCTGGCCGGAGCGCTACAACGTCTACAGCAACGTGCAGGGGGCTCAGCTGGAGCTCCACGACACCACCGCCCTGCAGGCCCTCTGCCGCCCGGACCGTTATCTCTGGCTGGTCGGCAGCGACCGGCTCATGCGCATCGTGTCGGCCCAGAAAGCCGATCACAAGCTGGTCCTCTACACCAAGGACGCCGCCTGCATCCTCGACGAGCGGGTCAGCACGGGCACCCTGAGCAGCTTTGCCGTGGAGGACACGCTGCGTGGTCTGGTGTCCGGGGCCGCCGCATGGCCCTGCCTGGAGCTGGGCGACCCGGCCGGTCTGGCCGACGCCTACGCCGGAGAGGTCAAGCCCGGCAGCCTGCTGAGCATTGCAGAGCAGGTGTGCCAGGAGCTGGACATCGGCTTCCGGGTGCGGTTCGACCAGCAGCAGAACAAGCTGCTGTTTGAGCTGTACCGGCCCAAGCTGGACCCCAACGCCCGCTATGCGCCCCAGTACGGCAACCTGACCGACCTGGCCTATACCGAGAGCATCACGGACTACAAGAACATCTGCACCGTGGTGGGGGCCGACGGCACGGTGACCGTGGGGGCCACCGACAACACCGGGACGGCCCGGCGGGAGATGCTGCTGGATGCCTCCAGCAAGAAAAAGGAGGACGGCCAGTCCCAGAGCGAGTACCTTGCCGCCCTGCGCACGCTGGGCGAGCAGGAGCTGGCGAAGCACACCCGGCTGGAGAATTTTGAGTTCACCCCCACCGGCCCCGTGACGGTGGGCAAGGTGGTGGCGGCCAGCCTGCCCGGCACCGACATCCAGGCAGCGGCCCGCATCACGTCGGTGACCCTGCAGTCTCAGAAGGGTGAAAATACGGTCAGTACCGAGATCGGCACCCCCATCCTCAGGAGGAAAAACACATGAGCATCATTACCTATCCGCTGGACGGCGTGACCTACAGTGCCGAAGATGTAGCCACCTACCTGTGCACCCGCACGTCCGGCGTCTACGCAAAGGACAGCAATTTCGCCGTCAGCATCACCGGCACCCGGCAGATAACCATTGCCCCGGGCCTTGCCTGGATCAACTACGACGACTTCAAAGGCGTGTCCGTTTGCAGCCGGGAGGACACGGTGCTGACCGTGCCCGACGCCGACAACACCCTCAACCGGGTGGATCGTGTGGTGCTGCAGTTTGATACGTCGTCCAACCTCACCGCCATCCGACTCAAGACCGGCACGCCTGCCGTGGCCGCTCAGCCGCCCGACATCCTGCAGAACCACAACCAGTACGAGCTGGGCCTGTGCACGATCTCTGTCCCGGCGGGGTCGGCGGCGGTCACCTCCGCCGACATCACCGACACCCGCGCGGACGAGGACGTGTGCGGCGTCATGAGGGACGGCGTGACCGGCATTCCCACGGAGCAGCTGCAGGCGCAGGCGCTGGCCATAATGGCCAAGCTGTCCACCGAGCTGCACACCAAACTCGACGCCCTGGACGCCGCCATCGCAGCGGTGGAGAGCGGCAACTTTTACACCAAGAGCGAGGCCGACGCCAAGTTCGGCACGCCTTACAGCCTGCCGCCCGCTACGGCGGACCAACTGGGCGGCGTGAAGGTGGGCGAAGCGCTGGACATCGCCCCGGACGGCACCCTCAGCGCCAAAACGCTCA
>ERZ1673738.6256-NODE-6256-length-10041-cov-6.622271_pt1 | contig 10041 bp, 9 predicted proteins | sample MGYA00580198_ERZ1673738 | MGnify/ENA primary metagenome ERZ1673738 (study PRJEB41218, sample SAMN15661784) | gut metagenome | host: Homo sapiens | place: Canada: London | collected 2015-08-20/2019-03-30 | study: EMG produced TPA metagenomics assembly of... | reverse complement strand
TACTACAACCGCCTTTTTTCGTCAACTGTTTTTGCAAAGTTTTTTTGATTTTTTTGTAGCATGTATTTTCCGTTTATTATTGCGATACGTAGTGTTTTTTCAGGGGTTTGCACGTAAGATTGTTCAAACTGAAAAACAAGTCAAAATTTACTTTGTGTTTATCTTTTACATTTATAATTTTACACGGTAAAGTAAAGACTTTTGGGAGGAACCATGCGCAAAACATCCGACACGGGCGTAGCCGACGCAACAAATTTGCGGCGCACGCCAAGTCCCTTATATAATAAGGATAATACTACCAATAATATAAAGAAAAATCAGTCAATTGAAAGACCGACAAAATTTCAACAATCAGAGGAAGTAATTAAATGAAAATAACCATAGTTTGCGACGTACTCGGCAAGGAAAACAACGGAACCACCATTGTCGCAATGAACCTGATAAGATACCTTAGAGAACACGGACACGAAGTGCGCGTACTGTGCTGCGATCAGGACCGCATCGGCAAACACAAAAAAAGACAAGGTCGCGACAAACGCAGAAGACACTGCAACAAACGCCGACTGACAAACCGCAATGACGAAGCACCGCCACTACCGAAAAAAATAAACCACGCGACACATCGCCTTTTGGTTGCCTTTTGCGACAATCTGTTGTACAATAAATCGAAGTGTTGCCAACAGGCGACAAAAGGTGGGCTTTACTTATGAACAAAGCAGTTGCTGTTGTGGGAATGTGCGGCTCCGGCAAAAGCGTCGTTGCCGATTTCTTTGCCCAACTCGGTTGGGAACGGGTTTATTTCGGCGGCGTAACGGTGTCGCAACTTAAAAAGGAAGGCATTGAAGTAAACGAAGCCAACGAACGCGCAATGCGCGAAGGGCTTCGTGCCAGGTATGGTATGGGCGCGTTTGCCGAAATACTGAAAGACGAGATTTGCCAAAAACTGAAAAAAGGCAACGTTGTGCTGGACGGTTTGTACAGTTGGTCGGAATACAAAATTCTGCATGACCTTTTGGGCGATAATCTGATACTGCTGGCAGTTGTAACTAACAGTGGCATACGCAAGGAACGCCTTGCTACAAGAGAAATTCGTCCGCTGACCGCCGAACAGGTGGACAGCCGCGACTTCGCGGAAATCGAAAACCTTGAAAAGGGCGGACCGATTGCAAAGGCAGATTACTACATCATCAACAACGGCAATTGCGAACAACTTGCCGCGCAACTCAAAGACTTTTTGGGTACGCTGGCAACCAACGACTGATTACACGACAAAATTTAAGCGAGGCTTGACAGTGCCTCGCTTTTTTAATGTGATTTTACTTTTTTTCGGTTGATTTTTGTTTTATTTTATCGGTAGTTTTGCGTTAATATGCAGTAAAAAGTTAATACGTATCATTTTTTTGACAACAAGTCCGCAAGTCCGATAATAATTTCGTCCGCCACTTCGTCGGGCGTTTTTTCGTCGGTAGCGACGGAAAAATCCGCAAATTTCGAGTAAATCTCGTTGCGGCGGCAGACAAAGTCGTCAAGTTGCCGCTCGGTAAGACTGTCAAACAGCGGACGAGGGACATTGCCGAGCCGTGACATAACGCTGTCGGCAAACACGGTAAGCCACACAACGGTCGCATGGACGGCAAGAGTTCCGAAACAATTCAGTGTCGGAGTACCGCCGCCGCAGGCAATTACAGTGTTGCGACAGTGCGACAAAGCGGAAACAACGTCGGCTTCGGCTTGGCGGAATGCCTGTTCGTCGTCGTTTTCACAAAACTTTTTCCACTTGTCGGGAAACAACGTGCGTATTTCCTCGTCGGTGTCGACAAACCTTTTGCCGAGTTTCTCCGCAAGCAACCTGCCTGCAGTAGTTTTTCCGGCGCAGGCGAAACCGATAATTACAACATTGCCGTTACTCATTTTTGCCCCACTCGCGTACGGCAAAATCCACCGCCTCGATGTAACTGTTTATTCCGTTGCCGTAGAAACGCGCACGGCAAACGTCGGCAAGTACGTCGGTGTGGCGAAACTCTTCGCGCTTGTAAATGTCCGTCATGTGCACTTCGACAACCGGTACCGCAATGCACTCGATACAGTCGCGCAAGGCGTAACTGTAATGGCTGTACGCGCCTGCATTGAACACCACCGCGTCGGCGTCGGTTTGTTGCAGAATGTCAACCAACTTGCCCTCGCAATTGCTTTGCCCGGCAACGACTGTTGCGCCGATTAAAGCCGCGTGTTCCGACACGATTTTTTCCAGCTCGGCAAGGGTCAACGTCCCGTACAACGCAGGATCGCGCCGCCCGAGCATATTCATATTTACGCCGTTCAGTAACAAAATTTTCATATACGTATGCCTTTTTTAATATCCTGCCAGAAATCGAAACTCGCTTCCGCCTGGCAGTAGAGCATGTCCGTGCCGTCGGCGCAAGCAATGTTTTGTTGCTTTGCTTTTGTCAAAAGCGGACTTTCCTTTTCGTGTCCGTAACTTGCCGCAAACAAAAATTTTACGCTTTGCGGCAGATTGATTGTCGCTTCGAATTCACACGGAGGAACGAAGCTCAACACGCCCGTCGGATTGTCGACGTCGCGGCGAAGTCCGTACTTCTCCGTAAGATTGTCCGCATGCTCACATGTGCGGTTGAACACCTGTATTTTTGCGCCGTGCTTCACCAGTTCGGCAATGCAAGCCTCCGCCGCGCCGCCTGCACCCACCACCCACAAGGGTTGATTTTCGTACACAAAGCCGTGTTTGTCCAGCGCACGCACAAGTCCGACGCCATCGGTAGATATTGCTTGTCCGCATGCCACGGTGTTGACCGACGGCAACGAAGAACCGAACAGCGCGGCGACACGTCCCTTGAACGGTATTGTCACATTACAGCCGTCGTAACCGTCAATGACATTGCGAAGTACATTGTCGCTTACGTCGCGCGGCAGGTTGACGATGTCGTAACTCATGCAAACGTTGTTTTGCGAAGCGAGCTTGCGCATGATTTGCGGAGAACGACTGTAACCGATGTTTTCGCCGATTACCGCATAACGTGAAAAAGTAATACCCAGCGAATGCCAGAATGACGGAAAAGATACGGACACACAGGCGTAGTCGTCCACACTACCGCCGCCGCATGCAAGGCAAAGCGTAGTCTGACACATCACGATACGGTGATCGTGAGACGTGGCAAACCAAGGTAGAAGCGGCAATTTGCCGTCGGAAGTTACCACGAGGTTGCCGTCCTCAAACGTCGCCTTTTGCCCGCACGCCGCTGCCATTTCAATCACGGCGGCAATACGGTCGGACTCTTTTTTGGTTAGTTCCCCAACGTCGCAAAACACCGACTTTCCATTTGTTGCAATTGCGACGGCAGCCATGAGCGGCACCTCGTCAATGCCGTCGCACACGTCAAGCTTGCTTGCATAAAGCGGGCTGAGCGTTGACGGTTCCACGCAGATGTCGGCAACCGGTTCGCCGCAAACTTCTCGCTTGTTCAGCAGACTGATTTTGGCACCGCTACGCAACAGCACATTGAATAGCCCAAGCCGTCCGGGGTTTACGCCGACATTTTCGACAGTTACGCTTTGTTTTGTAAGGAGCGCGGTTGCAATAAGGTAAGCCGCCGAAGAGAAGTCGTTCGGGATTGATACATCAAACGAGTGGGGCGTACCGCAGGAAACGGTCGTGCCGTCGATGTTTACGCCGACATACTTCATCATACGTTCGGTATGGTCGCGCGTTGGCACGGGTTCACTGTAGGTAGTTTCGCCATCGGCAAACATTGCCGCAAGCAGTACCGCGCTTTTCACCTGTGCGGAATCAACCTCCGCACGCAGTCTGCACCCTACAAGGTCACATTCCTCTGTTGCAAACAGTGCGCCGTCCTTTTTGCCGAATTTTGCACCCATTGCTTCAAGCGGTTTCAGCACTCGTTCCATCGGGCGCGACATAAGCGACTTGTCGCCGACAAAGGTTGCGCGTACGCCAAACCCCGACACAAGACCTGCCAGAAGACGTGCCGTAGTACCGCTGTTTCCGCAGTCAAGTACCACGTCTTTTTTGCAAACGACAATCGGACACACAATGGCGTCCCCGTGGTCGATTTTGATATCCGCACCAAGCGCACGCAGGCACTTTATCGTACTCATTACGTCATCGCACAGCGACAAATTTCGCACCACACAAACGCCGCGGGACGCAGCGGCAAGCATAAGCGCACGATGAGAAATCGACTTGTCGCCGCCGACAAATCTGCCGTCTATGGAAAATTGCGACGTGATGTTCAGCATAGGATTTCGGCGACCTCGTCAAAGGTAAGATTTACGTTTTTTGCGCCGTTTTCCGTCGGAAGCGCAAAACCGATTGTGTTGCCGTCGACATTCTTTTTGTCGCATTTGACGGCTTTAAGCAATGAAAGGGTCACTTTGTACAGCGGAAAGTGGAATTTTATTTCGTTTTGCCACCGTGCGCGATATTCGTCGCCGCACAGTCCGAGAGCGTGGGCGATTTCGCATTCGTAATACAAACCGTCGGCAACCGCAACACCGTGAGGAATGTCGCAGGCAAGTTCCAGCGCATGCCCGATCGTATGACCGCAGTTAAGCGCATGGCGCAAGCCTTTGTCGTAAAAATCCATTTCGCACAGGTTTTGTTTGTATTCGGTGCAGGCGCGGACGGTACCACCGATGTCGGCTACATCAACGTCAACACCAAGCATGCGGTATTTGGTAATTTCCCCCATGCCGCTAAGCATTTGTTCGTCGTCAAGCGTGTGCAAAAAGCCGACATCGATAAATGTGTCGGCATGCACAAAAGACCCGACAACATTTTTTACGCCGTCAAGGTTTATTGCCGTTTTGCCGCCGATACCGCTGTCCACCATTGCAAGCAGGGTCGTCGGCACGATTGTCAGGTCCACGCCGCGCATAAAAATACTTGCGGCAAAACCGGTAACGTCGCCGACACTTCCGCCGCCGACCGCCGCTACGTGCCCGTTTCTTGTCAACCCTTTGGCAAGAAACCACCTGCACAACGCCTCGGCATTTGCAAAACTTTTGGCCTGCTCGCCGCAAGGCAATGCGTAAACGTTGTCGCCGACAATGCCGTACAATCGTTGCAGATTTTCGTCGGTTACTATTAAGTTGTGGGCAAAACTCGCCTTGTCAAACTTCCCGTAAGTAATCATTGTTTGTTATTCTGTAAAATTTTGTTGCAAAATAGTGTCAAGCAGTACGTATGCAAGGATGTTTTGTGCAATTACGCCAACTTGCGGGACAACACATGTATCGGCACGCTCGTATTGCTGCAAGCACGGGCAAAGGGTTGAAGTATCGATGGTTTGCACGCCCTTTACCGTGGGGACGGCCTTTACGACAAGGTTGCAGATTATATCATTGCCCGTTGTGATACCGCCGACAATACCGCCGCAATTATTTGTCGCATACACCACTTTGCCGTCGTTGACAGTCAGTTTGTCCGCGCTGTCAACACCGCTCAAAACGGCGTACTTGTCACCCTTTCCGAACGAGATCCCTTTGACCGACGGAATGCCGACAAGGTTTGCCGCAATCACCGAATCAAGACGTTTTGCATACGGAAAAACTTCGCCGAGACCCATCGGCACGCCGGTTGCGCCTACTGTTACAATGCCGCCAAGGCTGTTGCCGTTTTGCCGCGCAACGTCAATTGCCGCTTTCATTTTTTCATTGGCTTTTTCGTCCGCACAGTTAAGTTCCGCAAAACTGTCGTGCATGTTGTCCACGCCGTAAACAAACGTTTTTCGTGCAGTCACGTTGCCGATTTTGCGCACAAAACTGTAGGTAAAAATGCCATACGTATCAAGAATTTGCTTACAAATCGCCCCAAGCACCACGTAGCAAACGCTACTGCGCGCCGAGGCGATTTCCGCGACGTCCCTTGCCGACAGTCCCTTGTAACGCGCCTGTCCCACAAGGTCGGCATGTCCCGGGCGCACCGCCGTGATGTCCGGGCGAACTTCCTTGTTTATCGCGGCATTAGGCACAAAAAATTCCACATTGCCGCCGCTGATAACAACACCATTCCCTGCCGCACCGACAAACTCGACATGGTCTGCATTTAATTGCCGCGCACTACGCCCGTAGCCGCATTTACGCAAACGCAGTTGTTCGTCCACCGCCGCCACGTTTATTTTCACACCGTCCGGCAGTCCGCAGATTTTACCGCGATACCCGTCGCCGTGCGACGTACCGCAAAAATCAAAGGTAATCATTGCGCGGCTTCCTCTTTGCCTTTCCAGGCGTCGGGCGTCGTGCGGTTATTTTTGAACCAGTCGGTATCTTTCAGCTTGGTGTCGTTGTTTGAAAAATACATTTTATATTCATTTTCACCGACGGTTGTTGTATTGGCAGTCGCAGCGAAAACAATATTGCCGTTCATTGATTCAAAACCTTTATCGGTTTCATTTGCCAACGAAGTACAATAAACACTTGCCGTATACTTACTTATTCTATCTATAAATGCTTGAGTAGGAAATGTATTTTCCGGCTTAGCCTTGTACTCGTCACTACCCGTGCAACAGCACACGCAGGTTATTTGCGGTTTTATTTTTTCTAATAAGCAATCGTTACTGGAAGTTTTTGAACCGTGATGTCCCGCCTTAAACAATACACATTGTGGCAAATCCGGATTCATTTCCACCAATGATTCTTCGCCCTCTTTTTCCAAATCACCTGTTAACAGATAGTGGTCTTTACCCTGGGTAAAAAGCAAGCAAACCGAATAGTCATTTTCATCTTTACCTTTTTCAGAGTAAAACTTATGTTCCAACACTTCCATTGTTATATTGTCTGTAAGTTGATATACTTTTTGTGCACCATTCTGTTGTCTTACACACTCTAAAGCAGTATACACTTTCGTCGAGTCCAGGCTTTCGAGTCTTTCGCGTTGACTTTTGTAATTATTGTAAACAGTCGAATCTTTGTTTGTCAACGCAAAATCGATAAACGTACCGACAGCGAATCTTTCAAGCAGACTTTTGTTCGTTCCATCGCCGGCAAAGCCCGAAATATGGTCTTGGTCAGCATGGGTAGCAATAACATACTCCAGTTTTCCGTCGGTGCAATACTGATTAACATACTTTTCAATAGTAGAAATACTACTTGTACGGCTTCCCGCATCAATCAAAATATCATTATCGCCCGCTTTTATATAAATACTGTCACCGGTATACTTGTTACCCAACTCCAAAAAATGTATAGACATATCCGCAGCGGTAATTTTGGATACATCATATGTTTCAGAGTTGAAGTCGTTCGGCGTTGACGGCGCGGGGTGCAAAATTGCGTCAAACCACCCGGCAAAGTAGCCGTACACACACAGCGCGACTATTGCAATTACAAGCAGCAGCACAATCACCCTGAATGCAGTGCTTTTACTTTTGGAAGCGGCCTTTACCGCACTCACTACAACGTCGCCGGCGGTCGGACTTGTGTTGGTCGTCTTTTTGCGTTTGGACGAACTACTGCTTTTCGTAGTCTTTTTGTTTGTAGTTTTGCCGCCCGACGTGCTTTTGCGGCTTGACGACGATGCGGATTTTTTGGTGTTTTTGCTTTCTTCCTTTGCCATAAAAACCTCCGATAAAACTATATTGACGGCATTGGGTTAATTTGCCACCTGAAATTAAAAATGAGCGATAATACGATTGCAACCAAGCAGCACCCTTTCGGGGGATTGGCACCCGAGCGTGCACGATTAGAAAACGACCTCATTTGATTGTTTGTTTTTCAATCGGCGACTCGCAATGACACAATTGCACGAAAGGCATTCATATGGTACCTTTCCAGGGGATGTTTCGACTTTGCAACGAACAACACGTTGCTACGCTCAACATGACATTTTATAAACGTACCGTTAAATTGCTGTTTTCTTTACTAATCATTTCTTGCAAACATTCACATTCAATAAGACCGCCGAAGTTAGTACGCTTGAAGTACCCCAAACAGTTACAAACGGTTGATTTGCTTCATTCGGGGTGGCGAGGTGTTGCCACGAAGCGACATCTGAACGAGGGTGCGGCTGGGTAGGCTACCTACCATAAGTCATAATGCCCGAAGTGAAGCGAGCGAGCACGCGTTCGCACTCGTGGCAATTCCTCGGCAGGACCCCTTACACCGACTAATGCTCTTCGGCGCCCACTTCACAAATTTATTTCCGCCGCGCTTATTCACTCGCGCAAACGTCGTCACTTCAACAGCAACGTTTCCTTGATTTCGGGCATTGCACGCATTGCCGCCCGGTAGCCCTCTTCCACCATTTCGTCAAGGTGGTCAAGTTCCGTATTTTTGTATGCGCCGAGTTCCGGCTTGATTACCACGTCGCTGTTGTGGTAGCCCTTGTACATCGTGCCGACTGTGATAATGTTCCACGTAGACTGCAACGTAGCAAGCAATTTGGTCGATTCGTTGCCTTTGCCACGCTCGTGATTGAGGTCCACGCCTATTACCACTTCCGCACCCATCAGCCTGCACACGTCGGCAGGCATGTTGTTGAGAAGTCCGCCGTCGACCAACGTGTAATCGCCGTAACGTACGGGTTTGAAAATGGCAGGTACGGTGCTGCTTGCCGAGACCGCCGTAGCAACGCTGCCACTGTCCAGCACAACTTCAATGCCGTTTACTATGTCCACGGCCACAGCGGCAAAAGGCAGTTTCAGGTCCTCGATATCTATGTCGCCGATAACGTTGCGTACCACGCGCCCGACGTTGAGCGAATCCGACCCGAGCACAAATATACTGTTGATTATATCGCGCTTTCTGACCTTTTTCGCCTCTTCCAGCATGGTTTGCCAACTTACGCCCGCCGCATAAAGCGAACCGAAAATGCTTCCTGCCGAAGTGCCTGCAACGCAGTCGAACCTGATGTGTTCTTCCTCGAACGCGCGGAACACGCCGATGTCGGCAAGCCCCTTTGTACCGCCGCCGGACAACGCCAGCCCCACCTTAAATTTAAGTTTTTTGTAGCCGTCAACTTCGGCAGAACGTAATCTTCTCATAATGTAAACCGTTGGTAGATAGTTTTTATTGCGCGCACCAAGCTGATTTTTCACCATGCAAAATCTCATTGCCGTAAGTGCAGGCAAGCAGTACGACTGTCGCGCTGTATCGGCTGACAAAATTTGCTCGTGCAATGTCGGCAAGCGATTTGACGCAACCTTCTGTTTTTTGATGCACCGCGCCGGTTTGTTGCTTACTGCGCAACGCGCGTGATGCGACGTTCAAATTATACAACAAAATCCGACATTTTGCAAGAACAGCGAAGCACAACGCCAAACTTATTAAGTGACCGCCTGCACACATGCGCAAATGTGCACACTGCGCACACTTTTTGTTTACAAAAACTTTACTTAATTGCTAAACATTTGTCGCGTAATTTGGTATAATATGGGCAAGAAAAAGCGACAGACACGTTTTGTGCGGTCGCAAACGGAGGTAAAAATTATGAGTGAACTTAAAAACTCGTTGAATCGCATGAAGTGGGACAGCATCGTAATTGCCGTAATCACCATTGCGCTCGGTTTGGTTTGTATTCTTCTGCCGACGGAATCGGCAAGCGTACTGACAACGGTACTCGGCGTTTGCCTTATCGTGTCAGGTGTTGTGTTGTTTGTGCAGTTCTGCATGCTGGGCGGTTTTATAGCAGGCAACCTGCTTGTAACGTCCATTGCGATGTTGCTTGTCGGCGTGCTGTGCCTTATGCGTCCCGACCTTGTGCAGGACTTTCTGACGGTGCTGTTTGGTCTGTACATTTTCGTTGACAGCCTTCTCGCTCTTTCCGACAGCCTCGTGTGCGCTTCGGCTCGCGTAAGCGGTTGGATAATTATGTTCGTCTGCTCGCTTGTTACGGCAGTGCTCGGCATTGTGGTTATGTTTGCAAGTTTTGAATGGGTAATGATTTTCGCAGGCGCGTCCCTTATTGTTGAAGGCGTAAGACGTCTTGTAATCACACTTACCATGAGCGGCAAAGTTCGTCAGGCAAAGAAAATTTTGCACGACGCCCACACCGTAGACGAAGACGAC
>ERZ1673738.6255-NODE-6255-length-10043-cov-4.980677_pt1 | contig 10043 bp, 4 predicted proteins | sample MGYA00580198_ERZ1673738 | MGnify/ENA primary metagenome ERZ1673738 (study PRJEB41218, sample SAMN15661784) | gut metagenome | host: Homo sapiens | place: Canada: London | collected 2015-08-20/2019-03-30 | study: EMG produced TPA metagenomics assembly of... | reverse complement strand
CCCCGGGGCCTTGGTGCGTTATCAGTCTATGTTGATCTCACCGATATCCTCCGCCGGGATGCCCAGGTCCAGCAGGGCCTGGGTCAGCTCCTTGTAAGAGGACTTGGTGGCGCTGATGGTGCGGCTGTCGCCATCGCGGAACAGGGTGATCTCGACGCCCAGCCAGGCGTAGTCGCCATCCACCGGAAGAACGTTCTTCGCCTGGACATCCCGCCAGGCGGCGTCATACAGGGCCTGGGCCTCCTCCGCCGTCAGCTCCCGGCTTTCGCCGGCGGCGTTCAGCCACAGCCCGCCGCCGGTGGGCTGCCAGCCGGACGGGGGAACATTGCCGTTGAACATAACATAGGTCTGCACCTCCTCCAGCCGGGCCACCTGCTCCAGAGCTGCCTTGACCGGCTCCGTCATCGCCAACCGGTAGCACCGGGCCATGGAGGTGCCGTCCTTCAGAACATAGTGCACCACAAAGGTCATCCGGCAGTTCACATCTGCGGCGCGATTCTCCGCCAGCTCCGCCTGGGCCTTTACCAGGGTCTCCAGGGACCGGGGATCCTCCAGGGTAAAGCTGGTGTCCAGGCAATATACCCGGGCCCGGGCCACATCCTCCGCCTGGGGCGTCCGGTCGGCGTAGCCGAAAACGTCCGCCCGCAGGGCCACGCACAGCAGCACCAGCACCAGCGCCGTCACCGCCGCGCCGGGCAGGCGCTTGGGCAGCACCCGCAGGGTCTTGCCCACCAGCATGGCCGCCGCCAGATAGCACACGATGCCCATCACGGCCATGCACACGCACAGACGGGCGGGGCTGAAGTCGCCGCTGCGGCCCACGGACACCAGGACATACAGCAGCATACCCAGGGGCAGACCGCCTACCAGCCCCACGCCCAGCCGGAACACCGGCCGCATCCAGGGGAAGGCCGCCGCATCGCCGGACAGCTCGCTTTTCCGCCGGCCGTACAGCAGCCGGGACAGGACCGTCAGCACCAGGGCCACGGCGGTGAAGATCAGCAGGGTCCGCCAGCCCTGGGGAGCCAGGCCGCTGACGCAGTCGGCGTTCTGTATGCGGTCATCGGGCAGCTTGCCGGTGAGAAACGGCGAATAGCTGGGACCGCTCTGGCCCAGGTCGCAGATCAGCTGATACACCGGCGTCAGCCACCGGGTAATGACGGGCTGGGCGTCCGGCATGGTGAAGCCGTCCAGCAGAAGCTCCGCCAGTTGCTGGCCCAGCCAGGTCAGCGCCACCGCCAGGCAGTTGACGGCGGCGTACAGCACCGGCACCGCCAGCAGCCACCCGGTGACCATGGCGCACAGGGTCCCCAGGGCCAGGAAGATCAGGTCCAGCAGGGTGGCCACCACAAACCACGTCAGCAGGGCCGGCGTCAGAGCCAGGCCGCCCAGCAGGGCCGCCAGGACCGTCACTGCCAGCACCAGCAGGTTCCCCGCCGCCAGCATGGCCCAGCCGGTGAGAAAATGGGTCCAGAACAGGGTCCCCCGCCGCTGGGGCAGGGCGTGCATGGCCCCCACGGACCGGGTCTGCATCAGATAGGAGAACACCGCCGTGGCCATGATGCCGCCGAAGATCAGCGCCAGCACCACGGCGGCGGCGTAGGTGTCGGCGCACAACTCGGTCAGGTTCACCAGGGCGGGATTCCGCTCCGCGGCCCGGTTCCACACCGGGATGGGCAGGAAAATGATCCACAGCCCCACATACAGGAACAGGGCCGGCCAATACCGCCGCAGGTCGCTGCGGGCCAGGGCCGGGTTAAAGAACGATGTCGCGGACTGCATAGTCGGCACCTCCCAGCTCATAGATGAAAATCTCCTCCAGGGTCAGGGGAATGGCCTCCAGCAGCAGGGGAGACAGGGCCTGCATCCGGTGCAGGACATCCTCCCGGCTGCCCCGGACAATGTAGGTGATGACCCGGCCCACGGCGGACCGGTGCAGCACCCGGATGCCCTCCGGCAGCGGCGGCTCCTCCGCTGCGGCATAGGCCACCTGGAGCTTCACCGTGTTGTCCTGCAGCTCCGACAGGCTTCGCTCCAGCAGCACCTGCCCCTTGTTCATAATGCCCACATGGTCGCACACGTCCTCCAGCTCCCGGAGGTTGTGGCTGGACACCAGCACCGTGGTGCCCCGGTCGGCCACGTCTCCCAGCAGCAGGGACCATACCTGCCGCCGCATCACCGGGTCCAGACCGTCCACCGGCTCGTCCAGCACCAGCACCTCCGGCATGCAGCTCATGACCAGCCAGAAGGCCGCCTGCTTCTGCATGCCCTTGCTCATCCGGCGCAGCAGCTGCTTTTCCGGCAGGGGAAAGGCCTCCCGCAGCTTGTGATACCGGTCCCAGCTGAAAAAGGGGTGGGTCCCGGCATACAGCCGGGCCATGTCCCGGATGCTGGCCTGTGGGAAATAGTACCAGTCGTCGGGGATCACCGCCATGCGGCTTTTGGCGGCGGGATTTTCATATACCGGCTGGCCGTCCAGGGTCACCTGGCCGCTGTCGGGCCGGTATATGCCGGTGAAGTGGCGGATGATGGTGGATTTGCCCGCCCCGTTGAGGCCCACCAGGCCGTATACCGCCCCCCGGGGCACCGTCATGTTGGCCCCGTCCAGGGCTCGGAAGCCGTCAAAGGTTTTTACCACGTTATTCGCTTCAAGCATCGCGATCCCCTCCCTTCCAAAGGTCCGTCCATTCCTCCCGGGTCATGCCCAGGTCCCGCAGCTCCGCCATCAGCGGCAGCACCCGGGCCGTCACCTCTCTGCGCCGCTGGCGGTTTTGCTCCTGGCCCTCGGAGACGAAGGTGCCCCGGCCCGACACGGTGTAAACATATCCCTCCGCCTCCAGCTGGGTATAGGCCCGCTGGATGGTGTTGGGATTGATGGCCAGCTCCGTGGCCAGGCTCCGCACAGAGGGCAGCTTGTCTCCCGCCGCCAGCACGCCTGTCACCATCATGCTCCGCAGGCCGTCCCGCACCTGCTCATAGATGGGCCGCGCATCCCGGTAATCCAAGCGTATCACGCATGTGACCTCCTTTCTGTGTGTATTATCTGTATTGATACACTCATTATATTCTATCCCGGGACCGGTTGTCAAGAGAAAAAACCGGGAAAGTTCCGCCGGATTGCCGTGAATACCGGCTGAATATTTTCAATTTGCGAAAGGAAGAGCACCTGACCGCGGTTGGCGGCAGGGAATGACCGCTTCCGGATTTTTCACGGAACCCACAAATTTTCGGCGGGATATTTGCACACATCGCATTATTGCGCTGAACCGCGAAAGATGGTACAATACAAAGAGTGCGCCATACTTTTATGCATGGCGTCCGACTTACACTTATAGGAGGAACGAGATGACAGCTATCAAACGGTGCTGCGCACTGGCCCTGGCGGTTCTGATGATCCTGACCGCCCTGCCGGTGACAGCCTTCGCCGAGACGGCTGCGCACGAGACCAACGCCTCTCTCCATGAGACGACGTTGGATGGTATCGCCAACGATATCACCCGCCAGGTCCTACGCAGCAGCCAGAAGGACGGCGAAAGAATCCAGATGGAAAACACCGCCAAGCTCGACGACAGCGATGAAGTCGAGATCATCGTGGTGGTAAACGACTCCGTGGCCGACCCCGATTCCCGGGCCCAGGTCAACGCCCTGCTGCGCACGCAGAAGAGCGCCCTGGCCCAGATCGAACGCGCCCTTGACACCAAGGTGGAGCCCCAGCGGCAGTACACCACCCTGCTCAACGGCTTCTCCGCCACGGTGACCTATGGCCAGTACAAGGCCATCCGCCGGCTGGACTGCGTCCAGTCCGCCTTCATTTCCCCCACGTTTGAGCTGCTGCCCGACACCGCCAACAGCAACAAGATGATCGGCGGCGGCAGCTATAACACCACCGGCTTTACCGGCGAGGGAATGCTGGTGGCCATTCTGGATACCGGCGTGGACATGAGCCACGAGATCTTCAAGGCCGCCCCCAAGAGCCCCTCCCTGACCCAGGAAAAGCTCCGGACCCTGCTGGAGACCTATGATTTCCAGGTGGAGAGCATCATCAAGGGCATCAGCGTGTCCAACCTGTACTACAGCGCCAAGATCCCCTTCCAGTTCGACTACGGCGACAAGGATAAGGACGGCAATCCCGGCGAAAAGGGCAGCCACGGCACCCATGTGGCCTCCACCGCCGCCGGTAATGTGGGCGTCAACGATGCCGTCATGGGCGTGGCGCCCCAGGCCCAGATCATCAACATGAACGTGTTCAAGAGCAGCGGCGGCGCATCCTATTCCGATATTCTGGCCGCCCTGGAGGACTGCATCCTGCTGGGCGTGGACGTGGCCAACCTGAGCCTGGGCTCCGACTGCGGCTACATCGACTATGACAGCGAGGATGCCTTCACCAAGAGCCTGCTGGACGTGTTCGAGCGCACCGGCGAGAGCGGCGTGTCCCTGGCTGTGGCCGCCGGCAACGCCTATAACGCCGCCTATGGCGACGCCTTCGGCGGCAAGGCCCTGGCCTCCAACCCCGATTACGGCCTGGTCAGCGAGCCCTCTACCTATGGCGAGTCCCTGTCCGTGGCCGCCGTGTCCAACGGCGTGGTCAACAGCCAGCCCCTATGTCACCGTGGGCGGCAAGAACCTGGCCTATCAGGACAGCGCTACCATCAGCGACGACGAGAATGCCAAGCCCTTCCGCAGCCTGTCCTCCCGGGGCTCCCTGGAGTATGTGGTGGTGCCCAACTACGGCGCCGAGGCCGACTATGAGGGCCTGGATGCTCAGGGCAAGATCGCCCTGGTCCAGCGGGGCGGCGGTATGTACTACGAGCAGAAGGAGCGCGCCGCCGCCAACGCCGGCGCCATCGGTATGCTGGTGTACAACAACGTCCCCGGCATGCTGTATATGTCCATCACCGACTGGAAGATCCCCTGCGCGTTTATCTCCCAGGCTGCCGGCGAATACATGAAGCAGCAGCAGACCAAGACCCTGTCCGTGGCTGCGGCCGACGCCCTGGTGGAGTCTCCCACCTACGGCATGGCCGACTTCTCCAGCTGGGGCGCCACCACCGAGCTGACCCTGAAGCCGGAGCTCACCGCCCCCGGCGCGGGCATCTATGCCGCCGTGCCCGGCGGCTATGAGAGCATGGACGGCACCTCCATGGCCTCCCCCCATGTGGCGGGCGGCATGGCCATCGTCCAGCAGGCCCTGAAGGCCCGCGATGCCTCTATGTCCGGCGCGGACCGCAAGCACATGACCGATACCCTGCTCATGAGCACCGCCCATGTGATCTATGACAACGACGGCGTGCCCTATTCTCCCCGCAAGCAGGGCGCCGGCCTGATGAGCATCAACGACGCCGTGAATACCCGGGGTTATCTGTCCGTGGCGGGCATGGAGCGTCCCAAGCTGGAGCTGAAGGACGATCCCGCTATGAAGGGCGTGTATACCATGACCTTCACCGTTCACAACACCGGCAGTGACACCCTGTATTACGACGTGACCCCCATCGTCCTGACGGACACCACCGAGAGCTACGTCAACGGCAATCAGCAGGAGTTCTCCACCATCAGCGGAAGCTCCCGGCTGCTGCCCCACACCTTCACCACCAACTGCGAGAATAACCGCGTGTCCGTGGCTCCCGGCAAGACCGCCGATGTCACCGTCACCGTCACCGTCACCGACGAGGGCCGGACGATGCTGGCCCAGTTCCCCAACGGCGGCTATGTGGAGGGCTTCGTGACCCTGACCCAGGTGGCCGCAGACGGCAGCAGCCTCACGGATCCCATTGATCTGGGCGTGCCCTTCCTGGCCTTCTACGGCGACTGGACCAAGGCCCCCATCATGGACTCCACCGATTACTGGGAGACTCTGGACGGCTCCGCCAGCCAGGCCCAGGCCTATATGAACACCGCCTTCTCCTCCTCCAGCGAGAACACGGTGGACACCTACCTGGGTGACAACAACTACACCAGCGTGCCGTATCTGGCAGACCGCAACGCCATCTCTCCCAACAACGATGACTTTATGGACAGCCTCACCGGCATCTACACCGGTCTGCTGCGCAATACCAAGAGCCTGAAATACACCATCACCGGCGCCAACGGCCAGGTGTACTACAGCAAGGACTGCGAGTATGTGGGCAAGTCCATCTACAGCTATGACTATTACCGCATCGTGCCCGCCGGTGTGGACGCCGAATATGACGGCATCGAGCCCTGGTACGGCACCGACGCCCACAACGCCAAGCTGCCCAACAACACCAAGGCTACCGTGACCATCGAGGCTACCCTGCCCTATGGCGACGGCGTGGGGACCAATCAGAAGAGTTCCTGGTCCTTCCCCATCACCATCGACACCGAGGAGCCCCACGCCGACAACCTGAAGGTCACCGAGTCCGAGGGCCGGTATTACCTGAGCCTGGACGTGTCCGATAACCAGTATGTGGCGGCCGTGGTGTTCTACAACGTGGCCAATACCCAGATGCTGTACGGCATGCAGGGCTTCGGCGAGCTGCAGCCCGGCGTCACCAGCCATGTCAGCGAGTATGACATCACCGGCTTCGGCGAGACCTTCGGCATGATCGTCCATGACTACGCCGGCAACTCCAAGGTGTATACCGTCCGCGCTCCCGGCAACCCCGACGATCACGGCACCATCACGCCCACCAACATCCTCTGGACCGAGAACTTCAACGAGAAGTGGCTCCCCGACGACTGGAGCGTCCAGAGCAAGGGCGGCTCTCTGAACACCTGGTACCGCGACGAGGACTACATGGCCGCCGTGGATCATGACGACGACAACCAGCAGAACGAGTGGCTGATCTCCCGCACCACCGATATCAGCGGCGTGGATACCGATGTCCACATGGTGTTTGACTTCTACACCACCTATTGGTACACCGTGGAGTATAAGCACTGCAACCTCCAGGTCATGGCCTCCGGCGACGGCGGCGCCACCTGGCAGGAGATCTGGAACCTGCAGCGGGATTCCGGCCTGTTCACCGCCTGGACCAAGACCCAGGCCAAGGTCAACATTCCCGAGAGCCTGCAAAACAGCAAGGACCTGCGCTTCGCCTTTGTCTACACCGGCAAGGGCGGCTCCGACCTGTCGCTGGACAACGTTCAGCTGTACGCCGAGGAGCGGGACAACTATGTGGCCGTCACCGCCTCCGCCGGTGAGGGCGGCGCCATTGACCCCGCCGGTCAGACCCTGGTGAAGAAGGGCACCAGCAAAACCTTCACCGTTACCCCCGCCCAGGGCTATGAGATTGCCAACGTCACCGTGGACGGCACGGATCTGGGCCCCATCAGCTACTATACCTTCCAGCGGGTGGGCGTGGACCACACCATCTCCGCCACCTTCCAGAAGGCCCAGCAGTCCGGCGACGTGGTGCTGTTCGACAACGACTTTGAATCTGTGACCGGTGAGAGCTTCCCCTTCCACGGCTGGAGCCTGAAGGGTGTCAACACCAACGGCTACACCTGGAAGCAGCAGACCTACTGGAACTGGAAGGATGTCAACGACACCAAGCACGCCTATATCTCCGATGACTGGAACGGCGGCGCGCAGGACGAGTATCTGATCTCCCCGGCGGCGAATCTGACCGGCAAGGAAGCAACCCTGTCCTTCGACTATGGCTACGGCTACTACGGAGCACAGAACAAGACCTACACAGCCACCGTGGAGGTATCCACTGACGGCGGCCAGACCTGGACCGCTCTGTGGAACTTCTTCGACAGCTACAATGGCGAGAAGTCCGGCGTTGTTTCCGGACGCAAGGAGCTGGCTATCCCGGCCCAGTATGCAGTGGACGGCGTTCAGTTCGCCTTCCATTATGTGAATCCCACTCACGAAACCGGTCCTCTGGCCGTGGACAACGTCAAGCTCACCGTTCCCGGCGGCACTGCCGGCGACACCGTGACCCTGACCACCACCGCCTCCGACGGCGGTACCGTGGCCCCCGCCGGTCAGACCACCTATGTCTCCGGCCAGACCGTGGACGTTACCTTCACCCCGGACCAGGGCTATCAGCTGGCCTCCGTGAAGGTCAACGGCCGCACCGCCTCCGTTACCGGCAATGTCCTGACCCTGACCATGGACCAAAGCTACGCCGTTTCCGCCGCCTTCGAGAAGATTCCCGACGTCCCCGTGGTGATGTTCCAGAACGACTTCGAGGATGTGGCCGGCGACAGCTTCCCCTTCCACGGCTGGACCCTGAAGGGCGTCAACCCCAACGGCTACACCTGGAAGCAGTATACCTATTACAACTGGAAGAGCCTGGGCAACGACACCAAGCACGCCTACATTTCCGACGACTGGAACGGCGGCCCGCAGGACGAGTGGCTGATCTCCCCGTCCGTGAACCTGTCCGGCACCCGGGATGGCGTTCTGTATTTCGACTATGCCTACGGCATTTACGGCATCAAGAACAAGACCTTCACCGCCACCGTGGAGGCCTCCACCGACGGCGGCCAGACCTGGACCCCCATCTGGAACTTCCAGGACAGCTACACCGGCCAGGAGACCAGCGGCTATGCCCTGGCGGGCAGCGCTGAGGTCAAGGTTCCCGCCCAGTATGCGGTGGACGGCGTCCAGTTCGCCTTCCGCTATGTGAACACCACCCACGACACCGCCCCCCTGGCGGTGGATAACGTGAAGCTGATGGCGGTGGAGGACGGCCCTGTGGCCCAGAAGTACACCATCACCGCCACCGCCGGTGAGGGCGGCTCCATTACCCCCGCCGGTGAGGTGTCCGTGAAGGAGGGCGCGTCCCAGATCTTCGCCATCGCCGCCCAGGAAGGCTACGCCATCGCCGATGTGCTGGTGGACGGCCAGAGCGTGGGCGCGGTGGACAGCTACACCTTCGAGAATGTCACCGCCAACCACACCATCGCCGCCCTGTTCACCAAGACGGCCTCCGACGTGCAGTTCGACAACGACTTCGAGTCCGAGACCTTCCCCGGCCACGGCTGGACCGTGAAGGGCGCCCGTACCGACAGCCCCTATACCTGGTACAAGGGCACCAATACCAAGCTCAATTCCACCAAGCAGGCCCGCATCGACATGGATTACTATGAAGATACCTGGGGCGGCTGGAGCGTGGGCGGCATCCGCAAGCCTCTGCTGCCTATGGCAGGCGGCAGCGATAAGCTGCAGGATGAGTATCTCATCTCCCCCGTGGTGGACCTGACCGGCCAGACCCCCACCCTGAACTTTGATTACCTGCTGTTCAAGTATGTCATCGGCCGTTACTGCTCCGTGACCGTGGAGGCCACCACCGACGGCGGCCGGACCTGGACCACCATCTGGAACGCCGCCGATCTGGGCGAAATTTCCGGCTATTGGTACAACGGCACGGCCCATGTTGCCGTTCCCGCCGCCTTCTGCACGGACAATGCCCAGTTCGCCTTCCACTTCTATAAGAAGGCCAACCAGGTCTATGAGTATACCGACGCCATGTTCGCCATCGACAACGTGACCATGACCTACGGCGCCGCCGATCCCTGCGCCGACGGCCATACTCTCACCGCGGTACCTGAGGTGCCCGCCACCTGCGAAACCGCCGGTACCAAGGCGTATTGGGAGTGCTCCGTCTGCCGGAAGCTGTTCAGCGACGCCGACGGCAAGAACGAGACCACCCTGGAGGCTCTGACCATTCCTGCCACCGGCCACGCCTGGGGTCAGCCTGCCTGGACCTGGACCGGCTACGGCGCCGCCGAGGCTTCCTTCGCCTGCGCCCGGGATGCCGGCCATGTGAAGGTCCTGCCCGCCAGCATCACCAGCGAGGTCACCACCCAGCCCGGCTGCTCCACCGAGGGCGTCCGGACCTATACCGCCACCGTGACCCTGGACGGCAAGAACTATACCGACACCCGCACCGAGACCCTGCCCTCCCTGGGCCACAAGACCCAGCTGGTGGGCGCTAAGGCCGCCACCTGCACGGAAGACGGCTACACCGGCGACGAGGTCTGCACCGTGTGCCAGGAGATCGTGAAGAAGGGCGAGGTCATCCCCGCCACCGGCCACGACACCGAGATCGTTGGCGCCAAGCCTGCCACCT
>ERZ1673738.6241-NODE-6241-length-10072-cov-3.006189_pt1 | contig 10072 bp, 17 predicted proteins | sample MGYA00580198_ERZ1673738 | MGnify/ENA primary metagenome ERZ1673738 (study PRJEB41218, sample SAMN15661784) | gut metagenome | host: Homo sapiens | place: Canada: London | collected 2015-08-20/2019-03-30 | study: EMG produced TPA metagenomics assembly of... | reverse complement strand
CAAACAACCTAAATTTAATAATTTTGTACATTTCCTTACATCAAGAGCAGGCAATGGATTGATCCCGCAATCCAGATAAATCAACTCCTTATTCCGGCGAACTTCCAATTTGGTAAGCTCATTAGATTCACACATCAATAAAGTCAATGCAGAACGATCTCCATAAAACCGAATCGTATGTTCCTCCCCATCACTATAAGTATGTTCCACAGAATTATAATAAACCTGTAATGCCGTATCCGAATAAATATGTTCCGGTCCGTCATACCCGCTCATCACCAACGTTTCCCGTACACCATCCCCCCAATCCACATCGATCGGTTGCAACTTATGAATATTAAACCTCACCGCCTGCTTTCCGGTCACCATCGTCACAATAGGAATCTCCCCATACGGATACAACCCCGCCACAAACTCCTTATCCAGTTCCGACAATTCCGAATTGCGGTTCGTTGCATAAATCGGCTTTGTAACCAGGGAACGCGGAATCGTGATCGTCATAATCGAACTCTTATCATACTCCGTGAAATTGGTCTGATCGGTGGAATACAACGTAATCAACTCCTCCACATCGGCTTCCGACAAATTATACTCCTCTGCCACCGATTCATTGCTCTTAAACTGTACATTCGATCCCGGATTTTTATGCTCGAAGCCCAAACCCAATACATGGCCGAACCCTCTCAGCACCTCGGCTTTCACCCCCGCAGCTCCCTCGTCTTCCAACCACACAAAATTCAGCGACACCTCATCCTGCGGAACCGACTGGCAATCCGTCCCGATCGCAGACCACGCCAGTCAGCGTTCGTCCGTATCGAAACCGATCTTCACATCCGCATCCTCACTCGGAGCTACATACAAAAACACTAAATTGGCATACGTCAGCCATTCCTCAGCATACTGCTTCACCTCATCCTGCAACGCTGGAGTTCCGTTCTGAAACTTAATCCGGATCGTATCCCCCGGTTCCCAAAGCTTATCGGTCTCCGCTACGGCGCGGGTCGCCACACGTTCCACCTGTTTCTGTGTCCACAGGATAGCCCGTTTCCCGTCTGTTCCGCCGTTCTCGTCCGGAACACACGCATCATACTTCTGGCAAGCCCCTGAAAACAAGGCAACAACCAACAACACGATCAATTTAAATCGTCTCATAATAAAAATAATTTAAAGATTAATAATTAAAACCTCCTCGCTCAACGCCACAAATACGAAAATTCAAAAACAAAATTCCCCTCCCCGCTTCCCTTTATAAAATAAAAAAGCCGGGCCTCCCCGCCCGGCTAAATACACATTCACTTAAATTGCCTTACTTTGACGTACTCCGCATACAGTCCCTGGCTTCGTATAAAACGAATCGCCTTTTCCCGTTCCAGAAACTCCAGAAGCCACGCATTTACAATAAATTCCTTCGTCTGACTCAGTAAAAAGCGCTGCGCTTCCACAAGCCTTGGTTTCGCGGATTCACTATTCTTGTCCATCTTACTGCTATTGGTTGGTTAAAAAAAAAGTTCTCTCAAAAAACTAAATTGAAACAAAACCAAGCTTAAACAATAATCCCAAACCCTTTAAGGAAGTGTGTATATTCTTTTGATTATATATGACTTATTAAAACACTTAAATAGAGAAATATCCTACCTTTACACTTAGAAAAGCAGGGCGCTCTCCCCTATTGGCAAAAATACTCGTCATGAAACGCGTACCGGGGATTAGCCCTGCTATTTTTATATACGGGGTTAGTCACAGAGGTATAATCTGCGTTTCAAATGAAAGTATTTTTGCCACTCCAAAGGTGGGACAAAGTTTCTTAATTTCATAAGATTTTAACAAAAATAAATAATAACATTCCTAAAAGGTACATAATACATGGCTTACTCTACCTTTTATCGGGATAAACCGACCACTTGGAATCCCTTCATATAATTCCTTTATTGAATCGTCCCCAAAACAACCTTTCTGATCTTCAAAGCTCCTTCCTGCCCGACGGCATACGTAGCTCCTGTCATTGGTAATCCGTCGAAATCCCTTTGCTCTGTCCACAACTCCAAATGTCCGTCAACTTCCCGGTAATAAGAAATCTCCATTAAAAACCTCTCAACCGCTCCCTCTCCATTCCGAAATACCTGATAAACAGCCGGACAATATCCTCCGCTATTCGGGGAACGTAAATAAACCGCAGGTTGCTGTTTCGCATCCAACTCACTGGCAAACCGTTCCCAATTCTCCAATAAAGTCCAATTTTGATCCCTATCGAGAAGAGAAATAATCCCATTGCCATCCTCATAAAGGAATATCAAATTGGGTATAAAAGCAGGTTTTTCGGAAAACTCAACATCCACCCCCTCATTTCCTACATGAATCGACAACTCTATAATCTCACCCCCGATCTTCGATATAAAATTATCGGGTCGACGTACCCGAAGGGTCAATATGAGTTGCGATCCGATATATTGTCTCTGCACCTCAACCACTTCCACCATCAGGTAACTTGTTTTCTGTATAAAAACAAGATCGATCGGCTGATTCCAATTACGCACCTGCTGAACTTGTGCAATAAGCGAACTTAAAATAGCCTCACTATTCAAACCATCCTCTTCAGTAATATCCTTCACATTAAAAGACAACTGTATCCTTCCGTGAACCGACTGGAAAAGATTCAGGTCGCTCGACACCTCCGTCACCATCTCTGTCCGCTTATCTACATGATATTCCAAACCACTAATAGCTTTCTCTACCCCGTCTGACCAAATCGTTACGCTAAAATCAACAGGAAACAACAACCTCACAATCCGTTCCTGCTCATTTTCTGTCACAAGCATCGGAAGGTTACAATACTTTGTCACACCGTTTTCCTGATAAGCCAAACTTGTACTGACATGCAAACCACCGATACGCTCCTTCAGAGGCACAATCACACGTGCCACCTCCGCCAGTCGTCGTTCCAATTCTACGCGCAAATCAAGTTCCATCACTAAAAAACCGTCACGCACACATTCTGCGAAAACATTACATTTTTCCATAAAAATCAAATTAAATTAAACACTTAAAACACTTATTGAACACTATAATTTTCACACTCCGCAATCCTTCACCTTCCGGTCGATAAACACTTCCGGAATACCTTCCGAAGGAACCGGACGCCCTTCATCCTCATACCCTAACAACCAATTATAACCGGGACGGTGCGACCAGAATCCCGGAGCTTCCTTTCGATTTTTATAAGCCATAATCCATAAATTAAAATGTGAAACACTCACTTCCTTAAACTCTTTCCGTTAAATGCTACCCGTTGCATCGTACTCCTGATCCGGTCGATCACCCGGTCGCCATAACGAAAACGCAAATCCTCCGGTGTCAAATTCGTCGAAACGATCACCAGCTTCCCATACTTTTCCGCCGCATCCATCACCTCGGCGAAAGCCAGGCGTTTTTCCCCATACCTCACACTCAGTTCCTCCGTCCCCACATCATCCAACGAAACGATATGCTTCCTCAACACCCCGTCCACATCCCGGTTCAATTCCTGCATATCGTACACCGCAACCACTTTCCGCATATAATTCAACAAAATGGCAGGCAGCACATAGCGGCACAGCACCGACTTCCCCCTCCCGCAATTTCCAAAGAGGAACAACCCCCGCCCACCGTTCCCGGCCAGCCAATCCGCCACCTGCTCATATTCCGGCAGCCACTCTGCACGCCTGCCCTCCAATCCCAGGAAATACGACAATCCTTCCTGCAAAACCTTTCGGGCATCCGGCACACACACCTCCACTTTCCGGGTAGGCATACGCATCCCTATCCCATTCATTTCCCGGGCGATCTGTTCAAAAGTCCTCATAAACCTTACCGTTATCGTGATGAGAAAAATGAGAAAAACGTTTGGCACCGCCTCCCTCCCTCGACCGTCCTTCCTTCCACCTTTGATATTTCAGCCCGGTATCCGCAAACACCACTCCCTGCCAACCGTTCACCACCGCCGCTTCCATCAGGCACACGGCAAACTCCTCCTCGAACTTCCCCAACTGATTCAAAGCATACTGTAACGCCCGTTCCGTCTTTCCCCTCCATTTCGGACTGTCCGCCAACTCCCGCCACACTCCGGCAAACCGTTCCGAATCATAAGGCAGTACCAAACCCGTTCTTTCTTTTTTCGCGCAACTTTTTTCTTTCTCTATCCCTTTTTGTACCCTCTGTCTCTTCCCCGCTTCATCCTGTACAAAACCTGCTTCAGGGGGACACATAGGGGATATAGAATTTAGGGTTTTAGTTTTTAGTTTAGTTATTGTATCCGGGTAAGTAGCCACATGATGATCCGGATGAGTCACCGAATGAGTTACCGGCTGATTGTCATTTCCGGATACTCTGATCCGGTACTCTGCCTTATTTCCCATATCCCTCGGACATCCCCGCTTCCCTTCCGAAAAATCGATCAGCCCGGCCTGCTTCAACCTGTTACGAGCCGATTTAACCGTATTTATTCCCAAATTCACCCGAATGGCGATCTGCCTATACGAAAGCCGGAAAGGATTTTGCCAACCCAATGAATTAGAAGTGTATAGCAAAAACATATACAACTTCGTCTCATTACCTGTGAACGAAAATTCCAAATCTGCTTTCCAAAAGTTATTAATAAGCTCAATATAATTCATGACCATCAACCGGATAAAAATTCATTCCGTTTCCTCGATATTAAACAACACCATTTGAGCATTAAACTGCTCTTTCAGTTCCCGGCGGTAAGCTTCCACACTTTCAACTACCTTGCCGGGATAAAGCGACACCCTGCGCCCATCCCGCTCGATCATCAAAACTTTAGTTACTTTCGACTTCATGGCACTTCTTCCTTCTACGTCTTCTCTTAACCGGATTTCTTGCTTCCATCACCCAATCTTCTAACTGTTTCAGCGAGCACAAATGACACAAAGTCGTTGCCGCCGCCACTTTCTGTAACTCTTCATCCATACCACCTATCATAACGCGCCCTCCTTTCCGTAACGTTCCGGCACATGAGCCGCCGCTTTTACCAATCTTTCCATCTCGCCCAATGCCGACGACATCTTATCGTACCTCACATACAACTCATTCAATTCCTCTTTCAACAGGCGGTTCTCTTCTGCCAACCGGGCATATTCCTCCGTCAGCTCCCGGAACAGCCTGTTTGCTTTCTCCAACCCGTTTTCAGTCTTCCGGGTAAACTGCATCTTTCCCGAAACCACTGCTTTTTCTGCAGGATGATATACCACTTTAGCATAATCACCCGGCAACGAATAAATAATGAACATCTCCATCTTGTTTAATTTTAGTGTAACAACCATTGACACAATTCCCGGTATCCGTTTTACCGGATAACCGGAAATCTCTATATGTTCCCGCATTCATGATATTAATTTTATTTCATAGGCCCCCGCACCGGAATCGAACCGGCATACAACCATTCGGGGGCTATATATTAGGTATCACCCGCACTTTCCGGGCAACGGATAATACCTTATCCAACATGTCAAAGAACTTTTCCCTATCCCTGCTTACTTACTGTGGGTGGAAGGAGCAGGATTCGAACCTGCATGCTCCTAAATCTCTCTGCTGCAACCTGTCCAACTACCGGTTTACGTCTGCCATTTCCGTCATCCTTCCTGAGAAAAGGCACTTTCGCAGTTCCCGCGTCCTAATCGGAGTACTTTACTTCGCCCGGTTAAGAGATTATATTTTTCCACCGGTTTAGCGGTTGATCAACTCAGCCTGCACCCGGCATAATTCTTTATAAAGTTCCACTTCCTGTTTCAGGCTTTCCGCTTCATTCAAAGCATTTGCCCACATGCCTCGCATTTCATCGAGCGACTTTTTAGTTCTTCCATTTCATTATTGTTCTCTTTCAGTTCCATTTCAATAAAATTTTCAAACGACCTTCCGCAAATTCAGGTAAACGGTTTATATGTTAAAACAATGATTTTCAAAACTTCCCTTAGGGTCACCCGGGACGGTGTCGGAGTTTACGATTTTGGAGACTAAAACCCGCTAAAACTTACTCTCACGCTATAGTATCTTTAACTATTTACCACTCCGGCCGTTCCGCTTTTCTTTCCGGTGTTCCCCCCAGAGTGCCAGGGTTACGGTCAGGCAGCAAGCTGCCAGAAAGAAGTGATGAGATGCTCCGGCACATCCTCCGGCAAAACATCCGATTGTATAGAAGGCAAATAGGTATCTCATTTTATTTTCGGTTAGGGTTTATGGGACCGGATTACTGTTTTCCGGAAATGGTTTTCGTTTGTTATGCTCTTTATAGAATTTTACGCAGTCACATATACCCGATTTAGTTTTTTCCCATATATTTTGCACCCTTTTCTCGTTTGTGTTATTTTTTTTTCCTATGTTTGCACTATAATTTGTATTTCTACAATGCAAATATACTACATTGAGTAGTATAAACAAAATTATGGGGTAGGTATTTTTTGAAGTTAAATATATTTAATACTCAATATGGAATCAAACACGATTAATGAACGCATCCAACAAATTGTGGATGAGTTGTTCAATGGTAATAAGGCGGCCTTTGCTAAGGCCATCGGTAAGGCTCCAACGACGGTAGCTAATATTTTAGGTGCCCGAAAAACTACTCCTTCGTCCGATTTTGTGGAAAGTATAAAAAACTCTATTGAGAATATAAATTTATTGTGGCTGATGACCGGGGTCGGCGAGATGCTGATTGCGGACGATACGTTGGCACAGGCGCAGGAGTTAAAGGCCGGGCAGCCCGAAGAGACAGGTTACGTATCGGAAGCGCCGGGCCCGTATGCCTGCAAAAAAGGGGTGCCCTATTACGAGAATATCGAAGGAACCTGCTCGATTGTCGCACAGTTTAACGATTATCCCGAAACTCCCACTTTTTTTATTAATTATGAGCATTTTAATGATTGTACGGCTTATATTCCGGTGGTAGGCGATTCGATGTATCCGCAATATTGCTCCGGAGAGATCATTGCGGTAAAACGAATTTATAATCTGGATGTGATTCAATGGGGCGAAGCATATTTCGTTGTCACCAACGAGAATGCCAACAGCCTCCGCACGGTAAAGCAGGTGCATTGGAGCGAAGATCCGGATAAGATTATCCTCCGGGCAAGCAATCCTAATTTTAAAGGAGATACGGTGATTAACAAATCGGATGTTATATCTATGTTTATCATCAAAGGAAAGATTAAACGCAACCAGTTATAGCCGATTTTTTCTAAATGCAGGTTCCGGTAATTTAATGCTACCCCGAATTATAAAATTTATCTGCATAAATTCTGTGCTAAAATTACATTTCATAATAAGAAGTCCCCGGAGTGTTCCGGGGACTTCTTATTCGATGGTTAAACGATAAGAATCACGAATATACATAATTTGTTAATTTACTCTTAACTTACCGATAATGCTAAAAATAATTACATAATTTATTATATTTGCATCGGATTAGAAAAATTTCCCTCATATAAGGAAAACATTTAAGTTTTATCTGAAATAACAGAACTACCACAATTATCTCTGAAGGACAATAAGATAAAACGACAATGCCTGCATAGGTATGGACTGTCGTGTTATTATTGTCGAGTTCTGTGGTGGTACTTGTTATTTCAATAACCGGGTCCATACCTTTCTACTCACTCTTACAAATCTTTTTAGCCGTGCATCAACGCCACTTCCGTACATAAAAATAGCTTAAAACAGCTATCACCCCGGCAAATCCAAACCAATTCCATAAAGAGCTACCGCTTTTACGCACTTTTTCCTGCTCTACTTTCCCATTCAATTCCTGTTGCCCCTCCCTTTTAGCTGTCACAATCGACTGTCTTTCACTTACCCGATCGACTTTTTCACTTTCCAGAAGATGTTCGATGGTTCCTTCCCGTATCCCTCTTCTCTGCTTTGTTACCGTTTCGGTTTCCCGCACCACCGGAGGATGCCCCGTAGCTTCCACCACGGGTTTCGACACATCATATTCCGTCACTTTCACCACAGTTTCCGTTTCCAGATCATCTTCCCGGTGACTTACCACCTCTCGAATCTTTTGCCCCACACTATCCTTTCTCTCCCCCTCGTTCACGACTGCCTCCAACTGCTCCACCCGGTTTTCCTCGCTACGGAAGTCCGCGGTGAATTTCTGCTTCGATTTACAACTGCATACAATCCACAAAATCAGGAAAATAAAAAAACACTTCTTCATACTATTTCTTTAAACTAAAATATTATAAACTCATTTACCGGATTTCAACGTTCAGCCTGTTCTCAGACATCCGACACCTCTATCCATATTTTCTCTCCCCTCTGCTGCGCCTCCTCCAGCAAAGCCGTAAGCCGGATTTCATAAACCGTAGAATGAACTACACAGCCTCTCATTTTATTCTCTCCCACCAAAATACATCCCGCCGTATCTTCCGGCGTATTTCCCCGGTGAATTAAAATCCCCTCGAAACCGGGCACATTCAACAATCGGGGCAACCGCCTTCGGAATCGGGGCGACCAATTCACCACCACCTCATAACATCCCGCCGGAATGGCGGTTTCCCCTGCAATCTTTTTCTCCCGGCTCAAATCGCGTACCCGGTCTTCCAGCGTATCACAAAAAAACTTTCCGTCCACGTCCAACCGCCCGATCGTATATTCCGGTTTTAAAAACCTCCTTTCAATCCTTAATTTCATCGTTCACCTCCCTTTTTAAACGTTCCAGTAATTCCTCCGCACTCTTCGCTGTCGTACAATTCAGTATATCACGAATCGCCTCCGGCAACTTCGCCACATTACTCCGCTTCGCCTTCTCGTTCTCCCACACGCTCCGCCCCTCCACCAGCACAATCGCCGCCGTCACCAAAATCGAAGCATAAGGCAGCCCGTACCAGCTCAGACAGCTCCCGATCAGATCGAAAATCAATGCCATCACCTGAATACGCCAATAATCCCCCAGCTTCGAAAACGTCCGCCGGAAACCACCCGAATAGATCTTTTCTCCCCTCGCTTTCGCGCTATTCACACCACAATATGCTGAACCAGCCTATAATCACCTGTTTTTAAAAATTCGATCATTTTACCCTTTTTTTATTTCTACAATTTGTGTCAATATCTGCCGTTCGATAAAAGGAATATATCTCCCTTTCACGATCTCCTCGAACAACCCCTTCTCGCGTTCCGTTAATTCCACTACATTGCCCCGGTACAGCTCCCGTGCCTTATCCGCCACTGCGTTTCTGTCCCAGCAGCTCCCGTCATCATCTTCACCTCCGGTTCATCCCCACTCTTCACCTGCAACTTAGCCTTAGTAGCCAAATCATAACGGCAGATAGAAGCATTCATCTTCACCACTCCCGGTTTTTTCGTACGGAAATAAACATTCCCTTTCACGTCCTTATACTCCTTCGCTTCCGGCTCGCCGTCCTCATAAGTAAAAGTAGCCTCGTGCACAACAGGCACTTCCTCAAACACCGTACCCACACCGCCATCGGCTGCGATAGGAGCAATCGCCAACTTTTGCAGTTCCATTGCTGAAATCTGTGTTCCCATAAAAATTAAAACATAAAACAAAAACTATATCCTAACCTCTCCATATAGCCTCCTTACTCACAAACAATAAAAAAGGGATCACACCGCTCACGCAACGTAATCCCTCGATCGGACATCCCACCAGAACACAATATCATCCCTTCGTCACACTCACATCCTCGTGACACCTCCAGCACCTGCAATTCACGGTCTGGCCCTCTTCCATTCTGGGTTTCACCTCCATCAAAAAAGACCCGCAATGCGGGCACTTCACCCTGTCCTTATCAACTCTTTCCTCTATCATAACTTAAAAATAAAAAAAAGACCCGCCACCTCCACAGCAAGTCTCTCCATAGACATTTCACGATCACATCACAAATATACGTAAGGTATCCCCTCCGCCACCCTCTTTTTTATATAAAACAGGCTTATAAATCACACCGAACTCAAAAATAATCTCACTGCTTTTCGGCCCTTCCTCCTTACCCAAAATCTCCCCTCATCCGCCAAACCTCCTTCCATACCTGCAAATCCACCCTTTCTTCCTTACCTTTACCCT
>ERZ1673738.6232-NODE-6232-length-10081-cov-14.452424_pt1 | contig 10081 bp, 8 predicted proteins | sample MGYA00580198_ERZ1673738 | MGnify/ENA primary metagenome ERZ1673738 (study PRJEB41218, sample SAMN15661784) | gut metagenome | host: Homo sapiens | place: Canada: London | collected 2015-08-20/2019-03-30 | study: EMG produced TPA metagenomics assembly of... | reverse complement strand
CGGGGTGTCTTTCATGTAGCTTGCGGGAACTCAGTATTCATCCTCGTTGAAGAAATTTATCTATATTGATTATCAATATATTATACAGCAATCGATGAATTTTACGCAAACAAACCGTACCGTCTGAGACGGTCTGAGACGATGGGAGGAAATGGTGGACAAACAAAATAATTCACTTATTCAGATTCATCACCTTCTTTTGATATCTAGTAAATCTAAAATATCTTTGGTTAATTTTGATAGAGGTCTATCTTCATATTCAGCATTCATAAGATGTCTTCCCCATACAAAATCATAGACTTGACGGGGATGGTATCCTACACCTTGAAAACTTTCCACCAATGCTTTCATTGCATGCATATCATAAGCCATGGACTTGTCAATTAATTCTTTTACATAATCAGTGTGTTTATTATATACATCTCTTATTCCTAAAATTTTATCATTCAATTCTTCATCAGGATCATTCCCAGCAAAATCCAATTTGATTTCCTTTTCTGTTAATTTGTATATTTGAGATTTAGTTAGATGATTCCCATCTTTATCAGTTATGATAAACTTTCTTTTAAAGGCACCGCTATAAGGATTTAGACCTATTTTTTTGTCTAATTTCACATGATTGCATGCATGGCAAACTGGAATAAGATTATAAAACGACAAGCAATAAATTGGATAATCAGTTTTTGAATAAAAATGATCAAGCTCCGGTCTTTCTTCTACTCGTCCCTTAAAAGTGTAAATAAATTGTCGGTTACAGTATGGACAAGTCTTGATATTTAATTTGTTAACTAAATAGTGTCCATATTTAATTGATATCTTCTCGTAATAAGTAACAAATATAGATGACAAAAACCTAAGAAATCTGATTTCCCCTATTTTTTTCTTATCCCATATTTTTATTTGCGCATCAATAGCATTGGGATTCGCTAATATTATCGTATCAAGATGTTTCCACCAATAATACAGTTTCTTTACACAAGCTATTCTGTGTCTTTTATTTTTAGTATATATAAACACTTGGTGCAAACATTCATATCTCAACTTGTGAGCATATGAATCAAAATATCGTCTCTTTTTTGAAGGCAGCTCAATGTACGAACGACTGGGCTCATGAAAAAATTTCTTTACCAAACCAAGCCATTCTTCTGCAATTGGATTTACATATCTTCCTCTCTTAATATCTATCATCGTTCACAAGCTGAATAATGCATATTATACAATTTCATTAGCTGTTCTCTTAGGTAGGGTTCTCCCACTCTCATGATGTTCGAGTAGAACCAATCCTTTTGCTCTGGATCATTCGGATTTAACTTATACCCATTGAGTTTTTCAAAGAGTTCGTTAATCTTATCATAAGCAAATTCTCCCATCGGTAAAGACGGCAGGAAAAACCCATTCTTTAATAATCCATGAATATTTGCCCCAAAAGTATTTTCTTGCATTTTTCCCATTACTGGTTTTCCGTTTTTTAGAAACAATACATTACACAGAGGAATATCTGACAAAATGAATGGGGAATGTGTTACAAACGTGATATTAACTCTTTTGATATGTTTGAAAGCTATCGATTGCAATTTAGCCAATAACACGTTCACTATCATTCGTTGATATTCAGGATGGAAATACAACTCTATTTCTTCAAGAATCACATTTACATTCTCATATAGTCTTCCATTATCCGCCACAGAATCGATATTCCTCAAATGATAAATTAATGCGCCAAAATTATTTAATAACTGTTTTTCACCAGAACTTAAATAATTATATGGAATATATACACTTTTACTTTGTTCAGAATGAAATAGAATTTCTGCCCTATAAATAGGGGGTGGCAGCAAATCTAAAGGGAAAATATCTTGTTTATAATATAATTTTAAATCATCAAAACTTATCACAAAACTATCTCCAAATTCAGTTTTTAATTCTTGTCGGGATTTTATCTTGGAAAGACTTTCGAAAACATTATTGCCACTCTCTTTCAGTTTGTCAATAAAATTTAAGCACTGACGTAATTTTAATGTAACATGGGTTTTATCAGCTTCTATCTGTTTTACGATCTCATCAATAACAGAATCATTAAATATCAATCCAATATTATTCCAACCTGCATCTTTATTTTCAATAAAGTCTCGATATTCAGGATAGATTGCGCAAATACTTATTGTTTTATAAATAATATAATGTTGACAACGCTCAACTTCGTTTAGTTGTTCATACTTCTTAGTAAGAATATCGGTGGGGAAACCCCAGCATTGCATGACATTATAGATAAACCGAAGCCTTTTCAATTGTTGGATATTTAGTTTATCGTATTTTTTATATTTTTTTGCAAATCTATCAAATATATAATCGCGATCAGTAAGACCATTGAATTTTTTAAGAGCATTTAGGAGTTGTCTTAGGTCGCTTTTGCTCGAATATACACCACGTCTATGATCAAGCCATCCGTAAAATTCATCCAAGAATTTCCTATACGACGCATCTACTGCACCAACCAATAAATCAAGACTTTCCTCAATTATCTCCAAAGTGTTGTCATGTAAATTTTCGGCTTTTATGTCGTCATAGCTTCTGATTATATCTTCTATTTGGTTGATATATTTTGATAAAGTTGAGATCGATTTATTGTCTTTAAAATATTGACAGACGCTTACTTCTTGGAGTTTCGAATATCCCACATCAGTCAACCTCAGAAATTCTGCATCCTTATTTCCTATTCTTCTAAAAGAACCATTATTCTCATTTGGATTAGGTTCTTGAATATATAAAGCCATCAGTCTTTGCATTGTCAATTCGGTTTCCCGATTGACATCAATATTTCCTTCATATCTATAAGGATGAATAGTTATAGGAGTTCTATAGCCATCATTTTTATGAAATAAATAATATAACCAGCATTTCTTACTTTCCTCTTTTGATTGTACTTGATTATCCCATTCCGCTCTGAAATCCTTTGTATTATATGCATACAGAGAGTAATTCGAGACTATGGTATAGAATAGCTCATTTCTTCGATTAACACCCTTTACTGGGATCATTATTTTATTCCATTGACGAGCAGTAGAATTACTCATATCTGCATATTTCAGCAGACTTGTATAGCGATCTTTCTTTGTTTCCCTAATACAATAAACAATGTCATCAATTTGATAATACAATTCAGCCTTTACTCCTTCGATACGTAATAAGTTATCTCGATCCGTCAGCCGATAATGCTTTGCGCAGTTGTTAATCAAACGCATTACTAATTCAACGAGTGTACTCTTACCATCACCATTCATTCCCACTATGGCGGAGACATTTATCTGTAATGTGCGTTTTGTCCCTAAAGAGAAAAAATCTTTTGGTAATAATTTTACATATTCATCTCGAAGTTCAATGCCATCTTCTGTGATATAATAATCATTGCAGAAATAGTACATCTTACCTATACTTAAGCATTTACAGACAGACGCGCAACATCCATCAAGAGGTTTGATTGCTATTAACTTCAACATTTTTAGATCAGGTTAAATGATTATTGTGGAATAACTAATTTTTGCCATTAACGAAAAAGAGATTCATAAAGCCTACTTTTACAAAGATATGAACAATAACCGACTTATTGAATATAATTTACTATATTTGTGCTATTCTATCGAGGCATAATATGAAATTAAATAGAATAAAAGTTGTCTTGTCTGAGAAAGGTATTTCTCAGACATGGCTAGCAAAGCAGCTTAACAAAAGTTTTAGTATGGTTAATGCTTACGCTTGCAATAGGATCCAACCCAATTTGGAGACTCTTCAGCAAATTGCAGAAATTCTTCAAGTTGATCTGAAAGATTTGATAACAGATAAAGATGAACGCCAATGATGTTTAGATAATAGAACCTATTTATTTTTGGCTATAACTTCCGATAATAAAACATTATATGAACATGGGCATTAGTCATGAACTATCAGAGGAAGATATAAAGTTCCGCTATATCAACGATGCTATCACAAGTAAGGGATGGACAAAAGATAGTATTTTTATGGAACAGCAGGTTAAATTTACCGATGGTAAAATTAGCCTGCATGGTAATATTGTACATCGAGAACCGCCGAAGTTCGCTGACTATGTGTTATATGTAAACAAGGCTACTCCAATTGCAATAGTAGAAGCAAAGGATGCCAAGCATACTGTTTCCTATGGTTTACAACAGGCAATGGAATACGCCAAAATGCTTGATGTCAAATTTGCGTTCAGTTCTAATGGGAAAGGTTTTGCCGAGCATGATTTTCTGACTGGGAAGGAACGATTTTTCAGTATGGATGAATTTCCAACCCGCGAAGAATTGATTGAACGATACAAAAAGGAGGTAAACGATGGAAACGGACTTAATGAACAGGAGGTAGCTGCCATCAATCAGCCTCTGTGCAGCGGACAAAACATTTTCCCTCCAAGATATTATCAACTCAATGCTATAAATCGTACTATAAATGCCATCGCAAAAGGACAAAACCGTATTTTACTTGTGATGGCTACCGGTACAGGTAAAACATACACGGCGTTTCAAATAGTTTGGCGACTACTCAAAAGCGGATTAAAGAAAAAAGTTCTTTATCTTGCCGACCGTAATATATTGGTAGACCAATCCATTGAACAGGATTTCAAGCCTTTGGAAAAAGTAATCCATAAAATAGATTATTCCAAAGACAAGAATAAATTGAAGGAGCTCCTTTCTCATCAAGTGTATTTTGCGCTTTACCAACAGCTTATTGGGCAAAATGATGCGAAAAACTATCAGGAGCTTTTCCCTAACCCGAATTATTTTGATCTCGTAATCATAGACGAATGTCATAGAGGAAGTGCCAAAGATGACAGCAACTGGCGCACTATACTGGATTATTTTTCCTCTGCCACACACATCGGCATGACTGCAACACCAAAAGAGACACGATATCAATCAAGTATTGGATACTTTGGCGAACCAGTTTACACATATAGTCTGAAAAACGGTATAGAAGATGGATTCCTTGCTCCGTTTAAAGTCATAAATATTACAACAAATATCGGAGATGAGTGGCGGCCAATCAAAGGTCAAAAGGATATTTACGGCAATGAGATCGAGGATAGAATATACAATAACAGTGACTATGATTATAACATCGTGATTGAAGATCGCCATAGGGAAATAGCACAAGAAATAACTAACTATCTCAAAAGCACAGATCGTATGGCAAAAACCATTGTATTTTGTGCTGATGAGACACATGCAGAAAGAATGCGAATTGCACTGGTTAATGCCAATGCAGATATGTGCAAAAAGAATCCCGACTATATAGTCCGCATTACCGGCAGCGATGAATATGGTAAAGGGAAACTAGATTATTTTATTTCTGTAGCATCAAAATATCCGGTAATAGCTACGACCAGCAAATTACTATCAACTGGCGTTGATTGTAAAATGGTCAAACTTATAGTCCTGGACCAGCAGATCGGATCAATGACAGAGTTTAAGCAGATTATAGGACGAGGCACCCGAATTCGTGAAAAAGAAGGGAAAACACATTTTGTAGTAATGGACTTTCGAAATGTAACACGCCTCTTTGCTGATCCGGATTGGGATGGTCCGATAGAGGTTGATCCGGATTATCCTCCGAAGCCATGTCCTGTTTGCGGCAAGTATCCTTGTATTTGTCCTAAGACTACTACGTCCTCGGTCTGCCCAGTCTGTGGTAAAGATCCTTGTGAATGCCCGACACCACCCCCGCAGCCCAAACCGATTGTGGATAAAAATGGTTGTGAAGTAAAAGTTATTAATAAGGTAGTTTCCGTTTATGATACAAATGGCAAATTACTTCGCACAGAAAGTATCACAGATTATACAAAAAAGAGTATTATCGACACATATGCGACAATAGAGACCTTTACCTCAAAGTGGAATGCACTAAAAAGGAAAAGTGAAATAACGGAAATGCTAAAAGAAGTCGGCATTGACATTACTACTCTGAAGCATGACCGGAATATGGATGATGTGGATGACTTTGACTTTATCTGTTATATTGCATATGGGAAAAAGACTTTAACAAGACGAGAACGTGCAGAGCAGGTAAAGAAACGTGATGTCTTTAGTAAATATGGAGAGCAAGCCAGGCTTGTTCTCGAAGCCCTACTTGACAAATATATGAACGAAGGAATTTCTGAATTGGAGAATATTGCGGTTTTGAAAAACGATCCGTTCAGAAAACTTGGCTCTCCAGCAAGCATCGCCAAACTGTTTGGGGGCAAGGAAGGTTATCTAAAGGCCGTAAACAATCTGGTTCAACTGATATATAATGCAGCATAAAAGAAAAGAAAAATATGAGTTTATCAAATTTCGTAAAAAGAATACGCAATATAATGCGCAATGATGCTGGTATCAATGGTGACGCACAGCGCATAGAGCAGATGGCATGGATGCTTTTCCTGAAAGTTTATGATGAAAAGGAAAATGACTGGGAAATGGAGGACGATTATCAATCTATTATTCCAGAAGAATGCCGTTGGCGTAATTGGGCTCACGATGATGGAAGTGGAAATGCTTTGACTGGGGATGACCTGCTATCATTTGTCAACAATGTGGTATTTGATAAACTCAAGAAGATAGAGATTACCCCAGAGACACCTATCCGACAAGCAATCGTGAAAACTACTTTTGAGGACGCCAATCAATATATGAAAGACGGAGTACAACTCCGACAGGTTCTGAATGTTATTGACGATCTCGATCTTGGCAATTACGAGGAAAGCCACGCTTTCGGTGAAATTTACGAAAGCATACTCAAGGAAATGCAGTCAGCAGGATCTTCCGGTGAGTTTTATACACCGAGGGCCTTAACTGAGTTTATGGCGGAAATAATCAAGCCGCAGATTGGAGAAAAGATGGCGGATTTCGCTTGTGGAACAGGAGGTTTTATTACCAGTTGGCTTGGAGAACTTGACAAACGTGTGGTTACTGCTGAAGACCGGGAAGAGTTTAATCAATCTGTATATGGCATAGAAAAGAAACAATTTCCTTATATGCTGTGTGTGACAAATCTTTTGCTCCACGGAATAGATAAGCCATTGGTATTTCATGATAACTCTCTGACTAAAGATGTTCTCAACTATACAGAAGGGGATCAGTTTGATGTAGTGCTCATGAATCCCCCGTACGGAGGCAACGAGAAAGCCGATGTTAAGTCTCACTTCCCTTCTGATATGCGAAGCAGCGAGACTGCCGACTTGTTTATGGTACTTATTATGTACCGGTTGAAGAAGAACGGAAGGGCAGCCGTTATTGTTCCTGATGGTTTTCTGTTTGGCGCGGACAATACCAAGATAGCCATAAAGACAAAATTGTTGCGTGATTTTAACCTGCACACTATTATTCGTCTGCCAGGTAGTATTTTTTCACCGTATACACCTATCGCAACCAATATTTTATTCTTCAATAACGAAAAAGCAGACGATTCACCTATAGGTTACTCTACCAAAGAGACATGGTTCTATCGTTTGGATATGCCAGAGGGATACAAGCATTTTTCCAAGACAAAACCGATGCGTTTGGAGCATTGTAATCCTATCAAAGAATGGTGGAATGACCGTAAGGATATTATTATTGAGGACGGAAACGAGAAAGCTCGCTGCTATTCAGTCGAAGACCTGATTGGTTCTGACTGTAATTTCGACTTATGCAAGTTTCCGAAAGAAGATGAGGAAATTTTGCCTCCGGCCGAACTGTTGGCTGACTATTACAAAAAACGGGCGGCCCTTGACCATGAGATAGACAAGACGCTGGCCGAGATACAACGCATATTGGGAATCGAATTACCGCAGGAATAAAAAGCTTGTAACAATTGAAATGAGCATAAGTATGAAGGACTTAACGACATCCGATATAGATAGGCAAAATATATTAAATAACCGTTTTGCCGTTGAAAAGGTGCAATCCCAAATTGGTATTACTGGTATGCTTTTCAATGGAGAATACCTGTTCACCAAACAAATGGTCGCCGATTTCTATGAAGTGGACACATCCACAATAGACCGTTATTTGTCATCGCATGGTGAAGAGTTGAAACACAACGGATATGTTTTATGCAAAGGTAAACCACTGAAAGAGTTTAAGTTGCAATTTGCTCACCTTATAAATGAGGCGAGCAAGACTACCCAACTTGGCTTGTTCAACTTCCGGGCTTTTTTGAATATAGGTATGTTGCTTACGGAAAGTGAAAAAGCCAAACAGGTGCGAAGTATTATGTTGGATTTAGTCATATCTACCATCAATGAAAAAACAGGCGGTGGCACAAAATATATCAATCGTAGGGATATTAATTACATACCTGCTGCTATCACAGAAGAAAATTACCGAAAGAATCTCACATCTGCCATCAGTCAGTGTGTAATTGGTCATGTCACATATAAGTATTCTTTAATTACAGACTATATCTATAAGGCTATTTTCAAAGAAAACGCAAAGGAATACAGGGAGATACTGAAACTCGACAGCAAAGACAATGTTCGGCACACACTGTATGCGGAAGTATTACTTGTTATTTCTTCCTTTGAGAATGGTGTTGGGGCTGCCATACGAGAAAGGTATAAAGCAAAGCATGGTATGTGCCTTACTCTTGAAGAAGTGGAACATATCGTTAATGAACTTGCAGAGCATCCCATGCAGAAACCTTATCTTAATGACGCCCGGACAAAAATGGCTTCAAGGGATTACAGTTTCCGTGATGCTTATCATGGTAATATAGCAAATTATTTGAGAGCCGTAACCCCCGAAGAGTTTGAGCGGTTTATTGGCGATCAGTCAATTGATTTCGACCATATTTTGACTGAAAATAAAGACGTGCTGAAACGCTTAAAGCAAGCGGAAGATGAATGAGAAAATTGTTTATATTGACTACGATGAAGCCTTAAACATCTATGATAAGATGATAGATGCCAGTGATGGAGGCTTTGAAGGAGTACGTGACGAGGGTGGTATTCGTGCTACACTTGATTTTGTGCAGAACGATTTGTATTACCCGACATTTGCAGACAAACTGACCTATCTCATGTACAGATTCTGCTCTGGGCATTTCTTCAACGATGGGAATAAGCGTATTGCGCTGACTTTGGGTGCTTACTTTTTACACAAGAATAATTACTATTGGCACGCTTGCATCTGTATGCGAACATTGGAATCTATCATTTATCATGTGGCTGCATCGAATATCGACCAAGGCTTGCTACTACGCATCATAAACAGCTTTATGACAGGCAAAGATTATGATGAAGAATTGAAGATAGATATTGCCAATGCAATGAGCAAAGGAGAATTAGGAATACAAGGAGAGGATTGCGGGCAAGATAAAATATGAAGACTATAAAGATTATATTATTGCTGTTCTGTGTCATTTTAGGGCTCAACACTAAAGCACAAACAGTAGGTTATACTTATAAAGCACTTGCAGCCGAAGGTTGCAATATGGAGTATAGTGTGGCTAAGCAAGATACAATTTATTCAATAATAGCTACAGTGCGATCAGACAGGATGAATTTCCTTGCTGAACCAACTATGAAAATTCGGACATTCACAGATAAATACCTTGAACTACGAGGTACCGTAATTGGTAATGGAAGTCAATCCGCTGGTGTTATCAGTGGAAATATTGTAATCCCAATCACAGAAATAAGTTCTACTGCTCAATTTAGAATTACTCCACAGCAGTTTGAAATATTGAATGAAGGTGTGGCGAAAATTCGTTTGTCTATGACACCTATGAATCATGAACGTGCCTTCAAGAAAGATAAAATAGGGAAAAAGCTATATCAGTTATATCTGAAGGAAAAACAGAAATACGAAAACTTCTAAATCTGTTAGAATAAGATGAATGGAAAGCAATTAAAAAATAGTATACTACAATGGGCGATACAAGGAAAACTTGTATCGCAAGACCCTAATGACGAACCTGCATCTGTACTCCTTGAGCGCATCAGAGCAGAGAAAGCCAAGTTAATTAAAGAAAAGAAAATCAAGAAAGATAAAAACGAATCTATCATTTACCGTGGTGACGATAATTCCTATTATGAGAAGTTTCTCGC
>ERZ1673738.6228-NODE-6228-length-10089-cov-4.113215_pt1 | contig 10089 bp, 9 predicted proteins | sample MGYA00580198_ERZ1673738 | MGnify/ENA primary metagenome ERZ1673738 (study PRJEB41218, sample SAMN15661784) | gut metagenome | host: Homo sapiens | place: Canada: London | collected 2015-08-20/2019-03-30 | study: EMG produced TPA metagenomics assembly of... | reverse complement strand
TTCTCCCGCGTATCGCATCTCTGCTCACTCTTGCATGGCAGCGAGGTTCCCGCTGATGGTCAGATTACCCTGCATCGCGTTTCCCGTAAGCTCCTTCGAGTTTGATTCCAGATGAGCGTAGATATTTGCGGTCGTATTGTAATTACTGTGGCCCAGCCACGCCTGAATATCTTTCATGGACACTCCGCTCTTAAGGAGAAGGCTGGCGCAGGTATGTCTCAACTCATGAAAGGTGATCTCCCGCAGATTGTTCTTCCGTAGGATCAGCTTGAAATGCTGTGTCACATAATTAGGTTTGATCTGCTCACCGATATCATTCACATAAATATAATCGCTTTCATGATAGCAGTTGCCGCAGAGTTCGCGGTATTCTTCCTGATGTTTTTTCATTTTGAGCAACAAGTTCCTATACTCTGGAACGAGCGGTAAGGTGCGGTAACTTTTTTTGTTTTTCGCACGGTCTCTTGCAACAACGGTGCTCTTACCATCAATATTGACCTGGACGACCGTATGTGCAATGGTGATTGTATTGGCGTCAAAGTCTATCGACTGCCAACGCAGTCCCATAATCTCTTCTCGCCGCAACCCATAGAAAGCCGCCATTAGTACAGGAAACTCAACTCCATCCCCCTGCACACAGCGAAGTAATCGCTCCGCTTCCGTCAGGGTATAGAATTTTCCGATGTGTTCGACCTGCTTAGGGCGCATTCCACGTTTTAGGGGAGTCATTGGGATTTTCTCCAACCGAACGGCATCGTTGAGGGCTTTGCTGATGTTTGCATGGTACTTGATGATCGTGTTGTTGCTGATCTCCAGTTCCGTTGCACAGTAGGTATAGAAGTCTTGAATGTCACCGGCACGCAGACCGCCCAGCGTGACCTTACGCCCACGAAAAAACGGGACGATACGCTTTTCAACATTTGTTTTGTATCCAGCGTAAGTCGTTATATCCACGGATGATTTGATTTGCCTGAGCCAGTAGAGCATATAGTCGGCAAAAAGCATATTAGCATCGGCTGTACGCTGATACTCAGCAGGCTGATATTTTTGTCGTTCTGCTACCAGCATTGCCTCCGCCTTTCGTTTGTTGCCCTTCACCGGCAGTCCTGTTGCTATCCACTTACGTTTTCGCTTTCCATCCGAGTCCACAAAATTTAATACAATATAAAAAAGTCCTTTTTTCTCTTGCAGATGGCCCGCTACCATTCTGTTAACCTCCTTACTTAACAGTAGCGTCTTTCAACAAACGACAACATCATTGTAGCATGCTGAATCCGCCGGAACAATGGTGCGCAAGATTTTATTTTCACGGACAAAAGAATTTAGATTTCAGAGTTCCTTTGCAGATATTCGATGATGTTGATTTTGGGAATACGAAACGCTTTCCCTATCTTGAAAAAGCGAATGCTGCCATCGTGCAGCAGACCATATGCCGCCTTGTAGCCTATGCCACCCAACATCTCTCTAAGTTGATCAACATTTACTACATCTGGATAACCGGCAAACATTTTCTCTTTCATACGTTCATGTCACCTCATCTATATATTCGCTGTGGAGGGCTAAAATAGCAAAAAGAAGTTCTCTCCGGTTTACACAAAGAGCACTTCTTCTTTTTCAACATAATAATAGCATAGAATCTGCGGATTGCACAATCCTACCATATCAGCAAAATTACGGAAAGTATTCCAGTAATTGCACAGCACTCCATCAGTATTAGTAGTATTGACTTTTGAGGGGATCATGAATAAAAGTGCCGGTGACATTAGATAAATGAGCGGTTCGTCCAAGCGTCAAATCCGATAATGTCGATATTGTACTACGAGGTGAACGGAAACAAGGAGTTCGACAAGTAGAAATTTCCATTTTTGAAGAAGCTGATCAGGTGTCTTTTTTTGATAAGTAAAATTCATCTTCTCTAATTATCTGAGAGTAGCATACGTCAAAAGGCAAAGCGAGAGTGTAGTTTCATTCTTACCTTATCTTTTGCATTTCAGGGTGCTCAGCAATATCTGAGCACAAGGTCATACAGCAATAGAGACGTTGGCCCAAGTTAGGTCAACGTCTCTATTGCTGTTAACTAGGTATAAGTGTATTGATGTATCATTTTACCCTGCGGCTGCGTGCAAGGCTGACAAAATAACATCCCACAACGACCAGATAGACCAGTACCGAGCCGAGGCCGCGCCCTTCCCGAAGATAAGAGCCCCAGAGCATGGGGGCGCAGTATTGCCCTCCGCCTCCCTCACTGATGATGGTGTCGCCCATGGTGGCTAAGAAAATGAGCGCGGACAAAATCGTGTAGGCGACCGTAAACGGCGTAAGATAGGTTCGTTTGCAGTACAGTGTCAGCCAGAGCAGAAGGAGCGTGATTACGACGCAGACGAGGCTCTGGAAAATCAGCAGCACCCCGATTTGGTATTTCGGTGAAGAGAGCAAATGGCCGTAAAAGGTGCCTTCTCCAATCATGTCCATCCAGAAGCCGGACGTCATGCATTCATGCACATATGCGATCAGGGGCGAGTCGCCGGACGGAGAGACGAGAGACATCTGCGAGCGGATTGCGAGGGTGAAGAAAAGAGGAACGAGAATCGCAAGAAAGAGTGCGGTGAACAAAATCTTCTTATGCGACTCCATTACGCCTGACGATTGCAAATTTTCCACTTCCTTCATGAGTCTCCCAGCGGTTAATATCCGAACTTACCCAATCATAATAATTATTTGTATGCTGGGCAACGAGAAAATCTCGGTATGTTACGCCCTCTGTAGTGACATATTTACCGGTTTCGCAAACGAATCCCATGTGATTCCAGTCTCCATCATTTTCAACATCTAAAGCAATAAAATCACCTGCTGACACTTTTATGGCAAAGGTCGGAAAACTACTATATTCGTTGCCGCTCGTACCCATAAATCTGACAAATTTATCTGCTCCGACCCAAGTCACGGAGTATTTATGCGTCCATACATATGAGCTACCATGCTGCGTCTGCAATCTGCGATGCCACCACCCTTGCGTTTCATCAGGGTAGGAATCATGCATAGATACCCCGCCTGCGACTAAGATTTGGGACACAAAGTTTGTACAATCTGCAACATTGAGCAGACCAGATGCCGTCCCGTATTCAGTGGTGTTGGGTACTGTAGCATACTGTTTTGCATACGCAATACCAAGCGTTTTGTTAAATGTTTGAGCTGCCATTGGATGAACAGAGTCGAGTGAACTAAAATATTCCTGTACATACGGAGAATCATAAGGCAGCAAATAGGCTAACTCTTCCATATTTCCTTTTGATTCCGTTGCGAGGATACGTAAGATTTCGTTGTTTTTTGCTTCGTTCTCATAGATGTCCCAAAAGGCATCAAATGCACGTTCTTCTTCAGAACTAATGTTTTGATAGGATGCAGAGTCGTTTCCGTCAGCAGTAACGGACATAGTATTTGCATTATCGAGAGATTCAAAGCTTGCAGTTAAAATGCCTTCGCAATCACTTCCGTATGCTTCTTTTAGCGTGGCAGCATCGGAAACCAGTGCACAGTAGTTGGGAGCAATTTCTTCGAGCTTGGCGATAGATTTATCGATATCATCAAAGGTCGGATATAGGTAATTTTCTTCGCCGTTAATCATAACGGATGTCTTTACAGACGCTGAGCCAAATTCGCTAACTGTAGCAGAGTCAAACGGGACCGCTTCTTTTAAAGAAATCACCTCGGCATTTTCCAAGATGTTATCAACCTTTTGATCAGTTTTGAAATCCGCGAATGCAGGTACTGAAAGGGAAAGAACTAAGCAGGTGCTCAACGCTAACGTTGTAATTCTACGCATGAAAATATCATCCTTTCTTACTCTAAGTTAAACATCTCTTTTACTCTCAAATTAGTTTAGAGCTGCATTGGGGACACCTCCACATTTCTTAATTTGGAATCACGTGTATTCAAATGGACATCTGAAGCAGCTATCAGCGAAAAGCATGTGAAAGCTCATAGTTCGGCCAGCCAACTGGCAAAAATATCGACTGTTGCAACATTAAATACACCGAAGAAAACAGAACCAAATTTTTGAACTCGCGTATCATGGTTTCGCTTTAATCTAATAACTTGCCGCTTCTACTCTATAAATGCAAATAGGTGCCTTTTCTTGCAAATTTTTTTGAGTATATCTCTAATTGTCAAAAATCGACTTTTTGCCTAAAAGGATGTCTCAGAGTATGTGCAAAGTGCTTTCCGCTTGAAGAAGCTTTATCTATGTGCATGTAACAAAATCTTTACGCCCTACTATCTTTTTATATATCGACTATATCTGCAAGCTTCCTGGACTATGGAAAAGCTCCAACTATGCAGGGGAAATATAGGGTAGTAGAATGAAGCTGTATTTCAGGGCGAAGTAAGTCAGGGCGGAGTAAGTTAGGGAGGAACGGCGACGGAAAGGGGGGCATTGCGCCCTCCGTCAGAGACTCAGACGAACTGGAATGAAATAAGGACATGAAGAAACCGTAATTGCTCATGGGAGCAGTTGCGGCCTTTTTTTGTCCCAAAATCGAAAGGAGCAAGCATTTATGAGTGAATCCAGCAACAGCGCGTGGCCTTTTGGCGAGATCTCCGGTGAGGAAGGCCTGGACATTGAGGCGATTTTCAAAGACAGTACAGCTGCGACAGATCAGAGCAATCCCTTTGCATCTCCTGTGGAGGCTGCAGCACCTGCTCTGGCACCCGAGGCGCAGGAGCCGCCCGCGGAGCCTGTTGAACCGGCGCCTGCACCGAATCCTGCCGCAGTGTCCGCTCCAACACCCAAGGAGCCTGAAACGCCTGCGACACCTGCACCTAACCCTGCCGTTGCCCCGCCTGCGGAAGAGCCTGCGCCTGAGCAGCCGGAGGTGAGCGCAGCCGCAGAAAACCCCATTGCCGCCGCCTTTGAACAGAAAACGGCGGAGAACACTAAGAAAGGGCTTTTGGAAAAGCCGCCGGTTTTCTATCACAAGGGCGTCAAAGAGGAGATCGAGGACGCCTCCATGACCTTTGAGGAACTGCGTATCCGCAAATCCGAGGACTTTACCGACCTTGAGGAAAGTAAGAGAGTATCGTGGAGTGTGGAATATTGCGGTATCCGCAAGGAGATCAAAGACCCCAAGGGCACCACGATCATTTCCGTGAAAGAGACGATCGAACGGTCTCGCGAATTCTTGGCGGCCCTCAAAAAATCAAAAGAAAAAGATCCCTGCTGCTATGTAAAGCCCAAGGTAGAGATGAAGACCAAGGGAAAAGCCGCCTATAAGGGAAAATTCGGCACTCTGGAGGAGGCTCGGGCATCGGATAAAGTCATTTGCCTGATTCCCGCCCGTGACGGCAGGATCTATGAGCTCCGGAAGATGGAGCAGGGCGAGTTTATCGCCCCCAAAAATAATGTAGTGGATTTTTCGGAGATCAGGGCTGGGTTTATCCCAGCTCTGCCGAAGATCCCCGCACAGCTCATGGGTGAGATCATTGCGTTTTTCCGCTCCTTTATGACGGAGAGCGAGGAAAATGAAGCGATGGCGCAGATCTATTGGGATAAGGCAGAAAAACGTTTTTTTGCCTATGTTCCCAAGCAGAGCGTATGTAAAGAAGAGGTTGAGGCCAATCTTCACGACTGCCCGTACGATGATGAGGAGCGATATATCTGCTATGCAGATATTCACTCCCATAACAGCATGGACGCCTTTTTCTCCGGAAAGGATGATAGGGACGAGTGCTCTACGGGGCTCTACCTTGTCCTCGGAAGGCTCGATCATTTCTACCCGGAGATCAAGGCCCGCATCTTCTGCGGCGACAGCTTTGTTCCCATTGACCCCGATACGGTCGTCGAAGGGTTGGAGCGCCAGTTTCCGAGAGAGTGGCTGGAGCAGGTCAGCATCCGCAGGAAAGAGAGCGTAAGAGTGGAAAAGAAACGCGGCTTCATGGACCGTCTCGCGGAGGTGAAGTGGTGAAATTCCCGATGGATCGCCCGGTCAAGATCGTGATGCTGGGCGCGGGAGGGACAGGCGGCTATGTCGCGCCCTATCTCTTTCGCCTGCTGCACATGCTTGATAGGCCGGCACGCTTCGTCATCTGCGATGGGGACATTGTGGAGCTGAAGAATCTTGACCGGCAAAATTTTGTCCCGGCGGATCTCGGAGAAAACAAAGCCCGTATTCTGGCAGAACGCTATTCCACAGTCCTTGGTATGGAAACAGAATACGTCCCCAATTTCATCGAGACGCTCCCGGAGCTGATGGCGCTGATTGCGCCGAACTTGTGGGAGACCGACGGATTTCGGAATCGGCATGCTGCGGAAATGGTGATCCTGCTCGGCTGCGTGGACAACAATCGGACGCGCCAGCTCTGCCATGAGGCGTTCCGCCAAAGCGAGGATCTCGTCTACATCGACAGTGGCAACGGCAGCTACACCGGTCAAGTGGTCTGCGGCGTGCGGCGGAACGGCCATACCATGCGAAAGCCCATCGGCAGCGTCCATCCGGAAATGCTGAGGATCACGGATAAGTTTCCGTCGGAGCTAAGCTGCGCCGAAGCGGCGCAGGCGGACCCGCAGAGCATCGTCGCCAATGTCACGGCGGCCACGGCCGTTTTGACAATGGTATATAACCTCCTGACGCACGGAGAGAATATCGCCCTTCAAACAGATTTCTCAACGAGGACGATCCGCATGCAGACGGTATTGGAAAAGCAGTCGAGGAGGAACGCCGCATGAAGAAGGTAACCGTAGACGCCCGTGCGTTCGCGGACGCCATGAGTAAGGTCAGTAAGGTGCCGAAAAAGAGTGCGATCCCCATTTTGGAGGAGGTCGCGGTCAGCATCAAGGCCGGATGCTGTACGCTGGCCGCAACAGACATGGACACATGGCTCGCAGCAGAGCTTCCGGCTCAAGGCGATGATCTATCCTTCGTTTTTCAGAGGACAAAGGATGTAATGAAAGCCTGCGCCCATTTCGAGGGGGAATTGGCACTTACCCTTGATACGGAGGACAAAAAGAATTGGAAGCTGGAGCTGCACTGTGGGCAAAGGGCTGCGACATTCACCGTTGCCTCCCATGAAGATTATCCGGAGTGCAGGACCGTAGAGAATGATGCATCCCTGCGTGTAAACGCCGCAGAGCTTTTTCGCAGCGTCGAGCGTGTGCGCTATGCTGTGCAGAGAGCCGATCCGAGCACAAATCCGAAGGCCGCCTGTATTCAGTTTCGCGGTAACCGGATCTTCTCGCTGGATGGGCGCCGCATGGCCTGTGACACGCAGCCGGATACTGTCTTTCCCCTTCCGTGTCTGCTTTCGGGCGATGCGCTTGTGCACCTGAAGGCATTTGGGGATTGTGAGGTCACGATGCAGGTCGATGAACGTGCCGTCTGCTTTTCGAGCGGCACGCTGAAATTGTATGCCCGCAGGTATGGCGCGGACACCTATGATCCCGATACCGCGATCCCCAAAAAGTATCAGGAAGTGATCACGGTGCGAACGGATGAGCTGATCCGTGAGCTTACCTATCTCAAAGAGTGCGCCGGTGTCTGTGCATATCCGTATGTACGCTTTGCGGGGGAAGAGCTTTCCATGAACGCGCCCTCCGGCCATTTGGCGACCCATGTCTCCATGTCCGGACGGGGCGATATGGTCGTAGGCTTTGATCTTCGCTATATGCTCGACGCCCTGAAGCAGTTCCGGAAGGAAACGGAGGTACGGATTAAGCTCAGCGGCATCTACACCCCCATCGTGATCGAGGCGGAGGGTCGCAGCGATTTTGCGCTGGTGCTGCCCGTCCGTCTGCGTGAGGAGAGGGCTGCCTGAGTACCAAAAGAAAATGGGAGGCACACGCCGCCCATATAAGGAAAAGGAGAAATGCAATATGAAAACCGTCTACATTCCCAAGGGAGAAATCGTCCGCTATGAGTCGCTCATGACGGAGCATCTGGTCGTTCACGGCTGCCTTCAGGTGTCCAACGGCATCAAAGCCAGAACGATCACGGGCCAGGGGACGATCAGCGCCGGAACCATCGACGCGGATGTGATCCGCGTCGATGATGTGGAAGCCGGCAGCATCGTCTGCAAGCGCCTGCTTGCCAAACGTGTGCAGTCTCCGGAGGTTTTCGCCTCAGAGAGCGCCACCGTGTCCTGCTTCCTCTCCGCAGCTTATGTGGAGACCGGAAGGCTGACAGTGACACTCAGCGAGATCGACGAGGTGAAGGCCGAGGAGGTCGTCAACCTGACGCCGAAAAAGCGCACGCTTTTCGGTACGCTCCTCGCTTCCCTGCTCCGCTCGTTTTGGACAGCCTTGACCGTCCACGGTCAAAAGGAGCCGACGGTCATGACCGACGCCTGCGAAGCGGTACCGGAGGATGTCACCGAACCGACGCGGGAGGAAACGCAGGAGCCCGAGGCGGAACAGACCGCGCCGTGCGAGGAAGAGTACGCCGTCGAGCCGGAAGCCTTGGATGAAGAGCTTAACCGCATCGTCGCCATCTTTAAGCTGGCGCGCGAGCAGGGCTACACCCTCAAGCTCATTCCCGGCACACCGGAGGAAAACGCACCCGCGTTCGACTTTGAAAACGAGCGCATCCTCCGTCCCGCAGCGTAAGCGCCTATGAGTAAGATCATCTTTGAGAGCAGAACACAGATCAGCGAAAACGGCAATGTCATTCTCTATGAAAAGCGCTATCACGGCGTTCTGACCGAGAACGGCAGCGTCCGGCTGAAGGCATACTGCGCCAAGCGTATCCCACTTGGCACGGTAACCGAAGCCAAAGCATCTGCGCAGACCGCAAGAAATTGGAAGGGCGCGGCATGAGCCGCGCGAGCAGAAGGCAAGGAGCAAAGCGTTCCTTGCCTTTCTTCTATCTTTAAGAATGGAGGAACCATTATGTCAGTGAAATCGCAGGAGAGCAATATGCGGCGCTTGTCCATGCTGCTCAGTCATGACCTCAGCTTCATCGGCGGCGAAAGGGAATGCGGTCCCAACGGCAGCAAGAAGGCTTTTCTCAATACAGGGAAGGCTTTTCTGCGAGCCCTCGCAAGGGATCTTGGGCTTCATGATGTGACCGTCAGCGCGAATAGCGGCGGCATCGCCGTATCGGGAGAGTGTACCCTGATCGGGATGTGGGAGACAGGCGGCATTTATGTCTGCCTTTACCAGAGCGCCGGTGGCGGCAATGATGTGCTTCTCTACCGCACCGTCCGCCACTGTCGGGACTATAAGGGCGGCTATAACCGCTTCCTCTCCCGCAGAGACCTTGAAGGAGGCTCCTATGCGCATTTGCTGGAGACTCTGAGCAGGCTGAGAAAGGATCGGGTGGATAATAATGAGCGAGCCGCTTGAATTGCAGGCGCAAAGGCCCTACGCCCTCGATCAGCTCACCATGCTTCAGTCGCAGATCATGCAGACGATACAGGGCATGGTCGTGCTGCGGGCAAGGATCGAAAAGCAGCGCCGTAGCAATATAGAAGCGGCGCGGGACACCTACACGGAGCTTGACCGCGCCCGCGGGCGTTTGATCGAGCAGCTCTCCAAGTCTGAGCTGTTCCTGCTGGAGATGGAGGAGTATCCTCTCGCAGCGGCAGCCGATCAGCTTCGGCGTGGGCTTGCGGGCTTTAACCTAATGAGCATGGGCTATAAGCGGATCTATGAAGCGCTCGCCAAGTTTACCGCGTCGTTTCCTACGGGGCAGAAAACCAACGCCGCGATTGTCGGTCGGCTCATGAACAATATTAAGCTCGGGTACTATCCCACCGATCCCGACCACATCTCACTGATCCTGCGCGGCATCCGATTTCCGGAGGGCGTCACCACGAACCTTTTCGACCCCTGCTGCGGCTGCGGCAAGGCCCTGCGTCAGTTGGCGCAGGGGAATAACTGCTACGCCTACGGCGTGGAGCTGGACGAGAGCCGCGCGGAGGAAGCGCAGACAAGGCTGCACCGCGTCGGCTTCGGCAGCTTCTTTCACAGCCGCATCAGTCACGAGGCGTTTCACCTGCTTTTTCTGAATCCGCCCTATCTGTCGGTCATCAACGAAGGCGGCGGGCGCTCCCGCCATGAAAAGCGTTTTCTGATCGAAAGCATTACCACGCTGATGTACG
>ERZ1673738.6200-NODE-6200-length-10138-cov-4.686105_pt1 | contig 10138 bp, 8 predicted proteins | sample MGYA00580198_ERZ1673738 | MGnify/ENA primary metagenome ERZ1673738 (study PRJEB41218, sample SAMN15661784) | gut metagenome | host: Homo sapiens | place: Canada: London | collected 2015-08-20/2019-03-30 | study: EMG produced TPA metagenomics assembly of... | reverse complement strand
CCGTTCACAAGGGGGAGTTTGTTTCAATAGTCGGGCCTTCCGGCTGCGGCAAAACGAGCCTTCTGTCCATTTTTGCGGGCATATTGCAGCCGAGCTCCGGCAAGGCCGAGGTTCTCGGCGCACCGCCCGATCCGCGTGCAAACAGCACGGGCTACATGCTTCAGCGCGATCATCTTTTTGATTGGCGCACAATTGAACAGAATGCCCTGCTTGGGTTGGAAGTCAAAAAAAGACTGAATGCCGAAACACATGCATACGCTGCGGAGCTGCTGGACCGTTACGGTTTGGGAGCGTTTAAGGATTATTATCCGCGTCAGCTTTCGGGAGGAATGAAGCAGAAAGCCGCACTTATACGCACGCTTGCTTTTTCGCCGGAGCTGCTGCTGTTGGACGAACCTTTTTCCGCATTGGATTATCAGCAAAGGCTTCTGCTTGCGGATGAAGTTCATTCAATCATCAAGCGCGGAGGTTACACTGCCGTGCTTGTAACTCACGACATTTCGGAAGCCATCTGCATGAGCGACAGGGTAATAATCCTGAGCGAACGCCCCGCACGAATCCGCAAACAGGTGGAAATCAACATGGGCAGCAACACGCCGCTTGAACGGCGGTCAAACCCGCTTTTCAGAGAATACTATGACGCTGTCTGGTCGGAATTCCGCCTTGCGGGAGAGCGGCAGCAGCTGATGCCGACGGAAAATGCGAATACGCAGAAAGGAGTTTGAACCGTGAAAAGAACGAGGAAAGATATAAAGAGTTCGAAATTAAAACCTCATGCAGCGGAAAAACCTTCGGCGCCGCTGCCCGCAGTGTCCGACGAACATGTGGCTTATCTTCGACGGCTGAAGCGACACAACCGCTTTATCATTGCAATGCAGCTGGCAATTTTAGTTGCATTCATCGGGCTTTGGCAGCTTTTCGGGGATCTCGGCATCGTGAACACTTTTATTGTGTCTGCACCGCTGCGTGTTTTAAAAACGCTCGCCCGCCTGAATGCAAGCGGGGAGCTGTTTGTTCATATCGGCGTCACAATGCTTGAAACAATCGCCGGGTTCACTGTAGGAACACTGGTCGGAACACTTATTGCAGTGCTGATGTGGTGGAGCAAAACTCTCTCCCGCATTCTTGACCCGTATATGGTGGTGTTGAACGCATTGCCGAAAATTGCGCTCGGTCCGATAATAATCGTTTGGGTCGGCGCAGGCATGGAAGCGATAATCGTGATGGCACTGCTGATTTCAACAATCGTAACAATAATGACGGTGCTGGCAGGTTTCAATGAAATTTCTGCCGAAAAGCAGCTCCTTATGCGCACCCTCGGTGCAAACAAAATGCAGACCTTTTTGAAAGTGATTCTGCCCGCTTCCGTGCCGACAATTATCGGTGCGCTGAAACTGAGCGTCGGAATGAGCTGGGTCGGCGTCATCGTCGGCGAATACCTCGTGTCCAAATCCGGTCTCGGCTATCTTATCGTTTACGGCGGTCAGGTGTTTCAATTGGATCTTGTTATGACGTCAATAGTGATCCTCTGCATACTTGCCGCTTTGATGTATTATTGCATCGCCTTCCTTGAAAAAAGGATCCTTCAGGCGAGGGGGGAAGGGTAAACTTCCGCGTGATTGGTAATGCGCGGTTAAAAAGCGAACCGCGCCAAAGCTTTCATTTGCCGAAGGCCTTGACTCGGTTCGCTGCCGTTTATATTTTTCTTCGTTGGTATTCAACAGCGCTTATATTGCGGTTTAATTTCCGCACGAAATGCTGTATTTCTCATTTCCGACAGTGAAAACCGCCCTGTCGTTCACTCTGTCTATTTCAACGGTGACGGGCATTGAAGTGACATGTTCGCGCAGCACGGCAAAACGGGTATCGGAGGGAACAACCCCATCGAGAAGCTCCTCGGGAGAAACGGACAGCGAGCGCATATCCTCGGCTTTTATCCCGCCGGAATCCTTTATGCGTTCATCGGTTGTCATTCCGAAGTAATTGAAAGTTCCGCCCACATCCCAAGTTGCATCGCAATAATAGTATTCTCCGTCCAGTTTTATCAAGTTCCACTGATGTGCAATGGAATCGTTGATGCAGTTGACTTCAGCGCAGTCAATATCCGCCTGCGCGCAAAGGAAGGTCATTGCCTCCGCAAACGAATAGCATATGCCCATTCCGTCACACATAACGGAATAAGCGGACGTTCGATAGATGTATTCGTCCTCGGTAAGGTTCTGCGGGTTTTCATATGCTTCATAGTCGTATTGCGCATATGCGGTCAGCCTTGAATACAGCAAAAGCGCACGCTCGGTTTCGTTATCGCCCTCGCGAAGCACGGACATGAAGTCGATTGCGGTTGTTTCAAATTTTTGCAGTTTTTCGTCAAGTTCGTTTGGCTCAACGTTGATTATTTTCCATTTCAACACACCCGTTGAAGCATCAAAATCCCGATAATCATTGCAAAGTGCAAATGCGGTGAACAGCGGGCACATTCTGTTGACGGCAAAAACCGTATTCATTGCAAACGTTGGTTCATAGCTGTCGAACCCGAATTTCACGCTTGTTTCTCCTTTCAGAAACGCATCTACGACCATTCGGGCGGCTTTAATCGCCTGTTCGCCGACAAGTTTTGTCATCAGCGGCGTTGTCTTATGATAATCCGGGCTGTAAACAAGCGGTGCACGCGTCGGCATCGGCGTTTCCGTCGGCACGGCAGCCGTCGTCGGCCGAATCGTTTGCGCAGGGGTAGGCGCGTCCGTGGGATTGTTTTCTCCGCTCCCTCCGCAGCCGCCGAACAAGCCGAACACCGCTGCGGCACAGACAATCATTATAAGCAGCTTTAATAAAACCTGCCGCCCCGCTTTTCTTCCGTTCTCAGCGCATTCAATCGGCAAATGCTGTTTTTTCATGCCGTGCCTCCTCGGGACGCTTTCGAATCAATCAGCGAATGTTCCGCTTTTTTTAACAATAATGCCGCCGGTTTTGAAAATCGAATTTTCCGGCACAACCCCGCGAACGCAGGAAACGGGGTAGACATTGCTGTGCCGTCCGATGACCGTTCCCGGATTCAGCACGCTGTTGCAGCCCACTTCAACAAAATCTCCGAGCATTGCTCCGACTTTTTTTCGCCCGGTTTCAATGCTTTTTTCGGTGGATTTAATCACAACGTGAGTCTTGTCGCTCTTGACATTGGATGTTATCGAGCCTGCGCCCATATGCGCTTTATATCCAAGAATCGAGTCCCCGACATAGTTATAATGCGGAGTCTGAACATTGTCGAAAAGAATAACATTTTTCAGTTCCACCGAATTGCCGACAACGCAGTTTTTTCCGACAAGCGCATTGCCGCGGATAAAAGCACCGTGCCGCACTTCCGCACCGCTGTCAATTATGCACGGACCGTTTACCCATGCCGTGGGGTAAACGACTGCATCCTTCGCAATCCAAACGTCTTCCTTAGGGTGAGTGAATTCCTCCGACGAAAGGGCCGCACCGATTTTGAGAATTGTTTCGCCGATTTTGTCCAACGCCTGCCACGGATATTCGCATTCGCGCAAAAGATCCGCCGCACGAGTTTTGGACAAATCAAAAAGTTCATTTGTTTTATACATTTTTTGCCTTCCAAATTCAAAGTATCAAACCGTTTTAAAGCATTGCCCCGCCGAACGGCAAGGCCGCTCATTTTTGCTGTGCAAGGCCCTCACGCTTTATTGCATCGACTATGCCGTCAACAACCTTGCGGCATTCTTCCGTTGTCTGTGCCTCCGCCATGACGCGAATAACAGGCTCCGTTCCGCTCTTGCGCAAAAGCACCCTGCCGTTGTCGCCCAGAGCCGCCTCCGCTTCACGCACACTGTCTTTGACGACATCGTTGTTAAGCACCGCCTCCTTATCCGAAACGCGCACATTCACAAGCAGCTGCGGATAAATCTTCACCGGAGCAGCAAGCACGGAAAGCGGCTGCTTGTTTGCAAGCATCGCCTGCATAAGCTTTATCGCCGTCAAAAGTCCGTCACCCGTTGCGGCATATTTGCTGAAAATGATATGCCCCGATTGTTCGCCGCCGAGCAAATGCCCGTTTTTCCTCATGCATTCGTAAACATATTTGTCGCCCACATCCGTTTTTTCGTAGTTGATACCGGCACGGTCAAATGCGCGATAAAGTCCGAAGTTGGACATCACGGTTGTTACAACGGTGTTGTTGGCAAGTTTTTCTCTGTCCTTCATGTACTTTCCGTAAATATAAAGGATAAGATCGCCGTCAATCACTCTGCCTGTTTCATCGACCGCAATGCACCTGTCCGCATCGCCGTCAAACGCAAAGCCCACATCGAGCTTGTTTTCGGTCACAAGCCTGCGCAGCCCCTCGATATGAGTCGAGCCGCAGTCGTTGTTGATGTTCAGCCCGTTCGGCTGATTGCCGATAACGACCGTTTCCGCGCCGAGAGTTTCAAAAATGCTCTTTGCCATCATCCATGTGCTTCCGTTTGCGCAGTCAAGGCCAATGCGCATCCCCTTATAAGAGTGGGTTGCAAGGCTGATAAGATAACCGATATAGCGGTTGCGTCCTGCCGCATAGTCAACGGCTTTTCCGATATCACTTCCGGTCGCAAACGGAATCTCCGCACCTTTGCCGTCGAGATAACGCTCAATTTCATCGATAACGTATTGCTCCATCTTTTCGCCGTCCCCGTTCAGCAGCTTAATACCGTTGTCGAAATAGGGATTATGGCTCGCGCTTATCATGATGCCGCAATCAAAATCATCGGTGCGCGTGATGTACGAAACGCTCGGCGTTGTTGTAACATGCATAAGGTACGCATCCGCGCCGCTCGCCGTCAGTCCCGCCGTCAATGCGCACTCGAACATATAACCCGAACGCCTTGTGTCCTTGCCGATAACAACGGAACATTTATGCTCCCGTCCGTAGTATGCACCCAAGAATCGACCGATTTTGTAGGCATGTTCAACATTGAGCGCTTTGTTTGCTTCGCCTCTGAATCCGTCCGTGCCGAAATATTTTGACATAATTTTTACCCTCCGCAGAAAATGAGTGAGTACCCGTCATTTTTATCCGGCTCTCCTCAATTGTTTATAAATTTGATTTTCACCCGCACGCCGTTTAAGCATCGGGCGAAATTCTTCCTGTATTAAAATTTATCAAGGTTTGAATATATGCCGCAATGGCTGCGGCTGTTATTGCGTCGGCACCGGCATTCAGCGTTTCGCCCCGGTTCCGCACAACTCATTTCGCTCCGTCTCCGGCACAAGTCCGCCGCCCGTTGCCCAAAGAATATGCGCAGCTCTGCTCATTTTTTCGTCAAGTCCGTGTTTTTTCAGGTAGTCCGTGCAGCTTTCGCCCATCATGCCCATGTATGCGGCGGCGGATATTGCAGCGGAAGGTTCAACAAAAATGCCTTCCGAACCGTTCAGCAGCCGCAGCAGCGGCAAAAGTCTGCCGTCCGAAACGGTGAACTCGCCGTCCAAGGTTTTGCGCATCGCTTCGAAAACAAGCTTTGAGGCGCAGCCCACGGCAAGCCCGTCCGCCTGCGTTTTGCCGCTCAGCCCAAACTCCGCAACCGGGACGCATTCGCCCTTTGCAAATGCCGCAAGCATGCATGGTGCGTTCACGGGTTCGACAAAGAAGCAATGCACGGCATCACCGAACAGTTTTTTAAGTCCGAACGTGATCCCGCCGGGTGCGCCGCCGACTCCGCAGGGCAAATACACAAACAGTGGGTGTTCGGCATCAACGCTCACTCCGTGCGCCGAAAGCTGAGTTCGCAGCCGCAATGCGGCAACTGCATAGCCCATGAAAAGATCGACCGAATTCTCGTCATCAATAAAGTAGCTCGTCGGGTCCGCATCGGAAAATTTCCTGCCCTGCCGCACAGCCTCGGAATAGTCCGTTTGATATTCAATAACGTCAACACCCTTTTCGCGCAGCAGATCCTTTTTCCACTGTTTTGCATCCGCGCTCATATGAACGGTAACATCATAGCCGAGTGCAGCACTTGCAATGCCTATGCTCAGCCCGAGGTTACCCGTTGAGCCGACCTGAATTTTATATTTCGAAAAGAACTCACGCTTTTCAAGCAGTGTCGAATAGTCAGAGTTGGTTGTTATAAGTCCGTGCTCAAGCGCAAGCTTTTCGGTATGCTTCAGCACTTCGTAAATACCGCCGCGCGCTTTCACCGAACCCGCGACCGGCAGTTCCGAATCCGCTTTTATAAACAGACTGCCCGCCGGAACGGTTTCCGAACAGCCGCCGCGCTTCAAAAGCTGCTTTTGGAAATTCGGAACCGCTTTAAGTTCGGATTCGATTATACCGTGCCGCGGCGCCGTTTCGGGGAATGCTTTCTCAATAAGCGGCGCAAAGCGCACAAGCCGCGCTTCCGCATCCTTAATCTGTTCAATGCCGAAAGGATAATCCGGCGCATTAACGGCATTCGGGTCCATGTCCGTGTTTTCAAAGAACACTTCCTCACCCTTTGAAAATGCGGAAAGCTCCCTCTGCGGAACATAACGGAATTTTGAAGGCTTAGTGTCTCGTTCCGCCTTTTGTTTTTTGGGCGGCTTATAGTTGAATCTTGTTTGCGCTTCTTCGGGCTTTCCGGCAATGATAAGCTCTGCCGCCTCCGCCGCCTGCATCATTGCACCGTCAATAAGCTTTGCTTCTTCGTCGGTCGGAACACCGAGAACATGGTCGATAAGTCCGTGTGCGGGCTTTCCGATTCCGACCCTGATTCGCGGAAAGTCTTCAAACCCAATCAGGCTTTCAATGCTTCGCATTCCGTTATGTGTTCCCGCCGAACCGTTCATGCGGATTCTGAGCGCGCCGCAGGGCAGATCTATGTCATCATATATTACAACAAGTTCATCATGCTGCGGTTTGTACCATTTCAAAAGATCGCCCACTGCCCATCCGGAATTGTTCATAAATGTTTCCGGTTTTGCAAGCACAACGCGCGTGCCGCCGAGCCGCCCCTCGCCGTACACGGAACGGAACCCTTTTTTGTTTACGGAAATATTCAGCCTTTCTGCTATTTTATCGATCGTCATAAATCCGACATTGTGACGCGTTTTGGCGCATTCCCTGCCCGGGTTGCCCAGCCCGACTATAACAAACATCTTCTTCTCCCTGTCGTTCATGAACTATTTACGCAACACCTATTGCAATTCGTGCAATCAGCAGTGCGTCGGCAATTGTTATTCTTCCGTCGTTATCCATATCTCCGTACTGCGCAACGCCGTCGTGTTCAATAAGTTCGAGCGCAACGCGCGCCGTCACCAGTGCATCGGCGATCGAAACAATTCCGTCCATATCGACATCTCCCGGGCGTGTGATCGGCTCAACTGCCTCATATCGCGCATAGACATTCCCCGAATGTTGAACATTCTGATATATCCCTTCCCACATAAGGAACTCGTAACCCTCGTGCTCGGGCGGAATCGGGGGAACAGCCGAACCGCCGACGGGAATGTTTGCCTGCGAAATTATTTCGTCCGTCAGGCCATCGATAAACGTTATGGTACAGTTTTGTTCGGAATAACCGAGCCAATGTTCGATTCTTTGTTCAAGTTGCCCGTAATTTTCAAATTCGCCGACAAAATGTTCTACCACAACTCCCTGATTATTCACAATAAATGTTTGCGGAATCATGTTATATTCCGAAACAAGTGCACCCAGCACCGAATCAAGCCGAATGCAATCGTAAGTGTACCCCGCGCTTTCCATAAGCTCGGCGCATGCCTCCGGAGTGCTTGTTGCATCCTCATAAAGCAAGCCGTAGACCCTGATGTCATCGGAGAAGCCGTCCGCCGCCGTCTGCATATATTCCATCTCGTTTATGCATACGGCACTCCAAGTTGAAAAATAGTGCAGAACCGTTATCTTTTTTTGAGCAAAAACTGCTCCGTTAATGTTTTCTCCGTGAATTGTTTCGGAGACAAAGTCCGAAATGTTTCCTCCGATTTTGGACGATGAACTGCCGTTTCTTTCCGCATTGGCATAAAATCCCGAACAGAGTATGAGCAAAGCTGTAAAGACCGCAAAAATTCTTTTCATATGATTTCTTCTGCCTTTCATTTAAGGATAAGAAAGAGTATTTAAAAAGTGTTTAATCTCACCGCCGTTTTTCATTCGGCATTTCAAATAATAAATAATAATTAACAACCGGCCCGTATGGGAGGTCGGAATTGCTCCGACGCTCCCGTTTTGTCTGCCTGTTTGCCGGCAGCTGCCGCACAAACACCGGTCAAGGCATTTATTCAGCCCGATTTAAGGCTTAAACCGTTCAGTTGTCTTCGTTGTTCTTTTTCTTTTTAGAGAGAGCGACTGCAACTCCTGCCGCTGCACCAAGAACAACTACGCCACCCGCGGCAATGAAGGGCCAAACTTTGACGGGTGTTTTTTCTCCGCCGTTGTTTGAAGGCGTCTTAGTGTTGTCATTGGGTTTTGTGTCGGGAGCTTTGGTGCTGTCCGCACCGGGTTCGGGCGTGGTGCTGCCGGTCGGGTCGCCGCTTTCGGCGGGCTGTTTTGTTTCGGTGGGCTGATAGTTCGGAGCCGACGTCTTGTTGTCGCCGACAGCCTCTTCTCCGCGGTTAAATCCGCCCTCGGGGTCCTTTGCTCCGCTGATCGTGATTATCGCGTTATGAGTCGTGAACGCCTGCGGGGTGGATTCGCCGCCGACGGGTGCATTCACAAATTCGTTTACGATCATAACGATTTGCTGATTCACCGAAACGCCGTCTTTGACCTTAAAGGTCATTTTGAAGATATCGCCTTTCGCGTTCATCGCATCGGTCGGCATACCGATTCCGAGCTTGATTTTGCCCTGATAGGCAAGCGTCTCGTAATCAAGGATAACAAGGTTGTTCCCGGAACGAAGGCTTTTCATAACATCCAGCTCTTCAAGCCCGACAAGTTCGAGAGAATTGGGATCATATTCAACGGAAAGGTGAGCAGCGTGGATTGCATATTCTCCGCTTACGCTCAGCGTAACATCAAAGGTGCCTCCGGCAGGAACGTTGTCCGTGCCGTTCATCGTGAACACCGCGCCCTGATCCGCAAGCATCGCCTGCGGCAGCAGCATTGCGGCAGCAAGAAGGATTGCCATAAAGACAGTTGCAATTTTTTTCATTCGTTATTGTTTAACTCCTTTTTCTTTTTGTTCTCATTCGGAACACGGTTCGGCTGTTCCTCATTTTGAAGCGCAAGCCGACTCTATTCCTGTCCAGTCTGCATTGTAGCATAACAGAACTTCTTTTTCAACAATTGAATTTGGGCAATTCTTTGAACATTGTTTGCAGCACCGCTTTCCGATGCTGCATGAAGTGCAGCTTTTTATTGCTGCTGTACATAAAAAAGTACATATAACATTAATATATGTTCCTTTGTGTCGCCTGTGTCCGTTTTGTGACAAAAAAATGCAATTCGGGCGCAGATTCGGCAAAATAAATTTTATTCTGTTAATATATGTTCACAGGCAGCACATTGCCGCAGATATCTCGCCCCGCGATGTATCGCAAAGGGCACGGATACATCGCACCTAACAGTCCGCACACCGCTGTCATGTCACGGTTCATTTCTTTCACCTCTATGCTGCATCAGCAGCAGTGCGCGGACACCACTTCCTCCGAGCCTTCCGTTCGGGAAGCTGCTGCTGCAAAAGCCCCTCCTCATACATCCGCTTCCCCTGCGGCTGTATGCAGTTATCGCGATTATTCTTTTGCGGCAGCAGCCCTTTCTTCAACGCATTTGCAGTATCATTTCTGCATTTCCAAAATCACTTATTCTGCGGGTCTCCGCCGTTTTGAACTGCACATAACAAATGGGGGAAGCCCCCCTTGCGGGGAGCTTCCTTTTTCATCTATCTTATTATTTTTAACGCATTCAGTCTTTTTATAATCCGAGCGCTGGCACAAGCAGGTACATTGCACAAAATGAAACAACCGAAACCGCCGAACCGATTATGACTTGAAGCACAGTGTGCCGTCCGAGTCGAACCGATGATATGCCGATCGGCACCAAAAGCAAAGCAGCAGGCAGGAACGCAGCACCGAGATACGCCGTCAGCATTGCGACAGGCCCCGCAACACCGCAGGCATGACCGCTTGCGCGATATTTGAATATGAAGGAAAGTATCGCCAG
>ERZ1673738.6197-NODE-6197-length-10142-cov-5.360167_pt1 | contig 10142 bp, 9 predicted proteins | sample MGYA00580198_ERZ1673738 | MGnify/ENA primary metagenome ERZ1673738 (study PRJEB41218, sample SAMN15661784) | gut metagenome | host: Homo sapiens | place: Canada: London | collected 2015-08-20/2019-03-30 | study: EMG produced TPA metagenomics assembly of... | reverse complement strand
TGACACTGAGGGTACAGTAGAGAGCGTTGCAAATGATGGTGAATACACCATTGATGAGACTATTGTAACGATCATTCAGAATGATGGAACAAAGAAAGAATTGTCTATGACTCAGAAGTGGCCAATTCGTGTGCCAAGACCAACTAATAAGCGCTATGCAGCATCAGAGCCGCTTATTACAGGACAGCGTATTCTTGATACATTGTTCCCAATCGCAAAGGGTGGTACCGCAGCTATTCCTGGTGGATTTGGAACAGGAAAGACGATGACTCAGCATCAGGTTGCAAAGTGGTCTGATGCAGATATTATTGTTTATATTGGATGTGGTGAGCGTGGAAACGAGATGACTCAGGTTCTTGAGGAGTTTTCAGAGCTTATTGACCCAAAGAGCGGCAATCCACTTATGGATCGAACTGTTTTGATTGCAAATACATCCAACATGCCGGTTGCAGCGCGTGAGGCAAGTATCTACACTGGACTGACACTGGCTGAGTATTACAGAGATATGGGTTACCATGTAGCCATCATGGCAGACTCTACATCACGTTGGGCAGAGGCACTTAGAGAGTTGTCAGGACGTTTGGAAGAGATGCCTGCCGAGGAAGGTTTCCCGGCTTACTTAGCATCAAAGCTATCTGCATTCTATGAGCGTGCCGGCATGATGCACAATTTAAATGGAAGTGTCGGAAGTGTTACTATTATCGGCGCTGTTTCCCCGCAGGGAAGCGATTTCTCAGAGCCTGTTACACAGAACACAAAGCGTTTTGTGCGCTGCTTCTGGGGACTGGACAAATCTCTTGCTTATGCAAGACATTTCCCGGCTATCCATTGGCTGACATCCTACAGTGAGTATGTACAGGATCTGGCACCATGGTATAATGCAAAAGCAGGAAAGGATTTCATTGCAAACAGAAATCGCCTGATGGCAATCTTAAATCAGGAAAGTGCATTGATGGAAATCGTAAAGCTGATCGGTTCTGACGTACTTCCTGATGATCAGAAGCTGACGCTGGAGATTGCAAGAGTTGTTCGTTTGGGATATCTGCAGCAGAATGCATTCCATAAGGATGATACATGCGTGCCGATTGAAAAGCAGGCAGCGCAGATGCGTGTCATTCTCTACTTATATGACCGTGCTAGATCACTAGTAACTATGGGTCATCCGATGAGCGTCTTAAAGCAGAGCAACATCTTTGACCGTGTCATCAATATCAAGTATGATGTGCCAAATGATCGTCTTGATATGTTTGATCAGTATATGAAGGATATTGATACATTCTACGATGAAGTCATCGAGAAAAATGCGTAAGGAGGAGCCGTTATGGCTATTGAATATTTAGGTTTAAGTCAGATCAACGGTTCTCTGATTGCCATTGAGGGCATGAAGGATGCCGCATATGATGAAGTTGTTGAAATTGTAGTAGATGGAAAGCAAAAAAAGCTTGGCCGTATCGTTGCCTGCTATGAGGATAAGGCGATGATTCAGGTATTCGAGGGTTCTGAGAACATGTCTTTGACTAACACTCATACCCGCCTGACCGGTCATCCAATGGAGTTAGCGCTTTCACCAGATATTTTGGGACGTACCTTTGATGGTATCGGCCGTCCAATTGATGGACTGGGTCCTGTCAACGCCGAAATTAAGCGTGATGTAAACGGACTGCCGTTAAACCCAGTAACGAGAGAGTATCCGCGTAACTATATTCGTACAGGTATCTCTGCAATCGATGGACTGACCACGCTGATTCGTGGACAGAAGCTGCCGATCTTCTCTGGAAATGGTATGCCGCATGATAAGCTGGCAGCACAGATTGTAAAGCAGGCATCACTTGGTGGTAATTCTGATGAAAAGTTTGCTATCGTATTTGCTGCTATGGGTGTTAAGTATGATGTTGCTGAGTTCTTCCGCAAAACATTTGAGGAGAGCGGCGTAAGTGAACATGTTACTATGTTTGTAAACTTAGCAAATGATCCTGTTGTAGAGCGTCTGATCACACCTCGTATGGCGCTGACAGCAGCAGAGTATCTGGCTTTTGAGCAGCATATGCATATCCTTGTTATTTTAACAGATATGACTTCCTTTGCAGAGGCTCTTCGTGAGGTTTCCTCTTCAAAGGGCGAGATTCCTTCTCGTAAAGGTTATCCGGGTTATCTGTATTCTGAGCTTGCTACTATCTATGAGCGTGCTGGTATTGTGCGCGGAATCAATGGTTCAGTTACACAGATTCCGATTCTGACTATGCCAAACGATGATATTACCCACCCAATCCCAGACTTGACAGGTTATATCACAGAGGGTCAGATTGTTCTTGACAGAAGCCTTTTTGGAAACAATATTTACCCGCCGATCAGCGTATTGCCGTCTCTGTCACGTTTGATGAAGGATGGTATCGGTGAAGGCTATACAAGAGCAGATCACCAGTCTGTTGCAAACCAGCTGTTCTCCTGTTATGCAAAGGTAGGAGATGCCAGAAATTTAGCAAGTGTTATCGGTGAGGATGAGCTTTCTGATCTTGACAAGAAGTATCTGGAATTTGGTAAGGCATTTGAGGGTCATTTTGTAGGACAGGGTGATCAGGAAAACAGAAGCATCATTGATACGCTTGAAATTGGCTGGGATCTGCTTCGTATGCTTCCTAGAGAAGAACTCGACCGTATTGACACCAAGATTCTTGATGTTTATTACGATAAGAAGGATGCAGATACAGACAGTGACAAGAAGCAGGCATAAGCTGTAGAGAGGAAGGCGCTATGAATATTAATATGTTCCCTACAAAGGGAAATCTGATCGCAGCCAAGAACTCGTTAGCGCTTGCCAGACAGGGTTATGACCTGATGGACAAAAAGAGAAACATCCTGGTGCGAGAAATGATGGATCTTGTGGATCAGGCGTCCACCATTCAGACTGAAATTGATACGACTTTCCGTGCAGCATATGAAGCGCTGCAGCAGGCCAATATCGAGATGGGTATTCATATGGTGCAGGACATCGCGAAGACAGTTCCAGTGGAAAACACTGTAAAGATCAAGACGCGAAGCATCATGGGTACTGAAATTCCGCTTGTGGAGTATGATAAAGAGGCTAGCGAAGGAACGCCGAATTATGCGTTCTACAGCACCAGAGTCAGCCTGGATGAGGCGCAAAAGGCATTCAATCGTGTTAAAGAGCTAACCATTAAGCTTTCCACGATAGAGACGTCAGCGATCCGTCTGGCAACAAACATTAAAAAGACGCAGAAGCGTGCAAATGCGTTAAAGAATATCACGATTCCGACCTACGAAGCAATTGTAAAGAATATTACCAATGCGCTTGAAGAGAAGGAGCGTGAGGAGTTCACGAGACTAAAGGTAATTAAAGAGAGAATATCTTAAATTAAAACCTCGGCAGTGTTTGGCTGCCGGGGTTTTTTTGGACAGGCGGTGGCTCTTTTACTGTCCCGGGTGGCTTTTAGGTGATTGACAAAACAAATTCTATATGCTACTATAACACAGTGCTAATACATTAGCATAGTAAAGTAGCTGCAGCGTTCTGCGGCCAAGAAAAGGAGATTATTATTATGAGAAAAATCGTGGCAGCAGCACTTGCTGTAGGAATGGCAGCAATGACAGTAACCGGATGTTCCAGCCCAAAGAGTGAGTCAAAGGAGACGACAAAGGCAACTGCTGAGGCATCAAAGGAAACTCAAAAAGAAACAGAAAAAGAGACACAGAAGGATACTGAGGCTATATCTACAGAAGAAAAGACTAAGGAAGCATCTTCTAAGGCAGACGAAGCAGATACAGAAAAGGCAAAATCAGATGAGGCAGAGAGCGAATCCACCTCTGATCAGAAGACCTTTACAGTAGGATTTGATGCAGAGTTTCCACCGTATGGATATCGCGATGAGAGCGGAGAGTATGTTGGTTTTGATCTTGATTTAGCGGCAGAGGTTTGTGACAGACAGGGCTGGGAGTTAGTAAAGCAGCCAATTGACTGGGATTCTAAGGATATGGAGCTGTCCACTGGTGCAATTGATTGTATCTGGAATGGATTCACTATGAATGGCCGCGAGGATGATTACACATGGTCTGATCCATATATTGATAACAGTCAGGTATTTGTTGTTGCAGCAGATTCAGGAATTGAAAATAAATCAGATTTAGCAGGAAAGGTAGTGGCCGTTCAGAAGGATTCTTCCGCACTGGCAGCACTTAATGACGAAGAAAATAAGGACAATATTGCACTTAGAGATTCATTCTCACAGCTTATTGAGTATGCTGATTATAATACAGCATTTATGGATCTTGAGCAGGGAGCAGTGGAGGCTGTTGCTATTGATATCGGTGTTGCACAGTATCAGATTGATAAAAGAGAAGAGGGCGCTTATGTAATGCTTGCAGGTGATGACAACAAGTTAGCATCTGAGCAGTATGCAGTTGGATTCAAAAAAGGAAATGAAGAGCTTCGCGATAAAGTTCAGGATACACTTGATGAGATGGTAAAGGATGGAACCTTTGCAGAGATTGCAGAAAAGTGGGGACTTACAGACAGTGTTTGCCTCGGAAAATAATACATAAGCTGGAAAGGCAACGACTATGGATATAATGGCAATGACAGCACAGCTTGCGGAAGGCTTTCTTGTGACTGTCCAAATATTTGTGCTTACGCTTTTATTTTCTCTGCCGCTTGGCATGTTGGTAGCATTTGGGCGCATGTCCAGATGCAAAATAATAAAGCTGATTGCAAAGCTTTACATCTCTGTTATGAGAGGAACACCGTTGATGCTGCAGATTATCGTAGTATATTTTGCACCATATTATATGTTTCGTATGAAGATGGGACCTGGCTACCGTTTTCCGGCAGTTATAATCGCGTTTGTTATCAATTATGCAGCATATTTTGCAGAAATTTATCGTTCTGGTATAGAATCCATGCCAAATGGACAGTATGAGGCAGCACAGGTGCTTGGTTACAACAAAGCGCAGACTTTCATTCGCATTATTCTGCCGCAGGTAATTAAACGAGTGCTTCCATCCATCACAAATGAGACTATTACACTTGTTAAAGATACATCGCTTGCATTTACGATTTCAATTGCAGAGATGTTCACTGTCGCCAAGCAAATTGGTGCAGCACAGACAAGCGTAATGCCGCTTTTGGCAGCAGGTATTTTCTATTATGTATTTAACCTGATTGTGGCAACAGTGATGGAGTATATCGAAAAACGGCTTTCGTATTATAGGTAGGTAAAAATATGGCAGTTCAAAATAATAAAGCGGAAGGCACAGTCCTTCTTGAGATGAAGCATGTAAAAAAGAGCTTTGACAAAAGTGGTGTTTTAAAAGATATTTCTCTGAAAGTGAGAGAAGGTCAGGTAGTTTCCATTATAGGACCGTCCGGTTCTGGAAAGTCTACATTGCTTCGCTGTGCAACGCTTCTTGAAAAGATGGATGCAGGAGAGCTGATTTATCTTGGCGAAAAGGCAGCGTGGGAGCAGGATGATAAAAAAGGGCAAAAGCGCTGTGTCTATGCGCCAAAGGATAAGCTTAAGCAGATTCGATCTTATTTCGGTCTTGTTTTCCAAAGCTTTAATCTTTTTCCGCATTATTCTGTTATGAAAAACATCATCGATGCGCCTGTATGCGTGAATCATGTGAGTAAAAATGAAGCAAAAGAGCGGGCCAAAAAGCTTCTTGCGCAGCTAGGGCTTTCTGATAAAGAAAATGCCTATCCATGCCAGCTTTCCGGCGGTCAGCAGCAGCGAGTTTCAATAGCACGAGCACTTGCATTGCAGCCAAAGATTCTTTTCTTTGATGAACCAACTTCTGCACTAGACCCAGAGCTGACAGCAGAGGTGTTAAAGGTCATCCGCCAGTTAGCTCAAAATCATATGACAATGATTATTGTCACACATGAGATGCAGTTTGCAAAAGAAGTTTCCGATCACATCGTCTTTATGGAACAGGGAGTGATCGTGGAAGAAGGAACGCCAGATGAACTGTTTTCATCTGAAAATGCCCGCGTAAGAGAGTTTATCGGGAAGGTTAGTGCTTAATTTTACAGCAAAGCCCGAAGGCGAATGGATTTCGTAATCTTTTCATTGACAAGCTCACGTTTATGGAGTACAATAGTTTATCGTATAAGATGGACTAATTTTGTGATCATGGCGTGGGGCTGCGGCTTGAAATGGCGGTGAAACGACTGTGAGAACGAGAAATATACAGGAAGAGATGAGGACGCCATGGAGCCAAAAGACAATATAATCTGGCCAAGTTTTAAAAGACAATTTAATACAGCAGTGTCCGGCGATAATACCGTGCGCAAGGCAGTTCCTTATCTGGATCGCTACCAGCAGGAACAGCTTGAGCGTCAGCAGGAGCGTCAGAAACGCTGGGAAAAACAGATTCACAAACGTGCAGTACAGAAGGAATTTGAAGAGCGCAGAAGAAGAGCAAAGGCACTGACCTTTGCTGAGGCATCAGTAGTAGGTGTTTTGTGTGCTGTGCTTTTATTTGCATGTATTTTTTACGTAGGTCAGCAGGCAAAGTTAAACCAAAGCAATACAAAGCTTGCGTCATTGCAAAAAACATATGCTTCCCTTGTTGAGGACAATAACGCTAAAAGCAGTGAAATTGAAGGGTCAGTTGATTATGAGCGTATTTACGATTACGCAGTCAACGAGCTGGGCATGATGTATCCAGAAAAGGGACAGACTGTTACATATAAGAGAAATCCAGGCAGTTATGTAAAGCAGGGCGAAGAGATTCCGAGCAATTAAGAATGAATAATGCTTTGATTGGCATATTTAAGAAAAACCTCCATAAATATGAGATAGATATCATATTTATGGAGGCTTTTTATGTCTGCTGCTAATTTAAGAATGAACAACAAAAGAAATCAATATCACTTGATTTGCCGAGTCATTAGTATCTGCCTGTGTGCTCTTTTTTGCCTGTCTTTTGGCTGTACATCAAAAAAGGAAGAACGTCTGCAGGAGATTGATTTTACAGTAGTGGATGATGATGAGATTCCAGAAGAATTAAAGACAATCATTGATCAGAAAAAAACAGGAGAGTTCAAACTGACCTATGCTGATCAGGATGAACTCTACATAGTGGTTGGTTATGGAAAACAGCTGACCGGCGGATACAGTATTCAGTTTCCAGACGTATATCTGACAAAAGAGAATATTGTTGTAACAAGTGTATTGCTTGGTCCGGAAGGAGAAGAACCTGCGAATATCAGTTATCCATACGCGGTCATTAAAATCGAATATAGGCCAGAGCCAGTACTGTTCCAGTAAATTATAAAAACGGTGTTTATGACTTATGCCGCTTTAAAAATTTACTGAAGCATTACTTTTCTGTTTCATAGTCTTTCATCAAATCCGTCAGGTAATTTTTGATCTCAATGAATTTAGGAATATAAATAAAGAAGTAACCGACACTCATTCCTGACAGGAAAATACAGAGCCAATAGGTCCAGTGGGAAATCTGAGTCAAAAGAATACATAAAAGACCTACGACCCACACGATGATCATACCCTGTTTTAAAGAAAGGTATGGACGGCGGTTTGTCACTTTCTTTTTTAAATACATCATGTAGACTGCACCAAGCGCTATGCCGGCAGCCGCAAGTAAAATGGTGATCCATGGGGAAAGCAGTTCTGGACGCTTAATCATCTTTACAAGTAATAGGATGATATAGAAGCCTGTGCCAAAGCCGTAGATAAGCCACGGAAAAATGTTGTTGCGAAAAGGAGAATCCTTTTTCATGCTGAATTTCATATCATTGCCTTTCTGCGAATATTATTTTTAATTAAAATGATACCGTGCCTATGTATAAAAGTCAATAAGTGCTGCAAACAGGAAATCATTAAATTTTTGTAACTATCCAGTTGAAATCTATCGGCGAAGATGCTATACTTACAGAAGATTGTGAAAAAATAATCACACAAGCAATTAAAGGAGGTACTTCAATGTTAGTAACAGCTGAAGAGATGCTTAAGAAAGCAAAGGCCGGCAAGTATGCAGTAGGCCAGTTCAATATCAATAACCTGGAGTGGACCAAGGCAATCCTTGCAACCGCACAGGAACTGCAGAGCCCGGTTATCCTTGGTGTTTCCGAGGGTGCTGGTAAGTATATGACCGGTTTCGGTACAGTAGCAGCTATGGTAAAGGCTATGATTGAGGAAATGAACATCACTGTTCCGGTTGCTCTGCATCTGGATCATGGAACCTATGAAGGATGCTATAAGTGCATCAAGGCTGGTTTCTCCTCCATCATGTTTGATGGTTCTCATCTGCCGATCGAAGAGAATATCGAGAAGACCAAGGAGCTTGTTGCTGTATGTAAGGGCATGGGAATGTCTCTTGAGGCAGAAGTTGGTTCTATCGGCGGCGAGGAAGATGGCGTTGTAGGTATGGGCGAGTGTGCAGATCCAGAAGAGTGCAAGAAAATTGCTGATCTTGGTGTAACCATGCTGGCAGCAGGTATCGGAAACATTCACGGTGTATATCCGGCTAACTGGAAGGGATTAAGCTTTGAGACACTGGCAGCAGTAAGCGAGAAGGTTGGCGATATGCCGCTTGTTCTTCACGGTGGTACAGGTATCCCGGCTGACATGATTAAGAAGGCAATCTCTCTGGGCGTTTCCAAGATCAATGTAAACACAGAGTGCCAGTTGTCCTTCGCAGCAGCTACTCGTGAGTATATCGAGGCTGGCAAGGATCAGAAGGGTAAGGGTTTTGACCCAAGAAAGCTGTTAGCACCAGGTGCTGAGGCAATCAAGGCTACCGTTAAGGAAAAGATGGAGCTGTTCGGTTCTGTAGGTAAGGCTTGAAACAAATAAGACAATTATCGTTCAGGTTTAGTGTGAAAAAGAGGAATATTTCACAAAAGTGAAACGATTCTGGAAAAACACTTGCTTTTCTGAATGAAAAGGTGTATTTTATTGTCATCAGTGATTGAAACAGACAATCACGACCTGACTGGAACAAGGGCGTTCTTATCTTAGTTGATAAGGGCGCTCTTTCTTTTACTTTATCATAGTAAAGTGGTCGATAATATATCAGTTCAGTCAGGTGGCTCTGCAGAATAGCTTAACAGAAGAAAAGGCAGCAGACAGAGCGTTATATCAGTATAGAATGAGAGGGTTGAAAACATGAGCGGCAGAATTACAGAGTTATTTAACAACAATGTTTTTACAGATGCTGAGATGAAGGCTCGTCTTCCGAAGAAGGTTTATAATGAAGTGAAGGCGTGCAAGCTGGATAAGGGATCTGCAGACATCGTTGCACAGGCAGTAAGAGACTGGGCAATTGAGAAAGGTGCAACACATTTTACACATGTATTTGAACCACTGACAATGCTTACTGCAGAGAAGCATGACTCCTTCGTTTCGCTTCCAGATGAAGATGGTAAGGTCATGATGGATTTTACCGGAAAAGAATTGTGTGAGTCCGAGCCAGATGGTTCATCCTTCCCGTCAGGTGGTATTCGTGATACCTCTCGCGCAAGATCTTACACTTCATGGGATATGACTTCACCGATTTACGTAAAGGAGGATGCAATTGGAACCATTCTTTGTATCCCGGCAGCATTCTGCTCATACACAGGTGAAGCACTTGATGCAAAGACACCGCTTCTTCGTTCTATGGACGCAGTAAGTGAGCAGGGTGTCAGACTTCTTCGTCTGTTAGGAAACACTACATCTACAAAGGTGACTGCAGGTGTTGGACCTGAGCAGGAGTATTTCATTGTAGACAGAGATAAATATTTACAGAGAGATGACCTTGTATTTACAGGTCGTACACTGTTTGGCGCACCGGCTCCAAAGGGACAGGAGCTCGATGATCAGTATTTTGGTGTAATTCCGGAGCGTGTTGGTTCCTTTATGAAGGAGCTAAACGAAGAGCTGTGGAGATTTGGTATCACTGCAAAGACACAGCATAACGAGGTTGCGCCAGGACAGCATGAGGTTGCTCCGATTTTCTCTGTGACAAACGTTGCAGCAGACAGCAACCTGCTTTTAATGGATACCTTAAAGAAGGTTGCAACACGTCACGGTCTTGTATGTTTGCTTCATGAGAAGCCATTTGCAGGCGTAAATGGTTCTGGTAAGCACAACAACTGGTCTCTTTCCACAGATGATGGTATTAAT
>ERZ1673738.6193-NODE-6193-length-10146-cov-13.285601_pt1 | contig 10146 bp, 16 predicted proteins | sample MGYA00580198_ERZ1673738 | MGnify/ENA primary metagenome ERZ1673738 (study PRJEB41218, sample SAMN15661784) | gut metagenome | host: Homo sapiens | place: Canada: London | collected 2015-08-20/2019-03-30 | study: EMG produced TPA metagenomics assembly of... | reverse complement strand
ATCCAGCATTCATACACATCAATACTTCAGAATCGTTCTCTTTTACGACAGACACCGGCTTACCACAAATCGGGCATACTTCAGGGATTTGAATAAATTTTATATTGTTCATTATACATACCTCCAATGGTATTTTAGATTTTTAGTGTTTAATCCGTTACACATTCTTGCAATGGTGTGTTCGCAATCACCTGTATCCATAGACGCTGAACGAATAGACCTGTATGTCTTACCTGTTTCTTCGCATAAAACGCGCTTCCACGATTGATTATTTGTTGTAGATTTTTTAGTACGTTCTATTCTTGTTCCATATTCTGCATTATATTTAGGAGTACACCATTCTAAATTATCAGAACTATTATTCATTTTATTTTCATCTATATGATTTACCTGTGTTTTATGTATAGGATCGTCATTAGTTACAAATGCTGTGGCTACTAAACGATGTATTAATTTGTTTTCAGTTTTTCCATTCTTGCATAAAATAACAAACGGATAATGCTGACTATCTTTAGGTAAGTAAATTTTTAATAATCTTTCGCCAGTATTTCTATAACCATTTTTATTTTTTACAATTCTATTCAAACTTTTAACATTACCTAAATTACTTATTTGATAATACCCTTCATATCCTATTATATCTTTCCATATTTCTATTTTTATATTATCCATTTATCATCCACCATTTCTGCTTTTGTAATATATGGAATTACTTGGTTTGCTTTAATTATCCATAATTTTTGTCCAACATAAGGATGCCCCAATTTTTCTTTTAATATAGAAAGATTAAATAAACTAGCTTTTGTTATAATACTTCCTTCTATTTCGATAGGTTCAAATACGGCTATCGGAGAAATAATTCCGGTTTTACCAACTTGCCATTCAATATTAATAAGTGTCGTAATATATTCTTCATTATAAAACTTGTATGCAAGAGAATGACGTGGATACTTATCTGTAACTCCAAGTGATAATCCATAAGCAACATCATTATATGCAGCAACAAGCCCATCAATTGGATAAGATAAGTATGCTGCTTTTTCCTTTAACAGATTAATAACCTCTTCAAGATCCTGATTTTCTTTGTATACACGAATATAAGGTACAATATCAAATCCAAGTTCTCTTGCCTTTTCAAATCTTTCTGACATTAAAGGCAATTTATTCATACCGGCAGGTATCTTCCATACTATAAAACGAACATGACGTTTAGCTGCTATCTTACTATCTAGCTGTCTGACTGATCCTGAAGCAAGATTTCGCGGGTTCTTATATCTATCTTCTTCGTGTTTAATTAAATTATTAATTTTCTCAAAATCTGTATATGTAATAATAGCTTCTCCTTCAATTTCAACGTGGCCTTTCTGATTAATATGCATAGGAATATTTTCGAACGCCTTTGCATTGTGAGTAATAATTTCTCCTGTGACGCCGTTTCCGCGAGTTTCAGCCTGGATCAGCTCTCCATCTTCATACGTCAAAAGAATTGTCAATCCATCCATCTTACACATTAGCAAAGAATCTTTATCACCAATAAATTTTCGAAGTATATTCACATCTTTAGTTTTATCAAGAGACATCATTAAATGTGAATGCTCAATTTTCTCTAATTTACTTTTTACTTCATATCCAACACTATGGACTGGAGAATTACTTAAAATAATTCCTGTTTCTTTTTCCATTTTTTCCAACTGATCACACAGATCATCATACTGATGATCCGTAACAATACTCTCTGCATTATTATAATAAGCATCTCGGTACTGATTAAGTTTTTCAACCAATGATTTCATTTCTTCAATCTTGTTCATTTTTTCCTCCTGTATTATGTATAATTAAATCGTCAAAATATCAAAATGTACTGACCAATGATCACACATCATATCAATTGTTGCATCAGCGATATCGTTAACGCACTCGTCATCACATTTGACTGAATCAAACTGAGAAATATCAATATAATGCTCTGCTGTTCCCTCTTCAAAAGTAATAATATTATCATTTACTGTAATATTAACTGGATTCAACTGCATATGAGATATTATTGCAGATTCTTTTTCTCCTACAGAGAAATGTACTGCAACAGTTTTATTATCATATGCTGCTTTTTCAAACATAATATCGATTTTCTGAGCTACTTTACTTGCATTCTTTACAAATTCTCTAACCATTTTTTTGTTCCTCATTACATTTTCTCTTTAATTAAAGTTAATTTAACTTGTTACTTTATTTAAACATGGCGACTATATTAAATAGTCACCATATTTTTTAAGAAAATATGAAGGTCTATTAATCTTAATTCCATATTGGTGTTCAATCATAGACCGAGTTTCAACATCATATAAAATCTTGTTTTTATTTGAATTATACTTCCGGATTAATTCATTTGTCATATGAATTTGTCCGGAAATGTTAATTTTTTCAGCAGTCATATATGATACATCTATAGACTTCAATGCTGCCGCTAATGAATTATACATTTGCCTTCCAAGACAATGCGGATCATCTTTTACAATATGAGATCTTTTTATAATGGTTCCATCATCCATGAGTTTGGATTTAGTTCCATATGGATATGTTAATTCCATTGTCATATTACTCTTTTGTGCAGTTAAAATTAATGCTTCACTTACATTTACAACTCTTCCGGAATACAATTTCATTGTATGATTTTCTACGTCGATATCATCAAGTTTTGCTCTAATCGTGTCTTCAAAATCTTTAGACTTGCCATATTCAAAAATGCTCAGAATCATGAATCGATCTCTAGGATTCTTTAATGCTTCAATCCATGTTAAAATCGTATCTCTTGATACAATCTGATGATTTAACAATGTCTTATTTAATAGTGCTGCCAGCATATCGGGTGTGATAGTTGCATAGATATTTTGTCCATTTAACACTAAATTCTCATTAACACACCAGTCCGTATATTGTGTAAGAGTATTATTTACTACAATAATGGACTCTAATGTTGTAAATTTGAACAACTTATACATTTCTGTAATCTCATTTAAATTAAAATCACATAAATCCTTTTGATACATATGTTCAAACGGCGCAACTCTCTTAAATCTAGGCACAAGAGGAGTAACGCTTGCAACAGTTTTTAACTTAAATTCGTAAAACCTTTGTTTTCTATCTTCGTTATACATTTACATTCTCTCCTCTAAAAAAGGAATTAATCTTTTCCTTATCCTATTAAAGTTTCTCGAAAAATCATATATTATTTTTTCCTCACGTTCCGCATCATCAATAAGAAAACGCTTATAGTTCTCTATCATTGATATTTTATTTTTTCCATCATAATAATGAAACAAGATCGTAAGAATTATAATTTCTTTCTTTGAATATTCTTTTTCAAGATACTTGTCATCTTCTTCTGTAAGCATATTAAGATCTTCGATAAATTCCTTTGATACTCTAATGATTTCTTTTCGTTGCTCAGGAGAATCACTTTGCCTTTTACTGAAATATAATCTCTTAATACATTCTGCCAGGGTTGTTGAATCAATAAGTCCGCCTATTTTTATTTCCCCTTGCAAATTACACATACTGCTTTCATTAATACGCTGGACCACTTTATTCTGAGCTGCATATGAGTTATATGTGTCGCTTAACTGTTTGCTCATTTTAGTTTTCTGGTCATACTGATATATCATACGGCGAGATTTATCAATGTCAAAGTTTGTAATTCTCAGCTCCATTGGATAGTTAAAATTTGGATTTTTACTTCTGGCCTGGAACATTGATACATATCTATGATATCCATCGTTTATATCAAACGCCTCTAAAGAATGAATAATAAGCTGACGTGATTGCTCATCATAATGAAAATCTGCGTATACATCATCTTTCGGGATATTCAAAGTGATTGTATCCGGAACATAAATATGTTCAAGCATATCTGCCGTAATTTCTTTTACTGCACTCTTATTCAATGTAATACGATATAGCTCATTATTATCTCGTGTTACTTTAGTCATGGCACGTTGTGTGACAGGATTATAGTTAATTAATCCTGATTCTTGCAGAGCGCAAAATGCATCTACATTTAAAGATCCTATCCATTGATCATCGCTTACCTGAATCATATTGAATACCAACGGGAATTCAATTTTATTTGGTTCTTCGTATCGCATCCCACTATATTTACTTATTTCTCTGTCTGTAAAAAAGTCAGATAACTTTTTGCGATAATCTTTTTTAGTGGCATTTAATATACTATCTGCAATTACAAAAAGTGTATAATCATTTGCTTCTTCAATACTCTTTCTACTAGATAGAAAATCTGAAAAAATGCCTTTTGGATAATTATACTTCTCATATGCATAATTGTAAATTTCTAGTTCGTCACTCTTATTAATTAAGATATTAAAAAACTTTTTGGATAAATAATCTTCTAAAATACTTCTATCGACATTCATTTTTCTCACCTCTTTCCTCAGATTATATCATGCAAAGTTAATTTTGTCTATATTTTTGATGATAAATTTTTCGACATAAACTCCGTTGCTTCCTTTCTTGAGTTATTTTCTTCAACTGTATAAATACTGGTTGTCTGTATATCCGCATGTCCTACGGCATTTTTCGTAGCAACGATATCTTTTGTTTCCTTATAATATAATGAAGCAAAAGCAGCTCTTAACTTATGCGGAGACACATGTTTACCAATTCCTTTCTCGGCATATTTGACTACCATACAATAGATCGTTTGTGGATCCATACGTTTTCCATTTTTTGATATAAAAAGAGCGTCCTCTTTAATCCCCATATTATATAGTATTTTATCTCGATCAAGGATCCAATCTCTTAATACACGTATGGAATCATCATTTAATTGATATACCTGTTCTTTATCTCGCTTGTCGATAATAGTCAAATTGTGAGTCTCAAAATTTAAATCACTTAAGTTAATTTCGCTTAATGCAGTTTTTCTCATGCCGGTAACCATAAATAAATATAATATAGCATAATCTCTTGAATGCCATTTTTTTGGCATGTAAGAATATTTTACGGCACCCAATATTCCATTTAAATCATCCATTGATAAAAACACTCTTTTAATCGAGTCTTTTCTAATAGGCCGGTTTACATTGTCCATCGGATTCCTTTCAATATCTCCTCTCCGATACAAAAAATCAAAAAACCTATTTAATGTGCAACATACCAATTTAGTATATGCCACAGACGACTTTTTAATTTCACCATTACCATCTTTTACGTATTTAATATGCTCCAGATACCTTGCGATATCATCTGCATCAATTTCGCTTATATCTTCTACATCTATATAATCTAAGAAATGATGAAGTTTTCTAACGTAATTTAAACAAGTATTCGGGCTGCGAACAGCCTGAATACTCATATAAAAATCACTCACGCATTGTGGCATATCATTAAGAATTTTCTTAACATTCTTATTTAATTTTAATTCATGCTCCAACCTTCCATTCATAACTTCATTCTCCTCTCTAACATAATTCCAGCTTGTTGATACCATGGCAGTATCACACTACAATATTCTTTGACTTTCCATGAATACCACTCTCCAATCCCCATAAACAAAAGTAATCCAATTGCTGAAATAAGTCCTTTGTTCACCACAATACATAATAATAAACATGGCGCTACCCATAACCAATTCGTAGAAAAGTTGCACCATCTTACTAGCCATTTTTCGCTCATACGATCAAAACTCGCAATTTCATCTGGAGTCAAAGAAGTCTGTGGTGGATTTGCTTTCGCTCTCCTTTTAACAAGTTCTGCTCCTCCGACATTTTTTTCTCCTGGTTTTATATACTTAGTATATTCTTCTGTTATTTTTGATGCTGCTCTTTCTTGTGGTGTCTTTCTTACTTCCGGTATACTCCAAAAAATCATTTCTATTACTTCGATTGGATATTCAGGATATAATATTGCTAAAGAAAATCCATTGTCCATTAAATAATATAGAAAACTTACCATTTTTTCTGATTCTGTAAAATCATCCATTTTATATCTTGGATCATATGGTGCTACAGCTGAAGAATTGTAAATACGTTCCCTATTTTTAAATTCTTCATATCTTTTTTCAATGTCATTAACACAACGCATATAAAATTCTCCAGTAGTAAGCCTTTCTACCTCAACTTTTTCAAATTTTATATTATTTCCATAGACAATGTATTCCTCATCTCTTTCTTCTGGTGTTAAATCATCATAAAATTTCTTTGCTTTCTCAATGAGTTGCTTAGGAGTTAGAGCATATCCCTTATATGCTCTGGCTTCTTCTTTTGTTAACCTCATTTTAAAATCACCTTACCCCTTTCTAAACAAGTATATCTAATATAATAAGTTTTACCATTTTTAGTAACTATTCCCCAATTACGAATTGGAACCCCTGTATCTATCATCTTCTTTAATTTTTCAATTCGCCTTCTGTCAAAACACCATTCAATCATGTAAGAATTGAAGTTCTTAATAAATTCTTCTTTATCAAAAACAAGAACTCCATTTTTTAAATATGATATGGTCTCTTCTTTTGAGTGACCATCCTCCATAATTATTTTAAAGTCAGTTAATGGTTCCTCTATTATTTCACCTTCTAATGTTTTATAAGACTGCTTATATGTATATTCTGTAAATTTTTGTATTTTATTACAAATCGGACAATACAAATCTTTAATATGCCCTTTTTCTCTCTGTTGTCCAATTTTTCTTGGGATAGGGAACTCAAGTCCACATTCTGGGCATATAAAATTTGATATAGTGCTTCGTTTCTTTTTAGACATTTTAATACTTCCTCCTTATGCTGTAAATCCAAATTCTGATAAATTAATTGTTTCTTTTCGAGGTAAATAATCTGATCCACATGAATCACAAATTTCTTTGACTTCCTGATCGCTTAATATCTTAATTACTTTCATTTCTCCGGCAATGATCCATTCTCCAGTCATTACAGGAGACGTTTTATACCGGTAAAATCCATGTTTTGGAATATAATCTAAGTCAGCTTTTATATAATTAAATTTTCCAGATTCAGAAATCCCATTTGCTTCTGCTTCTTCACAGTAATCATGATCAATACAATATTCAACCATAGCCCATACAGTATCCGGCCGCATATAAGTAATCTTGCCATTTACCTTTTGCCCTATATGTGAGACATACGGAGCTACATCATTAATATGGAAGCCAGGACGATATCTTAATGGCCCAAGTTTGCTTTTTACCTTTCCATTTTCTAATCTTTCTCCTGGTTCTGCACTAATCCATTCTTCAATTGGAATATTCGTATTTGCATTTACATACAGAGGAAATAGTTTCCCCGGATATTTTTTAGACACCCTAAAAAGCTTATAACCAATTGCTGTTTTCATTATACCACTCCTCTTTTACGTTTTCAATATTTCATTCATTATGTTTAATTAAATTTTTATTTCAGTTTTTCATTGATATATTTTGTTTTACTTCTTACATAACATTTATGGCATGTAAGGCAGCTCTTTGCCCCGCAATTAATATTTACATCGCGCGCGTTGATATAATCTTTATCATATACTGTAAAGATCTTATCAATAAAATCATATCCAGGATCTGCTTGATCATTAATACAAGGGCTACTATATATAATCTGTAAGTTACTTGGCTTTTTTTCGCTGGTCTCTAACGCTTCTTCGATAATCCAAGGATTTTTTGTCCATAAAGCAAAGTGTACATGCTTGTTTCTCTTACAAATATTAAAGTAATTAATAACTTGTGTAACATTAATTAAATCACCAAAACTCTCGAATCTAAAAAAGGAAGCATTGATCATTGGAATCTCTGCTTCCTTTAATATTCTGCTAGTTAAAATCTCTGTATTTCGCTCCAGGCATGCATTCAAATTTTTATACCTTTTCATTTGTCTTTGTGCATAACAATGTGAACACACCAGTTCAGAATTGCTTGATCGATTCTTGCAATATTCATTACACAAGCAGCTAGTTGATAAACTCTGCATTCCTTCCATTTTCCCTGAATGATTTACAGTATAATGGACTCCAGTTACCTTTTCAGTCTCTACTACTGTTAAAAATTTTTCTCTTACTGCTTTCATTTCATCAGCTCCTATGTTATTATATTGTTATCGTATTATATTTTTGCAATAAAAAGAGGCAGCTCTTAGCTACCTCTTTTTAGTCCCTCTATAAATCAAAAATCTTATTTCCGTGTAATTTCTCTGCTACATTTCATCAAATACTGATCAAATTCCATACCGGTAAATTCAAAGAACATTTCTTTTACCGATTGTTTGTCACTACTTTTATGATAAATATTGAATATTTCTTGAGCCATACCAGATATTTCAAAATCCTGCTCGTCCATTATATCTTTTAAAATAGTGTCAGCATCAACAATTTGACCATCCGGAGTATTTTCATTCAATTCTTCTACATATTTAAGCAATTGTTCCATAACATATACCTCATTCTTTCTTTAGCAGAAATTATTATTTCATCAAAATTTAATCTCAATATCATAATAAAAATCTTCCCACTGCCATCCGTGTTCATCACAAATAGCATCCATAAGGTCTACTGGTGATTCAAACTCCACATTGTTTGTTTTCTGATAATTTTTAATTACTTCTGTAACATGTTCTTTACTATCGTCAGATATAATAATCATGTTCCATGATTCAAATTCCTCATTAAATTTCCATTTAATATTTAAAGAATACTTGTTCATAATTCTCTCCTCTCATTAAAAATAATTTAATATCATAACACTATCCACAAATTTCTCCCATAATATTCTCTTCTTATATGAGGAATATCATTGTCAATTTTCGATAATTCAATCTTTTCAAAAATTACATTTTTGCAGCCATCCATAGTTCTGTTTCCAAATCTATTTTTAGTACATTCAATTCCATTTGATGATTTCTCAACCATAACAGAAGTCACTTCTCGTAAATGTTTGATTTTTTTTGTTTCTTCATACGTCATATAGATCACATCCTTTACAATGAAAGCAATTTTTATTTAATTAATCTGCATCACCGAGCTAAATGCCACTCTAATAGTTGAATCTGATAATCGTACCTTCAACCATTCTTTATTCTTTGTAACCCCAGTAACTACACCATAATCGTTTTTGTATGAGCTTGTTTTGCTAATAATTTTCACCCAATGTCCTATGATATTCATCTGTTCTTCAGATAGCAAAACTTCACCTCCTGTATAAAAGCAATTTTTTATCGTGTCATAAATACTACATTTCTGACTAATTTTTCATTTTCCATTTCTTTTATATAATTTTCAATGACGGTAATCTTAACCAAATCATCTAAATTTGTATAAATCACAATCATTGGAATAGGTAATCCTTCGTTATCTCTTACTTTTTCTTTTAAATCTTCTATTACAAACTTACAGAAACTTATAGGATCGCACTCTGTATCATACGTTATATAAGTATCCAAATAAATTGGACAGAAGTCACCATAAGAATAAATAGTAGATTTGTTATATTTTTGAATTGCATAAGCAATTTCAGATTTCTGTTTTTCTCCTGTTACTCTAATCATCTTTTCACATCCAATCAAAAATTTATAATTTACCGTTCATAAAATTCATCATAATAAATGAAAAATTTTCTTCATATTTCTTTTTGCTCACAATACATAAAGTCATCTAATGAATCAATATGTTGTTTATTCATCTATTCCAAACGCATTGTATAAATCTGACTTTAATTCTTCTATAACTTTTGCTTTTTCATCATATTCCTGCTTATCAAATAATGTATATTTTTTCAGAAACACAATTTCGTCAATTATTTCTTTGATTTCGTTACGATCATACATAAAATTTCTCCTTAAGAATTAACATGCCGTATCTCTTCGTTTATTTAACCGATCGTATTCTGCCATTGCCTTCATAAGCTCAGGGGAAGTTTGAAAGAAAAATATTGTCCTTTTCTTATCTTCATGACTTTTCTGAAATTTTTCCAATTCAAATCCTTTAAGTAATAAAAACCCAGCTAATTTTTTAGAATAAATGGATGTATAAACATTATCAAAAGTTTTCATGAACGATCTCCTCCATATTTAATTTTAGAATTTAATCCTCCTCGTTATAATCCCATCCAAATATTTCCGCAACTTCTTCTCTTATATCT
>ERZ1673738.6192-NODE-6192-length-10148-cov-4.043991_pt1 | contig 10148 bp, 7 predicted proteins | sample MGYA00580198_ERZ1673738 | MGnify/ENA primary metagenome ERZ1673738 (study PRJEB41218, sample SAMN15661784) | gut metagenome | host: Homo sapiens | place: Canada: London | collected 2015-08-20/2019-03-30 | study: EMG produced TPA metagenomics assembly of... | reverse complement strand
CGATGATACGAACCATATGGCTGCACTTGGCAATATCAATTCCGACAATAAACATGAAAACACCATCCCCTTTAAAAGTTACAAGCAGTTCCTCTGCTCTTATGAGTCATAGCCTGCTTCAAAATGAGCGGAGAGCTTTTACTCCCGCATCCGGCTCAACAATGAATGCTCATAAGATAGAGGTCCCATGCTGCACAAGCGGACATAAACCGCAAGGATAAAAGAAGGGAACCTCTGCCTGCAAAAACAGTATATCATCACCCGTTGTGGTGAGGATATCAAGGCGTATAATTTGCGGATATTATTCCGCTGAACCTACCGGTTGAAATTATAGCAGGATAAAGCGCGGGGGCCACAAAGTGCCCTCCGCGCGGCTCACACCGCCCCGCAATGCGGGTCGGGGAACGTTTACGCGGGGGTCAGATTTTGGGCGCTGGGTTCAAATCGGGGATCAGACGGTGCAGAAATGCCCATGAATCAAGGCTTTGAGCGGAGTCAGAAGTGCTGCCATGCCATTTGCGGCCGATTTTTTCGTTAGCTGTTTTCATCAAACATGATTATTTCGAGTTCACGCCACAGACGCAACAGAACAAAGAAATTTCCTCATATCCCCTGCGTAAAATCTGCATCGCAGTAAACAAAGAAAAGCCATTTTGAACTATGAAATTTCTGATAACTCTTCGCAGTTGCCATAGCTATTCCCGTTCGTTTTCGGTATTGTGTGTCCTGGAAAGGAGGGCAGCATACCATGAACGACTACATGAAAGCCCTGCACCATCGCTTCTTCCACCGACCAGATTGCACAGAGCTGCGGGAAGAAATTGACCAGCTCTACGCTGGACTGCGGGAAAAGATGGACAGACCGGAGCAGAGTAAACTCCTACAGTTGGTGGACGCACAGAATCTCTTGAAGGAAGAAATCTCTCTTGCCAGCTTCACTACCGGCTTCAAACTAGCATGGGGAATGGCACAGGAGTTGTGGGCGGACGGTCCGTATTCCTTCGACGAGGAGCAGATGGGGTGAGTCAGACAAGAGATACCTACGACAGGAAGGAGGAAAATCTACATGGCAAAACGACGCGCTAACGGCGAAGGCAGCATTCGTAAACGCGCAGACGGGCGATGGAAAGGACGCTACACAGCCGGGTACAATCCCGAGACCGGCAAGTGGATCAGCAAGAACGTGCTGGGAAAGACGCAGGCGGAGGTCAAGGAAAAGCTGGCCCGGGCGATAGAGGAAAGCAAGCGGCTGGACGTCTCCCGCACCAATGAGTACACCGTAGCGGAGTGGCTGCGGCTCTGGTTCGAGCTGTACTCCAAGCCGCACGTTCGTCCCTCCACAGCGGATTATTACCGACGAAGCATCGAGCAGTACACGATCCCTCGCATCGGCAACATCAAGCTGAATAAGCTCACCGGCAGGGACATCCAGAAACTTTACAAGGACTTGCAGGAGAACGGCAGGGAACGGGCCATACAGAAAAAGACCAACCCAGGACTGAGCAGCAGTACCATTCGGGGAACACACCGTATGCTGCATCTCGCTCTCGACCGCGCAGTGAAGGAACGCTTGATCCTTCGGAACCCGGCAGAGGACTGCATCGTCCCCAAGTTGGAGAAGCAGGAGATGAAGATTCTTCCTCCAGAGGACATGAAAGCCTACCTGAACGCAGCGGAAAAGCATGGCGTTCTGGTGATGTTCTATCTGGAGCTGGTCACGGGAATGCGCAAAGGCGAGCTGACAGCTCTGCTCTGGTCCGATCTGAACGTCGAGCACCGCACCATCTCCGTGAGCAAGCAAGCGGGCTGGAATGGGGAAGGGGCGCTGGAGATCCGCAGACCGAAAACGGAAAATTCTATCCGTGAAATCTCCATCCCACAGACAGCAATCGATCTCCTGCTCGAAGAACACAGCAAGCATCCAAACAACCCGTATCTGTTCCCATCCCCCAAGACCGGCGGAATGTACCATCCCGATTCCATCGTGAACCTCCACAAGAAGATTTTGAAGGACGCAGGATTACCTCACATTCGTTTCCACGATCTTCGTCACACGTTCGCGACCGTTGCTCTGCAAAACGGCGTGGACGTAAAAACAGTGTCGAATATGCTGGGCCACTATGACGCGGGCTTCACCCTGCGCACTTACACGCACGCCACCCGCCAGATGCAGGAAAGCGCGGCTGAGAAGATGGGGGATTTTATGGAACAGGTACTGTAAAAGCAAAAACACTGGAGCACGAAGACAATGTGCTCCAGTGTTTTTGCTTATTTCCGACCAAACAAAAAGTCCAGGGATACATTCAAAATTTTTGAAATGGCGTCAATCTCAATGTCGGTAATAGCCCGCTTGCCATTTTCAATTCTGGAAATAGAACCCCGGCAGGTATAGACCGCCATCAGTTCCAGCTTTTCAGACAATTCCTTCTGGCTCATCCCGGCCTCGACTCGTGCTTCCTTGATCTTCGGCCCTATGATGTTGATATTCTCTGTATCAATAATCCGTTTCATAGTAAACACCTGAATGTCTTGATTTAGGACATTTTTAGTGTATACTAGGAAATAAGAAACTATGTCTTACTGGTAGGACACGAATGGGAAGACTATGAAAGTTGCAATTGCAGGTTCAAGGAATGTGCAGGTTCTAAACCTGGAAGCTGATAAATCTTTTCCTCCCCCTGGGTCAAAATCTACGTCGCTATATTGCGGCTCAATTTTTGACCCGCCCAGCAAACGCAAAAAAACCCCGCAAACTGTAAGGTTTGCGGGGATTTCTGGAGCTGGCAATGTGACTCGAACACACGACCTGCTGATTACGAACCGGATTCGGTGTAAAAACCTAGGCAAAACGGGCCTTTTCAGCCCTTTTCTGGCGGTTGAATCATCAGGTCAGCACTCGTTTCCCGAGCGCCATCACACGCATATTTTCCGGTGTGGGTCAGAGCGTGGGTCGGCGGAGGAAAAAGACAGAATCTCATGTACTTCATATTTTGAGCTGCATAAACAAAGAAATAAGCTCCGGCAAGATATGCCTTCTTTCAAATCCATGAAAATGTGCATATCCGTAATAACTTACTAACAAAATGTGCATATAAAAGGAAAACTCACTCATTTTTTGTGATTTTAATTGATTTCTCCACCTGCTATCGGTATAATAATAGCAAAGGAGGCGGATGAAATGCTTTACTTGAAACGCAAAATCGATGCATTTTTGGACGAATGGAAGGCGAACCAGGACAGAAAGCCGTTGATCGTCAAGGGGCCCCGACAGGTGGGGAAAACCGAGTCGATCCAGCGGTTTGGAGATATGAATTACCAGAGCGTGATTACCATCAACTTCGTGGAAGAACCGAAGTATAAAATGATCACAGCGGATGGATACAGGGCAGAGGATATTATCAAGAATATCTCCAGAATCGACCCGTCCAAACGATTTGTTGAGGGCGAGACGCTGATCTTCTTTGATGAACTGCAGGAGTTTCCGGATATTGCCACAGCGCTGAAATTTTTCAAAATCGACGGCAGATTCGATGTGATTTGCAGCGGTTCCATGCTGGGCATCAATTATCGGAAAATCGAGAGCAACAGCGTGGGCTACAAGTCTGACTATGAGATGTTTTCACTGGATTTCGAGGAATTCCTGTGGGCCAAAGGCTATGACGATACCTTCATCGAAGATATGCTGGAGCATATGCGAAATCTCACGCCCTTCAACGAAGTGCAGATGTCGGTGTGTAGCTCGCTCTTCCTTGACTACTGCATCCTGGGCGGAATGCCCGCTGTTGTTCGTGAGTTCATTGAAAAAGGTACCTTTGAGGGGTCGCTTGAAGTGCAGAGACAGCTTATCGCGGACTACAAGGAGGATATTCGCAAATATGCCGAGGGCGTCGACCAGACCAGGATCCTGAATGTGTTCAACCACATTCCCGTGCAGCTCGCCAAGGACAACAAGAAGTTTCAAATCTCAAAGGTTGCCTCCGGTGCTCGTTTCCGTGACTATAGAGGATGTATTGAATGGCTGGACGATGCGGGAATGGTCAATATTTGCTACTGCCTGAATTTCCCGGAACTGCCGCTTCAGGGCAACTATGACGATACGAAGTATAAAATCTACTTTGCCGACAGCGGCCTGCTTGTGGCTATGCTGGACGAAGAAGCCCAGGAGGATCTGCGGGCCAACAAAAACCTCGGCGTCTATAAGGGCGCGCTTTACGAAAATGTGGTTGGTGAAGCACTGGTCAAAGCGGGATACAAGCTCTATTACTATAAACGGGAGGATTCTACTCTGGAACAGGATTTCTTCGTCCGAACGGCAAGCGCCCTGATCCCTGTTGAGGTGAAGGCCAAAAACGGAACTGCCAAGTCCATGAGGACCCTGATCAGCAGTGAGAAGTATGCGGATATTCATTGCGGCATTAAGTTTACCGGCGGTAACATCGGGTATAGCGATAACATCTATACCTTTCCCTATTTCTGCGCCTTCCTGCTGAAACGCTGCTTGACTGGAGCCAATCTCTGATCCCGAATAGTCTCCTGGATTTCATTCGTTCCAATAGCCATACCATGCGCAGCGATGTGGAATAGCTGCTGGCTGTTAGCCAGGCCACGGCAAACCGCATTCTGAAACGCATGGCCGCTGATGGTCTGATTTCCCTGGATGGAAACGGCAGGAAAACAAAGTACAGACGGACGTGAATGAGACTTCGGAGGGGCTGCGTATGAATCAAAAAGCAATCATCAACGGTCAGGAATACACGCTTCTTGAAATTCTTCCCTCCCTGGACGGAGGTCAGCCGCTGATTCTCTGTGAAGATGAAAACGGCAAACGAGCGGTATGCTCGGAGCCGCTATGGCGCAGTAGCGCTCTGCCGGATGTGCATTCAGCTCCTGTTCACGCACAAAGCTCCTCACAGGAGAAAATTGAATATTTCCTTTCCGTCTTCAAAGGGCGGGAAGACGTATATGCGCGCCGGTATCACAGCACGACCACCGGGAAAACCGGCTATACGCCGGTCTGTAAAAACGAGTGGGCTCCCGGCCTGTGCGACAAAAAGAAATTCAGGTGCGCAGAGTGTCCCAACCGTGCATTTCAGCCTCTCACGGCTGCCGTGGCGAAAGCGCATTTGATTGGCCGCGATCCCCTGTGCAGAGATGTGGCGGCAATCTATCCCATGCTGGAGGACAACACGACCTGGCTGTTGGCTGCGGATTTTGATGAAAAAGACTGGCGGCTTGATGTGACGGCATTTCGCAAAACCTGCAAAGAAGCCGGCCTTGAACCTGCGGTGGAGCGCTCCCGTTCCGGAAACGGCGCGCACGTCTGGTTTTTCTTTTCGGAGCCCGTTTCTGCCGCCGGGGCCAGGCGCTTGGGAACCGGCCTTCTGACCCTGACAATGTCGCGCAGGCATGAGCTGTCCTTTTCTTCGTATGACCGCTTGTTCCCGTCTCAGGATGTGATGCCGAAGGGCGGGTTCGGAAATTTGATTGCGCTGCCTTTTCAAGGGCAGGCCCAGAAGGACGGGAATTCCCTGTTCGTGGATGACGGCTTTGTCCCTTATCCGGATCAATGGGCCTACCTGTCCTCTCTGCCGAAAATCACACCGGAGCAGCTGGAAGACTGCCTGGAAAAGCTATGCCGGAATGGCGACATGGGGGAACTGGCGGACGCCGGGGAGAAGCAGGCGCCGTGGAAGCGCAGGCACGCCCAGACAAAGCTAACGCGCGGAGATTTTCCGCTGCAGGTGGTCCTTCATCTCTCCAATTTCATTTACATAGCGAAAAACGGGTTCTCTCACGCGGCCTTGAACACGATTAAACGCTTCGCGGCCTTTCCGAACCCGGAGTTTCGCGCCAAGCAGGCGATGCGCCTTTCCGTCTATGGCATTCCGCGCGTCCTGGATTGCGGATATGAGGATGAAAAATATATCGGCATTCCCCGCGGCTGCCAGGAGGCGCTTCTTGCGTTCTTCGATCAATACGAGGTCCCAGCCATCCTGGAGGATCACAGATCGCCGGGACATCCTATCAACGTGGAATTCAACGGGGTGCTGCGCCCGGAGCAGGAGCCTGCCGTCCAGGCCCTGCTTGCCTCCGACATGGGCGTTCTGTCCGCAGCTACTGCGTTTGGAAAAACCGTGATTGGCGCCTGTCTCATTGGACAGCGTAAAGTCAATACCCTGGTGTTGGTGCAGTCCAGCGCTTTGCTGGAACAGTGGAAAACGTCGCTGGAACAATTTCTGAATCTTCACGAGGCTCTGCCGGAGCTGCCAAAAAAGCGCGGCAGGAAGAAGAGCCGGCAGCTGATTGGCCAGTTTGGCAGCGGAAAGAATACCCGCAGTGGAATTGTCGATGTCGCCACCATGCAGTCGCTGTTTGAGGGAGAAGAAAAGACGGTAAAGCCGTTTGTGGCAGAGTACGGCATGGTCATAGTGGACGAATGCCATCATGTCGCCGCATTCACCTTCGAAACCGTGCTGAAAGCAGTCGCTGCGAAATACGTTTACGGCTTGTCCGCCACGCCCGTGCGAAAGGACGGCCATCATCCGATCATCTTTATGCAGTGCGGCCCCGTCCGGTATCTGGTGGACGCAAAGAGTCAGGCAGAGAAGCGGAGCTTCTCCCACGTCGTAATTCCCAGATTTACGCGCATGAGATTGCCGAATGCGGGTGGGATTCAGGATCTGTACGCAGGAGTGGTGGAAAATCACAACAGGAATGAGCTGCTGGTGTCAGACACCGTAAAGCTGATTCAGGAGGGGCGCACGCCGCTGCTGCTGACGGAGCGAAAGGAACACGCAGCCCTGCTCGCCGATCACCTCTCGGGGAAGGTGAGGCATGTGTTTCTCCTGGTTGGCAGCGAAAAGCAAAAGGAGAAGCGCGAAAAGCTGGCTGCGCTGCAGAATGTGCCTGACGATGAGGAGGTGACAGTCGTGGCCACCGGCAAGTATATCGGAGAGGGCTTTGACTCCCCGCGGCTCGATACCTTGCTCCTCGCGATGCCCATTTCATGGAAAGGAACCCTGGCGCAGTACGCCGGACGTCTCCACAGGACTTACGAGGGAAAGCGCGAGGTCCGCATCTACGACTATGTGGATCTCCATGTTCCCACGCTCGAGCGGATGTATCAGAAACGCCTGAAGGGCTATGCGGAGCTGGGATATCAGGTCAAATTCGGCGCTGCGGACCGGGCCGTAAGCACCCTTTACGACGGACACGCCTCGATGCAGCCCTTTGAGCAGGATTTGGAGTATGCCGTCCGAAGTGTTTTGATTGTCAGCCCCTATCTGCAAAAAGGGAGAGTCAGGATGCTCCTTCCCTCTTTGCAGAAGGCAATCGCTTCCGGCGTCAAAATAATTGTCCACACCAGATCAGCAGACAGCAGAGAACCCTCAAATCAACATCATGTGCACGAAGCAATTGCGCTGATGGAGCAGGCGGGCGTCGAGGTCCATCCACACAAAGACCTCAATCAGCGGTATGCCGTTGTGGATGAAAGCATTGTGTGGTATGGCGCCGTGGATTTTCTCGCCTTTGGCAGAAAAGAGACGGATGTCCTCCGCTTCAAAAACCCCGATATTGCCGGCGAGTTCCTCTCTCTTTCCGGTCACGCAGAAAGCGAACAGCTTGTCATGGAAGATGTTTCGATGTAGAGGGCATTTTCAGTTTATTTCCGCATTTGGGAGTACAAGAAACGGAGAAATAGCGTAGGGCGGAACCGGTGTTTTTGATCTGCCTGTTCCAAGAAACTATTTCGTCTTCTGAACTTTGCGTAGGGTTAATTTCTATGTATGAAAAGATACTCTGCCCAGATTGAGGGATGATGACAGACCGATCACATCAGAACTGTGCGCAGAAAATACGCAGCAGGAAACAAAAAAAGAGATACAATTTGTAGAGCTGGGGACACGAAGTCGTCCATAGAAAAATAAACTCCTAATAATTAGTTTGAAAAATAACAGCTCTGATCAAAACAGATAGCTCAATGATAGCAGTGCGGAGAACGTATCAAACTCCTGCCTACAATTCAAGGCGTTGGGGCTTTGCTCCCAGCGATATGTTCACCTTGATTCCTTCATGTGAAATAGCAGACGAACGAGCTTTTTTGCTGAGTAAAATACTACGACATGGCAGTGCTTCTTTCGGCTTATTTCTTGGCGAGGTGGGTTGGCACAGGAGTCTAAGTTGCAGACGTACTTGACAGCATTGGAGGGAGCAGCACAGATACCGAGAGTCTTGATTCTCCATGTGAGAGTAACAGTTTTTTAGCTGCTCGGACTGGTCGGAGTGTAATTGTAGGACTTGGAAAAAACCAATCATATCAATGGTTTGTAAGCAACAAGCAAGGGGTTCTTATCCTTAAAGCGAGTGTTGTTCGCTTATTTGGAATGTCAGCCTAATATAAATGTTTATTGGCCATGCAGAAATGACAGTACAAACTTGTCAGACAAAACACTTTAAGGCAAATACTCAAAATGCAAAGTCTAACTTTCGTAAAAAGATGTATCAATGCCATCAAATAAGTCTCGTTTATTTACAAAATTGAAATGCATCTTGTCGAGAAATAAAATAATACGCTGATCCTCGTTGATTTCATCGTATAAACTATGGGGTAATTCATGGCCAGAGAAGTCCTGAAGAAACTTTTTGAGCATTTCGCAACAAATAATCAGGGGCGGATTTAACTGTCGAATATCGGCTTGAAACTCTTGAAAATTTGGTGAGAATCGAGACGCTTCGTTATCAAATGTTAAATAATTAAGTGCCAAATCAACCCAATCTCCGTGTATATCATGGCATTTAGTTCTATAAGAAACATCATAAAGTTTTTGATTGCCTGTTGAGCGAAATTTTTCGCTAATTGGAGGCAGTTTTATTTTTGTAGACCGAACTTCTTCATAAGAACTATTTGTTTTCTTATAGGTGTCATATATAGAGCCTAACAATCGTTCCTGCCAATCAGATGATTGCCCTGCATTTTTAGCAATATCTTCTCTTATGGCTTCTTCAAAAAATGCTTCTGCCTTTAAACTATTTAAACGTAAATTATTTAATAAGTGTTCATCAAAGTTTTTGATAAAATATTCAATATTGACAATCCCTTCCAAAATCATTCTTTCAAAAAATGCAGCTAAAGTTGTAGTCATTAGCTGTTTACAGACTATTCTCCTCTGAAAACACAACAATTTGAACAGACGAACCAGCAGACCATATATTACAGCCTCATCGCTATTATAACCGGCTCTTGTATGAGCAGAGGAAGTAATAATATATTCAATGCGATAAGCTGGCAAAAGTGCAACATTACACCAGATTTTTGTAAAATCTATATTCTTAACAGTGCCATCTCTGCTTTTTTCTATAAGCTCATCTAAATGCAAATCAATTTCAATTGGTTCATCAGCATCTTTATAAGTGCTCATATATATCACTTCCAATGCCTATTTTTTCGATAATTAAGTTTCTAATTAGTTCCAACATTATACCATTAGCGATAGAAGATGTCATCATAGTATTCGGTTTATAACATTTCTTCATAGGGACTACAAAGAAATGTTTTAGATATAGGAGAAAGGAGGGGTGCCCCCCACAGGCCAGCCATCGGGCTGTTTTTTTCTATTTCACAACAAAGGAGGTTTTTAGGTGGCTGACGACAAAAAGAATATTCCCGACGCCGGGAAGGTAGACAATCTCCCCCGAGCCAGGAAAAGTAGAGCCCGCCAAAAATACTCTCACGGTGCAAGAACAGCCCGCCCCGGCCAAAGCGGAGGATCCTGTGGTAGAGGATACATCCCCGGTGGTAACACCCCCTGTGGCGGATCAGCCAGCTCCGGCGGATAAGGAGGCTCCCAAAGCCAAGGACGCTCCTGCTCCGTCTAAGGAGGGTACGCCGCCGGGCAAGGACGAGAAGCAGACCACGATCCCCGGCATGGGAGCTCCCGCCCCTCCTGGAAAGGTGGTGGATTTTACCGCCGCCCGGGATGGGTCGGCGAAGGACAACCCCCCTGGAAAAGGATGCGGCCCCGGATAAGGGCAAGCAGGCGGATAAAGCGAAGGATGCGGCCAAGCCCCGCAGGGGCCGCCAACCCAAAGCTGACAATGCGCCCCCCCGACAAGGCCAAGCCGCAACCTGGGGACATCTTGTCCCGAAG
>ERZ1673738.6191-NODE-6191-length-10148-cov-4.223521_pt1 | contig 10148 bp, 8 predicted proteins | sample MGYA00580198_ERZ1673738 | MGnify/ENA primary metagenome ERZ1673738 (study PRJEB41218, sample SAMN15661784) | gut metagenome | host: Homo sapiens | place: Canada: London | collected 2015-08-20/2019-03-30 | study: EMG produced TPA metagenomics assembly of... | reverse complement strand
AGGTCATGGTCTTATCAAGCATGGAAACACCTCCGATACTGCCAACGTCACAACGAAAGGATGGAACACTGCCTTAGCTTACATGATACAACATCGGGTATCCGAATTCAAGGAGAAAATTGTGAACGCAGTGGAAAAGGAAGCGGATCTTTCCCGCTAAAACGGTAAAAACACGCATTTATCTCTGTTTCCATATGTTAGTCAAGACTGCAGGATAAGGAAAAACCTTTTTTAGTATCCTCAATCCTTTCAGGGGATAAGGGGCAAAACGCTTTTTCGGGCCGGGCGCGCTTCCGGCTGCGCCGTCCGTCTTGCCGGGAACCCACCCAATTCCCGGCAAACTTCGAAGGACTGGGAGAAAGTGAAAACTGGAGCTGAGAAGGCCGCAAAACTCCCTTTGACAGAACTGCCCGGGGCGTGCATAATAAGAGAAACGATCCTTGTGCAGAATGAGGATAAGACGGGAGCGTCCGCGCTCTCTTCCGAATAGACGAAACGGAGGAAAAACCATGGAAAGCAAGGAGATTCAGCGGGAATATCAATCGCTCTGCGATCAGATTGCTTATCACAATCAAAAATATTATGTGGAGGATGCGCCTGAGATCGACGATTATGAGTATGATATGCTCTACCGCCGGCTGCAGGCTATGGAATCGGAGCATCCTGAGCTTGTCACTCCGGATTCTCCCACGCAGAAGGTCGGCGGTCCGGCTCTCAATACCTTTGCGCCTGTTGCCCATGAGGTGCCGATGGAGAGCCTGCACGACTCCTTTTCCGAGGAGGAGCTGCTTGATTTTGACCGCCGTGTCCGTGAGGCCGTTGGTGACCCAGTCTATGTTGTCGAGCCGAAATTTGACGGCCTTTCCGTTTCGCTCGAGTATCGCGACGGCCTTTTTGTGCGGGGCTCTACCCGCGGTGACGGACTCGTCGGCGAGGATGTGACAGAGAATCTGCGCGCCATTCGCACCGTGCCGAAAAAGCTCAACCGTCCCGTGCCGTTCCTCGAGGTACGCGGCGAGGTGTATATGTCCCACGACAGCTTCCTCGCACTCTGTGCCCGCCAGGAGCTCAACGATGAAAAACCGTTTAAGAATCCGCGCAACGCTGCTGCCGGGTCCCTGCGGCAGAAGAACCCGAAAATAACCGCCTCCCGCGGGCTTGATATTTTCATTTTTAATGTTCAGCAGGTCGCGGGAGAGGAGTTTTCGAGCCATGATGCATCGCTTGCTTTCCTGCGGGAGCTGGGCTTTCCCGTTACAGATCTGAACCGGACGTGTGCGACGATGTCTGAGGTGATCGAGCGTGTTCGTGAGATCGGCGAACTGCGCGGTTCGCTCGGCTATTCCATCGACGGGGCTGTTGTCAAGGTAAATGATTTTGCCCAGCGGGAAGCGCTCGGCAGCACCGCGAAGTTCCCGCGCTGGGCCGAAGCATTCAAGTATCCGCCGGAGGAAAAGGAGAGCCGCCTTGTCGACATTGAGATAAATGTCGGGCGTACCGGCGTTCTCACGCCGACGGGCGTCTTTGATCCGGTTACGCTGGCGGGGACCACTGTCAGCCGCGCCACGCTTCACAATCAGGATTTTATCGCGGAGAAAGGAATTTGCATTGGCTGTACCTGCGTGCTGCGCAAAGCGGGGGAGATCATTCCGGAGGTTGTTTCCGTCGTGGAGGGTACGGCAGCGGGCGACACATACCGTATGCCGGAAACTTGCCCCTCGTGCGGCGGACCTGTTGTGCGTGAGGAAGGCGAGGCGGCTTTGCGCTGTGTGAATCCCGAGTGCCCCGCCCAGCTGCTGCGCCATTTGATTCACTTTGCAAGCCGTGATGCGATGGATATAGAGGGGCTTGGTCCTGCCGTTCTTGAACAGCTTCTCGCGCAGGAGCTTGTCAAATCGCCCGCCGATCTGTACCGCCTGACGGTTTCGCAGCTCATGACGCTTGAACGCATGGGGGAGAAGAGCTCGCAGAACCTTGTCGACGCGATCGCGAAGACGAAGGAGAACGATCTGTACCGCCTGATCTTCGCCCTTGGCATCCGCCATATCGGTCAGAAGGCGGCCAAGCTCCTCACGGGACGTTTCCGCAGTGTGGACGAGCTCTTTGCCGCTTCGCAGGAAGAGATCGCGTCGATTGAAGGGTTCGGCGGCATTATGGCGGAGAGTGTTGCGGAATTTTTTGCCCAACCCGGTACAGCCCGCCTGATCGGTGAGCTGCGTGACGCGGGCGTCAACCTTGAGAGCCGCGCTGCGGAGACGGCGGACGCGCGCTTTGCGGGGAAAACTTTCGTCCTCACGGGCACGCTCCCGACGATGACGCGCAATGAAGCATCTGCTCTGGTGGAAAAATACGGAGGCAAGGTCAGCTCGAGCGTGTCGAAAAAGACCAGTTATGTTCTTGCAGGCGAGGAGGCCGGCAGCAAGCTGACCAAGGCAAACCAGCTTGGCGTGACGGTGATCACAGAGGAAGAATTTTTGAAGATGTTGGAATAATTTTTGAGAAAAGCGCATCTTGACAAGAGGCGAGCCGCTTTTTATACTTTTTTGTGTATGAGAGGGATTTCCGATGAAAAGGATCGATCCGCCGGTTTTCCGTGACTCTGATGCCGATCGGAGGGAGGCGGAAAAGCTCGCAGAGCAGGAGCGCCGGAACGAGGACAACCGGCGCAGACGGCTGCGCTGGAGTGATGCGCTTGACGTTGCCGGAGCACTGATGGAGCTGCTGGATGAGCTGCTCACCTGAAATCCCGCAAGAAAGGATGAATCCGCCGATGGAAAAGAAGCTTTTTGTGAATAAGGAACAGCTGGAGGAGATTGTGAAGCAATACCCCACGCCGTTTCATCTGTATGACGAGAAGGGCATCCGCGCCCGCGCCCGCGCTCTCAAAGCGGCGTTTGCGTGGAATCCCGGTTTCCGCGAGTATTTTGCCGTGAAAGCGACTCCGAATCCCTTTATCCTCAAAATTCTGCAGGAGGAAGGGTGCGGTGTTGACTGTTCTTCCCTCACGGAGCTGATGATGGCCGAGGCATGCGGTTTCTCCGGTACGGACATCATGTTCTCTTCGAACGATACCCCGGCGGAGGATTTTCAGCTCGCAAGAAAGCTGGACGCGACGATCAATCTTGACGATCTGACGCATATTGATTTTCTTAAAAACGTTGCCTCCATTCCGAAGCTCATCAGCTGCCGTCTGAATCCGGGCGGATATTTCTCAATTGCCAACAGCATCATGGACAATCCCGGCGATGCGAAGTACGGCTTTACCAAGGAGCAGATGATCGAGGGATACCGCCGTCTCCAAGAGCTCGGAGCCGAGGAGTTCGGTATCCACGCGTTCCTCGCAAGCAACACGACGACCAATGAGTATTACCCGACGCTTGCGCGCATCCTGTTCACGTTTGCCGTCGAGCTCAAGGAGAAAACGGGCGCGAAAATCAAGTTTGTCAATCTTTCCGGAGGCGTCGGCATCCCGTACCGTCCGGATCAGGAGCCGGTGGACATTGCCGCTGTCGGCGAGGGCGTCCGCAAAGCGTATGAGGAGGTTCTCGTCCCGGCCGGAATGGGAGACGTTGCCATCTTTACGGAGCTTGGCCGCTATATGCTCGGCCCGAACGGCTGCCTTGTGACGACTGCCATTCACGAGAAACACATCTATAAGGAGTATATCGGCCTCGACGCCTGTGCCGCGAACCTGATGCGTCCCGCCATGTACGGTGCGTACCATCACATTACGGTCATGGGCAAGGAGAATGCTCCCTGCGATCACAAATATGACGTGACCGGCGGTCTGTGCGAGAACAACGACAAGTTTGCGATAGACCGGATGCTGCCGAAGATTGACATGGGCGATCTTGTCGTCCTGCACGACACCGGTGCGCACGGTTTCGCGATGGGCTACAACTATAACGGAAAACTCCGTTCTGCGGAGATTCTCCTGTGCGAGGACGGTTCGGCCAGGATGATTCGCCGTGCCGAGACCCCGAAGGATTATTTTGCCACCTTTGATTTTACCGATTTCTTCAAGGGTTAAGTCCTGCAGCGTAAGACGCTTGCGAAGGCGAGACTTCGTTTTGTACTGTGGGAGAGGAACCGGGCGCGGGAGTGCCATAGGTTTCTTTGGCTGCCGGCGCTGTCTTTCGCTTTCTATGGAAGAACAGATGAGTCCTTCCTGAACTGGAACCAACGGCGTCCCTGTGCGTTCTGCGGCGCGGGGACGCCGTTTTTGCGTCTGTCCGGGCTGATTTTAGCGCTGTCCGCGCTTTGAATGAAAGAAAACAGAGAAAATACGAGAAAATAAAAGAAAACAGGAGAAAACAGCAAAGAATTTCATCCGGTTCACGAATTTCTTTGATTTCTTTGGCTTTTTGCTGAAAAATGCAAAATAATATTGACAAAACACGATGCACACACTATATTGAAATCGGTTATACAAAGCGGAGCAGGCGGGCGGAATCACGGAAAAACCGCTTGCTCAGCAAGAGGGAGGATGAGGACATTGGGAGAAAAACCGATTATTTCATTGCAGAACATCGCCGTTTCCTTTGACGGGGAAGCGGTGCTCCGAAATCTGAATCTCAACATCCGGGACGGAGAGTTTGTGACGCTGCTCGGTCCGTCCGGCTGCGGCAAGACAACGACGCTGCGTATCATCGGCGGCTTCGTTACGCCGGACGAAGGAGATGTCTTTTTTGACGGTAAGAAAATTACCTCTTTGCCTCCGCACAAGCGGGAGGTCAATACCATTTTTCAGAAATACGCGCTTTTTCCGCACCTGAACGTCTATGAGAACGTTGCGTTCGGCATGCGGATTCATAAGAAGAGCGAGAAGGAGATTCGGAAAACCGTACACGAGATGCTGGAGATGGTGAGCCTCACCGGTTTTGAGCGCCGCAACGTCAACCGTCTCTCCGGAGGACAGCAGCAGCGTGTCGCCATTGCCCGCGCCCTTGCCAATGATCCGAAGGTGCTGCTTCTTGACGAGCCTCTCGGCGCGCTCGACCTCAAGCTGCGCAAGGATATGCAGGTGGAGCTTAAGAAAATCCAACAGGCGACAGGGATTACCTTTGTTTTTGTTACACACGATCAGGAAGAAGCTCTCTCAATGAGCGATACGGTTGTTGTAATGGATAAGGGTCTGATTCAGCAGATTGGTACGCCGCAGGACATTTACAACGAGCCGCAGAACGCCTTTGTCGCCGACTTTATCGGTGAGAGCAATATCCTCGACGGCGTGATGCATGAGGATTTTCTCTGCGAATTTGCCGGAAGAAAATTCCGCTGCGTGGACGACGGCTTTGCCCCGCATGAGAGCGTTGACGTTGTGATCCGTCCGGAGGATATCGACGTGGTGGAGCCTTCGGCGGATACGCTGACCGGTACGGTTACCAACGTGACTTTCAAGGGCGTTCACTATGAGATCATTGTTGATGTCAAGGGCTTCAAGTGGATGATTCAGTCGACCGACTATCAGGAAGTCGGAGCGACCATCGGCCTGCGCCTGATGCCGGACGATATCCACATTATGAAGAAGTCGGAATACTCCGGTATGTTCGGTGACTACAGCACCTTCAGCGACGAAATGGAGGAGGATCTGGCGGCGGCAGAGGAGGCGGAACGGGAAGAATGAAATCCAAGGCGGTTTCCGCGCCGTATCTGGTGTGGATGGCAATTTTTATCATTGTACCGATGCTTCTGGTGGCGTATTTTGCGTTTACGGATTCCAGCGGGGCGTTTACGCTTGAAAACATTGCCCGCGTCGGTCAGTATTCCAACGTGTTTCTGCGCTCAATTTGGCTCGGTGCGCTCTCAACGGCGATTTCCCTCCTGCTGGGCTATCCGGTGGCGTACATCATTTCGCACAGCAGCCTTAAGCGCCAGAGTGTGCTGATTATGCTTGTGATGCTGCCTATGTGGATGAATTTTCTTCTGCGCACCTATGCGTGGATGACTCTTCTGGAGGACAGCGGGCTGATCAACAGTTTTCTCTCCGCGCTGGGGCTGCCCCGCCTGCATATGATCAATACGCAGGGCGCCGTTGTGCTCGGTATGGTATACGATTATATTCCGTTCATGATTCTGCCTTTGTACTCGGTTATGAGTAAGCTGGATCCCTCTGTCGTCGAGGCGGCGCAGGATCTCGGCGCGGACAGCCGGCGTGTTTTTCTGCGCGTGACACTTCCGCTGAGCATGCCGGGAGTGATCTCCGGTATCACGATGGTGTTTGTTCCTTCGGTAAGTACCTTTATCATTTCGAAGATGCTTGGCGGCGGTGCGAACCTGATGATCGGCGATTTGATCGATATGCAGTTTCTCGGCACGGCCTACAACCCGAATCTTGGCTCCGCGATCTCTCTTGTTCTGATGGTGCTCATTCTCATCTGCATGGGTATCATGAATGAGTTTGACGACGGGGAGTCGCAGGGAGGAGGCATGCTGATATGAAAAAAGCGGTTTCGCGGGTCTATATGACGCTGATTTTTGTATTCCTCTATGCGCCGATTCTCCTCCTTGTCGTTTTTTCTTTTAATGACACCGATACCAAGAGCCGTACGGTCTGGTCCGGATTTTCCCTGCGCTGGTATGAGATGCTGTTCCAGGACAGGATGCTTCTCGAGGCGCTGCGCAACACGCTCATTATAGCTGTGTGTGCCGCTGTCGGGGCCACAATCCTCGGTACCGTCGCAGCTTTGGGCATCCATTCCATGAAGTCGTGGCGCAAAAAGCTTGTCATGAATATCACCAATCTTCCGATGCTCAATCCGGAGATTGTAACGGGCGTTTCCCTGATGCTGCTCATGGTTTTTGTCGCCAACCTGTTCGGTGTGACGCTCGGCATTGTTTCGATCATCCTGGCTCATATTACCTTTTGCCTTCCCTATGTGATTCTGTCGGTTCTGCCGAAGCTTGGACAGATGGATCCGCATCTCTTCGAGGCGGCGCAGGATCTTGGCTGTACACCTGTGCGATCCTTTTTTAAGGTTGTTCTGCCGGAAATTATGTCCGGTGTGATTACCGGTATGGTGATGGCGTTTACACTGTCGCTTGACGATTTTATCATCAGCTATTTCTGCAGCGGAACCACACAGACGCTTCCTGTTTTTATCTACTCCATGACGAAAAAGCGCGTGAGTCCGGAGATCAACGCGCTCTCCACGCTTCTCTTTGCCGTGATTCTTGTTCTCCTGCTCATCATTAATATCCGGCAGGGCAGGATGGGGAAGAAAGCGAAAAAGGAGGCGGATGTATGAAGCGGACCAAAAAAGCGGCGGCGCTGCTGTTTGCCGCTCTTCTTCCGTGCCTTGGCGCGCCCGTGTTTGCCGAGGGCGAGACGCAGGAGGCGGTCCCTCTGACGGGCGAAAAGATCTACGTTTACAACTGGGGCGAGTATATTGCGGACGGAAAAGACGGATCGCTGGATATCAATACGGAGTTCACCCGCCGTACCGGTATCGAGGTTGATTACAGCACCTTCGACACGAATGAATCGCTCTATTCAAAGCTTGTCAGCGGCGGCGCAAGCTATGATGTGATTATTCCGTCCGATTACATGGTCTCGAAGATGATCAATGAAGGAATGCTGGAAAAGCTCAATTTTGACAACATCCCGAATTATCAGTACATTGACGAAGAATACCGCAATCTGAGCTATGATCCGAAGAATGAATATTCCGTTCCCTACACCTGGGGACTGGTCGGCATCTTTTATAACAAACAGTATGTCACAGAGGAGGTTGACAGCTGGGACATCCTCTGGGATGAAAAATATGCCGGGAAAATTCTGATGTTTGACAATCCGCGCGACGCTTTTGGAATCGCGCAGAAAAAGCTTGGATTTTCCTTCAATTCCACGGACGAGGACGAATGGATCCAGGCCGCTGTTCTTCTCAAGGAGCAGAAACCTCTTGTGCAGGCCTACGTCATGGACCAGATCTTCAACAAGATGGAAAGCGGCGAGGCGTGGCTGGCGCCTTACTATGCGGGAGACGCAGCTGTTCTGGTGGAATCGAATGAGAACATTGGCTTTGCCATCCCCACAGAGCACGGAACCAATTTCTTTGTGGACGCCATGTGCATTCCAAAGGGCTGCCGCAACAAGAGCGGGGCAGAGGCGTATATCAATTTTCTCTGCGATCCGGAGATTGCGGCGGCTAACATGGAATATATCGGTTACTCGACGCCGGAATCCGCCGCAAAAGAGCTTCTCCCGGAGGAGGTAACCTCCAACCCGATTTATTATCCGCCACAGGAGATTATCGATAATTCCGAGGTGTTCGTCGATCTGCCCGAGGAGACGGCTCTCCAGCTTGACGCGCTCTGGGCAGAGGTCAAAATGGGCGGGCCGGGCGATTCTGCCACGCTGATTCTGACGCTGGGGGGATTCCTCCTGCTTTATCTTGTGATTGTTGTATACAAGAAAAGAAAAAGAAAGCAGGAGCTATAGCTCGCTGATGTGCAGGCGTTGAAACGGGAAAAATGGAGACGAGGCAATCCTGGTTTGCTCTCCTGTTATCTGAGAACATTTGTCTCCTTTGCAAAAAGCAATTGATTTGGGAAAGGGGTAGTTTTCTTGAAGGAACGTATTGTGATTGGAACAGATCAATGCCGGGCGGAGATTGCCTGGCTCGGTGCTCAGCTGGAGAGCCTCAAAAGTGCGGACGGAAGGGAATATCTCTGGCAGCGCGATCCGCAGTGGTGGGGAGGCTGCGCTCCCGTGCTGTTCCCGATTGTAGGCGCGCTCCGCAAAGGATGCACAGTGATTAACGGACATATCTATGAGATGCCGCAGCATGGTCTGGCCCGCCGCCGGGAGTTCTCCCTGCTTTCCCATACGGAGAATGAGGCGGTGTTTGCCCTGCGTGCCGATGAGCTGACGAAGAAACAGTATCCCTTTGATTTTGAGCTGCAGATTATTTACCGTGCCAAGGGTGCGTCGCTGGCAACCATTTACCGTGTTTTCAATCGCGGGAGCGCACCCATGCCTTATGCGATTGGCGGCCATCCGGCGTTCAATATTCCGCTTGCCGGGGGTGAGCGCTTTGAGGACTACCGGATTGAATTCGAGCGCGAGGAAACGGTTTCCTGTCCTTCGGTCCTGATGGAGGAGTGCCTGATCGATCCCTCCCACATGACGGAGCGCTTGCATGCGGAAAAGGTCATTCCTCTGACGCATGATCTGTTTTATGGGGACGCTCTCATCTTTGAGGGGCTTTCCTCGCGTGCGGTGACGCTGTGCGGAGGCAAAGAGGGACACGGTCTTACCATGGAGTTTGCTTCTTTCCCAATGCTGGGCATCTGGTCCGCGAAGAACGACGGCCCCTTTGTTGCTCTTGAGCCGTGGTGCGGTTGTGCCACGCGCACCGATGAAAACGATGAATTTGCGGAGAAGCGATGGATGCGCATGCTTCCCGCGGGTCAGATGGAGGAGTTCTCTTACACCGTCACTATTTTCTGATGCCGGGACGGTTGCAAAATAGCTTCGAAAAAGAATCATGCACGAAAATCGGTCCTCGGGAAGCAGCATGACGCTTCTCCCGAGGGCCAATTTTTATGCTCTGTTTCTGTTTTTGTGCAGATTGCAATTGCGTTTTCATTTTTGCAACAGTCCTTTTTGTCTGCACATCTGTGCGTTGGCCGGCGTAGTATGGCGGGAAGGGGGGAGGAAGATGAGACGATACCGACGATCTCGGAGAGGCTATTCCCGCCGAGGCGTACGTCCTCGCCTGCTCTTTGCCGCGGTGCTGCTTATTCTGACGGCGCTGTGGGTGAACTCGCGTTTGGAACCCGTAGTGGAGGATTTGACGGCAAACGAGGCGAAGGCACGGGCTGTTCAGATTATCAGCGCAGCTGTGGAGAATGCTTTGGCCGATCAGGAAGAGCCTGTGCTTTCCATGGTGAACGTGCAGTACAACGAGAACGGAGAGATTGTTTCTCTTTCCTCCGATATGGCCAAAATGAACGGATTGAAATCCACATTGCTCTCCGGTGTGCAGGAGGAGCTCGGAGAAAGTGTCCACATCGATCTCGGTGTTCCCATCGGTACGCTGATTGGAGGAGGCCTGCTCCACGGACGGGGACCGGAGGTTCCGCTTCGGATTACGCTTTCAGGAAATATTGAGGCTGATTTTGAGAGCGATTTTACTACGGCAGGC
>ERZ1673738.6178-NODE-6178-length-10160-cov-5.035428_pt1 | contig 10160 bp, 9 predicted proteins | sample MGYA00580198_ERZ1673738 | MGnify/ENA primary metagenome ERZ1673738 (study PRJEB41218, sample SAMN15661784) | gut metagenome | host: Homo sapiens | place: Canada: London | collected 2015-08-20/2019-03-30 | study: EMG produced TPA metagenomics assembly of... | reverse complement strand
ACTTTTCGCCTTTTTATGGGCATATTCATTTCAGTCCTTCCAGAAGCGTCAGCATCTCCAGCCAAAAGTCCACATCCGGCGCAGCTGTCGCCCACAAGCGAATGGAAAGAACGGAAATGGCCTGCTGGCGATAGCGATAAAAGTTCCGTGACGACAGGTTCAGTCGATACAAAACCTCCTGATGGTTGAGCACCTCCGGGGCTATGTAGGCTGTGTAGATGAGATTATACAGCCGTTCGCCGTTGTCCGGCTTTTTTCGGAGCACGGTCAGTGCCTCGTTGAGCCGATCCATCAACAGGCGAGATTTCTGCATACCCTGCATCCGGCTTTCGATCTTCTTGTTGCCCAGCGCCACCTCGACATCCACATCCTCGATCAGCTTGTCCACGCCTTCAAACGGCCGGTCAAGCTCGGCAGCAACCGTCTCGGGGAAGCATTCCAGCATCCACACCAGCGTGCGATAGTGCTGGAGGAGCATCAGCGTGTTGTGATAGCAATTTTTCGTCTTTTCCTGTCTGGCAGCACGCTTTTGTGCATCGTCGATCTGGCTGTCTCCCAAGATGCCTCGCTTTGTCAGAAGTGTGATAAAAGCGTCTGACTGCGCCTGTATTCGTTTTTCCTGCTGCTCATATTGCAGCTCATCCTGTTTGCTCATGATAAAACATCTCCTTTGCGATTTTGGTGATATCCGTCGGCCTGCACGGTCCGCGGATTTTATTCGTTTCCTGTACCTTGAGATCGAAATACCCTTTACTCCGGCAGACATACTCACAATTCTTACAGTTCCAACACGGAGAAAAATACGCGCGTATTATACTGTCCGAAAGTGCAACGCGATTTTCTTCCACATTGTCAATCGACTTTTCCACGGCATTTCTGCTGTACCATGCGACCAGCCGGTTGATGTGTTCATTGTCACTGCCTACCTTGTGCGTATTTGCACCCCAAATACGTATTTCATCAAGAATACGCAGGAATTCTGCCTGCTCAGGCAAGGAAACCTCAGTATCCATCGGATACGATTTATTGAAAACGAGGCAGCCGTAAGAGCCGGGAAGACGGTACAGAGCAAAGACATCCCCGTGCTTTTTGAAAAATCTCCATACCTTTGTCTTTTCCCAGCCCCAGCGCTGACCCAGTTTTTCCATAGTTAATATGGCGCCGTAATTGCCGTATTGAACAGCCGGCGCTATAAAAGAAAACGCATTGCCCGGTTCTTCTGATACTGTGTGGCACCAGAGATCCAGCCATGCGTCTGCTTCATCAAATATATATCGCTCCTCGGCAAGTCGCTGCGTAATATTGCGGGGGAGGCAGAGAAACCCAAAACCGTCTGTGGCATACACGGTTCCGTTCATGCACTCCTCGCCGGAGCATTTTACGACCCAATCCGTTAATTGATAGGTCAGCTTTTTGGTTTTGCTGTCCAGTGTGTATTTCAGATAACCGAGGTCTGACAGCTTATCCAGTATCTCTAAAGCCTGTACGCGGCTTTTGATGCCGAGAATACTCTTCAGCCCAACAATACCTCCGGACCACATTCCGGGGCTCACAGCGTTCTTATGGCCACAATAGAAGGCGTGTCCCTTGCGAAATGCAGCTCTGGCGGCAATCTTTGCCCAGGCACCCATAATACCTTTGCCGGCCGGCAGGGTATCTCTTCGGAGCTTTACCCATTCATACTTCATCAAGCATTTCAACATCAGCGCCTCCTTCCTTGGAATAATAAAAAAGACGACCATTCCGTCGTCACATAGTATCAGTCTTCGATTCTTACGATCAGTCCGTTTAGCTTGATCAGCTTCACGCCTTTGAGATACCAGAACTCACCGAGTTCGATTCTCGTCGGGATCCACTCTCCGTCAAGCAGCACCTCCAACCGTTCTCCGCAGTGAAGGCCGCCGTAGTAATCCAGCGGCCCGAAGCGAATGTCCATCCGACCGATTACATCATCATAAATCAGTACACCTTGTTTTTTCATCCTTATCCTCCTCGTGAAATGGGAAAAGCCGAATGAGTTTCAGTGCTCATTCGGCTTTTCTGTGTGACAGGTTATGATTGAATATGTTGCTCGAATACATACTCCTTTCTAAATGTATTTGTTTGGACTAAATCATCATACTCGCGTCTAAATGCTTAAAGGCTTTCTGACTGAGTCCTATTATATCACTCTCATCCGCTTTTGAATCGATCGCGCACGATGCGACTGCGTTTGCGAATCCGGTTATCGGAACGAGCGTTCCGGCGCCTGCGTGCGATGCGATCTTGTCGAATACGCCGAGTCCGGTGAGAAGCACCGCAATGAAGATCAGCGTAACCGAAGTGAGAGACGCGGCATCCTTCTTTTCGAGAAACATACGGTAAACGTTCCCGAGCCCCTGTGCCGCTGCGCATATTGCTCCGCCGAATAAAAATGCGCAGAGGCAGTTTTTCATTATCGGCGACCCCTTCGATGCGCTTTCGGCGAGCTTTTTGTAGTTTTTCTTATCCAAAATCCGACCTCCGTTCGGCACGCACCGTTTTTGCGGACCGACCGCTTTGCACAGCGCCGCGGTGCGTGATGCTAAAGATATTATTCTCATTTTTTCTCACATTATAAGAAAATATTTGACGGCTTTCGTTTTTTGTAGTATAATGCATTTGTAAAGCGGTCTTCTGCCGATTTGCGGATTACCGCATTTTCAAAAAAGAAAGAAGGTAACGGTTCATGTCTATTTGGGATGATATTGCAAAAAGTGCTTCGGACGCGGCATCGTTTGCCGTAAGAAAAACGGGAGAATTCACGTCTCTGGCAAAGATGAAGCTTGCACTTCACACGGAGGAGACGAAGCTTTCGGATTGCTACAATGAGATAGGCAGACTTTATTATATGTATCAGCGTGAGGGAAAGGACCTCGTCTCGGAGATTGCGCAGCGCATTGCGGATGCGGATCTCGTCCGTGAGCGCATAGCTGCGATCAAATCGGAAATATGCGATCTTCAGGACAATATGATCTGTCCGTCATGCGGTGAGAAGATAAGCAAAAATTTTGAGTTCTGCCCGATCTGCGGAACGAGACAGACAAAAAAATCGCAGGAGTCCGGCGGCGAAACGACAAAAGCCGAGGACGGAGCAGCTAAGGAATAATTGACCGTAAAAAAAGACAAGCAGGAGCAAAAGCCCCTGCTTGTCTCGGCTTGTGATGAAATCAGTCGGCATAAGATATCTGTGAAACCGTGTATCCTCTGTTCTCGAGGGACGCGACGAGGCCGTCGTCTCCGAGCATATGCGCAAGTCCGACAACGTAAAATACGTTTTTGTGATCTCGGAGATATTCCGATGCGCGTTCGACCATGAGCTTGTTTCGGACTACGGTCATGGCGTTGTTGTATTCTTCGGCGGCGGCTTTCTCTTCATCGGTCACCTCTTCGTCATCCTCGGAGAAAAGAAGATCGTCGAGCACATCCGTCTTTCCGTATTTCCATGCGTCGTACAGTTCTTCGAGAGATGAAAAGTAATTCTTTATATACTCCGGATCGACCGTCGACGAAAGGAGAAGCTCCTGTGTGCTTTCGGAAAGAGTTGCGAAAGCGTATTCGGTCTCCATGTAGTCCTCTATTTCGAGAATTTCGATCCCGAGCTTTTCGGAGTTTTTGAGGAAATAACGGTCAACGCCGAAATCGGATGAAAATCTGCTTTCTTCCGTCAGCGCCTGATCGATGATCTGACTCCAGATTACCGGAAAATAGTAGTCCATCATCGAGTTGTAGTAGCCGAAATGGTCGAGTACGCCGCGCGCTGTTTTGTACAGATCCTTGTCTATGTGCGCCGATATCGTGGTGGAATCGGTGTAGATGAACATCTTCATCATTTCGATCTGCGCGTTTGTATCGCGCTCGAGCGAGATTACGTCGGATTCGACTGCGAGATAGGCGCATGAATTATATGCGTCGTAAATTTCGTCTGGGTAAAGATTCGTATCCACAAGCCCGACGTGAATGGAGCCGAGCAGATAGAAATCCCCTTCGTATCCGTTGCCGGATACCTTCCAGAAAAGCGGCTCGGAGACATCTCCGCTTCCGGACGGGGCAAGCTTTTTGTCATCGGGTATGGGATCGCTTTCGGATTCGAATGCGCTTACCGATGAAGGATTGTCGTTTTGCTCGATTACCGATTTGTCGATGAAGGCGAGCACGCCGCACGAGGTCAGCACGGAGGAAAAGCAGAGTACGAGCACGAGCAGGGACAGCGTTATTCTTTTTCTCATTTTGCTTTTTCGCTTTTCAGGTAGGAAAAGCTTCCTTTCTTGACGGAATGAGGTCGGCGGAATCGGGTATTTCGGAATGTGTTTTCTGCGGGCGGGACCTGCTCCCGGACGTGCGCCCGACCGATTCGCACATTGTATTCCGGATATCGGAACACACGCGCCGTTTCCCGGCATGGTCGGTTAGGGCATTCTCGCAGAGAGGATGCCGATCGTTTTTTCTTTAAGTATATCATATCCGGCGCAAAAAAGCAACTTTGTATTTTTATTACATGACACGCGGCGAAAACCGATGTGCTTTCGCACGCGCATAAGTCATAAGAATGTCGGCGGGGCACTTCATCCTCCGCCGAACAAAACAAATTCACGCCGAACGGCGTACGGAGGAATCGGATTATGGATGATTTTATGAATACCGTGACGGAGAAGATAGTTCCCGAAGCGATCAGGCTTATTATAGTTATCGTGCTTGCCGCACTCTGTTTCTTTCTCATAAAGCGCTTTACAAAATTTATCGCGCGTCCGGCGCATCTGTCAAAGCTCAGCCCGTCGGTCAAAACTTTTCTCGTGAGCTTTCTTTCGATCGCGCTGAAAACGCTCACAGTGATAACGGGCGCGTCGATGCTCGGTGTCCCGATGGCATCCGTGGTCGCCGTTATCGGCTCTGCGGGACTTGCATTCGGACTTGCGCTTCAGGGAGGACTTTCAAACATAGCGGGCGGATTTATGATACTGATATTCAAGCCGTTTTCCGTCGGGCATTACATCGAGGTCGGCTCCTTCGCCGGAACGGTTACTGATATTGGTGTGTTCTACACCACTCTTCTCACATATGACAACGTAAGAGTTGTGATCCCGAATTCCACCGTCACCTCCGGAACGGTCGTCAATTATTCCTCCGAGGAGAAGAGAAGAGTTGATATCGATTTCACGGCGGCATATTCGACAGATGTGGAAAAGGCGAAACGCGCGATTCTCGAGGCGGCTTATTCAACGGGGAAGATACTTCCGGAGCCGTGCGCCGAGGTCGTGATGACCGAGCACGGAGAAAGCGCTCTGAAACTTTCGCTTCGCGCGTGGTGCGCAACCTCGGATTATTGGACGGTCAAATTTGAAACGACGGAAAAAGTAAAGGCGGCATTTGACCGCGAGGGAATCGAAATTCCGTTCCCGCAGCTCGACGTCCACCTTGACAAATGAATATTCAGGACTCTTCACCGGGAAAACTCATTTTCCCGGTGATTTTTTTCTGTCCGGCTTTGATTTTACATTGTCCCAATAAGCCTTTGCAGCCTGTTCGGTCTTGTTTGTGCCGAATTCGTAATATTTCCGTCCGCGCAGATCCTCAGGCAGATATTCCTGACGGAGGTAATCATTTTCGTAATCGTGCGGGTAGCGGTATCCTTTGAACTTCGGCGATCTCAGTATTTCCGGCACCACGGTTCCGCGCCCGGCGCGTATGTCCTCGGCGGCGCGGTCGAGCGCACAGTACGCCGTGTTTGACTTCGGAGCATTTGCCAGAGTTACCGCCGCGTTTGCAAGCGGAATGCGCGCTTCGGGAAGTCCGAGCTCCTTTGCGCTTTCGACGCACGCGCGCACAATGACCGCCGCCATCGGATATGCCTGCCCGATATCCTCGGAGGCTATCACCATTAGGCGGCGGCAGGGGGAGATTATATCGCCCCCTTCGAGAAGCTTTGCGAGGTAGAATACCGCCGCATCCGGATCGGAGCCGCGGATGGATTTCTGAAGTGCGGAAAGCAGATCGTAATGTACGTCTCCGTCGGCGTCGAATTGCCCTGCGGCGACAGACGGTGTGAGAGAACGGACGAATTCCTCGTCCACCGTATCGGTGCCGCTTCCCTTTGCGCAGTTTACGGAAAGCTCGAGCATCGTAAGCGCACGGCGCACGTCTCCGCCTGCGCATCCCGCGATGAAGGCATATGCTTCGCCGGTAAACGAAAGAGCGCTTTCGCCGGATTCTTCGAATACCGCCCTGAGCCTCGGGATGATGTCCGATGCCGTGACCGGCTTGAATTCAAAGACCGAGAGGCGCGAGAGAAGCGCATCGTATATATAATAGTACGGGTTTTCCGTGGTCGATGAGATCAGCGTGATCCGACCGTCCTCAATGTATTCGAGCAGGCTCTGCTGCTGCTTTTTGTTGAAATACTGTATCTCGTCGAGATAGAGAAGGATTCCGCCCTGACCGATCACGCTGTCCGCTTCGTCGGCAATCTTTCGGATATCGGCAAGCGCGGCTGTCGTGGCGTTGAGACAGCGCAGCTCCATTCCTGAGAGGGATGCGATGATCGACGCGGCTGTGGTCTTTCCGCAGCCGGGAGGTCCGAAGAATACCATGCTCGGAATTCTCCCCGACGCGACAAGCGCCCGGAGCGCTCCGTTCTTTCCGATAAGATGAGCCTGCCCGACCATTTCGTCGAATGACGAAGGGCGGCTGCGGTCGGCAAGCGGCGCATTTTTGTAAGTGTAATTATTCATTGCGAAACCTCATAATATAGTTAAGGCGGTCATTGCCGATGCGTTATCGCTTCTTATGCGTACAGGCGGCGCATCGGCATTAATAATGATATCACATTTTCGTGAAAGCGTCAAGGAGGAGCCGTGGAGTATACGAAAAAGGTAACGTCCGGAGCGGGATTTTCCGTTTCGCTCCCGCAGTTCGAGGAGTGTCCGAGAATGAACGACTTCTACGGATATGCGAGGGAAATAATTACGGAGAATTTCAGACGCGCGAGGGAGGAGACGAAGCGCGGATTTTTCACGGCGGATTTCTCCGTGACGGACGGCGGCGACGGGTATGTGACGGTTACGGTGCGCCAAAGATTCAGATTCGGCGGAAAGTGCGAAGCGGAAAAGAAGGTGTCGCATACATGGTACGGCGGCGAGATCGCTCCGCCGAGGCGAAAACGCGGTGCGCTTCGGCCCTGGGGATAATGAAACGGGCGCGTTTCGGCGGCAGTGCGGCGAAACGGCGGAAAATCGGACAGCAGGATTAAAAATCTGTCGGCGGAGAGGACACTTTTGCTTCGTCGCCGTTCACAGTCGCTTATTATATGAAAAGGGGCGGACGGTTTCGGTGAAAAACGGATAAACAAAAATCGGCAGGCATCTTGCGATACCTGCCGATTTTGTGGAGCTGGTGGTGGGAATTGAACCCACGACCTGCTGATTACGAATCAGCTGCACTACCTCTGTGCTACACCAGCGGAATAAATCTGCGCAAGCATTATTATACAATAGCATTCATGCCTTGTCAAGTCTTTTTTCGCTTTATTTTTGTGCGGAATCGGCGCGGCTCTTTCACTGCCTTTTTCCCGGTACAGAAATTTTGCCTTCAATTTCCGAGAAGTTATTGACAAAGCCGCGGCGGACAAATATAATTTAATTGACTGCGCGTCGGAAATGACGAACGTGCGTAAAGTACCGTGAAAGGGATTTGATAAATGGATCAGAATATCGAAAGAAGAATAACCGAGCTGATTTCTCAGATGACCGTCAGAGAGAAGATCGGACAGCTTAACCAGGTCGGCAATCCGAGACATAGGGACGCGGAGTTTGAGAAGCTCTGCGCGTCCGGCGACGTCGGCTCGTTTATTCTCAATCTTATAGGAACATATTACGACACAAGCGAGGGCGCCGAGGAGATCCGCGGCGTTATAAACGAATTTCAGCGCTGTGCCGTCGAGGGAAGCCGTATGGGTATTCCGATCATCTTCGGACGCGACGTAATACACGGCTTCCACACGATGTATCCGAACCCCATCGCGCTTGCGGCGTCGTTCAATCCCGCGCTTGTCGAAAAGTCATACAGATGCATCGCAAGAGAGGCTGCAAACTGCGGCGTTCACTGGACGTTCGCTCCGATGGTGGACCGCGCTCAGGACCCGAGATGGGGACGCTGCGTCGAGGGACCCGGCGAGGATCCTTACCTCGGCGGCAAGATGGCGGCGGCTGAAGTGCGCGGCTTCCAGGGTGACGATCTTTCCAAGCGTGACAGCATTGTTGCGTGTGCAAAGCATTACGTCGGATACGGCGGTGCAGAGGGCGGACGCGATTACCATAAGGCGGAGATTTCCGATCAGACGCTCAGAAACTACTACCTCCCCAATTTCCGCGCCGCCGTCGAGGCAGGCTGCGCCACCGTCATGAATGCATTCAACGATATTTCCGGAATTCCCGCCGCATCGAACCGCTATCTTCTCACGGACGTGCTCCGCGGAGAGATGGGCTTTGACGGATTCGTGATCAGCGACGACCACGCTATCGTTCAGCTTGTCCGCCACGGCGTTGCCGAAGACGAAGCGGAAGCCGCCGCAATGGCGCTTAACGCGGGACTTGACATGGATATGCGTGACGGTCTTTACATAAACCATCTCGAAGAGCTTATCGATTCCGGCAGAGTCAGCATGGAGACACTCGACGAATCCGTGCGCCGCGTGCTCCGCATCAAGTTCAGAGCGGGTCTGTTCGATCATCCGTACACCGTATGCGTTCCCGTCGATTACGACGCACATCAGAAGGTTGCGCGTGAGATCGCGGACGAGACGGTCGTCCTTCTCAAGAACAACGGCGTGCTCCCGCTTTCCAAGAAGACCTGCGTAGGTATCCTCGGATCGGTTCAGAGCGACCGCGGAATAAACCTCGGCTGCTGGGCAAGTGACTACGATTTGAAGAGGATCAAAACCTTTGAAGAGGGTATGCATTATATTGCTCCCGATGCACCGATCCAGTCATTCCAGGGAACGTACATCGATGTTATGCTTGCTTTCCTCCGCGATCCCGAGGTTATCGTTCTTGCGCTCGGCGAAAGCCCGTACGTTTCCGGTGAAAGCGCAAATATGGCGAATATTGAGCTTCCCGAGGAGCAGAAGGTGCTCATCGAGAAGGCAAAGCGCACCGGAAAGAAGCTTGTCGGCGTTGTTATGTCCGGACGTCCTCTCGCACTTGAGACGGTCGAGCCTTACCTTGACGCGATCGTCTGGGCTTGGCAGAACGGCACCGAAGGCGCCGCTGCCGCCGCTGCGGTTCTCTACGGCGATGTAAACCCGTCCGGTAAGCTTTCCATGACGCTTCCCCGCGTTATCGGTCAGATTCCGCTTTACTACAACCAGACGACCTCCTGCCGTCAGAACGAGGGATACTATTCCGACGAGCCTATCAGAAACTACCGCGATACGCTCGGTTCTCCGCTGTATCCGTTCGGCTACGGTCTCAGCTACACGACATTCGAGTATTCCGACCTCAAAGCCGAGGAGGACAAGATCTCCATCGACGATATTCTTTCGGGCAAGTCCTTCCGGATCAGCGTCCGCGTAAAGAACACGGGAGACCGTGAGGGTAAGGAGACATCGCAGTGCTATATCCACGACTGCGTTGCTCAGATAACCCGACCCATACGCGAGCTCAAGGGCTTTGTCAAGGAGAATTACAAGCCCGGCGAGGAGAAAACCGTTACGTTTGAGCTTTCCGAAAAGGAGCTCGGCTATTGGAATACAGAGAAAAAGTATGTTGTCGACCCCGGCAAGTTCAAGGTTTTCGTCGGCGGAGACTGCCTCACCAAGGACGAGATCACCGTCGAGATCACGAAATAAATTCATATCGGCAGAATTATCGGACGAAAGCCCGATTGCAAAAGAGCCTGCGGTCAGTACGGACTGCAGGCTCTTTTCTGCTTTGCCGGACATAAGGTGCGAATCCGCACCAAACAAAATCGGTACTTCATACGAAGCGCTGCTTTCGGCGCATGCCGCTTGCTCTCAGCTTGAAAAATTCGCGGATTCGGACGCGCCTGTCCCGTTTATCGTACAGTCGATTATGTATACTGAATATGCGGAGCCCCTAAATTGCCAAAGTGAAGTTGCGATTTTTGGGGTAAAAAAAGAGAAAAACCCT
>ERZ1673738.6177-NODE-6177-length-10160-cov-5.049085_pt1 | contig 10160 bp, 14 predicted proteins | sample MGYA00580198_ERZ1673738 | MGnify/ENA primary metagenome ERZ1673738 (study PRJEB41218, sample SAMN15661784) | gut metagenome | host: Homo sapiens | place: Canada: London | collected 2015-08-20/2019-03-30 | study: EMG produced TPA metagenomics assembly of... | reverse complement strand
GCCCCGCGCGTACAGCGCCACGCTTCCGCTCGCCGTCGCGCGCATGCCTTCAAACGGCATGGCCTGCAAATTTTCCGCCTCGTCGGCGTACATCACGCAGGAAATCGCGGCGTTTTCGTCCTTCATCGTGAAAAACAGCGCGCCGGACTGGTGAAATTTCAAATTGCTGATTTCGCCCTTCAGCTCAATGGCGCGCAGCATCGGATCCATTTGAAACATTCTGCGCACATATTCGTTGAGCTGAGAGACCGTCAGTTCGAGCTTAGCGGCCATGGCGTTCCGCCGCGTCGAGCGTGTTGGAAAGCAGCATCGCGATCGTCATCTGGCCGACGCCGCCGGGCACAGGCGTGAGATAGGCCGCTTTCTGCGCCGCCTCCTCCGCGTTCACGTCGCCCACCAGCGCCCCGTCCACGCGGTTAATGCCCACGTCGATCACCGTCGCGCCGGGCTTTATCATGTCGCCGGTCACGAAATTCGCCTTGCCGACCGCCGCGACGAGGATATCGGCCTGCCGCGTTATATCCGCCAGATTCTCCGTCTTGGAGTGGCAGACGGTCACCGTCGCATCCGCTGCCAGCAGCAGCATGGCCATCGGCTTGCCCACGATGTTGCTCCGCCCGATCACCACCGCATGCCTGCCGCGTGTCGGAATGTTGTAAGCCTCCAGCAGCTTCATCACGCCCAGCGGCGTACAGGGCACGAAACCAGGCTGGCCGCTCATTAGTTTGCCCGCATTCATCGCGTGAAAACCGTCCACGTCCTTTTCGGGATCAATCAGCGCCAGCACGCGCGCCTCATCCAGCCCCTTCGGCAGCGGAAGCTGCACCAGAATCCCGTGTACGCTTTGATCCGCGTTGAGCGCGACAACCGCGCTTTCCAGCTCCTCCTGCGTGCAGCTCTCCGGCAGGCGCAGGATAGTCGAGCGAATCCCCGCGCGCAGGCAGGCGTTTTCCTTGTTGCGCACATAAATCTGGCTGGCCGGGTTGTCGCCCGCCACGATCACCGCGAGGTGCGGCGTCACGCCTTTTTCTGTCAGCGCCTGCGCGCGCTGCGCGGCGTTTTCCTTCCATTTTTTTGCGACCTCCCGGCCGTCAATCCATGTCAGGGGCATCAAAATCCCTCCTCTGTCGATTCAGCGAAATTCAGGGATTCCTTCTTCTCTCATCGTCCATATCATCCGTGCAGACGGCGCTCCGCTCGATAGGCTTCCGCACCCAGCAGCGCGACACCCACCGCGTTGTCGCCGGAAAGCTCCGGCCTCGCGAAGCAGAGCCTGCAGCCCAGCCGCGTCTTTTTCGCGCGTTCCAGCAGCATGCCCCTCAGCAGCGTCGAGGATGCGACGCCACCCGCAAGCAGCGCCTGCCGCGCTCCCGTCTGCTCGCCCGCAGCGGCGATCATCCGGAGAATGCTTCTGCAAAGGAAATCGAACACCTCGGCGGCGATCTGCGCTTTGGGCATGTCGCCGCCTTCGATCCAGCGCATTACCTTATTTTCCGCGCCCGCCATGTTGCAGCTCACGCCCTTGATGGATACGCCGATCAAACCCTGCGCCTTTCCCTCCATCGCCAGTTTTTCAAGCGACGGCCCGGCCGGGAATGGCATGTGCAGCCTCACGCCGGTTCGATCGACAAGCTGCCCGGCGTGCAAATCCAGACTGCCGCCCAACAGCGTCAGCTTTCCTTCTTCGCTGAGCAGGATTTCCGTCGTGCCGCCGGAGAGATGCAGCGCCAGAAACAGCTTCGTCTCGTCGATACCGGCGTCCACCATGGCCGCCCGCACATGGCCTTCCTGATGGCTGGCAGGATAAAAAGGCACGCGCAGTAATGAAGCTGCTGCGCGTGCCTGACTTTCACCCGCGCGAAACACGGGCATATACGAATCCTCTGCCGGACGCGGACGAGTACTTGCGCACACGGCGCAAATCTCAGCGTCCGATACGTCGGCCATCACGTTTTGAACCATCTGCGGCAGATTTTTGACATGCTGAAACAGACCCTGCGACTGCATGAGCCCGCGCGCGCCATCCTCCACCGTGAGCAGCCGTCTGGACGAAGAGAGAATCTCGCCCTCCGGCGTCACCAGCGCGCAGGACGTCGTGTAGCAGCTTGTATCAATGCCCAGAACAGCTCTCATGCCTGCGCCGCCAGCTTTCTGCTGATGGTACCCAGCACACCGTTGACGAACGGGCAGGATTCCTCCCCGGAGTATTTGCGCGTCAGTTCAACTGCCTCGTTGATCGCCACCGCCGCCGGCAGGCCGCTGTACTGCATTTCGTACACAGCAAGGCGCATAATCGCCAAATCCACGCGGGACAGGCGCGCGAGCGTCCAGCCGCGCAGGCAGGCCGCGATTTCGCCGTCGAGCTGCTCGGCATGCTCCTTCACACCGGAAACCACGGTGTCGATATAGGTGCTGTCCTTCTCGCCCGGTTTGTAATCAATCAGATCAACGAGGGTCTCCGCCGTCGCTTCTCCGCCAAAGAGTTGTTCAAATACGAGCTGCATCGCAGCTTCACGCGCTATAGGACGTGCCATTCTTCATTTGCTCCGATCCGTTTTATTGATTGAATATGCGCCGCTTCTCAGTAGCGGCCGTTCTCATCGTGATGGAAAAACAGATAAATGTTCTCCACGAATTTCTTTTTATCCTTTACGCCGCCGATAATCGCGCCGATCAGGCAGAAAAGCGCAATCAGCAGCGCCGGCCCAACGCCAACCGTCAGACAGAGCACTGCAAAAATCAGGCCGAGCGCCGCCCCGAAGAGCGTACAGGGAACCGTGCCCGGCGTGAGCATCTGGCTCATAAACGTTTTCAAATCCATCATGCCTGTTCACCCTGCTCCTGCTCCGCCGTCTGCCGTTCGTCTTCCTGCGCCGTTTCTTCCGCCGTGTCGTCGGCCTTCGTTTCGGGGTCATCGGCCTCAGGCTCCACGCCGCATTCGGCTTCCGCGCCCTGCTGTTCTTCCGTCTGGGGTTCCGGCTCGTCCTGCTTCTCCGGCTTGCCAACGGGCAGCGGGTCGGCGTCCAGACCAAGCAGCGCCGTCGGAATGGCATACGGAGAGGTCTCCGTCTTTTCATCCGCCGGAATGGTGCTGTCCACAAAGACGCGCACCTCCTGCACCATCACGCCGGAGCAGGCTTCCAAATACTTCTTGATCTGCTTTTGCAGCGCGGAAATCGCCAGCGGCATGCTGATATCCGATTGCAGCGAAATGTGCACATCCACGCGGATGCTCTCCTCGTCGCTGTAGAGCGACGACGTGACGACCTTCAATTCCGCATGCTGGTTGAGGCACTTGTTCACCAGCGTCTCCAGCGCCTTGAGCGAAATGCGAACCATGCCGTTTTCGTTGCGCTGAATCGCGTAGTTGCTCGAGCGCTTCTTTCGGGACGGCAGAATCATCGCGAACAACAGCAGGAACAGCAGCACGAAGAGCGCCGCAATACCGACCATCGCCGCCTTGACGACAAATTTGCTCATATCCACGGCCGCGATCCAGCCCGTGATCATATCAAAGGAGATTTTCCCGACAAGCAGCGCGACCACACCGGCGGCGCAGCCCAGCGCGACCAGCGCGCACAGCAGAATCAAAATCCGATCCCATACAGGATGTTTCAAACTGTGTTTCCTCCTTTATGCCTCTCGTAACGCACTCGCCTTACGCCTGCTCGGAGGATTCTTCCTCCTGCCCGGCGTCTTCCTCGGTCGGCTCGTCCGCCGCCTCGGCTTCCGGTTCGTCCGTCGGCTCGTCCTCGGCGCGCTCCTGCTCCTGCGCCTGCGTCTCCTGCGCCGCCTTGCCTTCTTCCAGCGCGTGCTGTTCTTCTTCCGCTTCGAGGCTCAGCGCGATCTTCTGGCTCTGCTGGAGCTCTTCGTTTTCCTTTTCAAAGCTCACGCCGACCACATGCAGATCCACCTTTTCCACGTGCAGACCCGTCATGGATTCAATGGACTTGCGCACGTTCTCCTGCGCGCTGCGGCCAACCTTCTGGATGGGCATGCCGTAGTCGACCGTCACGCTCACGTCAACACTGACGTCCTCGCCGTTCATATCCACGCGCACGCCGCGCGGCAGCTTGCCCTTGCCCAGCAGGCCGCTGTTGCCCGCAATGGCGGAGATGCCGTCCACTTCTGTGGTGGCCACGCTCACGATGGTAGAAATGACTTCATTGGCGTATGTGATCTGACCGTTATCCTGCTCGCGGTCGATATCGACGTTCTGATTTTCGTTCATTTCAAAAACACCTCCCTATGGATATTCACTAGTATAGCAGATTTTCCGTCCGTGCACAATTCCAATTCGCTTATTTTTTGATCAGAATGATTTTTAGTTGCGCCGTTTCCGACCCGGATGACCCGCCGACGGCGTTTAAGAGCCGATTTCTGGCGTTTTCGTCCATGCCGAATGTCTGCGGCACCAGCAGCGTCACGCCCTGCGCGCCGCAAACGGCCAGCGCGCCCTCCGCGCCCATCCCTTCAAGAACGGCTGTCATCTGCGCCTCGCGCTCCATCCGCTCCGCAATCTGCGTCTTCTGCGCCAGCGCGGCTTCCTTCGCCGCCGAATCGTCTCCCGCGTCGGCAATCACCCCGTCAAGCAGCGCCAGCTCCTCCTCCCGCTGCCGGTTGAGCCGCGCCCGAACCTCCGCAATCGAACCGCCGCCGATGGCGTCGCCCTCCAGCTCCGTCCGGATCACGGGGAGACTGACGGCCGATGGCACGTTTTTCGTCCGTGCCGACCCTGCATAGCCGCATACGCCCAGCAGCGCCAGCAGCATCACGCTGCAAAACACGCGGAGCGCGCCGACCGGATGGCGATAGATCGTCTTCCTGATGCTCTTTTCCGCTTTTTTCGTCATTTATTTTCCTCCCGTCACGACGCTCACCGCCGAATTGGGCAAGCCCAGCAGCGCACAAAGCGCCTGTTCAAGCTGCATCCGCACCAGCGGATCGTCCGCGCCCTGCGCAACGGCCATCGCGCCGCACGGCACTTCTCCGCCCGTTTCGCCTTTCATCAGCCCCGTCCCGCCCGTCTGCGCTTTTCGGGTCATAATCGTCACCTCCACGCGCCCCGCTCCCTCCATGCGGGATAAAACCGCCGAAGCCTGTTTTTCAAGCCTGTCCGCCCCGTCCGCTTCTTCCCGAAGGGCGCAGTAGCCGATCATCGAAAACGCAAGGAGCAGCAGCAGAAGCACCTGCGGCGTGAGCGCCGCCTTGATTCTCCTGAACCAATCCGCCACGCCGCGCCCTCCCTTCTATTTCACTGATTTTCCCCATCTTCATCCTGTCTTTGTTTTTTCTGTCGTTCGCCTATTTCATCATGCACGCCAGAATGGCCTCCACGCTCGCCGCCTGCGACAGCGCCTCCCACAGGTCGCGCGCGCCGTCCAGCGTCAGGTGCAGCATCAGCAGCCCGCCGATCATCCGCATGCTCCCTTTCGCGTCGTTTTCGCCCAGCGCCATTTGAATCATCGCCGTCAGCGCGCAGAGCGTACACAGCCGCGCCATCAGGGTCATCATCCGCCCCGCCTCCCGTCATCGCAGCAGCACCGTCAGGTTGCCCACCAGCAGCACCTGCACAATCAGCAGGAAATACATCGTTCCCACGCACAGCATGGTGATGAAAAACAGCACGACCGTCCTTGAAAAATCCCCGATGGCGCAGACGATATCGCCGTCCGCAATCGGTTCAAGCAGCGCCGCGCTCAGCCGCAGCATGAAAACCACCGCCAGCGTGCGCAGAAGCGGGCCGACCAGCGCGCCGACCAGCACAAGCACCGCCGCCACGCCCAGCGCGTTTTTGACGATCAGCGTACAGCCCACCAGCGTATCCATCGTGTCGGAAAACATGCCACCGACGACCGGCACAAAGTTATCCACCGCGTATTTGGCCGCGCGAATCGCCACGCCGTCAATGCTCGCGCTCGTCACCCCCTGAAGCGACATCGCCCCGAGGAACACCGTAAAGCTCACCCCGAGCAGCCAGCAGACCGCGCCGCGCAGGAGCTGCGCCATTCGGGTCAGGTGCGCCCGGTCGGACAGGTGGTTCACCGCCGTCACTGCGCAGGTACACATCACCAGCCGCAGGATGACCTCCCGCGCGAGAAAAACCATGCTGCCCGAAGCCGCCGCGACCATCGGATGCAGAAACGCGGAGGACGCACTGCCGCCCAACGCCGTCAGCAGGGTCAGCAGCATCGGCAGAAGCCGTTCCATGTGGCGCGTCATGGTCACGATGGTCTGCCGCGTGTGAGAAAGCTCGCCGAGCGTCGTCACGATCACCGGCGTCAGCACCAGCACGAAGCAGGCGCTCCTGCTCATGGCCGAAAGCGAATCCGACTGCGGCGAAAGCGTATGCATCAGCAGGCTGGCCAGCACCACCGGCAGCATAACGGAGAGCATCATCTGAATCAGCGCGCCAACCTCCCGCATAAATATGCCGAGCGCCGCCGTCAGCACATCGTCCGCCGAAAAGCCTTCCCCGCCCGCGAGCGCGCGCACCGTCTGCTCAAGGGTTCGGCGCTCCGGCCAGCCGGGCACATCCAGCGTCACATCCTCGACCGCCGCAAAATCCATGCCGTCGATCACGCTTTCAATCCCCTGCGTGACCCGCTCCTCCGTTTTCTCCGCCGCGGCGGCCGTCGGAAGCAGCAGCGCAAGCAGAAAAAGCGCCGCAAGCCGTTTCATTGCAGCGCACCGACCGCCATCTGCGTCAGCTTCAGAAAAATCGGGAGCGCCACGCCGAGCAGCATCAGCCGCCCGCAAAGCTCCGCGCGGCAGGCGATCGACGGCGCGTCCATGTCCCGGCAGACCTGCGCGGCGAACTGCGTCATCAGCACAATGCCCATCGCCTTGAGCATGGTCTGACCGTATACCGCCTCCAGCGACAGCTCGGATAGAAAATCCCGAATCTGCGCCGCGTATTCGCCCACGGCGGGCAGCAGCATCAGCAGCGTCATCGTGCCGAACGCCACACAAAGCAGCGCCGCCATGCCCGGATTCATCTGCCGCAGGAGCATCGTCATCACCGCCGCAAGCAGGCAAAAACCGATCAGCCGAACCATAAAGCGCCTCCCTTAATACAAGCCGAAAATGCTTTTGACGTTGTTGAGGAGCTGCGCCACCAAGTCAACGACCAGAAACATCACCACAACCAGCCCCGCCACGGAGGCCAACACGGCGATATCCTCACGCCCCGCCTTTTGCAGCACCTGATTCACCGCAAAAATCAGGATCCCGACGCCCGCGATTTGAAACAGCAGATCAATGTTCATGGCGCACCCTCCTAGATCAGCATCAGAAACGCCGCCGCGCCGCCCGTCACGCCCAGCGTCCGGATCATCTGCGCGCGTCTGGCCGCGTCCCGGCGCAGACTCTCCTCCCGCTGATATAGGCGCCCGTCCGCCTCAGAAAGAATCCGAAGCTGTTCCGCCAGCCCCGTCCGCCCAAGCTCGCCGAGCACCTGTTCAAACGCCTCCCTGTCCGCTTCGGCCAGCACGCCGTAGCTCGGCGTTCTGCCCGCCTCGCGCACGAAAAGCTCGACGAGCTGCGGGTTGGCGCTGTTTTCCATTCGCTCTCCGCACAGGTGCAGCAGCCTTGTCAGCTCCCTTTGCTCGCGCGTCGCGCGCAAATCCATCCGCGCGAGCAGCGCGGCCAGCGGAAGCCGCTCATAGCGAATGACGTCGTTCATCCGCAGAATACAGCGGCGCATCGCCTGAATCCACCGAACGCGCCGCGTCTCGCCATCCGCCACCGCAAACCCGATCGCGCTGAGCGAAATCATGGCCATCACCGCCGTGTCCCACATCCGTTCCATCCTCCTTGAAAAGCGACGTCCCTTCCGCGTCATATGCCGCCGCAAGCCGCCCATGCCGCCCGAGCAGCAGATACCGCTCAAACGTCGCCCCGTCATACAGCCGTTTCAGAATCGGCCGGCGCAAAACGTCCGTCCATGTTCCGGCATGCGCGCTGGCCAGCAGGCCGACTCCGCATCTGGCGGCGTTTTCGAGCGCCTGCGCGTCCCGCTCGTTCCCGATTTCGTCGCAGAGAATCGCCTGCGGCGCCATCGCGCGCAGAAGCATCTCCACGGCTGCCGCCTTATCGACGCCGCGCATCACGTCGATTCCCTGTTCCGCCTCGCCCGTCGGAAAAAGCTCCTCCCGCTCGTCGCAGACTGCCACGCGAATCCCCATGGCCGCCAGCTTTTTCGCCGCGTCGCGCAGCACCGTCGTCTTGCCGCATCCCGGCGGGCCGAGAAGCAGTGCGCGGCAGACCCGCCCGCCTTCGCCCATGATATACGGCAAAACGCCGCCGCTCGCCCCCGGAACGTTTCTGGCCACGCGAATACACACGGAGGTCGGCGACGAAAGCCGCCCGCTTTCGCCCGTCGTCACGCGCCCGCACACGCCCGCGCGGCAGCCGTTTCCCAGCGGAATATATCCCTGCGCCAGCTGGGTTTCATAGGCGTATCGCGAGTGGCCGCAGAGCGCCGTCACCAGCTCGTCCACGTCCCGCTGCGAAAAAAAGACGTTTTGCGTTTCGCCGCGCCCGTCAAACACAAAGCAGGCATTTTGCCCGGCATAAAAGCGCATTTCCTCCAGCCGCCGCATCTGCCGGAGCGGCATATCCAGCAGGAGCTTCGCCGCCTTGTCCGTCATCCGCGCCGCCAGCGCCCGCCGCTCATCCTCCAACGGCTCACCCCTCCTTGAACGCAAAAAACGCAGAGGTTTCGTTCCTCTGCGTTCATCTTATGTCGGGTATACGGGTTTTAGCCCACTTCAATGACTTCCGTGCCCTCGATGGCGGCGGCGATCAAGGCCTCGCTGTCCAGCGCGTCCTCCGCCTTCTGGATCAGTTCGATGCGCGGGTGCGTCGCCGGGTGCTTCGGCGTGAAGACCGTGCAGCAATCCTCATACGGCAGGGAGGATGTTTCAAACGTGCCGATCTTCTGCGCGCGCTCGATGATCTCGCTCTTGTCCATGCCGATGGCCGGGCGAAAAACCGGCATATTCACCACCGCGTCCGTGCAGCCGAGCGCCTCCATCGTCTGGCTGGCGACCTGACCGATGGATTCGCCGGTAATCAGCGCCTGCGCGCCGTCCTTGCGGGCGATGATCTCGGCGATGCGCATCATATAGCGGCGCATGATGAGCGTCGTGTAATTTTCCGGGCACTTGGCGTGAATCTGCATCTGAATTTCGGTAAACGGCACGACATGCACGCGCATTTTGCCGCAGTATTCGCTCAGCAGCCGCGCCAGCTCAAGCACCTTTTCCCGCGCGCGCTCGCTGGTATACGGGAAGGAATGATAGTGCACGCAGCAGAGCTCAACGCCGCGCTTGGCGATCATAAAACCTGCCACCGGGCTGTCAATGCCGCCGGAGAGCAGCAGACACGCCTTGCCGTTCGTACCCATCGGCATGCCCTCAACGGCGGGGATGCGCTTGACGGACAGATACGCATGGTCGCGGATCTCGATCATCATCGTGTGATCGGGATGGTTGACATCCACGCTCAGGTGCGGCACATGTTCGAGGATGTAGCCGCCCGCCTCGCGCATGATCGCCGGGGAATCGAGCGGATAGCGCTTGTCCGAGCGGCGCGCCAGCACCTTGAACGTGCCGGAAAGCGGCTCCATCATTTTAGCCGCCTGCTCGCAGATCGCCCCGAAATCGTCCTTGTCCATCTCGATGGCCGGGCTGACGGAATGAACGCCGAACACGCGCGTCACGCGGCGGATGCACTCGTCCATATCCGTAAAATCGGATACGTAGAAGCGCCCTTCGCTCATCCAGACGCGGCCGTTCACCGGGCGCACGGCCTGACGGATGTGCTCCATCAGTTTTTTCATAAAGAACGGGCGGTTCTGCCCCTTCAAGAACACCTCGCCGAAGCGAACCAACAGGATTTCTCTCACCGTTTTATCTCCTTTTGAATTGGCGAAGCATGCGGTAGAGCGCCAGCATGTGCCGCGCCGCCTCGTCCATTTCGTCCATCGTGTTCAGTGCGCCCAGACTCACGCGAACCGTTCCGTCCGCCTGCGCCTGAGACAGCCCCATCGCGCGCAGCGTCGGGCTGACCTTCTGCTTGTGGGATGCGCAGGCCGAGCCCGTGGAAACCAGCACGCCCTCGCCTTCCAGCGCGTTGCGCATCACCTCGCCGCGCAC
>ERZ1673738.6165-NODE-6165-length-10185-cov-3.205528_pt1 | contig 10185 bp, 7 predicted proteins | sample MGYA00580198_ERZ1673738 | MGnify/ENA primary metagenome ERZ1673738 (study PRJEB41218, sample SAMN15661784) | gut metagenome | host: Homo sapiens | place: Canada: London | collected 2015-08-20/2019-03-30 | study: EMG produced TPA metagenomics assembly of... | reverse complement strand
CCCTGCGGATCACGGTAATGCCACAAAAGAGTATCTTCCATAAAGGAAACCCCTTTTCCTTTTATCGTATTGGCAACGATCACATTTGGGTTTTCTTCTGACAAGTGCGAGAACGCATCTCGCAACTGATCATGATCATTTCCATCCTTTACGTCAATGACATTCCAACCAAAGGCTTCCCAGCGGCGTGGCAGATCCGTAAAAGCGATAACATCTTCGCATCTTCCTAGAGCCTGCCATTTGTTATGATCAATAATGACTGTAAAATTTCCCAGTTTCTGTTTATTTGCCAGCAGTGCCATTTCCCAGATTTCTCCTTCTTCACACTCACCGTCTCCGATAATTGCAAAGACACGGCTTGGGCTGCCATTCCGTTTGAGCGCAATTGCCATACCACACGCCATACCAGCTCCATGTCCGAGACTTCCGGTAGAAACTTCGACTCCCGGCACCCCTTTACTGGATACATGGCCGGAATACACACTGCCGTCTGTATAATATTTTTTCAATTCCGAACGATCAAAAAAACCGCATTCTGCAAGAGCCGTATAAATGGCTACACCTGCATGTCCTTTACTAAGCACAAGACGGTCTCTTGTCTCCATTTTCGGATTTTTACAATCATAATTCATCACATCATGATAAAGCACTGCCACAATATCGATAACAGACAATACGGCACCAATATGTGCCGCATGACTGTTATGAATCATCTGAACAGTGTCTTTTCGCATTGCTAAAGCAAGTTCCTCACTGGTCATCTGCTTCTTCCTTCCTTTTATTGTAAAGCTTCTTTGATCACTTTTGCCATATAATCAATCTTTTCATCGGTCATACCCGGATATACACCAAGCCAGAATGTATCTTTCATGATACGGTCTGTCACAGCAAGATCTCCGACTACACGGTATCCTTTTCCGGATGCACGCATTTCATCGAAGCAAGGCTGTTTTACGATATTTCCCGCAAAGAGCATACGGGTCTGTACGCCATGGTCTTCGATATACTGAACCACTTTATTCTTATCTACACCCTCGCGGCAGGTAAGAAGGAATCCGAACCAGCTTGGTTTTGAATTTGGACATGGTTCCGGAAGAATGAGTTTATCTTCTACTTCTTCCAAAGCGGCACGAAGACGGTCAAAGTTATGTCTTCTCTTTTCTACAAATGTAGGGAACTTAGCAAGCTGAGCACATCCTACCGCTGCCTGCATATCGGTTGCTTTCAAATTGTATCCAAAATGAGAATATACATATTTGTGGTCATATCCAAGTGGAAGTTCTCCATACTGCTTGTCGAAACGATGTCCGCACAAGTTGTCTCTTCCGGGTGGACATACGCAGTCTCTTCCCCAGTCTCTCAAAGAGCGGACTGCTTTATGAATCAATGGATTGTCGGTATAAACCGCTCCCCCTTCACCCATTGTCATGTGGTGTGGCGGATAGAAGCTGGAAGTACCGATATCACCGATCGTACCGGTGAATTTTTCTTCACCGTTGATCGTATATTTGGATCCCAGTGCATCACAGTTATCTTCTACAAGCCATAAATTATGTTTGTCACAAAATTCTTTGATTGCTCCAAGATCCCATGGATTTCCCAATGTATGAGCGATCATGATCGCTTTTGTCTTATCGGAAAGGGCATCTTCCAGCATAGAAGCATCCATGTTGTACTGTGGAATGGTCATATCAACAAATACCGGAACCGCACCATACTGAATGATCGGCGCAATCGTTGTAGGGAATCCGGCAGCTACGGTGATCACTTCGTCTCCCGGCATAATACGACGGTCTCCCATCAACGGAGAAGTAAGCGCCATAAACGCAAGCAGGTTTGCGGAAGAACCGGAGTTTACCAAAGAACAGTATTTAATTCCAAGGTACTCCGCAAATTCCTTTTCAAACTGATCGGTATATCTTCCGGAAGTAAGCCAGAACTCAAGGGAACTGTCTACCAGATTTACCATCTCTTCATGTCCATAATAACGGGAAGCATATGGGATACGGTCGCCTTCTTTAAAAGGTTTTTCCTGATTGTGGTATTTGTCACAATACTCTTTTACCATCTCCAAAATACTTTCTCTTGCTTGTTTTTCATTCTGATTTTCAAGCATAATATTAATCCTTTCTGATTTTCGTAATTATTTTCGATTTAAAAATTCTTTAATCTGCTTGTCCATAATGTCTGCCACACTTTCGCCGGCAAAATATACTTTTGTCCATTCTACCGTCTTATCCAAAGCTTCGGATACGGTCCAGCGTGGTTTCCATCCAAATGTTGTCTTTAATTTGGAGCAGTCCAGTTTCAGGAAGTTTGCCTCATGAGGACCTCCGTCATACTGATTGACCCCTTTCATGCCTTCGCCCCATTTTTCCACAAACAGATCGACCAGATCACCGGTTGTCACGCAGTCTGTCTCATCCGGTCCCACATTGTAATATCCCTGGTATTTGGCATCCTCATACTGCTCTTTGGCAATCATCAGATACGCAATGACCGGCTCCAGAACGTGCTGGTAAGGACGCGTGGAAAATGGATTACGGATCACGATATCTTTCTTTTCTTTTGCAGCGCGCACGCAGTCCGGGATGATACGGTCGTTGGCAAAATCACCGCCGCCGATGACATTACCCGCTCTCGCTGTCGATACCGCAACGCCGGTCTCATTGAAAAATGAATTTTTGTAACTATGTGTCACCAATTCGGAACAGGATTTACTGTTGGAATATGGATCGTAGCCATCCAGCGGCTCATTTTCACGATATCCCCATTCCCATTCTTTATTTTCATATACCTTATCCGTTGTGACATTGAGAAAACTCTTAACACACGGATTCCGGCGTACGCATTCGCATATATTTACGGTTCCCATCACATTGGTCTCATACGTGTAAACCGGATCCTTATACGAATCTCTTACAATTGGCTGTGCAGCAAGGTGAATTACAATCTCCGGCTGTACTTCCCGAAAGGCCTTGGATAATTTTTCCAAATCACGGATATCTCCGATCACGGAATTCATCTTATCCTCAATCTCTGCCATAGAAAACAGATTGGGATCCGTCGGCGGCTCGAGGGAATATCCTGTCACCTCTGCCCCTGCCTGAATCAATGTACGGCACATCCAGCTTCCTTTAAAACCGGTATGTCCTGTAATAAGTACTTTTTTCCCCTTATAAAATGTCAAATCCATCGTGGTCTTCCTCCATTTTTTCGGCTAGTCTTCCCAGACTTTCCAAGGTGCTTTTCCGGAAGCCCAAAGTTCTTCCAGTTTTTCTTTTTCACGCTTGGTGTCCATACACTGCCAGAACCCATCATGTTTATAAGCTTTCAGTTCGCCCATCTTGGCAGCTTTTTCCAACGGTTCTTTTTCCAATACGGTAGAGTCGCCTTCGATCAGATCAAAAATCCCCGGCTCCAATACCATATAACCCGCATTGATACGGTTTCCATCCATCTTCGATTTTTCACGGAAATTCTCGACAAATCCATCTTCCGTAATATCCAGCACACCAAATCTCTGTTCCACATTAATCGCAGTCAATGTAGCCATTTTCCCGTGTGCCTTATGGAATTCAAGCAATTTTGCAATATCTACATCCGAAACCCCGTCACCGTATGTAAGCATAAATGTCTCATCGCCTATATATTTCTGAACACGTTTCACACGGCCGCCCGTCATCGTATCCAGACCGGTATCCACCAAGGTTACTTTCCATGGTTCTGCCACATTATTATGAACCGTCATTTTATTTCCATCGGTAAAATCAAAGGTAATATCACTATTGTGCAGATAATAGTCATTAAAGTATTCTTTAATAATGTGCTGTTTATATCCGCAGCAAATGACAAACTCATTAATCCCATAGTGTGAGTATTCTTTAATAATGTGCCACAAAATTGGTTTCTCGCCGATTTCAATCATCGGTTTCGGTTTCAAATGGCTTTCCTCGCTAATTCTTGTTCCATATCCCCCTGCTAAAATAACTGCTTTCATTTTTCTCTCCTTTTCCGCGTTGATGTACGCATATATTACTTAAAATTCATAAAAATATAAATTTCCGTTTGCACTGTTGATCGGTTCACAATCAAGTTCTGCTTTTAGTGACGCATCCAAAGAAACAAAACCCTCCTCATCATAAGCACGCTTGTCCACATAAATTCCGGCAAAGCTTTTTTCTTCAATTCGTCTATCATCTGTTTTACCGGCATTCCCTTTTACTGCCTAAAAAAGGCATATCTTATATAAGTATAAAGCACTTTTTCTACCTTGTCAACCTCTATAAATGATGTCCAAAAGCGCCTGATACCCTTTCTCGTAAAATTCTTTTTCATAATGCACCATGAACGCACCCGACACGCACAGATCATCTGCATCATAGTCTTTCGCATAATCGATCACGTGACAGTCCATCTGTTTTTCGAAATAATCCTGCCATTTCTGCAAAAAGGCTTTTTTCTTCTTTAACGTCGCCTGTTTATAGCCGCGGATTGCCTTTTTACGACGCTGATAATCTAAAAATTTGAGTTTTACATCCGCTTTAATGAAAATGATCTGCTTTCCATAGCGGCGTTTTAAAAACTCGATAAACGTATCAAAACGTGCTTTGATCTCCTCATCACTCAGCACATCCTCTACGGTTGTCAATTCACAGTCGTCTTTGATCTCTTTATAAAAGCCAAGTCCGCGCACTTCGCTGTCTGCCGTAAGATAGCCGCCCCGGTATTTTACGACATCACAGATCAGGTCGTAAAAATCAAGAAGCAGCCACTTGGAACCGGTCGCTTCCAGCTGTCCCGGCAGATCCTTGTGGAACGCACTTTTGATATATCCGACACGCCAATTGCTGTTTTCAAATAACGACAGATTCTCAAATTTCGTATCGTCATAAGGGATCGGTTTGTCAAAGGCAAATAAAAAGCTGTTGCGGTATGCATATTTGCCAATCTTAAAACGCCCGGTATCTTCGTTCAAAATCTCGCGGGTAATGCAAGATCCCCAAAGATCCACCTGAACCGGCTCATAAAAGGCATTGAGTGCACGGATTGGTGCAAGCTGCTTGTCCACTTCCAGTTCTTTATGATAGCACTCTTTTATGCGGTCGTGTTCAAAATCTTCTTCGGCTGCCGCAAACAATATCTTTTTGGCTTCTTTCCCTTTTCCGGCATCCAGCGCACGCAGAATGGCATCAAAAGTTCCGGCATGCACTTCATTGATATACATCGGGCCTTCCAGCCAGCCTCGTTTTTCCAGTTCTTTCTTAACAAGTTCCGTATAAGTTTTCACAATCTTCATCTTATACTCATAGATTGCTTCATACTGCACGCCTTCGCAAAATAAATCGCCTTCTTCCACAGCCTGTACCACTTTCAGGCAAGTGCGGAGTCCTTCAGAAAAACGGAAATCATATTTGTCAAGAATCTCCTGTATACTCGTATACCCTTCCTGCTGTATTTTTACGATATCATACTCAAATTCTGTCAAAACCGGTCTTCCCAGACTCAGAATCAGATGGTCGATAAATTTGCTGTCATCCATAAAAAGAGCCGTGTTATTTTTGGCAAACAAGTTATCATAATATTTGATAAAACGCCCAAAACGAATATAAAATTCATCTTCCGTAAACACCCGTTTTTCCGGCTGATAACGGATAATATAAGAAACAAGCCGTCTCGCATGATGATAAAATGGCTTCTCGTAAGAAGACATGGTATATCCCTTTTTGTGATTGAAGTCCAAAAAATAATGGGAATAAATGTCAATTACATACGGATCCGTTTTTTCCACAAAGTAGTCTTCCAATTCTTTGATGCGGCGGTTGTATGCTTTGCTGCTCTTCTTTTGCACTTTCCGCACATGGGTATGGGTTGCAAACCACATCGGGCATCTGGATTTGAAAAGGATAAACTGATCCATGTCAAAATATTTTGAAATCAGCTCCAGGTAACGGTCCATATATGGTTTCCAATCAAAATTCCGGTCTCGCATCACATCAATCTCTTCCATCTCGTCCTGATGCTCCGCATAAAAACGGCTTTCTTCGAATTTTGGATTTTTCGTAAACACCTGATCTTTCCACACACACAGGCGGTGTCCCGCCGTATAACACATATCTACCACAAGAAAATCTGCCGGGTCTTCTTCCAATGCGGTTTTCAACCGTTTTTCCAGATCCATCGTCAAAAGCGGCGATACCGGTTCATCTACCGTAACAATCGCTCCGTCCGGGTTTCCCACCAAAGACAGAAGGGAGATCCAGCAGCTGTCATTATATACTTTATATCTTTCTTTTAACTCCATATCATTGATATAAGAGGAACCATTCAAACGTATAATTGGCATTTCCATGATATTTTTCATTCTCCATTCTCAAGGTATAATTGACATAATTATAACACATCTTTGACACGATGTAAACAGCAGTCACATCTTTCTTGTCCTTTCCATATACTAAAACAAAAGGGTAAAAGGCGGGATTTCGTATGAATCGTGTCCGTGAAATCGTCAAAGCCTCTTATGCACATGGGGCGCATATCTATGGGGCAGGGAGCTGCATCGCCATACTCGACAGCGGAATCTCCCCACATCCGGACTTTAGCGGGCGCATCATCGGATGGCATGACGTCCTTTCTTCCACCCGCCAGCCTTACGATGACTACGGCCACGGAACCCACGTCGCCGGGATTGCTGCCGGAAGCGGCCAGGCAAGTCGGGGATTGTACCGCGGTATCGCTCCCCGGGCGGATCTCGTCGCAGTCAAAGTGTTGAACCGCTACGGAGAAGGAACCGTCGAAAATATCTGCACCGGCATCGACTGGGTTCTCCGAAACCGAATGCGCTATGGCATCAACATCGTAAATATTTCTGCCGGCACTGCCAAAGAAAAACAATTTGATGAATCCTCTCCTCTCGTGCGGAAAGTAGAGGAACTTTGGGATGCCGGTCTTGTCGTCGTGGTTTCTGCCGGAAACCGCGGTCCGGAAGCCGGTACGATCAGTGCTCCCGGAAACAGCCGCAAAGTCATTACCGTCGGCTATTATGGCAAAGAGGGAAATTCCGGCACCGGTCCCACCATCCATTGCATCAAAAAGCCCGATGTCATCACACCGGGAAGCCATATCGTCAGCTGTCATCATACGAACATCGAAAAAGTTCCGTATACGAAAAAAAGCGGTACCTCCATGGCAACTCCGGTTGTCAGTGGAGGCATCGCCTTACTTTTAAGTTTACCCAAATACCGGTTTTATGAACCAAAAGAAGTCAAAATCCGGTTAAAAAACAGTTGTACCGATCTCGGTCTGCCCCACAACAAACAAGGCTGGGGACTTTTCGATCTGAAGCGGTTCTTATCCTAAACACGCCTTATTCGGATGGCAGATGCCAAATCTCGTCATTGTACTGCGCGATCGTACGGTCCGAAGAAAAGAATCCAGCATTTGCAATATTTACCAGCATTTTCTTCGCCCATGCCGTGCGGTCATTATAGGCTGCATACGCACGTTCTTTCGTCTCAACATACGCATCAAAATCCGGGAACGTCATAAACCAGTCTTTGTTCAGCAGTTCATTGTACAAGCGCTGCAGCGACTTTTTCTTTCCAATTTTTAACATTTTGGGGCTGACGATAAAATCGACTGCTGCCTTCAAAGTGTCATTCTTCTTATAATAATCCTTAGAACAATAATCGCCTCTCTCATACCGTGCGATTACCGTATCACTGTCCTCGCCGAATACAAAGATATTGTCTTCGCCTACCAGCTCATGAATCTCTACATTGGCTCCGTCCTCGGTTCCCAGCGTGATCGCACCGTTTAACATAAATTTCATGTTACCGGTTCCGCTCGCTTCCTTCGATGCCAGCGAAATCTGCTCGGAAATATCACACGCAGGGATCAGTTTCTCTGCCAATGTCACATTGTAATTTTCTACCATAACAAGATTCAGATAGGGTTTGACATCTTTATCTTTATGAATCAGCTTCTGCAGGCAGAGGATCAAATGAATGATATCTTTGGCAATGACATACGCCGGTGCTGCTTTGGCTCCAAAAATAAGTGTGATCGGACGATCCGGAATCTTACCGGACTTGATCTCCAGATATTTATGGATCGCATACAGGGCATTTAACTGCTGGCGTTTGTACTCATGCAGACGCTTGATCTGAATATCATAGATGGACTCTTCGTTCAGCTTGATTCCCTGCGTCTCTTTCAGGTATTTGGCAAGCTGATGCTTATTCTTTTTCTTAATCTCCAGAAGGCGTTCCAAAACCGCCTCGTCATTTTCATAAGCAAGCAGTTTTTTCAATTCCATGGCATCCTTTTTAAATCCGTCACCGATGCATTTTTCCAGCAATTCCACCAGACGCGGATTGCTGTGCAGGAGCCAGCGGCGGAATGTGATACCGTTGGTCTTATTGTTAAATTTTTCCGGATAAATCTTATAAAATGCATTTAATTCATTGTTTTTCAAAATCTCTGTATGAAGATATGCTACTCCATTGACACTATGTCCATAATGGATGTCCATATGCGCCATATGCACGCGGTCGTCCTCATCAATGATGTACACGGATTCATCGTCGTATTTATCTTTTACGCACAGATCCAGTTCATGAATGATCGGCACGATCTGCGGTGCCACTTTTTCAATAAATGCAAGCGGCCATTTTTCCAACGCTTCCGCCAAAATCGTATGATTGGTGTATGCGCACGTATTTGTCGTAATTTCAATGGCCTCGTCCAGTTCGATTCCTTTTTGCATCAAAAGACGGATCAATTCCGGAATGACCATGGATGGGTGCGTATCATTGATCTGAATGGCTACATAATCTGCCAGATCATGGAAATTCGATCCCCGCTCCTCTGCTTCATCCAAGATCAACTGTGCCGCATTGCTGACCATGAAATACTGCTGATATACGCGAAGCAGACGACCATCTTCGTCGCTGTCATCCGGGTACAAAAACAGGGTAAGATTTTTCTGTATATCCTTTTTGTCAAAATCGATTCCTTTGTCAACGATCTTTTCATCGACGGAATTGATGTCAAACAAATGCAGAACATTTGTACGGTTGTCGTATCCTGTCACAAGAATGTCGTACATTATCGAAACTACGTTATATTTTCCCAGCGAAACGGAATATTTCCGTTCGCTTTTGATGAGCCAGCTGTCGTCTTCCATCCAGGGATTCGGCAATTCTTTCTGCATCCGTTTTTTGAATACCTGGCGGAAAAGTCCAAAATGATAATTCAGACCGATTCCGTCGCCAGGCAGTCCCAATGTCGCAATGGAATCCAGAAAGCAGGCTGCCAGTCTTCCCAGCCCCCCATTTCCAAGGGATGGTTCCGGTTCCATTTCTTCCAGATTACTCAGTTTCTTTCCTGCCTTTTTCAATTCCTGACGCACCTCATCGTAAATTCCAAGGTTGATCAGATTGTTACTCAGCAATTTTCCGATCAGAAATTCTGCGGAAATATAATAAAGTTTTTTCTTTCCTTCTGTCTTCTCCTTCTTTGCAGCCATTTCATTGACCATTTTCAATAAAGCCGCATACAGTTGTTTATCGGAACAACGTTCAATGTCTTTTCCGTATTTTTCTTTTACATACTCTGCAAACATGCTCTTTCCTCCACTTAAAAGCTTAGTTTATGCTCTCCTACTCATCATAGCATACAAGAGATGGCATGTCAAAGGAATGCGTAAAACAATCCCATTTCTTTATTTTTCCCCCGGTCAGGCACTATTTTCCCCTTCTTTTCATACATTATCTATAACGCTAGTTTCTGAGGTGTCGCCATTGCAATCTTTTCCTACCCCCTTGTCCGCCAAAGAGGAAGAACACTATCTCAAGCTTCATGAGCAAGGAGATAAGGAGGCCCGCCGAATCCTGATCGAACGAAATCTGCGGCTGGTAGCTTATTTGGTAAAAAAATACAATTTGAGCGACCTGCCACAGGAAGATTTGATCTCCATCGGCACCATCGGCCTGATCAAAGCCGTGGACAGTTACAAATCCGGCAAAGGTGTACGCCTTGCAACCTACGCCTCACGCTGTATCGACAATGAACTTCTCATGACCTTCCGCAGTGCGAAAAAACAAGCGAAAGAAATTTCTCTCTCGGAACCGATCAACGGAGAAGACGGCGAGGGACATACGCTTCAGTTACTGGATCTTCTGG
>ERZ1673738.6160-NODE-6160-length-10193-cov-7.220655_pt1 | contig 10193 bp, 6 predicted proteins | sample MGYA00580198_ERZ1673738 | MGnify/ENA primary metagenome ERZ1673738 (study PRJEB41218, sample SAMN15661784) | gut metagenome | host: Homo sapiens | place: Canada: London | collected 2015-08-20/2019-03-30 | study: EMG produced TPA metagenomics assembly of... | reverse complement strand
GAAGAATAAACAAAAGAGAGCCCGACAGGGCTCTCTTTTGTTTTTCGTCAATTTTCTTTGGGAAGTGCGTCTTTTCTTGAAAGATTGATTCTTCCTTTTTCATCGGTTCCAAGGAATTTGACGGTGACTTTATCGCCGACGGAAACGACATCCTCGACATTTTCCACCCGTTTCGTATCGAGCTTGGAGATGTGGACGAGTCCTTCTTTGCCGGGTGCAATCTCGACAAATGCACCGATGGGAATGATTCTCGTGACGGTTCCGGTATAACAGCAGCCTTCGACAGGCTCAAAGACGATGGCGTCGATGATGCCTTTGGCTTCTTTTGCGGCTTCGGTGTTGACGGCAAGGATATAGACGGTTCCGTCGTCCTCAATATCGATCTTCGCGCCGGTTTCGGCGACGATCTTTTGAATGATTTTTCCGCCTGTTCCGATGACGTCGCGGATTTTATCGGGATTGATCTTCATGATGATCAGCTTTGGCGCATATTTGCTGATGTCGGGACGCGGGGCGGGAATGGCTTTCAGAATGATATCGTCGATGATATAATCTCTGCCTTTATGCGTGGTTTCCAACGCCTGCTTGATGATTTCGGGCGTAAGTCCGTCGATTTTGAGGTCCATCTGAATCGAAGTAATGCCTTTATGCGTGCCGGCAACCTTGAAATCCATATCGCCATAGAAATCTTCGAGACCCTGAATATCGATCATCGTGTCCCAGCTGCCGTCTTCCGCTGTAATAAGTCCGCAGGAAATACCGGCGACGGGCGCTTTGATCGGTACACCGGCGTCCATGAGCGCAAGCGTCGAGCCGCAGACCGAAGCCTGAGAGGTGGAGCCGTTGGAGCTTACGACCTCGGAAACAAGGCGCAGCGCATACGGAAATTCCTCCTTGGAGGGAAGAACCGGAACGAGGGAACGCTCGGCAAGCGCGCCGTGTCCGATCTCACGTCTGCCGGGCGAACGAAGCGACTTCGCTTCGCCGGTCGAATAGCCGGGCATGTTGTAATGGTGCATGTAGCGCTTTTCGGTTTCGTCGTCAAGACCTTCGAGCATCTGTGCGTCACTGATAGGACCGAGTGTTGCGACGGTCAGAACCTGTGTCTGTCCACGGGTGAAAAGTCCGGAACCGTGAGTGCGGGGCAGAACGCCGACCTCGGCGGCAAGCGGACGGATCTCATCCATACGGCGGCCGTCTACGCGCTTCTTATCGACGAGAAGCCAGCGGCGGACGATTTTTTTCTGAATCTTATAGATAAGCTCGGGGAGCATGACGTCCAGCCCCTCGTATTTCTCGGAAAATTTTTCAAGGATATCGTCCTGAATGGGCTGCATTTTGGCATCGCGGACATTTTTGTCGTCGGTGTCAAGTGCTTCCATGACGGCGCTTTCACAGTAAGCGAAAATTTCGTCGAACATATCATGGTCAAGCTCGCAGGAGGGATACTCAAATTTCGGCTTGCCGACCTCGGCGATGATGGAATTGATAAAAACAAGCAGCTTTTTGATTTCCTCATGCGCGAACATGATGGCATTATACATATCGTCGTCGGAAACCTCGCGGGCGCCTGCCTCAATCATGACGACTTTCTTTTCGGAAGCGGCGACCGTGAGTTCAAGCGTGCTGACCTTGCGCTCCTCATAATTCGGATTGAGAACGGGCTTGCCGTCCACAAGACCGATGAACGCACCGCCGATCGGTCCGTTCCACGGGATATCCGAAATAGACAGCGCGATGGAAGCGCCGATCATCGCCGTAATTTCAGGCGAACAGTCGGGGTCGACGGACATGACCGTCAGCGTCAGCGCGACATCGTTGCGCAGATCCTTCGGGAAGAGAGGACGAATCGGACGGTCGATGACACGGCTTGTCAGAACAGCCTTTTCCGAAGGCTTGCCTTCACGGCGGAGGAATCCGCCCGGTATTTTGCCTACGGAATACATTTTTTCATCATAATCGACGGAGAGGGGAAGGAAATCGATACCGTCGCGCGGCTTCGCGGAAGCGGTAGCGCACGCGAGAATGACGGTTTCCCCATAACTGATCATACAGGAGCCGTTGGCGAGTCCTGCGACCTTGCCGGTTTCCACCTTGAGCGGCCGGCCGGCGTATTCAAACTCGAATACTTTGTAATTCTCGAACATTTTTTGTCTCCTTTTTGTTATAGTATTTATTTTCAGGCAAAAAATATCCGAGATTGTTTAGCACTTAAATACGATGCGGAGCTTCCGAACCATATTTAACTGCTATACAAAATCGTCTATTTCCCGCCATGATTTCACAAGGGATGAAACGATGAAAAGGGACGAACGACAGTCCGTCCCTTTCCGAAGGGCTTATTTACGGATGCCGAGCTTTTCGATGATAGCGCGATAGCGTTCGATATCCTTTTTCTGAAGATAACCGAGAAGGTTTCTTCTTTTACCGACCATTTTGAGCATGCCGCGGCGGCTGTGATGGTCGTTGTGATTTCTTTTGAGATGCTCGGTGAGTTCGTTGATTCTTGCGGTCAGAATCGCAATCTGCACCTCAGGAGAGCCGGTATCGCCCTCATGTGTCTGATTGGATGCGATGATAGCCTGTTTGGTTTCTTTTTGCATGATTTTCACCTCATAAATTTTTTTGCAGTCCGTTTTCCCAGCGAGCGGCGGGTGAAAATGCTCATAGGAAGAGCCTTTATCCGCAGACCGAGAGAACGGATACATACAATGTTTATTTTATCATAGGGTTCCCGAAATGTAAAGTCTTTTTTCAAAAAAATAAAAAATTTTCCGTAAGTTTCCGAAAATTCTAAAATATATGTTGCAAAAGCTCTGCCTTTGATGTAAAATATAAATATGTTAGCAATAAAAGCGGATTTTGCGGGAATCCTGCGAATCTGCGGAAAAGAGGATAGAAAATGGGCATTGTAACCACTACCGAAATGTTCAAGAAAGCATATGAGGGCGGATATGCCGTCGGCGCTTTCAACATAAACAACATGGAGATCATTCAGGCGATTACGGAGGCGGCTGCCGAGGAGAAATCCCCGGTGATTCTGCAGGTATCCGCTGGTGCGAGAAAGTATGCAAAGCATGCGTATCTGATGGCGCTTGCCAAAGCGGCGGTTGAGGATACCGGTATCGACCTCGCGCTCCATCTTGACCACGGAGCGGATTTTGAAATCTGCAAATCCTGTATCGACGGCGGATTCTCTTCCGTCATGATCGACGGTTCCAAATATTCGTTCGAGGAAAACATCGAGCTTACGAAAAAGGTCGTCGAATACGCGCATGCACACGGCGTTGTCGTTGAGGGCGAGCTTGGGAAGCTGGCCGGCGTCGAGGACGACGTCAATGTATCGGCTGACGACGCGATGTATACCAATCCCGCCGAGGTCGAGGAATTCGTGACGAGAACCGGCGTCGATTCGCTGGCTATCGCGATCGGCACAAGCCATGGCGCATATAAATTCAAGGGAGAACCGAGACTTCGTTTTGACATTCTCGACGATGTTGCGCACAGACTTCCGGGCTTCCCGATCGTTCTGCACGGCGCTTCTTCCGTCATTCCGGAGCTTGTGACGGAAATCAACAGCTGCGGCGGCAATCTTTCCGGTGCAAAGGGCGTTCCGGAGGAGCTGCTTCGCAAGGCCGCGACAATGGCGGTCTGCAAAATCAATATCGATTCCGATATCCGTCTTGCGATGACGGCCGGCATTCGCCGCGTGATGACCGCACAGCCTGACGTTTTCGATCCGAGAACCTATCTCACGGTCGGCAGAGAAGAAGTCAAGAAGATGGTCAAGCACAAATTTACGGCTGTCCTCGGCTCTAACGGCAAGGCATAATTTTCAACATCTCGGGGCTGGCGTGTTCTGCGGCAGCCCCTTTTTTATGGCATTCCAGCTGTAAGGAAAAATGGCTTGGAGAAACGGAGAAAATCGATGGGCGCATATGCAAACGGAACGATTGACAATGGAAAAAGCAGAGTTTCCGTTCGGGCAGAATCCGGAACAAGGCTTCTTGACGTCCTGCGTGCGGCAGGCGTTGAAATCGCCGCACCCTGCGGCGGAAACGGAACCTGCGGGAAATGCCGTGTGAGGGTGACGGGCGTGCTTTCCGAAATGGGAGACGACGAACGGTGTTTTCTCGGCGAAGAGGAGACTGCCCGCGGTATCCGTCTTGCCTGCAAATGCCGGGTGCTGGATGATTTTGAAGTACATTTGGAAGAGGATGTCCTGCATGTGGAGACGGATTATAAGACGGTTTCCTATACGCTGTCACCGATGATTCGCGCGATGAGAGAGGCGTTGAAAACAACATTTTTCTTTGACGGAGAACCACTTGATACGGCTGCACCGGATGCGGCAAACCTTGGACTTGCCGTTGATATCGGTACGACGACGGTCGCGGTATATCTCTGCGATATGGATATGGGCAGGGTCGTGGGAACGTGTGGCTTCCGCAATCCGCAGGCATCGTATGGCGCCGATGTCATTTCCCGTATCGACAAAATTATGAAGGAGCCTGCCGCGCTGAAAGAAGAGCAGCGGCTTATCATAGAGGCAATCGGTAGGACCGCGGCGGAGCTTTGCGCCGCCTGCGGCTGTACGGTCGCGGATGTGCGTGCGGCGGTTTTCTGCGGAAATACCGTGATGCAGCATATTGCGGCCGGAATCGACCCTTCGAGCATTGCCCGCGCGCCGTTCACGGCACCGACGCTTTTCGGGGAATTTTACCGTGCCGATGCGGTTGGACTTCCGATTTTTCCCGCGGCTCCGATTTATTTTTCACCGTGCTTTGCGTCCTATGTCGGTGGGGATATCGCCTGCGGCATGATTGCTGCGGGGCTGGACCGTCCTTCGGACAATGTCTTGTTCATCGATATCGGGACGAACGGGGAAATCGGTCTTTCCACAAAAAACGGACTGTATTTTTGTTCGGCGGCGGCAGGTCCCGCCTTTGAAGGCGCGCATATCGAATGCGGTATGGCGGGGACTGCCGGCGCCGTGAGCGAAGTTTTCCTTGACGGGGACGGAATCGCATACCGCACGGTCGGAGACGCGGCGCCTGCCGGTATCTGCGGATCGGGCATCATCGACGCCGCCGCTGTCATGCTGGACGCCGGACTGCTCGACGAAACCGGACGGATTACCGACAAAGACGAAGCCGGCAAGTATGCTTCCTACATCGGAGAGGACGCGGACGGCGATCTGACTTTTGTCATAGATTCGGAACATTCCGTCTATATGACGGGGAAGGATATCCGCGAGGTTCAGCTTGCGAAGGCTGCAATCTGTGCGGGGATTTATACGCTGCTGGACAAAGCGGGGCTGTCTCTTTCCGATATAACGTCGGTCGTGCTTGCGGGCGGCTTCGGTTCTCATATCAATAAGGCGAGCGCGTGCAGGATCGGCCTGATTCCTCAGGCGCTTGACGGGAAGATCGTTTCTGCCGGCAATACCGCAGGCGCGGGCGCCGTTGCGATTTTGCTTGGAAAGGAGCCGCGCGAAGCGGCAAAGACGATCTGTGGGAAGTCTGATTATACCGAGCTTTCTCAGAGTGCGTTCTTCATGGAAAAATATATTGAGGAAATGATGTTTGAAGAAACCATAGGCGGATAATATATACGCGAGTATAAGATGATATATGCTTATGTATAAAATAAAAAATACAAACGTATAAATTATTAAATACAAACGTATAAAATTCTGGGGGATGAAAAAAGTGAAAGGAGGGGACAAAATGGGAAATGTCGTATGGACGCCCGCGCAGCGGGATGCCATTTTTTCGCGCGGGAAATCCGTCGCCGTTTCTGCGGCGGCCGGTTCTGGAAAAACCGCCGTTTTGACAAGGCGGATTATCGAGCGCGTCTGCGCACCGGACGGCTCCGGCGATCTTTCGCGTATTCTTGTCGTCACCTTTACCAAAGCTGCCGCCTCCGAGCTTGTTTCCCGTATCTCCGATGCGCTCGCGGACGAGCTTGCAAAACATCCCGAAAATCGGCACATTTATTCGCAGAGCCTGCTTGTATCGTCCGCGCATATCAGCACGATTCACAGCTTTTGCCTTGAACTCATTCGGACCAATTTTCAAAAGCTGGGGGTTCCTGCCGATTTTTCCGCGGCGGACGAAACGGAAATCACGCTGATGATGAAACGGCTCGCGGACGAGCTGATTTCCGATTATTTTGAAGGGGAAATCTCCCCCGATGAGGAAAAAATCGAGGATTTTGCCAGATTTGCGGATACCTTTGGAGACATCTCGAATATGGAGAAGCTTTCGGAGACGATGCTTTCTCTCTATCGGTCTTTGTCCTCGACGGCCGGCTTTCTCGACAACATCGACCGTTTTCGGCTTGCCTACGAAAAGGCGGCGGCTGACGGCTTCGACGGCAGCGTGTGGGAACAGTCGCTCCGCGCCTATCTTGCGGATTTTCTCCGCCATTATAAAACGATATACGTGCAGGCGCTTGCATACATTGCGGCAAACGACCTGTATGCGAAATATACCGATGCATTTTCGCATGATTTGTCTTATGTGGAAAAACTTTTGTATTTGGCGGAAAACGGCAGCTCCTATCAAGCGTTATCAGAGGCGCTCGCTTCATATTCGCCGGTCAAGCTTGCCGCGGTGCGCGGTGTCTCCGGCGATGAGACGATGAATACCTATAAGGGGGCACGCACCGAATTTGCAAAGGAGCTGCGTCGGATATCCGCGGAATATTACAGCTTTTCGGATGAGGCTCTCCGGACGGCGCTTGCCGAAACGGCGGAGCTGCTCCGCGATCTTGCCGCGTTCCTTTGTACCTTTGATAAGCGTTTTTCCGAAGAAAAACGGCGACGCAGGATCATAACCTTTGCGGATATGGAACGGTATGCGCTTGCTCTGTTATGGGATAAAACGGTGGGAGCGCCGACCGAGCTTGCACGGTCGCTGCAAAATTCCTTTGATGAAATTTACATAGACGAATATCAGGACACCAATGAAATACAGGATATGATTTTCCGGCTGATTTCCCGTGGGAACAACCGGTTTTGCGTCGGCGACGTCAAGCAGAGCATTTATTCATTCCGCGGCGCCGAGCCGTCGATTTTCGAGGCGGAGCTTTCGGCACGTCCGAAGTATGATAAGGCTTGTCCGCAGGAGGCTGTCAAGATTTATTTATCGGAAAATTTCCGTTCGTCGGCGGAGATTCTCGATTTCTGTAATGGGATTTTTGAAAAGCTGATGAATGCGGATGCCGTCCGATATGGAGAGGATGAGCGGCTGAACTGCGGCACCGGCCGTCACGGCGCGTTTCCGGAGATTTGTCTGCTTGCAAAGCCGGAGGAGGACGAGGAGGATGAAAGTTCCGATGCGGAGGCGGATTATGTCGCAGGGCGGATATCGGAGCTTCTTGGGAGCGGAAAAAAAGCGGACGGATCTCCGGTGAGACCGTCCGATATCGTGATTCTGCTGCGAAGCGCCGCTTCTTCCTCTTCCGTGTATGAGGATGCCCTGAAAAAAAGGGGAATCCCATGCAGAAACACGGCGGCGATCGAGTTTTTTGAAAGTCCGGAAGTGCTTCTCATGCTGTCGCTTCTGAATGTGATAGACAATCCGGCGCGGGACATTTATCTTGCTGCCGCACTGAAAAGTCCTTTGTACGGCGTGACGCTGGACGAGCTGATGTTTCTTCGCCGTCACTCTCCGGAGGGGACGCTGTTTCAGGCCCTTTGCAGATTCACCGAGGAGACGGGTTTTGCCAAGGGAGAAAAATTCCTGCGCGACAGGGAAGCGTATGCACGGCTTTCGGCGGAGCTTCCATGCGACAAGCTGATTTGGCAGATTTATACCGACACCGGCATCTTCTCGATTTTAACGTCCGACCGGGAAAAACCGGTATATGAGACAGAACAGGCGAGGGCAAATCTCGTCATGCTGTATCAATATGCGCGCGGCTTCGAGCGCGGCGGCTTCAAGGGCCTTTCCGGATTTATTTCCTTTATCAACGATGTGATTGCAAACAAGGAGAAGCTGGATATTTCCCAGTTCGCCTCGCCCGGAGAAGTCGTGAATATTATGACGATCCATAAATCCAAAGGACTTGAATTTCCGATTTGCTTTGTCTGCGGCATGTCGCGCCGGTTCCATTTTCCCGAGCAGCGGAATAAAACGGTTTATCACGCAAGACTTGGCATATCCGTCAAGCTGTCGGCGGAATCGGGGCTTGTCAGAATGGATACCCCGATGCGCATGGCCTCGCTGCTCGACCTCCGTCTGCGTGCGGTGGACGAGGAGCTGCGCGTGCTCTATGTCGCGCTGACGAGAGCAAAGGAGCGTCTCATCATCACGGCGGCGGTAAAGGCGGAGGATATCGATTCCGGAAAATTCGAGCTTTCGTCTGTGAACGGAAAATATGCGCTTGAAAGCCGATTTTTCTCCGCTTATTCGCTAAGGCGCGCCGGAAGCTATTTTGAGCTGCTCATGGCTGCGGCGGCAGGGAATCCGGCGAGATGCCGAATCCTATATCCCGCTTCCGATACCATACCGGAGAACGAGAACAAGACGGCGGCGGAATCGCACGATATGGAAGAAACGGTAGAGGATATCACCTATTTTGAGGCGAAAAAGCTGGTTTCGGAACGGCTGGATTTTGATTATCCTTACCGCAGGCTGTCGAAAATACCTTCAAAGCTTTCCGTCTCGAAGCTCTATCCCGGCGTGCTTGACGAATCCGACGGAGCAGAGGAGGACGCGGAGCCTCCGACGGCGGTTCCGATGCCTCACTTCCTCATGCGGGAGCCGGATGAAAATATCACGGCGGCGGAGCGCGGAACGGCGATGCATACCTTTATGCAGTTCTTCGACTTTGAGAGCGTGAAGAAGCTTGGGATTGCGGGTGAAATTGACCGTCTTGTGGAGAATCGGTTTTTGTTCTCCTCCGATAAGGAAAAGATGGATATCGCAAAGCTTACGGCGTTTTTTGAAAGCCGGCTTGCCCGCGAGATGATGTCTGCCGATCGCATATATCGGGAAAAACGGTTCATGATTAAATATCCCGCGGCGCTCTTTACCGAGGAGGAGGCAGACAAATCCGCGCTGGCGGGCGAGAAGCTGCTTGTTCAGGGCGTAATCGACTGTGCGTATTTTAACGAGGCGGGCGAGCTGATCCTCGTCGATTATAAGACGGATTCTTTTTCCGCATCGACGAAACGTGCGCAGGTCGAAGCGGTGCTGAAAAAACGTCATTCGAGACAGCTCGGTTATTATAAGCTGGCTTGTGAAAGGCTGTTCGGCATGCTTCCGGCGCACACCTATCTTTATTCATTCGCTTTAAATGATGTTGTGGAAATTTAGGCCTTATAGGCTTATAATAGAAAGGGAGGCTATATGAAAAATACTGCCGTAAAGAAAAAATCGGGACTTGTCTATCTGCTGGCGCTTTTGCCGGTATTGTCCGTGGGCGTCTATCTTCTGCTGATGGCGTTCGGTCAAACGGAGGATTTTGCGATACTCGGAATCCTCGCTTTTGCCGCAGCCGTTCTGATATGGGGCTTTGCCGGCGCGCTGTTTGCCAAATCGGGCGTCTCTTTTGGGAAATCCGCACTGATTGCCAATGCTCTGCCGATTCTCAGCACAGTCGTTTATACCGTTATCTATGTCATTGCAAAATTTTCCGATTCCGAAGCTTTGGTAAATGCGGCCGAGATCATCGGCGGACTGGGGACGGGTGTGCTCGGTTTCTTTGGAACCATGCTTTACGTGATCATTCCGCTTGCACTTTTTGAGGTCTATGTAAATTTGGTTTTCTGCGTATTGGTATTCTCGGTGGGATATGCTATCGGAGCATCCGGACGGGCAAAGAAAAAGCAGCTGCGAAATTGATAAAAATCTCGTAACAAAAAGAAGCCTCCTTCATAATATGATAACAGGTAGGGGAAATCCTTTTTGAGATTTCTTCCTATATCAATTTTAAAGATTAAATGTTCATATTTGCTGACATCGTTGGCGAAGGGAGGAAATTTTTATGAACTGTCTGTGCAATCTTTTTGACAATAACAACTGCCTTTGGATCATTGTTATTGCGGTCATCGTGCTTTGCTGCTGCTGCGGTTAAGCCGGAAAAATAGAAAAATACGGGCGTGCCGTTGAGGCTCGCCCGTTTTCTATTTGGCGTCTTCAGACGTGGAAATAAACCCCCGGTTCTACCGGGGGAAGGAAAAA
>ERZ1673738.6153-NODE-6153-length-10203-cov-4.114505_pt1 | contig 10203 bp, 11 predicted proteins | sample MGYA00580198_ERZ1673738 | MGnify/ENA primary metagenome ERZ1673738 (study PRJEB41218, sample SAMN15661784) | gut metagenome | host: Homo sapiens | place: Canada: London | collected 2015-08-20/2019-03-30 | study: EMG produced TPA metagenomics assembly of... | reverse complement strand
GGACGCCGCGCTCGCCGCTGAGCACATAAAAACGGACGCCGAACGCGCAGACCATTGCAAGCACGCACAGCAGCGCGTTGAAGACAGCGAAAAGGAAATTAAAAATTTTCTGGTTTTCCTTGATCATCGGCATTCCTTTCCCGACGGTCCGGCAGACCGTTCGTTTATAAAAAAGCGCGCCGCGCGAACAGGCCGGCGGCGCACAATTTCATTTCCGCGCTATTCCATGGATCGAACGGCACGCCGCAGTTCCAGCACGGAGGACGGCGCAACCGAGAGAGCCTCAACGCCGAGGCCGAGAAAATAACCGAGCAGCCGCGGATCGCCGGCCGCATCCCCACAGACAACCGCAGGAATCCCGGCATTTTTCGCCGCAAACACAGCGCGGCGCACCAACTCCAGCACAGCGGGATGGTGAAAATCGTACAGCGTGGACACCGCCGGATTGGAGCGATCTGCGGCAAGCGCAAACTGCGTCAGGCCGTTGGTTCCCACATCAAAGAAATCTGCCTCGCGGGCCAGCTCCTCCGCAATCAGGGCGGCGGCCGGGGTATCAATCATCACGCCGACGGGAACCGCCTCCCCGAAGGGAACGCCTTCCTCGCGAAGCTCTCCCATCACGCGCAGCAGCGCACGCCGGGCATGGCGCAGCTCGCCGGCGCTCGTCACCATCGGAAGAGTAACCGCAATCCGGTGCTCCGCCGCTGCGCGCAGAATCGCACGCAGCTGTGTATGAAACAGATCCGGGTTTTCAAATGAAAAACGGATGCCCCGCACTCCCATCGCGGGGTTGGTTTCCTCGTCAAGATTCCGCAGGTTTCCGTCACTCGTCACGGTACGGATGGTCAGCGGCCGATCGCCAAGCTGACGGGCGAGCGAAACATAGACGCGGTACTGCTCCTCCTCGGTAGGGGGAGCGGTCCGGTTCCGGTACAAAGATTCCGTGCGGAACAAGCCGACGCCCTCCGCCCCGCTTTCCAGCACAAGCGGCAGATCGGACGGCTTCCAGATTTTCGCAAGAATCTTGACAGCCCTTCCGCCCCGGGTACGGGCCGGAAGCGTGCGAAGCTGTCCGAGCGCCTCCTCCCCGAGCGCGGGCCTGCGCTCAAAGGCCCGGTACGCTTTCGAGGTTTCCTCGTCCGGATCCAGCACAACGTCGCCTGTAAAGCCGTCCGCGATGACGATTCCACCGTCATACAGACGGCTGTAGGAAGCGCCAAGAGCCGACACCGCCGGGACGCTGAGCATCCGGGCGAGAATCGCCGCATGGCTCGTGCGCGAGCCCTCCCGCGTTACAAAGCCGAGAACACCGTTCCCGCACAGACGGAGAATCTGGCTGGGCATAAAATACGGCGCCGCCGCCACACAGCCCTCCGGCAAAGGCGGGAACTCATCGAGGGCGGGATCCAGTGCGCGCAGCATTCGCTGCCCCACATCCTGCACATCCGCCAGACGCGCGCGCATATAAGCGTCCTCCATGCCGGAGAACATTGCGGTCAACTGGCCGGCTGCGCGTCGCACGGCGTACTCGGCGCACCAGCCCTCTGTTTGAATAGCCCGGCGGATTGCTTCCCGAAAATCCTCATCGTCGAGCATCATCCTGTGAATCTGAAAGATTTTTTCGCATACGTCGCCGAATTCGCGGCCGACGGTCCGGCAAATCTCCTCCAATTCCTGTTTCGCAGCCTCGCGCGCCCACTCGGCCCGCACAAGCTCCTGCGCCGGATTTTCCGCTTTGTTCATGACGACCTGGCGGGAGGGAGCGCCGACAAAACGGACAGGACCGAAGGCCACGCCTCCGGAGGTTGCAATTCCCCTGATTTTATTCATGGATCGCGGCCCGCTCAGAAATTCTTTTCGCAGAATTCCTGCAGCGCCGCGCAGTCCGCGTCCTCATTGGGGCCCTCGACCGTTACAGTCACGACCTCTCCCTGGCGGACACAGAGCGCCATCACGGCAAACAGACGCGAAGCGTCAGCCGTTTTGCCGGCCTTCTCGAGCGTTACGCGGCTGGTTCCCGCCGCAACACATTTGACAAGCTCGCCCGCGACGCGCGCGTGCAGACCAAGTTCATCCTGCATCGTCCACTGAAACGTTTTCATTGCTGCTTCTCTCCTCAGCGCCGTCCGGACGCACCCTGCCGGACACGGCGGCATGATATGATACGAGACGCGGGGACTTCCGCCGTCTCTTTTTCTGATACGATTATAGCCCGCGCGCCGCGGCTTGTCAATTCAGGCTGTCAGCGCACAATCAGCTTGTTGGCAATCGACACGTCGCAGAGCTGCTTGACGCTGTAGATTGCCGCAGCGTCCGTAATCCCCTGCTCTTCGATATAATCGTATACATTGAAATTATAGTATCGCAGATCGATCAGATGAATTTCCGAGAAATTGGTCATCAGGAAAGGAATCATACTGTTCGCGTAGGAATCCTTCAGAATCAGAAGCTTGCGGCCGTTCGTCACATCCGCGTTTTTGACCACGTCGACGCCCCGGTTGCCGCCAAGATAAACGGAATACTTGTCCTTCGTATCAAGATACTCTTCCCAGTAAATCCCTTCCCGCGCCTCGGTGCCGTTGACGTACTGGACAACATTCTGCGGCTGCTTGAGCTCAGGCAGGTACATCATGTCAGGCATCTGGAAGAACGAAACCGCTTTGGAGTACAGCGTTCCGTAAAACGGCTGGGTCACAGTGCGCAGCTCATAATCGTCAAGCGGCGTTGCTGCCAGCCCCATTTCCCCGCACAGTACCTGATAGGCCGCGTACGCGCCGAAGGTATTCCAGTGATGGTCCGTCTTGTAATAATAATCGCCGTTAATGGAGCTGAGCGCGTCAAACGTATCGACGACAACCGCGTCGTCCCCCGCCAGCTCGCGCAGAAGCTGCAGCTCCTCCCGCTGGTTGTGATTCGGGGCAAACAGGGGAAGCATCTCGGACTGCTCCTGGCTTCCGGAGGGAGCGGCCAGCAGATAAACCGGCACATCCACCGCTTTTGCAAAATTGACCAGCGCCTGCGCGTTCTCCTCAAACGTTCCCGTCCGATCGGGAAGGAGCACTTCGTACAAATGCCCCTCCTTTCCGAAATAAACGCCTCCCTCGGCGGGCTGGGCCGTGTAATTTCCTCCCACGTCCCGCTTGCCCATCGTATACTGCGCCGTGGTATACAGTGAGATGAACTGCTTGCGCATCGGGAAATGATCGCCGACATACGCTTCCACCGAATCCATAAACGTACCGTCAAGCAGCGAGGAAACGCTCAGCTTGGGCGTAGGCTCGAGCGCACGGTTTTCATCCTCGGAGAAATCCTCCTTCGGGGCAAACAGGATCCACGCGCAGCCTATCACCAGAAAAAGCAGCAGCACCACCGTGAGCACAGCAAATTCCGGCTCGCATTTCTTCCATTCTTCTTTTACTTTCTGTATTTTCATTGAAGAAAACTCCTTAAAGTATCAAACAACAGCGAAATCGGGAGGAATCTCCCGAAGCCTTTCAGAACTTGGCGTAAAGGAAGGGATTGTACGAGTTATCCACAAGGAAAGCGATACTCAGCACAAACAAAACCAGGAACCCGGCGCTCCAGACAATTTTTCCGGGCTTACCGGAAGTACGCAGGCGCTCAAGGAACGCGCCGGCGGCGGGAACGCAGCACACAGCCGCAACCAAAAGCGTAAAGCCGTAAGTCAGCAGAGCATACATCCCCAGCGAATCGGTTCCCGAGCCGGGGAAGCCGAACATAGCTGCAATCACACGGAGCGCCGCCCCAATATCCGTATAGGAGAAAAAGGCCCAGCCGACAACGGCGGCGACAAACGAATACAGCCAGCGGAAAAACACGGGAATTTTCGCGAGCAGGCGGTTTAAGAACAGCTTCTCGCAGATGATCAGCACGGCATAGTACGCGCCCCAGAGAGCGAAATTCCAGCTTGCGCCATGCCACAGACCGGTGAGCACCCAGACAACGGCAAGATTGCGCACCGTGCGCAGCATACCCTTCCGGTTGCCTCCCAGCGGAATGTAGACGTACTCGCGGAACCAGCCTCCGAGGGTCATGTGCCAGCGCCTCCAGAACTCTCCGACACTCTGGGAAATATACGGATGATCGAAGTTCTCCGGCAGCTCAAAGCCGAACATCTTGCCCAGGCCAATCGCCATATCGGAGTAACCGGAGAAATCAAAATAAATCTGGAAGGTATACGCGAGAATTCCCAGCCAGGCTTCCAGCGTGGAGGGATTCCCCATGTACTGCACACGGTCGGCGAGCGCCGCCAGATTATTGGCCAGCAGTACCTTTTTAAACAAGCCCTGGCAGAACCGCATCATGCCGGCGGTGAATTTCTGCAGCGTTTCCTGCCGGCACAGCACCTGCTCCTGCAGATTCCTGTACCGGACAATCGGACCGGCCACCAGATGGGGGAAAAACGAAAGATACGTGGCGAAGTTGATCAGATTTTTCATCGGAGGCGCTTCCTTGCGGTAAACGTCGACCGCATAGGAAATGCTCTCAAAGGTATAAAATGAAATGCCGATCGGCAGAGCGACCTCCGGCACCGAAATTCCGAGACCGGTAATCTGATCAAAGGTCGAGACGAGAAGCCCCGCATATTTAAACCAACCAAGCAGGGCAAGATTGATCAGTACATTCCCGAGCACAACAGCCTTGGCGGCTCCCTTTCGCTCCGCAAAGCGCCCTATCAGCAGCCCGCAGCAATAATCCACCAAAATTGTAAGGATCATCAGGAGGACATAGACCGGCTCGCCCCAGGCATAAAACACAAGGCTGAAAATCACCAGGCACAGATTTTTCCACCGGCGCGGCACGAGGTAATACGCCGCAAGTACAATCAAGAAAAAGAAAAACAAATAAATTATACTGCTGAATATCATATTCTCAATCCATTCCTGTCTTTACATATCACTCTCTGAGGAAAGTACGCGCGGTATTTTCCTCTTTGCGCGGAGCCGCCAAAGACCCGCTTACACGGATACGGCTGCTCTCCTGCTGTATCCGGCAAGGCATACCGCCAATTCTGCTGTTGATTATAGATTATAGCATAAAACAAGACAGATACCAACAACTTTTTCAGAAGCATTCTGCGATTTTCCCGCCGTGTGTTCCGGCAATGCAAAAGGAGCGAAACGGTCCGACAGACGCCGCTTCGCTCCCGCAAAGAAAAGAATTACCGATCCAGAATCTCAATCCAGTAGCCATCCGGATCCTGGATGAAATAGAGCCCCATCTCCGTATTCTCATAACAGATGCACCCCATCTCCGCGTGCAGACGATGAGCTGCCTCCCGGTCGGGAACACGGTATGCGATATGGAACTCGCATTCCCCGAGATCGTACGGCTGCGGATGATCTCGCAGCCACGTAAGCTCCAGCAGCGCCTGCGTCGAGCCATCCCCGAGAAATACAATAATGAACGAGCCGTCCGGAGCCGAAACCCGCCGCGTTTCGTGCAGCCCCAGGGCCTGACGGTAAAACGCGAGACTTTTTTCGAGATCACAGACATTAAAATTGGTGTGCAGATAGCTGGACTTCATGAAAACTCCTCTCCCTTCTGAGACGGCACAGGCCGTGACAAGCCCTCGTACAGCTCCGGACGGCGATCCGCCAGCACATTCATTGCGCGCCTCGCCTCCCTTACAGCTTCCAGACGCAGGTCAGCAACGACAAGCTCTTCTTCCGAACCGGCCTCGGCCAAGATCTCACCCCACGGAGAAACGGCAATGGAGCCGCCGCGGCGCGTGGGAATAGAGCCTCCCGCCACGGCGACGCCAAGCTCCTTCGCAAGCCGTGAAAGAAGCGCACGGCTTTCTCCGTCCTCCGGTTCCGCCAGATCAGCAAGAAAGCGTCGGGGAAAAAAACCGACGTTCCAGGTCTCCGGCAGCACCACAAGATCCGCGCCTGCCTCCGCCGCACGCCGGATGAGGCGTTCCGCCGTCTTCCGGTTCTCGGCCGCTTCACACGGTACCGTATTCATTTGAACCAGCCCGACGCGCAGCAGCCGTTCCGCCTTCGGAGACTCCACAGCCGCCCCTCCTCTACACCCGCAGCGCGCGTGTGCGGGCCGCAGTCTTTTGGATTCAGTGTATCACAGGGGTTTCCTGCCCGTCAACACTTCGGCCGGCGGCAAACCGTCCGCGAAAGGCATCACTGAAAAACGGGAAACGAAATCACTGCAGAAGTTCAAGCGGATCGATCCAGTTTCCGGAGCTCTTAACCCCAAAATGCAGGTGGCTGCCGTCCACACTCTCGCACGGTACTTCACCGAGAATACCGATCGCGTCTCCCGTCTGCACCGTCTGTCCTTCCTCCACTGCAATGTCATCGACGCCGCAGTAATGCAGCTCCAGGTCTCCCTGCGTCACAACAACACAGCCGCCGAAGAGCTCGTCCTGCGCAACACTTGTCACTGTCCCCTCACAGGCGGCTTTCACCGTCTCACCGGGTTGCCCGGGAAGATCCGCGCCGCTGTGCACACGCCAGTCGCCCATGGTCTCCGAATAGACGGGGGAGTCTCCGCTAAAGCGCTGAGACACGCTCTTTCCAATCGGATAGGCGAGGCTCTCCGGCGTCTCCGGGGCGGGAGCTTCCGGCTCCTGTTCCGGTTCAGAGTCAGGGCTGGCAGCCGTTTCCTGAGCCGGTTCTTCCTCGGTGATCACAGGAATCTGAGAGACAGGTTCCGGCTCGCTCGGCGCCGCAGAGGACGGCGCGGCCGAGGATACCGGTGCGGAGGACTCCGGGTCGGATTCCGCCGTCAGGCTGGGAGAAGACGACGCGGATTCCTTCACGCCGCTTACCGTCTTTTCCGCTGCCTGATAAGACGCCTGCGAGGACAGCTCCTCATCCTGCGCGGTAAAATTCACCACGCTGTCATATGTCGTCCACGCAGCCACGCCGACCGCCAACAGGCAGACACCGAGAGCAAGGTAAAAGCCTTTTGTATTTTTTCCGTGCTTCTTATCATATTTCATAATGCAGTGCACCTCCACCCGTATTTTTGCCGGGCAGAGAACGAAATATGCCGCCGCAAGGGAACAATCGCAAGCAAATTTGGAAAAAGCTTTTTTGAGAAGAATCTTCAGAAAAAATTATTGCTGCAGGTTTCTTTCTTAAAAAAGGAAACCTCTTAACAGAAAATGCCGGAAAGCGCTTTGGGCATGAAAAAACCGGCCCCGAAGGACCGGCTTTTTCTTTTGCTTGAGGGTATATTGAGGAGGGTAGAACATGAATCAAAGAATGGTGCGGCTCCATTTCCTTGATTACAGCTTTATTATATCCAAACTGCCCAAAAGAGTTGTTACAATGCTATGAATATTCTTTGAATTATTCCGGGTGATTTTTTGTCCCATTAATTACAAACATTTGTTTGACCTTTATGAGAACCTATGCTATAATAAGCACAGAAAACCTCGGCAGAGGCAGCGTACATATGTCAATTGTTTTAATCCAGCGGCAGACTGCTGCGATTGAATCCGCAGCGCGGCGACGTCAAAGCCGGATCTGTGCCGGTCATGGATACAGGAGACGAGCGAGGTGTATGATTGATGCTAACAAAAAGCCAACAAAAAGTATATGATTATTTGAAGCTTCGGACGCGCGACGGCCTTCCGCCGTCCGTTCGGGAAATCTGCGACGCCACCGGACTGCGGTCAACGTCAAGCGTGCATGCGCACCTGAAAACGCTTGAGCGCGAGGGCTACATTATTCGGGACCCCGGCCTGAACCGCGCGATCCATATTGTCGGAGAACGCAGTGCCGTACAGGTCCCTATTGTAGGACGAGTCGCTGCCGGTCAGCCTATCCTGGCGGAGCAGCACATCGAGGGATATGTCCCCTTCTCCCCTCCTCATGGGACCGGCGACGAATACTTTGCGCTGAACGTGCGCGGCGACAGCATGAAAATGGCCGGGATTCTCAACGGGGATATTGTCATTGCCCGTCAGACACCAACGGTTCATGACGGAGAAATTGCCGTTGCCCTGATCGAGGATGAAGCCACGGTCAAAACCTTTTATCATGACAAGGACTGCATCCGTCTGCAGCCCGAAAATCCCGACTATCAGCCGATTTACGCCACAGACGTCTCGATTCTCGGAAAAGTTGTGGCTGTTGTTCGCTATTATTGATTTCTTCTCACGCAGCAAGACGTCGGCGAGCGTCCGGTTTTGGGAAACCGCCCCCATACGAGCAGCGGCAGTGCTTGGCCTCCTCTCGTTCAGGTACAAACAGAAAACGCAGGCCGAACGGAAAATAATATCCCTGAAACCGGTGCCGCCTTCCTGCGAACGCGGAAAGATCGCAGAAAAAGGATAAGACTTGAAAAGCCCGTAAAAACCGGGCGACCCGCAAGGGGATTCGCCCGGTCTTTTCAGTGGTCGTGCATACCGGAACCATGTTCCGTCTGCGGCTTTGGAATCGGATACAAATCAGTATAGGCCTCGGCTTCCGCGTCTCCCTCCGGAGGCGCGGGTACCAGTCCTGTACATTCGCCTGCCGCCGCAACACTGCTCAGATCGATAAGCTCTTCTTCCGTTTCCCATGGAAAATATGCCTGCTTATCCTCTGAAACGGGAGTCTGCTTTTCTTTTTTCATTTCTGATCCTCTCCTTCCGCGGGATCTCTCCGCCCCGCTTTTTCAGTATGCCCTGAATTTCCGTATCCACACACCTTTTGCACGTTGTGCAAGTCCGTTATTCTAAAATACGGAATCGGAAGAAAACAGTCTTTCTCCTGTGTGCGCGTTCTTCGGCCTGCACTTTCTTCGGCGTACAGGTGCACAAAAGGCAGGCGAGCAAGAAAAATATACAGCCAAAAATATGCAGCCATTAAGGGCGAAGATTTATTGAGTAGTTTACTTTAGTATACATTTTTAAGATCTTTGTTCTCTAAATTCATCACTACATCGTCAGATATCGAATCAACAGGAGGCAGGAAAGCATGTTTTACGATTACTTCAGTTCTCTTTGCAGGCGAAAGGGCGTCAGCGAATCCCATGCAGCGGAAGAAATCGGGCTTTCGCGCTCCACCGTAAACAAATGGAAAAAGGGTTCGATGCCAAGCGGTGCAACGCTGCAGAGGCTTGCAGCTTATTTCGGTGTGTCGGCCGACAATCTCCTGCGGGGCAATGAACCGGAGGAAACACAGGATATATCGTTCGACGCGTTTACCTACGCGCTCCACAACGAAACCAAGGAGCTGACCCCTGAGAATAAGCAAAAGCTCCTGGAGCTTGCACGTTTTTTCAAGCAGGAGCAGGAAAAAGAATGTATCCGGCCCGGCGACGGTGAGCTCTGACAGGAAAGGAAGCAAGAGAAATCAAATGATGGAGCTTTCACAGCTGTACAGTGATTTGCGCGCGCACCAAATCAGCCTGTATCTGAAAGAGATAGGCTTTTCAGAAGCTGCCACAATTGAATACCGTGGAAAATACGCCATATTTCTGGATCCCGTCTGTTTTTCCAGTCTGCGGAAAATGAAAACTGTGCTCGCACATGAAATTGGCCATTGCGCAACCGGCTGTACACATCGAATCAGCAGCCCGCTCGATCTGATAGAGCGCCATGAGTACAAAGCCAATCGCTGGGCCATTGAGCGCTGTCTGCCCTACAACGCACTGCAGGACGCTATGCGGGAGGGGTTCCGGGAGCCCTGGCAGCTTGCAGAATACTTCGATTTACCGGAGGAATTTGTTCACCTCGCCATCGAGTACTATACCGGACCAAGAGCGCTTTGTTTTCGTGACGAATGAAAACAGAAAAGTAATTATGTTAACGGAAGTTTTCCCCTGTTTCCACCATGCCGTATGAGTGGAATTCTGATAAAACCGTTGAAAACCGTGTGAGAACTGAGGAAAATCCGATCTTCGATGTGGAAAACCTTGTGGAAAGTGTGGAAAAATTCGAAGAATATATTTTCCCGTTCAAAATTTTATAGGGTTATGTAAAGTAAATGCTTGACTTTTGCAGAATTGCGTCGAAAAATAATTTTGTTTCTCCCCCGCATTTTTCTCTTGCAATCCCCATAAAAATATGGTAAAATGGCAAAGCATCCGATAGATTGCATCTTTGCGGGAGTAGTTCAATGGCAGAACATCAGCTTCCCAAGCTGAATACGGGGGTTCGATTCCCCTCTCCCGCTCCATGAAGGGACGACAAAATAGATGTCGTCCCATTTTTTTCAGGTTTCATGCGGG
>ERZ1673738.6148-NODE-6148-length-10211-cov-10.370914_pt1 | contig 10211 bp, 9 predicted proteins | sample MGYA00580198_ERZ1673738 | MGnify/ENA primary metagenome ERZ1673738 (study PRJEB41218, sample SAMN15661784) | gut metagenome | host: Homo sapiens | place: Canada: London | collected 2015-08-20/2019-03-30 | study: EMG produced TPA metagenomics assembly of... | reverse complement strand
TGATGCCCTGGCACCCGGCAGTCCGGCACCGGGAACATATACGGAAATGAACAAAGTTACGGCAGAGTCCCGCCAACGGGACTCTGCCGTAATTTTGTTCGGGCCGGGTGATTATTGTGCGCTTACGATATAGTAGCGTTGCGTGATGTGGATATTGCTGTGCCCCATCTGCTTACAGAGCAGGTGTGCGGGCGTATTCATTTCTGCCATCAACGTGCCATAGGTATGCCGCAGGTAATGATATTTGAACGTAATATGAAGGTTTGCCTTGATTTCCCGCGTGGGATACTTCATTGAATTTACAGTTTGAATACGGCCATTGGAGAGGCAATTCACAAGGTCGGTGGAAGGTATCATTTTCCCGTCAATATCTTCAATCATCCGGCGGTTTTGCTGCCGCAGGGCGGAAAATTCCTTTTCGTCGGCTGCCCTCTGAACAAGTTTCTTTTCTAAATAGTCTTTTAGGAAATCACACAGGTAAATCACCCGCTTTGAATTTCGTGTTTTGGGAGCAACAAGTTTGATTAGGCCATCCTGATACTGCATCTGCCGGTCAATGGTGATTATGCCTGTCTCTAAATCCACATTAGACCATTTCAGGCCGAAACACTCATTGATACGCAACCCGCAATATCGACCAAGCAGATATGCGGTTTCCGCGTTTGTCCCTTTGAAGTATTCATCTAGAAGCACAAGCTCCTGACGGGTAAAGGAAACGATAGCGGTATCATCCTCCGTTTTCATTTTCGGCATTCTGATTTTTGTGTCCTTATTGACACACAGTTTGTTGTAGGCATCCACGGACAGATAGTTGCGGGAATACGCCTGCCCAAAAATGAGATAGAACATTTTTAGAAAACTCTCCGTGTATTGATAGGAAAATCCCTCCACATAGTAGAGTTCCGAGAGGTAGTCCATCACAGCCGCCGGAGTGATTTCACTGACATATTTTTTGCCGAACTTCGCACAGAGATGGTTTTCCCATATACTGTCCTGTTTCCGTTTGGTCTGATAGGCGCGGTCTGACCGCCCGCTGATACAATACTCCTGAAAAACTTCTTTTACCGTCCGGCGGAGGATGGGCTTAGGCTTGTCAGCCGATTGTGCCTGTCGGATAGCAACATCTCTTGCGACAATCGCCTCCCGCATACTTCTCAATTTCTGCCCGTTTTCATTTTTTGACCGCCGGACATCTTTCTTGTTTCCGTTCTCTGTCAGTGTGTAGCGGAACGCCCAATTTCCGTTGCGTAGTTGATAGACGCCTGTATCTGCCTGTTTTGCCATAATCGTAGCCTCCCAAAAGTGGATAAAAAGTGGCACTTTTTGAGGGTAGGGAATGGAGGGAGGCGTTGCTTACGATGACCGGCGGCGTGGCTGGAAAACCGCTTGATACCGAGGTTCCCATAGGACGCGAAGCGGCCTGCCCGTCGGCGAGACGATGAAATGGCTCGTGACGAGGCCCGTCACGGCAAGGCTTTCGAGGGTCTGCTGAACCGCTACTTCGGCAAGTAAGCAATATTGCACCAATGTGAAAAACAAAAAGCGGAGAGGGATAATCCCTCTCCGCTCTTTGTTTTTCGGTGAAGCACAGTGCTGCCTTAGAAGCGGTGACTGCACTTTGCTGGTGTTTCTGAAAAATAATGAATGATTATTCCATATCACCGCATCGCGCGAAAAAACCGGAAATACGGCATGTTTGCACCGATTTTTTTATTACAGAATGATTGTTTACAAATTGTGAATAAAGGTTTCCGGGGGACGGATCACCACGCGGGCGTTGTCCGCCACGGATTCGGTGAGGAAGGCGTTGCCGCCCACCACGGCGTTTTCGCCGATGACCGTCTCGCCGCCGAAGATGGACGCGCCGGAGTAGATGGTGGCGCCGTCGCCCACGGTGGGGTGGCGTTTGCCGCTGCTGTGAGCGCGACCGCCGCGGGGACTGAGTGCGCCCAGCGTCACGCCCTGATACAGCTTCACATGGTCGCCGATGACGGTGGTCTCGCCTACCACAATGCCGGTGCCGTGGTCGATGAAGAAATAGCTGCCGATCTGCGCGCCGGGGTGAATATCGATACCGGTGCGGCTGTGGGCGTACTCCGTCATCATGCGGGGGATGGTGGGCACGTGGCGCAGGTACAGTTCGTGGCTGACCCGATAGGCGAAGATGGCGAACAGGCCGGGATAGGCCAGCACGATCTCCTCCCGGTTCTGGGCGGCGGGGTCGCCGTCAAAAATGGCGTCAATATCCGTCAGCAGAAGCTGCTGAATACGGGGCAGCTGCTCCACCACCTCGCGGGCGATCTGGGGTGCGCGGCCCTCGTCTTCCAGGGGCAGCGCCAGCGCGATCTGACGGGAAAGGCTGGTTTCGATCCGCTCCAGCAGCAGCGCGGCGTAGTCCGCCGCCGCCAGCGTCATCAGTGCGGGGTCGCCGAAATAGGCGGGGAACATCAACTGCCGCATTTCCTTCAGCAGCGTGATGATAGCCTTGCGGTCAGGCAGGCGCAGACGGCTGCCGTACATCGGGATGTCAGCGTTTTTCATGGTTGCGGCCATTGTGCGGGCCGCGTTGCAGATATATTCCTCGTACACGGTTATTCCTCCGACCAAAGAGGTGTGGACAGGTAACGGTTGCCATCGTCCGGCAGCAGCGCCACGATGGTCTTGCCCTTGTTTTCGGGGCGGCGGGCCAGTTCGTCGGTAGCCCACAGAGCGGCGCCGGAGGTGATACCGGCCATAACGCCCTCGGTACGGACCAGCAGACGGCCGGTGCGGTAAGCGTCCTCGTCGGTGACGGTGACGATCTCATCCACCACAGAGCTGTCATAGTTGCCGGGGACGAAGTTGGCCCCGATGCCCTGTAAGCCGTGCGGGCCTGCGTGGCCCTGACTCAGCAGGGGAGAGGAGGCGGGCTCCACCGCCACGATGCGGATGCTGGGGTTCTGCTCCTTCAGGTAGCGGCCCACGCCGCTGATGGTGCCGCCGGTGCCGACACCGGCCACGAAAATGTCCACGTGACCCTCGGCGTCCCGCCAGATCTCCGGGCCGGTGGTCTTGTAGTGGGCGGCGGGGTTGGCGGGGTTATCGAACTGGCTGGGGATGAAGCTGCCGGGAATGGATGCGGCCAGCTCCTCCGCCTTTGTCACGGCACCGGCCATGCCGCCGGTCTCCACCAGCACCAGCTCCGCGCCGTAGGCCTTCAGCATGGCCCGGCGCTCGGCGCTCATGGAAGCGGGCATGGTGAGGATCACCCGGTAGCCCCGCGCCACAGCCATGGCTGCCAGACCGATGCCGGTGTTGCCGGAGGTAGGCTCGATCACGGTGCCGCCGGGCTGCAAAGCGCCGGTGGCCTCCGCCTGATCCAGCATTTCCAGCGCGATACGATCCTTGGCGCTGCCGGCGGGGTTGAAGCGCTCCAGCTTCGCCAGAATGGTGGCGGGCAGCTGACGCTGACGGACATAGTTATCTACGCTCAGCAGCGGGGTATTGCCCACAAGCTGCGACACAGAATGATAAATAGCCATGATATCGTTCCTTTCTTTTTCTCAAATCTTGTTCAATGTATGATATGTAGAAAAAAGCAGAGGGTGTATGAAAGCTCATACACCCTCTGCGTGAATCAACACACCTTCCGCGCCTATTTGACGCGGCGGGAAAACGTATGACCTTCCAGCGCACAGCGAAGCGTGCCCATGCAACACATGGACAGACAGCTATCACAACAGGCGCGAAGCATCATACGGTGTTTTCTCCTTTTCAAAAGTCTACTGCTATTATAGGCTTATCTCCAACACTGTGTCTATGGGCAGGACGCACAAAGTCCGTCGGGAAAGAACGAAAAGTATTCAGCAAATGGCCGAAGACCACGGCTCCTTCGCCACATAGAACATGGCCAGCGCGCCGGGGCCTACGTGGCTGCCGGTGACAGGCTCGTAGTCCACGAGGATGATACGGGCCTTGGGGTCGTACTCCTTCAGCATGGCGGCCAGCGCCAGCGCCTCGTTCCGGCATCCGGCGTGGGCGATGCCGATGGGCCAGCGGCCCAGCAGCTCGGCGTTGGCGGCGAAGTTGTCCGCCAGCGCACGGACGGAGCGCTTGCGGCCCTGCACCTTGCCGAACACCACGATGCGGCCCGCCTCGTCGCCCTTCAGCAGCGGCTTGATCCGCAGGGCTGTGCCTACGGCGGCGGCGACGCCGGACACCCGGCCGCCCCGGCGCAGGTGCATCAGGTCGTCCACGGTGAAGATCTGGCGGATACGGGGACGCAGCTCCGCCAGCTCACGCACCGTCTCGTCCAGTGTATAGCCCGCCTCGCGGCATGTGGCGGCGTGAAGCACCTGAATGCCCTCGCCCAGCGAGGCGGCGCGGGTGTCGAACACCACCAGCCGCCGCTGGGGATACTCCTCGCGCAGCTCACGGGCGGCCATCACCGCCGACTGGTACGCGCCGCTGATGCCGGAGGACATGCCCACGTGGAGAATGTCGTGGCCCTCCTCCAGCAGCGGCTCCCACAGCTGGCGGTACTGATCCATGGAGATCATGGAGGTGCTGGCGGGCGTGTGCCGCAGCATTTCGTAGTAGGCATCGCCGTCAAAGGCGGACAGGTCAAGACACTGGTGCTCGACCTCGTTGACAATATAGGAGAACGGCAGCAGATACAGCTGGTGCCATTGCAGCTCGGCGGTGGGCAGATTGGCGGATGTATCGGTAGAGATCACAAAGGACATGATAGATACCTCTCTTATATCTAATGGATGATATTATTATATAGAGTTTTCGGGACATGTCAATAGCGTCCGGCGATTTGACTTGTCATTTTCCACAGTATATGCTATAATTCCGACAAATACACACGCGGGAGAGAGAAAAGAACGATGCAGGAGATTTACGATTCCCGGCTGGTGGCCGGAAAGCTTCGCCGGTGGAGCCACTATTTACAGCACTACCGCCTGCCCACATGGGAGCAGATCCCCACGCTGGGCCTTTATATGGATCAGGTGCTGACGCTGCTGAGCCGGTATCTGCCCTTTTTGCCCAAAAAGGAGAAGGAGGAGCAGATCATCACCACCAGCGCCATCAACAACTATGTCCGCATGAAGCTGATGCCCGCGCCGGAGAAGAAAAAGTATAACCGCATCCACATCGCCTACCTGATCATGATCTGCGCCTTGAAGCAGAGCCTGACCATGTCGGAGATCCAGAAGATCCTGCCCAACGGCCTGACGGAGGACGAGGTGAAAAAGACCTACGAGGCCTTTGTGGATCAGTACACCGATTCCGCCCGTGTCTTCGTCTCCATGGTGGAGAGCATGGCGGCCCAGCTGCTGGCGGCGGAAAGCGCCGACGCGGCGGACGTCAACAGCTTTGTGCTGTCCACGGCGGTGATGACCAACTTCTCCCGGCTGCTGACCACCAAGCTGCTGGATCTGCAGAACGCCCCGTTTACGGAAGAGGCGGTGGCGCTGTGGAACCCGGAGGAATAACGCAAAAAGAGACACCGCCGGTGTCTCTTTTTTATGTGGGGAATAGTAAAATAAGGGAACTTAATTTAAGCTCTCCGCGTTCAGCGCAAACAGCTCGTCGATGCGCTGCTTTAGCCGCCGGTGCTCCGGTGCGGTCAGCTGGTCGTCACCGGCCAGCAGCTCCCGTGCGGCGGTCTGGGCCTCGGATAGCAAAAGCATGTCGCAGTTGAGGTCGGCAATTTGCAGCATGGGCAGGCCGTGCTGCCGCTGGCCGAAGAAATCGCCGGGACCCCGGAGCTTCAAGTCCTCCTCCGCGATCTTGAAGCCGTCGTTGGTGTCCGTCAGGGCCTTCAGGCGGCGCTTTGTCTCCTCGCCGCCGCCTTGCGACACCAGCACGCAGTAGCTCTTCGCTTTGCCCCGGCCCACACGGCCTCGCAGCTGGTGCAGCTGGCTCAGGCCGAAGCGCTCGGCGTTTTCCACCACCATCAGCGTGGCGTTGGGCACGTCCACACCCACCTCCACCACGGTGGTGGACACCAGAATATCCGCCTCGCCGCCGGCAAAGGCCGCCATGACGGCCTCCTTCTCCTTGGGCTTCATCTTGCCGTGAAGTACCGCGATCCTCAGGTCGGGGAAGGTCTCCTCCTGCAAGGTCTTTGCATAGGCCGTCACGGCCTTGCGCTCGTCGGGCAGCTCGTCGCCGTCGCCCACCAGCGGGCAGACGATGAACACCTGATGTCCCTCCTCCACCTGCTTGCGGATGAAGCCGTTCAGCCGCGCCCGATACCGCTCGTCCACGGCGAAGGTGTCCACCCTCTGCCGTCCCGGCGGCAGCTGGTCAATGACGGACACATCCAGATCGCCGTAGATGATCAGCGCCAGCGTCCGGGGAATGGGGGTGGCGGACAGCACCAGCATATGGGGATTCTCCGCCTTCTGTCCCAGTGCCGACCGCTGAGCCACGCCGAAGCGGTGCTGCTCGTCGGTGACCACCAGGCCCAGCCTTTGGTACTGTACATCCTCCGTCAGCAGGGCGTGGGTGCCGATGCAAAGTCCGATGCTGCCGTCGGCCAATCCCTCCAGAATGGCGCGGCGCTCTTTCACTTTCGTGGAGCCGGTCAGCAGCGCACAGGAGATGCCGAACCGCTCCAGCAGCGGCGACAGATTCTCATAATGCTGCCGGGCCAGAATCTCCGTGGGCGCCATCAGCGCCGACTGCCAGCCGCTCTGGGCCGCGAACCACACGCAGGCGGCGGCCACCATGGTCTTGCCGCTGCCCACGTCGCCCTGACACAGCCGGTTCATGGGCCGCGAGGAGGTCATGTCCCCCACTGCGTCGCCGATGGCGCGGCGCTGGGCGTCCGTCAGTGGGAAGGGCAGCGCGTCATAGAAGGGCTGCATGTCGGCGGCACGGCACATCGGGCCCGCCACGTCCACCCGCCGGGAGCGCAGCAAATGCAGCCCGCAGGTGACAAGAAACAGCTCCTCGAACACCAGCCGCCGGTGAGCCTGGGCCAGTGCCTCGAAGCTGGCGGGAAAGTGGATGTTCTCATAGGCATAGTTGACATAACACAGCTGATGGGTCATGCGCACTGCATCCGGCAGCACGTCCGGCAGCAGTTCCCGGCACGCGTCCAGCCCCTGCCGCACCGCCTTTTGCAGCAGCAGCTGGCTGACGCCCCTGGTCAGCGGATACACCGGCATGATACGGCCCGTCAGCTGGTGCTGCCCGTCCGGCTCCATCAGGGGATTCACCATCTGGCGGCGCAGGAGGTTGCCCTCCACCTTGCCGCAGAACACGAAGCTGTCGCCGGGGCGAAGGCTCTGGCGGTACGCCTGATTGAAAAAGGTCACGTCCAGCGTGCCGGTTTCGTCCACCGCCCGCACCTTCACCACCGTGCGTCCGCCGGGGATGCGGCGGCTGGTGGGGACGGCGGCGATCATGGCCCGGCAGCAGGCCGTCTCCCCCACAGGAAGCTCCGCAATGGGATAGATGACGCTGCGGTCCTCATAGCGGCGGGGAAAGAAGCCGATCAGATCCCGCAAAGTACGGACACCCAGCTTTTCCAGCGCCTTGGCTCGTGTCTCGCCGATACCCTTGATGTAGCGCACATTGGTGTTCAGGTCTGCCATTCTCCCGCCTCCCTTTTCTTATTTTTCCCCATTATACCAGTTTTCCGCCGGGAATACAATCGAAAAGAAACCTGTCCCGACGGTTGCACCGGAAGCGGGAATCGATTATAATAGAGCCACCTGACAATAACATCGGAAAGGAGCCGCTTCTATGGCCGAAAAACGCAGTATTTGTCTCATCAACGATTCCTTCCCGCCGGTGATCGACGGCGTGGCCAACGCCGTCACCAACTACGCCACCGTCATCCAAAAGGGCTACGGCGACGCCACGGTGGTGACGCCCTATTACCCCGACGCCGACGACAGCGCCTATCCCTTCCCGGTGCTGCGCTATCCCAGCATCGACATGACGAAGCTGGTGGGCTACCGGGCGGGCTTCCCCCTGTCTCCGGAGCTGATGGAGCAGGTGGAGGGCCGTCACATTGACCTGATCCACAGCCACTGTCCTGTCACCTCCACGGTGCTGGCCCGGATGCTGCGGCAGCGGCTGCATGTGCCGCTGTTGTTCACCTATCACACCAAATTCGATATCGACATCGCCAACGCCATCCACAGCAAGCGGTTGCAGGAGGCCTCCATCAAGCTGCTGGTGGAGAACATCTCCGCCTGTGACGAGGTGTGGACGGTCAGCCACGGCGCGGGAGAGAACCTCCGCTCGCTGGGCTATCAGGGGGAGTATATCGTCATGCCCAACGGCGTGGACTTCCCCGCCGGACGGCTGCCGGAGGAAAGGGTGCGCGCCGTGGGCGAGGGCATTGACCTGCCGGACGGTGTGCCGCTGCTGCTGTTCGTGGGCCGCATGATGTGGTACAAGGGCCTGCGGATCATTCTGGACGCCTTGAAGCAGCTGAAGGACGAGGGCCGGGACTTCCGCATGGTGTTCGTGGGCAAGGGCACCGACGGCGACGCCATCCGGGCCTACGCCGAGGAGCTGGCGCTCTGCGACAAGGTGTTCTTTCTGGCGCCCTGCTATGACCGGGAGATCATCCGGGCGTGGTATTGCCGGGCTGACCTGTTCCTGTTCCCCTCCACCTTTGACACCAACGGCCTTGTGGTGCGCGAGGCGGCGGCCTGCGGCCTTGCCAGCGTGCTGATCGCCGGAAGCTGCGCCGCCGAGGACGTGACCGACGGACAGAACGGCTTTTTCATCGAGGAAAACGCCGATTCCATGGCGGCCATGCTGCGCCGTCTGCTGCCCCAGCGGGAGCTGATGCGGCAGGTAGGCGAGAACGCGCAAAAGGAAATTTATATTTCGTGGGAGGACTCCATTGCCAACGCCTGCCGCCGGTATGAGGTGGTGCTGGACAACTTCCACCGCGGCCTCTACCCGGCCCACGATACCCGGATGGACGATCTGCTGCGGGGCACGGCGGAGTCGCTGGACGCCATCAACCGCATCCGCGCCATTCCCCAGCAGCTGCGCTCCGCCATGGATGAGGACGTGCGCCAATGGCACGACGAGGTGCAGGAAAACCGTCTGCGGGCGCAGGAAAACCGCCAGAAGCTGCAGGAAAAGCTGACGCAGCTGCGCCAGCGGATCGACCGGTATCTGTAAAAAAGCTTGCGGTATGGCCCGCGTTATGATACCATAAAGATATCCCGCCCGTTTTCGGGCATTGAAACAAAGGAATCTGCATCATATGAATATAAAAATTTCCGCAGACAGCACCTGCGACCTGTCCCCCGAGCTGGTAGAGCGCTACCGCATCGGCATCGCGCCGCTGTACATCGTCCGGGACGGCGAATCGCTGGTGGACGGCGTGGACATCACGCCCGACGAGATCTACGACCATGTGGCCAAGGGCGGCAGCATGTGCTCCACGGCGGCGGTGGCGGTGTACGACTATGAGGAGTTCTTCCGCAAGGAGCTGGAGAGCGCCGACGCGGTGGTACATTTCCACATCTCCGGTGACATGTCCGCCTGCTACCAGAACGCCTGCATCGCGGCGGCGGAGGTGGGCAATGTCTATCCTGTGGACGCCCGCAATCTCTCTACCGGCATCGGTCTGCTGGTGCTGGAGGCGGCGGAGCTGGCTCAAAATGGCCAGCTGACCGCCCAGGAGATCCAGCAGCGGATGGAGCAGCGGCGTGAGCTGCTGGACGTGAGCTTTCTGGTGGAGCAGTTGGGCTATCTCCGCAAGGGCGGCCGGTGCTCCAGCGTGGCGGCGCTGGGCGCCAACATGCTGTCTCTGCGGCCTTGCATTCAGGTGAAGGACGGCAAGATGGGCGTGGGCAAAAAGTACCGGGGTGCCTATCAGAAGTGTTTGCTGCAATACGTGAAGGACCGGCTGGAGGGCCGGGATGATATCGATCTCCGCCGCATTTTTATCACCGAGTCCGGCGGCTTCACTCCGGAGGAGGTAGCCGAGGTGGAGGCGGCGGTACGGAGCTATCAGCCCTTTGAGGAGGTGCTGCACACCCGTGCCGGCTGCACGGTATCCAGCCACTGCGGCCCCAGAACGCTGGGTATCCTCTATTTCCACACAAAGTAAAAAGGAAGGACGCTAACGGCGTCCTTCCTTTTTACTTACAAGAAGCGCCGCCCCATCGGGGCGGCGCTTCTTGTCAGCCTGTCAAAGAACGCCAGTTCTCGTTATGCGAGAGCTGGCGTTTTAGTCG
>ERZ1673738.6138-NODE-6138-length-10228-cov-7.894721_pt1 | contig 10228 bp, 9 predicted proteins | sample MGYA00580198_ERZ1673738 | MGnify/ENA primary metagenome ERZ1673738 (study PRJEB41218, sample SAMN15661784) | gut metagenome | host: Homo sapiens | place: Canada: London | collected 2015-08-20/2019-03-30 | study: EMG produced TPA metagenomics assembly of... | reverse complement strand
CCCCACCGGGCCGGCCGCCGCCTTTTCGTGGCGGCGGCCGGCCCGGTGGGGCTGAAAGAAATACAGTAAAAAGCAGCGAAGCCATTATAGAGAATGACCGCTTTGCTGTCTTTTTTTTGCAAAAAACCATTTCCCTATTCGGCGTATCTATGTAATTCCTTGCAGCTTCCCCAAACGCCGCATTTTTCTCTCCAGACAGACGGCGGCGAAGTCGCCGCTGTCTGTCTAAGAACAATATTTACTAATCTCCCGGGGCCGCCCACCGCCGCTTCGCGGCGGTGGGCGGCCCCGATGGGGAGGTATGGATGACAATAGGCTTATATTTTAAGGATATGGCAGCCGGTGGGAGCCAAAAGAGATAAAGCGAAAAAAAACAGCGAAGCCATTGCGGTGAATGGCTCCGGCTGTCTTTTTCTCATCGAGAAATATTTCCCCTTTTTGGGGTGAATAGCCGCATAGCGGCGTATTCACGCTAATTTTATTGCACACCAAACGATTAGTACTTATGCCCAATGAGCGATGCCGCTATGCGGCGTCGGTCATTGGGTATAAACGAGTAAAAATCAAAACAAAAGCCGAAGCCGTCCTTGTTAGTAAAAAAACAATGTTTCTATTCTTTTTCCTATTTGGCGTGGATACGCCGTTCTGCGGGCGTCGGGCGGCGTCCTTTTTTGCTGGGGCGAAGCTCTTGCCGGAAGGCTGAAGCCTTGTCGGGCGAGGCCGAATTCTCACCAAGATGAAAGCCTCGTTGGGTTGTCGGTGGCCCGAAAAGGGCACAGAAGTTTTCTATTTTTGCCTTTTGTCTGTCTGTATTTTGATCATCTGCGCCGGAATCTGCGTGGGTTTCGGCGCTGCGTTTTTAGCGGTTTTGTTTATTCTCCGACCGGACGGGAAAACTGTGCGGTCGGGGAGCGCCGTTCACGCCGCCCGTCAGGCGCGCTGTTTTGGCGTGCATTTCCGGCCGACAAAAGACGTTTACGGGCTTGCTTTGCAAGAAACGGCCGCTTTCTTGTGTCACTTGCAGACGATACAGCGACCGCGCGCCCGAAGCGCCGTCTTATGTTCTCCTATGCAAATAGACCGGCGCCATCCGCCGTTTGCTTTTGTTTTGGCCGCGCAGTCTTGGCATCGCCGTTCGCTTTAATTTTGGCCGTGCAGTCCTCAGCTTTTGCCGCTTGCTTCTATTTCTATTCTTGGCAATGCAGCCCCGCCGATCGGATTTCCGCTTTCCTATTGGCATGTGTGCATGCGGAAATTCCGGCCGGCCGATGCGCGCCGCAGGGTGGTTTGTGTGCCGATTTTTGCGTTTTCTTCGCGCGTCTGACGTCCTATGCGTTTTGCGCAAAGCCCGTCCTGCCTTTGCGGCGGGCGCTGTGGGATGTTTCACGTGAAACGTTGACGAACGCCGCTTTGTGTGCTACAATAGAAACGCAGAATGCCGGAATAGCCACACGAAATTTTTGAAAACAACGTTTTTTGCCAAACCTGTTGTTCCGCGCGGGTCGGTTCTGCGTTATAATCAGGGCATTCAATCAGAAGGAGATGCTTTGTATGAAAAACTTAGACGCTGTTTACGCCGAAAAAATTGCCGCCGAATACACGGTCAAGCCCACCTCCAAGCTCGTGGCGCTGAAAAAGCTGGACCGTCGGGCCAGACGGACGGCGGAGCTTTTCGCCTATATCTTCGGGATTGCCGGCGCGCTGATTCTCGGAACCGGAATGTCCCTGTGTATGGGCGTTATCGGCGAATCCCTGCCCTCGGCGATGACGGTCGGCGTGCCGGTGGGGCTGGTCGGCATCGTGATGGTGGCGGTGAACTACCCGATTTATAAGCGGCTGCTGGCTGCGGGGAAAAAGAAGTACGCGTTCGAGATTATGGAGCTGGCCAAGGAGATCACGGAGGAGCAGGCATAAGCGCGGCGGGAGGGAAAGCGGCATGAATCGCTCGGAAAGCAAATATTTCAACACCGCGCGCCGGATGGACGAAGCGCTGCTTTCCCTTTTGGAAGAAAAGGGCTTTGCGTACATCACCGTGCGCGAAATCTGCGCCCGCGCGGGCGTGAACCGCTCGACCTTCTATCTGCACTACGAAAACATGTCCGACCTGCTGCGGGAAACCGTGGAGATGATCGACGAGCGCTTTCGGGCGTCTGTTGCGGACGCGACCGACGACAAAACGGGCGGCGAGCGGCTTGCCGGGCTGCCGCGCGAGGAGCTGTTCCTGCTGACCGACCGGCGGCTGCTTCCCTACCTCGATTTCATCAAGCGCAACCGGCGCGTGTATGCGGTTCTGCACGCGCACGCCGAGCTGTTTGGCGTGGAAAAGACCTACGAGCTGTTTTTCCGCAGCGTATTTTCGCCGATTCTGTCGCGGTACGGAATTTCGGAGGAAAAGCACGCGTATATGATGGCCTTCTACCGGCACGGGCTGGCGGCGATTTTGATGCGCTGGGTGCAGACGGGCTGCGAAACGCCCGCAGAAGAGATTGCCGCGCTGATTCGGCAATGCGTGGGAACGCCGCGGGAGGTCGAGCCGCGATGAGAAAACGGATACGGGCGCTGCTGGCGCATCGGCAGACGGTCGGCCGGGTCGGCGGCTTTGCCGTCACGGTCGCGTTCGCGTTGTACAACGGCATTTTGGGCGCCATTTACGCCTCCATATGGCATGGCAGCATTTGCTTGTACTATCTGCTGCTGTCGGCGCTGCGGGGGATTTTGCTGTCGGCGGTCCGCCGTCCGGCGCGCGAACGGCGGGCGTTTCGGTGCGCGTCGCTGCTGCTGCCGGTGCTGGACCTTTCCCTGGCGGTACCCGCCGCGATGATGGTGCTGGATCGCAAGCCCGTGCAAATCGGGCAGATTCCGGCCATCGGTATGGCGGCGTATACGACGTACAAGGTCGTGCTGGCGGCGGTCGGCTTAAAGCGGTCGAAAAAAACCGAGAGCTTAGCCGAAAAGGCGCTGCGGACCATTGCGTTTACCGACGCGCTGGTTTCGGTGCTGACGCTGCAAAATACGCTGATCGTCGTGATGGACGGCGGTATGGGCGGAAAGATGCAGATTTTGTCGGCTTGCTCAAGCGCAGCGCTGCTGGTGCTCGCCGTGTTCGCGGCCGTGTGGAACATCGTTGCCGTCCGCCGCCGTGCAGCGCAGCGGCGTTGACGTGTTCGGGTGTCAAGAAGAACGTATACGAGAACGGAACAAATGTTCTATTGCGATGAGCCGAAAATCGGGATCGTGTCGGCCGCCCGGCGCGCGGAACGGCGCGCCGGGCGGCCCGCCGTGTGCGGATTCCCGCACACGGCGGCGATTTTGCCGCACCCGTGGCTTTGGGCTTTTGTCCGATGAAAGCAAATTTCTGCCACGGCAATTTTTGCCGCAGCAGCCTTGCCCGTGTGCCGCTTGCTTCTGCATATAAACGGTTTGTGCCGCCGCAATGCTTTTTGCGGCGGCATTTTCAATAGGTGGGGCGGATTGTCAGAGGGCGCTGCATAGGCGCTTCGGAAGGATGCGCATAAAAAGATCGGAAAGGCTTGCAGAAACGCTTGTTATGCAAGCCTTTCTGCTGGAACAGCGACGTTCAATGAGAATGGATTTTCGGATAAACGGACGGCCGGAAAAGAGAACGATGCGCCGCGCCTGCGGGCTTCAATCCCGCTGCGTCGGGCCGTGGGCTGTGAACGGCGCAGGACAGACGGCGGCTTTTGCCGTCCACCGCCGCGAAGCGGGGATTATGGCTTGGGCAGCGAACATGCCCTGCGTGCGGATACGTTTCGGGCGGCCGCTGCTGCGCGTCTTTCCCGCCCGCCGCACAACCGCCGCCCGTCCCGTAATCGGCCGGAAATCTGCGCGGCGCGGCGTTTTTTCAAACGGCGCGGATAAAAACAGGAGACGCGTACGCGTCTCCTGAATGCCATGGCTTCCTTCGGAACGCCATGGCTTCTTCGGAATGCCATAGCTTCTTCGGAATGCCATAGCTTCTTCGGAATGCCATAGCTTCTTCTGAATGTCATAGCGGACCTCGGATGCCAAAGCGTCTCCTGTGTTTTCTGCGTTTTTCCGCCGCAGACGTTTCGCTTACTGCGCGGCGGCGATGATGGTCGCGAAATCGGGCGCTTTCAGCGACGCGCCGCCGATCAGGCCGCCGTCGACGTTCGGCATCGCGAGCAGCTCGGCGGCGTTCTTGGCGTTCATCGAACCGCCGTACTGCACGGTCAGCGCGTCGGCCGCCGCGTCGGAGTACAGGCCCGCGATCACGCCGCGGATGACGCCGCAGACCTCGTCCGCCTGCTCGCTGGTCGCGGTGCGGCCGGTGCCGATGGCCCAGACCGGCTCGTAGGCGATGATGACGTTCTTCAGCGCTTCGGCGCCGACGCCCTGCAGGGCGACCTTCGTCTGGAGAGAGACGACCTCGTCGGTGATGCCCTGCTCGCGCTGCGCGAGCAGCTCGCCGACGCAGAGGATGACCTTCAGCCCGGCGGCCAGCGCGGCCTTCACGCGGAGGTTGACCGTCTCGTCGGTCTCGCCGAAGTACTGACGGCGCTCGCTGTGGCCGACGATGACGTATTCCACGCCGATCTCCTTGAGCATATCGGCGCTGATCTCGCCGGTGTACGCGCCGCTCTTCTCCCAGTGGACGTTCTCGGCGCCGACCTTGATGACGCTGCCCTTGCAGGCTTCGAGTACGACGGCGAGGTCGACGTACGGCACGCAGGCGACGACGTCGCAGCCGGCGGTGTTCTTCCCGTCGATCTCCGCGCGGATCTCCTTGATGAGCGCAGCCGCTTCGGCGGGCGTCTTGTTCATCTTCCAGTTGCCGGCGATGACGGTTTTTCTTGTATTGTTCGGCATGACAGTAACTTCCTTTATTCTATTTTATTTGTCGTTCAGGCAGGCGATGCCGGGCAGCTCCAGCCCCTCGAGGAACTCGAGCGACGCGCCGCCGCCGGTGGAAATGTGCGTGATCTTGTCGGCGAAGCCCAGCTTCTCGACCGCGGCCGCACTGTCGCCGCCGCCGACGATGGTCGTCGCGTCCGACTCGGCCAGCGCCGCGGCGACCGCGATGGTGCCCTTCGCCAGCGCGTCGTTCTCGAACACGCCCATCGGGCCGTTCCAGATGACGGTTTTGGCGGTTTTGGCCGCCTCGGCGAACAGCTCGCGCGTCTTGGGACCGATGTCCAGCCCCATTTTGTCCGCCGGAATGGCGCTCGAGCAGACGATTTCGGTCTCAACCGGGGCGTCGATCGGGTCGGGGAACGCCGAAGCGACGACCGTGTCCACCGGCAGAAGCAGCTTGACGCCCTTCTCCTCGGCCTTCTTGAGCATATCCTTGCAGTAATCGAGCTTCTCCGCGTCGTACAGCGACGTGCCGATGCCCTTGCCCTGCGCGGCGAGGAAGGTGTAGGCCATACCGCCGCCGATGATGAGCGTGTCCACCTTCGTCAGCAGGTTCTCGATGACCTTGAGCTTATCCGCGACCTTCGCGCCGCCCAGAATCGCCACGAACGGCCGCGTCGGGTTGTTGAGCGCGCCGCCCATAACCGAGATTTCCTTCTCGATCAGGTAGCCGCAGACCGCCGGCAGGTAGTCGGCCACGCCCGCGGTGGACGCGTGCGCGCGGTGCGCGGTGCCGAACGCGTCGTTGACATAAATCTCCGCCAGAGACGCAAGCTGCTTGGCGAAGGCGGGGTCGTTTTTCTCCTCCTCCTTGTGGAAGCGGACGTTCTCCAGCAGCAGCACCTCGCCGTCCTTCAGCGCGGCCGCCTTGGCCTGCGCGTCGGGACCGACGACGTCGGCCGCCAGCGCGACGTCCTTGCCCAGCAGCTCGGACAGGCGCTTGGCGACGGGCGCAAGCGTATATTTCGGGTTGAATTCGCCCTTCGGGCGGCCCATGTGCGAGCAGAGGATCACCCGCGCGTTGTGCGCCAGCAGGTACTTGATCGTCGGCAGCGCGCCGACAATGCGGTTGTCGTCGGTGATGCGGCCGTCCTCCATCGGGACGTTGAAGTCGCAGCGGACGAGCACTCTTTTGCCCGTGACGTTGATGTCCTCCACGCTCTTCTTGGTTAACATAATGTTTCACATTCCTTTCTGCGCCCACGTCCCGTTCGGCCCGGCGGCAGAAGGGAGGGCGGATTTATACTTACATTCTTAACCAATTTCGTATTGTATCACAATTGCGCCCGCTTTTCAAGTGCTTTGCGCGGATTTTTATGAAAATAACTGCGGGTGAGCCGAAGCGGCTGCAAAAAAAAGGAGGAAGGAAAAGAGCAATCGGATATCGCCGCGCCGAGCGGCGGCAGCCCGACGAAAGGAGGGCGTTGCCAGACAATGGCGCGGCAAGCTCTGATGCGATAGGCGGAGGGATACGGCAGAAAGGTATGCTGCGGAGAAATGCGGCGTTATGCAATGTACCAATGTACAGCGAAACAGGGTGTTGCCGATCGCAAGCCAAACGAATCAGGCCCCGTGGGATAAAAGAGGAGCAAATCATGTCTCCTATGACCTTTCCCTGTAATGAAGCGTGTGATTCAAACAAGTATAGCGTTATGAAACAAACATAGAAATGTACCGGCCGAACGAACAGCAAAGAGCCGGCTATATCGTCGCTTCCGAAAGGTGCATTGGGACGGCCGTGGGTTTGCCGATCCCGGCGACCGCACAGAACCTAATCGGCACAGAACCGATACGCCGAGGCGCAGCCGAAACGAATTCGGGATATGCGCCGCAGAAATCCTGTTCTTGGCTTATTCGAGCTGCGGCGCGCCGAGGCCGGGCGGCTGTATCCGCCGCCCCCGAAAAGCCTCTCCTGCGTTCCGGCTGCGGCTTTCCGTGTATCGTTCCGCAGCCAAAGCAAGGGTTTGGAGCGACGGCTTGTCCCGGGAGGCGTGTTCAAGCGGATGCAGGGGATTCCGCGTTCCCGCATCGCCGTTTCCGTGCGCAGGCGCTTTCGGTGTGCGGCCGTTGAATGCGTTTGCCCGCCTGCGGTACCGCGCCGCTCGGGGAATGGCGTGCCTGCGCCTGTTTGTGTATCGCCGCGGCGTTCTTCGCGCTCGGGCTGCGCGCCGCCTATGAGGAGCAGCGCCTTTGCGCCGCCGATTTTCTGCGAACGATGCGCTGCCGCTCCGAACGCCGCGGGCTTTCTGCGGCTTGCGCAAGCCGCCGGCGGCATGGCGTTCACCGGCCGTTTTTCCGACGCCGAGCGGAGCTTGAGCGCCCCTGTTTGAACGCGCGAACCGCCGCTCGGCTCAGTGCCCGCCGCAAATGCCTTGGCCGTATATTCCGCGCCGCGCCGCAGCAGCAAGGCTGCGCGCCGCAGTGCAGAAGGCCGAACGCGCCGCCGCAGAGGAGCGCGGAAATGTTTTTTCTCCTGCCGATTCGTCGTTGCTTCGCTCGGCTTTCAAAGCGGCCCGCGCTTCGCGTCCGCCGCTCCGAGCGGCCTCCCTGTGCGGCCGCTCTGCCGAACGCCGCCTTCCCATATGGAAAATCCTGCATTTGCGCGGATTCTCCTAAAAACAACCCGAATAAACCGAAACGCCGCAGGGACTTCCGGCGGAAAGCGGGAAACGTTCCTATTCCCCGAAAACCGCCGCCGCTCGCCGTATTCGTATGCAGGGGATACAACGATATGCGGCAAAAAAATCAAACGCGGCGGGCAGGAGATGCCGGCGATAAGGCCGCGCGGACGAGCCGGAAGGCGGATGTCGCGCTATCCGATGTGCACAGGGAAACACAAACGAGGCTGTACGGGCAGCAATGGTGTTCTCTCAAGCGTGGTGCCGGCAAAGTGGCGGTTCGGCGCAGTACCGACTGCCGGTATATCCATCGGCGGCACAAGCGCTGCGAGGGGGGACGCTGCAATCGCCGGCCGGCCGTCCGCGCCGTCCTCCCAACCGGCGCAGCACGGCGCCCAAGCACGCCCTGCACGCTTTAAGGAATCGGTATCCGGCGCAAACGCGACCCTCCCTATACGCCCGTGCGCAGCGGCAGGGCTGCGCGCCGTCACTGCAAAGACAACGAGAACTGCTGCGCTTCTCGTAAGTTTTTTCGCCGCTTTGCCGTCCGGCTTGCCGTCGGGCGGCGGCTTTGCAGCGATTTCCCTGTGCTTTCTTCAACCGGCGCGCTCCTAATTAAGTCATATCCCGCCGCTCTTTTTCGCGGCACAGCATAGACGTACCCGCGCAAAAACCGCCGCCGCATTCGCCGCAGCGGTTGACAAAGCGCTGCGCATATGGTAAACTGAGCGCACCAGCTTCGGCGATGAGCCGAATGAAGGAGGATGTTTTTATGCGGCGTTTTTTTGCCGGTCTGCTGCCGCTTGTCTGTTTGCTTCTGACCGCCTGCGCGGAGCCGCCGACGGGAGAGCTTGCCCCTGTTGACGTCTACCTGCCGCCCGAGACGGAGTTTCGCGGCGACGCGCCCGCCGAGCGGACGCTGACCCTCGACGGCGAGACCTTTACGCTGGCCTACCGCTGCACCACGTCCTCGCCGCGCTGGCCGTTTGCGCTGGACGTCTACGCGGACGAGTCGGGCGCGCTCACCGCCGAGTACCGTTCCGGCGAGGACCGGCCGGCCGCCGTGTCGCGGTCGGGACCGGCCGCGGGCGGCGAGCCGCTGTCCGAGGACGCGCAGCGCGAACGCGCGGCGGCGTGGCTGTCGGCCTGCGGCGTGTCGGTCGACGGGTACGCGCAGTGCGAGGCCGAGCGCTTTTCCGACGGGTCGCTGCTGCTGTCGTATTACGATGTGTACAAGGGGTATATCTTGCGCGACGGAACCGACGTGCTCGTCGATGCGCACGGGCGCATATGCTTTTATCAGTCGCTCGCCTGCGGCTGGCGGGAGACGCTCGACGCGCGCGGCCGGTCGCCGGATACGGAGGAAATCCGCGCGGCCGCAGATGCGGCGGTCCGCGAGCGGTGCGGCGCGGACGGCACGCTCGAGCGGCGCGAGCTGAGTGTCGCCGACGACGGAACGCTGCTGCTCTTTTTCACCTACGCGCTGCCGTCGGGCGGGACAGATACGGTCGCGTTTTCGCTCTCGTAGGTCGTCCGCCGGCGGGTAAAGGTGTGGTTTCTTCCGGCCACGCGATTTCTGCCGATTTGGAAAAGCGGTGCTTTTATGCAGGAAAGCGCCGCTTTTCGTTTTTCCCACAATGAAAAGGGAGCAGTATAAGGCGTGCCGTCGGCGGAAGTGCCGGCTTTGGCTGTGTTTTGGGCCGCCGCGCCGGACACAAAGGCGGGTACAAAGAGCAAAGCGGCAAAACGCGCGTTGAAACCGGCTTCCGTCCTAAGAATTCGCTTCGGGTTTACCGCAATGTAAGCGCCTGTACGCGCTTACGCCCCACGGGGGACGGGCCGACGCCGCTTCGCGGCGTCGGCCCGTCCCCCGTGGGGAAACGATGGCAGGTTTGGCAAAAGAAGCGGGCGTTTTCAGACGAATAGCGACGGGTTTGCCGCCGGCGTCTATGGGTGGGAAGTACGCTCTTGTAAATGGCGCTTTTTCACGGCAGTACAAACGTATTTCAAAAAAATTCGTTTATAACGCTGTTTCTCGCTTTAATTGTATTTATGGCTTTACGCCGTTTTTTATGATGTCCAATACTGCGGCGGGGTAGGGCAATAAGACTCGTTTTAGAGGTGTTTTGGGATGTGCGGCAGTCTTGCCGCCGCACGCTTGAGAAAAGGGATGCCGTGTTTCCGCATTTTTGATGCTGGCCGTTAAGCCGCATATCCGCAAAAAGGGATTCGGGCAAAAAATTTGCCAAGTGAAAAAGGAACGGAAAAAGATGAAAGTGTTTAGAAAAAACGGTTACTACCCTCCGTCATGCATAGAGCCGCAGCCCCCCAGCCGCCTTTTGGACACGGTGCTGCCGCGGGTTGAGATGAGAGCTGCGCGGGAAAGTCGTTTTGCCGCCGAAGCATATAAGCGTTTTGCCGTCATCCATACCTCCTCCGGGCCGCCCAACGCCGCAAAGCGGCGTTGGGCGGCCGGGGATGAGTGCTTTTTGTAAATATTGTTTTTGGACAGGCAGTGGCGAAGCCGCCGCTGCCTGTCTGATGGGTGAAGGACGGTGCTTGGGGAAGCTGTAAGAAATTGCGTAAATAGGCTGCGCAGCGGCGATTCACACCGAATGGTGGAAATGATAGAGAACATCGCCTTTTTACAAACAAGGGCAGCTTCAGTTTACTTTTTGATGTCTATATTTTTTCCCGCGCCACCGGCCGCCGCCGCA
>ERZ1673738.6131-NODE-6131-length-10237-cov-25.519250_pt1 | contig 10237 bp, 8 predicted proteins | sample MGYA00580198_ERZ1673738 | MGnify/ENA primary metagenome ERZ1673738 (study PRJEB41218, sample SAMN15661784) | gut metagenome | host: Homo sapiens | place: Canada: London | collected 2015-08-20/2019-03-30 | study: EMG produced TPA metagenomics assembly of... | reverse complement strand
GCATTTTCTTCTCCACCAGCAGAGCTGGTGGTTGTCGCTCGCTCAAGCTACCCAAAACAAAGCGATGCCCCTTGTCAGTAACAAAGGGCATCGTTGATTATAGTTTTTTAGAACAGCTGTATGGTTACTTCACTCTTCAAGCCTTGTGGCTCGGTGGGCATATACTGCCCCAGAAAATCATTCATCCGGCGGCCAAGGGTGGTGTTCACCTCGATTTCCAACAAATTCTCCCCGGTGTGCAGGGAACCGGAGATTGCATAGCGGTAAGGAGGGCAGATCCGTACACCGCAGTCCGTCCCGTTCACTCGGACGATTGCACCTTCCTGTGCCGTCAGGGCCAGCACGGCGGGCCGTGCGGCCTGTGCTTCGTTCAGCGTAAAGCGGAATGCATACCGTGCCCGGCCTGCAAACGCGATGCAGCCCGGCAGACGGTGCAGAGAGAGCAGTTTTTCCAGCGGGAGCGGGGCACCATATTCGGCGCAGCCAGTGTCGGCATCGGCCAGCGAAACAGTGCATGCTGTCAAATGAATGCAGTCCGCCGGAACACCGGCAGGCAGAGCCGCCACCGCCTGCACCTGCAATGCAGTCGGGTCATCCGGCACCAGAATGCAGCGGGATTCATAAGGAGCCAGTGTCAGAGCAAAGGCATCCGGTGCTGCCGTCACAACGTTGGCAAAGGCATCGTATACAAAGGCTGCACCGGGCTTTGCACCAGTCACAGTGGTGCAAAGCGGCTGCGTGCCCTCATTCGTGAAGAAGTAGACATCACCGTCTGCCTGCCGAGCGTGGTAGTATCGCAGATATGGTGCCGCTGCGCTCAGATGCAGCGCAGGGATACTGTCTGCCGTAAGCGTCTCCACCAGCGCATCCAGCGTGGTGACGACCGCATGTTCCAGTACCGGTGCCGGACCGCCTTCACAGCAGCGAATGGGCAGACCGCCCACAAAATAAACTTTGACCCCAGCATCCAGATAGCGCTGTACATTCTCCAGCAGTGCAACAGGCAGCGCCTCGGCGTACGGGATGACCAGCGCGCGGAACTGCATGCCGTTCAGGTGCAGCGCACCATCCTTCGCGGTGTCCGCTTTCAACACCTCACAGGGCACCAGCTCATAGTCGATACCATTGCGGGCCAGCCGGGCCGCTGGTTTCTGGGTGAGCATAAACTCGCCGCTCCATTCGGCTTCGGCCTGATACAGCAGCGCCACCGGAGCCACATGGGTGCCAGACAGCACTGCGGACATCCGGTTGAGGTAGTTGGCTACCTGCCGGAATTCCGGATATTGCGGATTATGGCCGTGGGCATAGAAATGCGGCGGGCAGTCCGGGTCCGGGAAGGGTGCCGCGTTGAAGGCGTGCGGCACAAACTGATTGATGCCGCGCACCAGCATATAGTCCGACAGCCACTTGCACAGGCGGTTGCCTTCGCCCCAGCCATAGGCACCGAACAGCTCACACATGGCACGGCCTTTCTTGGCAGGGTCCAAGTGGGCCAGACTTGCCCCCAGCTTGCCCAACATATAGGTAAAAAACTCGCCGTCCCAGCCGGGGCTGTGCATGCCCTTGAACATTCCCTCATCCATACCGGGCAGCAGTTGCTGGATGACCACATCGATACCGGACATATCCTGATGCGCCATGGCGCGGTAGAAGTGCCCTGCACCATAGCCCAGACGAGCCGTGGCATTGTTGTCCTCGATGGTATGGCCGATGTGCTCGCAGTGGTGGGCATGGCACCAGGCCGCCAGAACACCATCAAAGTTGTCGCTGTACAGCTGGCTGACCAGATCCATATAGGTATACTGTGCCACATGAGCGCTCTCATCGCTGCTGTGCAGGAACAACAGCGGCAGCAACGCACGGATGTTCCCGGCAGCACGGTCTGTCAGAGCCGTTCCGGCCAGCTTTCCGGCCAGCAGGTTCTCCATGCCATCCCGCCAGGGCAGGTTCATGGCGCTGTTGTGGCCGATGGCGGCATCCTCCGCCCCGTGGATGTTGCCAAGCCGCGGCTCATCCGAGAAGAACCCGCACAGCGTTTTGCCAAACTCCTCCCCGAAGTGGGCATAGATCGGCTCATAGACGGTATCCAGCAGTACCTTGGTCGCCGCCGAATCCAGCGGGTTCAGATAGCCTTCCGTCTGTTTCTCGCCGCCCTTGTAGCTGACAGTGATGACGTTCAGAGTCCACTGTCCATCCGGCAGGTCAAAATCCACGGCCACGCAGGGACCTTCCTTGGGGTTGCCGGGCAGCGGCTGGCCCATGGAGGAAAGCATGATCTCCCCCGTACGGGCATCTTCAAAAGTATAAACTTTGTCCGTCAAGTCGATGGTTGTGGTCGGGTCAATGGTTTCAAACGCGGTTTTGCGGCTCAGGGTCACAGCCAGGATTTTGTCACGCGGGTCGCGGAGGGCATACTTGAGAACAGCGGTCATGTTCTCCATCGGGCCGGCATAATCCAGCGTTTTGCAGCAGAGAAACTTTTTGCACAGCTCCGGGTGCTCCCGCTTGACCGCACCATCCGCAAAACCGGTGGGAAAGTGGCTGTCATCCAGGATCCACATCTCCATACCCGTGCGCTTTGCTTCGTCCAGCAGCAGGGCCAGATCCCGGAACCAGCCCGGACCGTTGAAATCCTTGTGCGGACGGGCTTCCACACAGAAGCCGCCGATGCCGCTTTCGCGGATCTTCTGCACCTCGCGGCGCAGTTCTTCTTCACTCTCTACGCCATGCACCCACAAAAAGGGATACAGGGCATTGGGGGTCTGTCCATGCAGGACATCACAAACGCTTTTCATGCTCGGGTCCTTTCCTTCCGTTTCACTCACTCTGAACATAGCACAGCACCCGTCCCTTTTGCAAGAGGCAGGTGCCATGCGGGAAATATTACGCTTTTTCGTCCGCGCTGGTCACAGCATAACTGCCGATTGCAGAAACCACAAACGCAATGGCTGCGCAGATCAGGAAGCCCCAGAAGCTGATATCCAGACCTGCGGGGTTGATCATGGACGGGATACGGAAGATGCCGTCACCGCCCCAAGTGTAGAACTTGATGCCCAGGATACCACCGATGACACCGGCAACGCCGCCACCCACGAAGGCGCAGATAAACCGCTTGAAGTTGGTCAGGGCCACGGTATAGATGACCGGCTCGGTGATGCCGCACAGCGCAGAAGCCATGGTGCCGAATGCCGTTGCGCGGGTCTCACCATCCTTCACCTTGAGTGCGTAGCCCAGAGCCACACCAGCCAGTGCCCAGACGGTCAGGCCCAAGATGGCGTTGACCGGGCAGTAACCCAGGGTGGTAAGGTTGTTGAGGATGATGGGGAGCATGGCTGAATGGACACCCATCATGACGAACAGCTGCCAGAACGCGCCCAGAACACCGCCGCAGACCACAGGCACCGCATTGTACAGCGCGTTGACACCGGTAGCCAGAGCATTGGAAACGCCTGCCATGACCGGGCCGACCACCAGCAGGGTGAGCGGCAGCGTGATGACCAGCACCACAGTCGGCACGAACATCAATTGCAGCATCTGCGGGATGATCTTTTTCGCAGCCTTTTCGATCCAGCTTGCCACAAAGACGGCCAGCAGGATGGGCAGCATGGTCTGGGAGTAATCCAGCATCGTGACCTTGAGGCCGAAGAAGGTAAGCGTTTCCTCCGCGCCCACGAAAGCAGCCAGCTTCGGGTACAGCATCGCTGCGCCGATGACAGCAGCGGTATAAGGATTCATGCCAAAGACCTTGCCGGCCGAGAAACCGACGATGATGGGCATAAAGTACATCAGCGCATCGGCCGCTGCATACAGGATCAGGTAAATGCCGTTGTCACTGGTGAGCACACCGAAGGTGGTCAGGATGGTCAGAACGCCCTTGATGATACCACCGGCGGCCATGGGTGCGATCATGGGCAGGATGCAGCCGGAAATGGCCTTGAAGAACTTGTTGAAGAAGCTGTCCTTCTTGACCACACGCATGCTTTCGGCCTTGGCCTTGCCGGCAGCCATGGCATCCTCCGTCAGGCCCAGCTTTGCCTTGACGACGGGGCACAGGTCAGAGACATAAGTACCGATGGGGATCTGGTACTGTCCTGCACCGTGCACAACGCTCATCACGCCTTTGATTTTTTTGACCTCGTCATCCTTGACGATGCTCTCGTCTGCCAGCACAAAGCGCAGACGGGTCATGCAGTTCGTCACACTGACAATGTTCTCTTTGCCGCCGACTGCCGCGATCAGCTCATCGGCAAATTGATCGTAGTCTTTTCTTGCCATGATCTTGTTCTCCTTCTCTTTGACATCTTCCAAAATACGCACAAAAACTTGACACAGCTGGCATTTCATTGTATGCTTGTGTCCAAATCGTACCTGTATTGTACCGTATCCGGCACGGTGTCACAATCTCAAAAGCAAACTCCGGTGCTGACAAAATCAAACTTTTCGTCGAACGATACTGGCAAAGTTTAAGACACTCACTGACAAAATCAAACCTTTTGGGAGGTATCTGCCATGCTGGCGCGTGAGGCATTCCGGGAAATGCTCTTTCCCCTCAGTGAAAAAGAACTGCACTACCGGGAGCACCCGGAGGATTCTCTGATCTATTTCAAAAATTTCCGGTATGAGGGCGAAGCGACTGTTGTGACGGGTGCGGACAACAGCGATGAGATCCTGTTTTTTCCGTCCCCTAAAAAACAGGCGGCCTCCAATCTGCATGGTGTGATCTCCCCAAAAATTGCGCCCCGCGTGCTGGAGGGAGGCAATCTGGCCTTTAACAAGCAGACCCGTTTTGGCATGGTGCCGCTGCACCGCCACAACTACATTGAAATGAACTATGTGTACTCCGGCACCTGCGTGCAAGAGATCAACGGCCAGACGGTTGAGATGTACACCGGCGATGTGACCATTCTGGACTGGGATGTGGTGCACCGGGTGTTGCCCACCGGCGAAAACGACATCCTGCTCAACTGCCTGATGGGGCAGAATTATTTCAAGGCAAGCTTCATCGAGCGGCTTGCCGCCAGTGGAGCGGTGCCGCGGTTTCTTTCCAATGCGCTGAACGAGCGCAACGATCACGACCATTATCTGCTGTTTCATACGGAGCGGTCGTATATTTTCCGGGATCTGTTTGAGTGTGTGTTCTGCGAATATCTGGACCCTACCACCTGCACGGCGGGTGCGGTGGAGAATTATATGAGCCTGATCTTCATCGAGCTGGCACGCTGCTATCAGGGCAATCAGGAACACGAATACCACAAATCCAACAAGAACTATCTCACCGAAGTGCTGCAATACATGGATGACCACTGCATCGACTGCACACTGGAAAGCACCGCAGCGCATTTTGGCTTCCACCCCAATTACCTTTCTCGCATGGTCAAGGAGGGCACCGGCAGTGCCTTCAAGGATCTGGTATCGGATGGGCGGCTGTCCCGCGCCGCCTTCCTGCTGTTGACCACCGAAGCACCTATTAGTCAGATCGCCAACCAGTGTGGCTATTCCAACCAGAACTTCTTTTATAAAAAGTTTCAGGTGCGCTACGGCTGTACGCCAGCTGTATATCGTGCCACTGGCGGTGCCCTGGCAGAAGATATACGTTGAAAAGCAGAACAGTTTTTTATCCGAAACATAGACTTGAAATTTCAGTATGAATGGGTAAAAACTTATGGAAGTGTCCGCTATGCTGAAAGCTTCCAATTTTTTTTATAAGTCCTACTATTATTGCTTTACCACAATAAAATACTCAAAACCATCTTGACGCACCTTGCAAACCATGATACCCTTTGTCACAAATCACATTATCGCAAGATAAGAAATTGGCTCAACCGAAACTTCATATTTGCGATATGCAAGCCAACGATGTTGCCGATGCATTGAAAAGTTGGCTTGCTATGAAAAGTGGTGGTTCTCACCGTGATAACCACCACTTTCAGTGAGTGATTGCCCCCAAAAGAACGTACCGCCCCACAACACACCCGATCGTTTTGCCGCCGTTTCACCCGACAAAATCCTTCGCCTGTACTGCGTGGGCGGTCTTTTTCTTTTCCGGGAAGCTGTACCTTGAAAATTTCATGAGCCGTCCGAATGTGATACCGGCTTTCCGGCCAACGCCGCTGCAAAACAGGGGCAGGAACTTCGTTCGGGTCAAACGGCGATCAACATACACGAGCAGCGGAACTCTCTACTTATTTTTGTGTCTTAACAATTCGGAAACAATTTTCGGAAATACGTTTTGAGCGCAGCGGTGGAGGGCAAGAACCGTCCCGTGGCCACAAATTTTCAATTCTTGAAAATGTTGTGCTCCACCGGGACTTCACATCTGCAACTCTTGCGAGTTTTGATGTGATCTTGTTGGGGCGTACCTGCCCCAAACCCTGCTCATATTCGCACCTTGCGGTGCGAAAGAACGGCGTGTCGTGCTTACATAGCTTCACCGAGAAGCTAGCAAGACGACAGGAGGTTCAATGAACAAAAGCACGACCCACCGCCACGACACGCCGAACAACAAAACGCACATCATCAAGTTCCGTGTGACGGAAACTGAAAAGTTGGAACTTAAAATACCGCAAAACTCCTTCATCTCTCCCTGTCCACTCTCATCCGCCGTGCGCTGCACAGTGCAAAGATCGAGCGCACGGTTGTCGTTGCCGGCGGCGGAGAAGAAACCCTGAACGCCGTTTCCACTCTGCTTGCCCAGTGCGGCAAGGTGGGCGGAAACCTGAACCAACTCGCACGACACTTCAACTCCGGTGGAGCAGATACCGAACAACTCCGGGCGAAACTTCTTGACGAACTTACAGACCTGACTGCCTTCCGGCTCAACGCCGAGAAAATTCTTGGTGAACTGTATGGCAACGCTCAAGCATATCGCCTCTAAGAATTCGGACTACTCCGCCATCGAAGCGTACCTGATTTACCAGCACGATGAGTTCACCGGGAAGCAGCTTCTTGATCAACAAGGCAGGCCCATGCTGCGGGATTCGTACATTCTGGATACGCTTGAATGCGGCGATTTCTCGTTTGCAACGGCCTGCCTGCTGGCAAACCGAAAGTACAACAAGAACAACCACCCCGATGATATTAAGAGCCACCAGTATATCATCAGCTTTGACCCCAGAGATGCAGCCGACAACGGCTTGACCATGGAAAAAGCACAGGCTCTCGGCCTGAACTTCTGTAAAGCAAACTTTCCCGGTCATCCTGCCATCGTCTGCACCCACCCGGATGGGCATAACCATTCGGGAAATATCCATGTCCACATCGTGATCGGCAGCATCCGCACACGAGAAGTGGAACGCAAGCCCTATATGCAGAAGCCTCGTGACTGGCGTGAGGGCATGAAGCACTCCAGCACAGCCCAGACCATGCGGCACCTGCGTGTCGCAGTCACGGAAATGTGCGAATGCGCTGACCTGCACCAGATCAACCTACTGGAAGCACAAGGCAACCGTGTTTCTGAACGGGAATACTGGGCGCGGCGGCGTGGACAGAAACGGCTTGACCAAGCCAACGCACGACTGATCGTAGCGGGGCAGAAGCCTAAACAGACTGTCTACCAGACGGAACTGGAAACGCTGCGAAAGCAAATCGACTCTGTTCTGAAGAAGGCTACCACCTTCGAGGAATTTTCTGCATTGCTCATGCAGGAACACGGCGTTGCCGTGAAAGAGAGCCGAGGGCGATTGAGCTACTGCCCGCCCAATCGGGTAAAGTTCATCACCGCCCGGAAGCTGAGCAAGAAGTTTGAGAAAAAGCAGGTGCTCGCCGCACTCGCTCAGAACATCCGGCTTGCCCCGACCATCCAGCCTATCGCAACAGACAAGCCCGACAGGATTCAGAAACTGGTGGACATTCAGGCGAAGCTGAAGCAGGGCAAGAGCATTGGCTACGAGCGTTGGGCGAAGAAGCATAACCTCAAAGCCATGGCCCAGACCTTGATTCTCTTGCAGGAGAAAGGTCTGCTCAACGAGGGCGCACTTGACCAGCGCATTGATGAACTGCAAACGCAGTACGACAGTGCAAAGGAAGTCGTGCTCGACCTCGAAACCCGCATGGCAGACAATCAGAAGCTGCGCAGCTACGCTGCTGCCTACAAGCAGTATCGACCGCTTACGCAGAAACGGAACGCTGTCAAATCCCCCGCAGCCTTTGAAGATCAGTACCGTGCAGAACTGACAGCATACCGGGCGGCAGCAGCCTATCTCAAGGCAAACAACATCACCTGCCTGCCCAGCCCGAACAAGTTGGAAGCGGAATACTGCGCGCTTGCCTCCGAAAAGGCCCAGTTTTATGAGCAGTACAAGGAAGCCAAGTCCGAGCTGCTCAAACTGAAAGACGCAAAACAGAATGTTGCCCTGTTCTTCCGGGAGGAAAAACAGACGCAGCATCACGAGAGATAAGGAGTGTGCGTATGATCAATCTGAAAATCGACCCGGAGTTCCAGAATCAGATTCCGCCGCTGACGGACGATGAGTACAAGCAGCTTGAAGAAAACATCCTCAAGGAAGGCAAGCTGCTCTCTCCTTTGATCGTCTGGAACAACACCCTCGTTGACGGCCACAATCGTTATGCAATTCTCCAGAAGCACCCGGAGATTTGCTTTTCCACCATGCCGCTCCGATTTGAAAGCAGAGAAGAAGTCCTCGCATGGATCTGCAAAAATCAGTTGGGGCGGCGCAACTTGAGTCCCGAACAGAAGCGTTATCTGATTGGCAAACAGTACGAAGCCGAGAAGAAAGCTGCAAAAATCTTTCGGGGCAACCAGTACACTTTAGCAAAGAAAAGTGGTGGTGCTCACGATGATAACCACCACTCCGGGAAGAAAACCTGCGACCGGATCGCAGAGGAAAACGGTGTCAGCCGTGCCTCTGTTCTCCGTGCCAGCCACTATACACGGGGCATCGACATCGCAGATACGCTTTCTCCCGGCATCAAGCAGAAAGTCTTTTCCGGCGAAGTAAAGTTCACGAACGAAGAAATGTCCAAGCTCGTGCAGGCAAGTGCCGAGCATCGTTTAGATGTTCTTGCTCAAATCCTGCATCCAGAGGCATTGGAAGTACTGGAATCTGCCAGCGCAGAGTTTGAACCTGAAAAAGCGGAACCTGTTTCCATGCCCACACCACAAACAGAAGAATTCCGGTGCTATCATGTACCGGACGAGTTTATGAAGGTTTACAAATCTTTGAGCCGTGCGACCGAAATGATGAAAAACTCATGGAAGAAAACGCTCAAAAACAATCCCAGCTATTTCACTGACCCGGAAAAGCAGAAGGTTCTCCGCTTCGCAATGCAGCGACCTGCTAACTATCTGACTGAAATCGAAACCTATCTGGAAAAGGCTCTTGCAGAAGCCCTTGAAGAAGAAAAGACCGCATAACGGAAGGCACTTATACGTCACCAACAAATCCACCAAAAGCAAGTGCAGGGTAGAAAACTTCCGCCCCTTGCGCCTGATATAACATGTAATCCTGATTTTCCCGCCCGACTTCGCCGCAGTGGGACGATCAGAGGAGTGTGCGTTTGAACAAGAAGAAAAAATCCACAAATCTTTCCCCGTATCCCGATGAAGCCATCGAACGTCTGGCACGGGCATTCTACCCGGCAATCCTTGCCTGCTGGAACAGCGAGGAAGGTCAACGGGAGTTTGCTGCATGGCAGGCGGAACAGGCTCATATTGCAACCAAAGAAAAACAGGAAGTTCCCGTCGGGGAACTCCCTGCCTTACTTATCGTGTGTGGATTTTTCAGGGTGCGTCCGGGTGGACGCGCCCTGTTTTTGTGTTTAGTCCTCTAATCCGTGGCTTCCCGCCACGTTCTTCAAATATTCCCCCGGTTCGCCGTTCAGAATCAGCTCAGCATACGCCAGCGGGTCATTATAGATGAGGTAGTCCAGTTCAGACCGCTGCGCAATGGTAACATCCAGCGCATCTTCGACCCCGGTGCAGTCGATGGAAATTTTTCTGCCATCCCGGAGCAGCAGCTTCACACAGCCAGTATCCATGTTGAACGAACAGGCTCTTGCATCGTACTTCATAATCGTGTCCTCCTGAAATCAGTGTTTGATTTGTTTCGGTCAATCTATGATTTCGGATTTCAGCTTCTGTCGGAAACCTCTATTGAACTTTCCGAAGAAAACAAAAAATCCGACCCCATCTCCTATCGGAAACAAGTTCGGATTATTTTTGTCTGGTCGGAGTGGCGAGACTCGAACTCGCGGCCTCCTGCTCCCAAAGCAGGCGCGC
>ERZ1673738.6127-NODE-6127-length-10241-cov-24.949735_pt1 | contig 10241 bp, 8 predicted proteins | sample MGYA00580198_ERZ1673738 | MGnify/ENA primary metagenome ERZ1673738 (study PRJEB41218, sample SAMN15661784) | gut metagenome | host: Homo sapiens | place: Canada: London | collected 2015-08-20/2019-03-30 | study: EMG produced TPA metagenomics assembly of... | reverse complement strand
CTTGGGGGCGCGTGGTATATAACTCCAGATTGTTTAAGGACCGCATGGGCTCCCAGCTGAGCTATAGGCCCATATGTTCTTCACAACGCAAATAGTGTAACTCTTTCGGAGGCATTTGTCAAGAGTTTTTCATCGTGCCGTGCCGCAGGAGTTTCGCTGCATCGCGTTGCAGAAGAGGGAGAGCGCTTGGCTGCGCCCGGGGGTTTTTATTACCCGACGATGCGCCAGTGGCCGGGCTTATCAGTGTCGGTGGTGACGCCGTCGTCGGTGTACATTCGGTAGGGCACAGGCTGACCGTCCGGCGCAAAACGCCAGAAGGTGAGGGCGGTGTCGTCCAGCAGGGCAGTGTTGGCGGCAGGCTGCGCCACCGGCACCGTGTGGCCCGGACGGAGGAACAGCAGCACTTCGTCCAGCCCGCAAGCCAGATAGTGCCGTCCGGCGGGCAGGATCTCTTCGTCGTAGTCACGGCTGCTGCGCAGGCGCAGCAGCTTCATCGGCTCGGGCAGATAGACCGTCCGGCCGTGGGCGTTCTGGGTGTAGATGGGGGCGATCATCAAGCCCTCGCCCAGAAGCAGCTGGTCCTCCACCTCCCGGGCGTCGGGGTCGGTCGGGTAGTCGAATGCCAGAGGCCGGAAGTAGGGCGCATCCTCCAGCGCGGCCTTCATGAATTCACTGTAGAGGTAGGGCAGAAAGGCCCACTTGGGCGGGATGTAGCTGGGGCCGATGAGCTGCCGGAACTCCTTCGCCGCCTCTGCCGCCGTGAGGGAGGTGATGAGATAGAGGGCATAGTCCAATTCTGCCGCCGCGAAGCGGAGGGTGTCGTGGCGGGTGTAGCCAGCTCACTTTGCCCGGGAAATCAAGGAAGATGCCGATGCACTCGCTGCCATCGGCAGAGGAGATGAGCCGCCCTCCAGCCCGGCAGAGCAAGAGAGAAAACCGTCAGAACGATACAACAAAACCGGCATTTTCGCCGGAAAGGAGGGCGCGGGGCTTGTTTGGGCAGGGGGAAATGGTATATAATAAGAATATTCTAGTGTATAAGGGGAGGATCATCATGTATCAGAAAGGGATCAAGCGGCTGCTGGCCGTGGTGCTGTCGGCCTGCGGGCTGCTGGTGCTGTCGCCGCTGCTGCTTCTGCTTTGCCTTGCCATTAAGCTGGACTCACCGGGGCCGATCTTCTTCCGGCAGAAGCGGGTGGGCATCCATAAGAGCTATTTCAACATCCTCAAGTTCCGCACCATGCGCATCGACACCCCCCACGATATGCCCACCCATCTGCTCCACGACCCGGAGCAGTATATCACCCGGGTGGGCCGCTTCCTGCGCAAGACCAGTCTGGACGAGCTGCCCCAGCTGTGGAACATCCTCGTGGGCGATATGGCAGTCATCGGCCCGCGTCCGGCGCTCTGGAATCAGTACGACCTGCTGGCCGAGCGGGACAAGTACGGGGCGAACGATGTCCGCCCCGGTCTGACCGGCTGGGCGCAGATCCATGGCCGGGACGAGCTGGAGATCACGGAAAAGGCCAAGCTCGACGGCTGGTACGTGGAGCATATGAGCTTCTGGCTGGATGTCAGGTGCTTTTTCGGCACCATCAGGGCCGTGGCCGACCACGATGGCGTGGTGGAGGGCGGCACCGGGACGTTGCACGAGGAAGAGGAAAACGACCATAAATAGGGGAAACATAACATGCTGAATGAACTGTATCACATTGCGACTCCATGGGCAAAGGCAACAAAAAGCCAGATCAATGTGAACCGGATGCTTGGAGTGGCGGCGAATGTCCTTTATCCGGTATATTGTGCATGGAGTCCGCTCCCGAAACAGAAAACAATGCCGGGCGAAAAGATGGCGGTATCTCTGACCACCTTCCCGCTCCGGATCGGGAAAGTCCATCTGACGATCCAGAGCATCCTGCGGCAGAGCCGCCCGGCGGATCGTGTCCTGCTCTGGCTGTCCAAGGAGGAATTTCCGGAGGAAGCACAGCTCCCGGAAAATCTGCTCCGCCTGAAGGAAAGGGGACTGGACATCCGCTTCTGCGACAATATCCGCTCCTTTAAAAAGGTGTTCTATACCGCGCAGAAATTTGAAAATGATGTGATCATTACAGCGGACGATGATGTGCTCTACCCGGAAAACTGGCTGGAAGGGCTGTGGGATACCCATGAAAAGTATCCGGGCTGTGTGTGCTGCTACCGTGCGCACGAGATCACGTTTGAAGGCGGGAGGGTAGCACCCTATCAGGAGTGGCACGGCTTGTCGCCGGACAAAAAAGGTCCTTCGGAAGCGCTTTTTCCAGTGGGTGTCGGAGGGGTATTGTACCCTGCCGGCTATTTCAGCGGTATCGAGTTCGACAGTGAAAAGATCCTGAAGCTGTGTCCGACGGCGGACGATATGTGGCTCAAGATCGTAGGAGCGCAGAAAAGGATCCCGGCGGTGAAGGTGAGCACCAATTCGAAGGAGTGGTTCACCATCCGGAATAGCCAGCGCCAGTGCCTGATGTCGGTCAACACCGCCGGAAGGATGCTGAACGATGAAGCGCTGCAAAACCTGATGGAATATTATCACGTTACAGCGGAGATGCTGGGCGGCACATCGACAGAGCAGAAAGGCAAGGGATAAAAGATGGCGAGCAGGACAGATGTGAAGATCAGCGTGATCGTACCGGTCTACAATGTAGAAAAAGAACTCCCTCGCTGCATCGAGAGCCTCCTGACACAGACGTATTCGAATTTTGAGCTGCTTCTGATAAACGATGGCTCATCGGATGGCAGCCCTGAGATCATGGAGAAATACGCGGAGAAGGACCTGCGCATCCGCACCCTGCATAAGAAAAATGGCGGGGTGTCCTCAGCACGCAATAGGGGGCTGGAACAGGCAAAAGGCGAGTATGTGTGCTTTGTGGATGCGGACGATGCTGTGGCTCCGCAATATATGGAATGGCTGTATCTGGCCCTCCGGCAGAGCGGAGAGGCGGTTGCAATCTGCAGGGATGTGCGGGTGAATGATTTTGAAAAGGAGGCCCCCTTTAAGGCACTTCCGGAAAAAATGCCGGAAACAGAGTGGATGGATCTGAAGCGATATACATTCTGGGATGAAAATGGGTGCCTGTGGTGCTGTAGAGGGATGATGAAGACTGAATTTCTTCGTGATATTCGGTTCGATGAGGAGCTTTCGATCGGAGAAGATGCGCTGTTTATGACAAAGGCACTTCTGAAGGCGGGAGGATACATTTATCTACCGTGCGGTCTGTACGCATACTATATGCGGGATGGCTCGGCGCTCCATCAGGAGACATTCAAGCCAAAGCAGTTCAGTGAGATAACGGCATGGGAAAGAATTTATGCGCTGATCCGGGAGCAGAGGAGACCTGGGGAGGAAAGCATGGAACGAACAGCCGAGGAACGGCTGGCGGTGGTCTGCGCCCATGTGTATTACCGGATGGCGGGCAGCGACCATGCCGATCCGGAGCTGCAAGCCAAGATCGTGCGGATGGCGCGAGAGCATTGGCGGGCAGCCTTGCGCGTCCCGAACAGCAAGAAGCGTGAAAAGAGCAAGCTCTGGATGCTGATCTGCTGCCCGGCGGCGGGACGCTGGATGTGGAGGCTGGGGAAAAAGCTGAAACAGGGATGAACCGCCGAAGGAGCTGAAGCATCTTGAGAAACGAAGCGGTTTTGTCTTGATTTATGTCGGAAATGTTATATAATAAAACAGTATACAAGACACAGAAGGAGGATTTCCATGGAACGCACCTATATCAATGAGGTACAAAAGGAAATTGGCAGCACGGTCAAGGTGCAGGGCTTTATCGAAAACCTGCGCAACAGCAAGTATATGGCCTTCATCGTGCTGAAGGATATTACCGGAAAGCTTCAGATCACCGTCGAGAAAGAGGATCACCCCGAGCTGGTGGACACCATCGACAAGCTGACCCCGGACTCGGTCATCACCGTCACCGGCAAGGTGGTGGAGAACGACTATGTCAAGATGGGCGGCATCGAGATGATTCCCTCGGCCATCGAGATCGAGAGCATCGCCGACGCACTGCCCATCGTCCGCAAGGAGATCGCAGCCACCAAGAAAAAGAAGGCTGTGGAGCGCTCCAGCATCGACCAGCGCATCGACTACCGCTGGATCGACCTGCGCACCGACGAGAACCAGCTGATGTTCAAGGCACAGAGCTGCTTCGTCAACGCCATGCGCAAGTTCCTGCTGGACCGTAACTTCATCGAGATCCACACCCCCAAGCTGATCGCTGCTGCCAGCGAGAGCGGCTCTGAGGTGTTCAAGGTGGACTACTTCGACCGCAACGCCTATCTGGCCCAAAGCCCTCAGTTCTACAAGCAGATGGCGATGGCTGCCGGCTTCGAGCGCATCTTCGAGACCGGCCCCGTCTTCCGCGCGGAGAAGAGCTACACCAACAAGCACTCCACCGAGTTCTCCGGCTTCGACCTCGAGTTCAGCTACATCACCTCCTACAAGGACGTCATGAAGATGGAGGAGGAGCTGCTGACTGCCGGCCTCAAGGCCGTCAAGGAGCAGTACGGCGACCAGATCAAGGAGCTGTTTGGTCAGGAAGTCATCGTCCCCACCACTCCGTTCCCCGTGGTCAAGCTGGCCGACCTGTACAAGGCTCTGGAAGAGGAGTTCGGCTACACCGTCGATGAGTCCGAGAAGGGCGACCTGACCACTGAGGCCGAGCGCCTGAGCTACGACTGGGTCAAGAAGCACTACGGCCACGAGTTCCTGTTCATCACCGACTACTCCGCCGAGAAGCGTGCATTCTACCATATGCGCGACGAGAACGGCGTGCCGCAGGGCTACGACCTCATCTGGCGCGGCGTGGAGATCACCACCGGCGCACAGCGTGAGCACCGCTATGAGGTGCTGAAGAAGCAGGCGGAGGAAAAGGGTCTGGCCGACGACGTCAAGTTCTATCTGGAGTTCTTCCAGTACGGCTGCCCCCCGCACGGCGGCTTCGGTCTGGGCATCGACCGCCTGACCATGCTGCTCTGCGGCCTGAGCATCAAGGACGCCGAGTTCCTGTTCCGCGGCCCCAACCGTCTGACTCCGTGATCTGAAGCATAACAAAAAAAGCCAGTGCACAAGCCGTGCGCTGGCTTTTTTGGCGTCTTATGGCTTACTGGATGCCGGTGACTTTATAGTCCTGTGCCTCGACTGCATTCTTGAGCACGTCGTCGGCAACATCCTCGGTCAGGGTGACGACGGCGGTGCCGTCGGTGTGACTTGCCACGGCTTCAGAGACGCCGGGGATGGCTTCGAGAGCCTTCTTCACACGGGCCTCACAGTGGCAGCACATCATGCCTTCAATGTTCAGGGTCTTTTTCATGGGATCGTCCTCCATTTTGCCATCGGGCGCTTTGGTGTTCGATGGCGTATTATTTTCTGCCGCAGACTGTGCAGAGACAGCTGCGGGGGAAGCTTTTTTGTGGTCGTGCTTGGTGCTGTGCAGGTCGAACAGGTTCAGCCGCAGGGCGTTGCTCACGACGCAGAAGCTGGACAGGCTCATAGCGGCAGCGCCGAACATGGGGTTCAGCGTCAGGCCGAAGGGGATGAACAGACCCGCTGCCAGCGGGATGCCGATGATGTTGTAGATGAACGCCCAGAACAGGTTCTCGTGGATATTCCGCAGGGCAGCGCGGCTGAGGCGGATGGCGGCGGGCACATCCGAGAGTCTGGAGTTCATCAGGACGACATCGGCAGCGTCGATGGCCACATCGGTGCCTGCGCCAATGGCGATGCCGGTGTCAGCACGGGTCAGGGCGGGGGCGTCGTTGATGCCATCGCCTACCATGGCTACCTTGCCGCTGGCCTGAAGCTGGCGGATGACAGCCTCCTTGCCGTCGGGCAGGACGCCCGCGATGACCTCGTCCACGCCCGCCTGTCGGCCAATGGCGTCGGCGGTGCGCTGGTTGTCGCCGGTGAGCATCACCACCCGGATGCCCATATTCTGGAGCTGCCGGATGGCCTCGGGGCTGTCCGCCTTAATGGTGTCGGCCACGGCGATGACGCCCAGCAGATGGCCTGCGCCGCCGAAGAAGAGGGGCGTCTTGCCCTCAGCGGCCAGCTGTTCGGCCTGTTGTGTCAGTGCGGCAGGCAGGGAAAGTTTCGACTGGATAAAGGATGCGCTGCCGCCGAAGATGTCCACGCCGTCCAGCTTTGCGGTCAGACCGTTGCCCGGCAGGGCTGCGAAGTCTGTGACCTCCGGGGGCGTGATGGCCTTTGCCTCGGAGCAGGCCAGAACGGCCTTGGCCAGCGGATGCTCGCTGCGGCTTTCCAGTGCGGCGGCCAGCGTCAGCAGCTCGGTCTCAGAGACGCCCTCGACGGGCAGCAGGTCAGTGACCCGGGGCGCACCCTCGGTGATGGTGCCGGTCTTGTCCAGCGCCACGATCTGAGTGCGGCCTGTGGCTTCCAGCGAGGCGGCGGTCTTGAAGAGGATGCCGTTCTTTGCGCCGAGACCGTTGCCCACCATGATGGCCACGGGGGTCGCAAGACCCAGCGCGCAGGGGCAGCTGATGACCAATACGGAAATGCCCCGGGCCAGCGCATAGCCCAGCTCACGGCCCAGCAGGAGCCAGACGATGGTGGTGAGGACGGCGATGGAGATGACCGCCGGGACAAAGTAGCCCGATACGGTGTCGGCGATCTTGGCGATGGGAGCCTTAGTGGCGGCGGCATCGCTGACCATCTTGATGATCTGGGACAGGGTAGTGTCCTCGCCCACGCGGGTAGCCTCGCAGCGGAGGAAGCCCGACTGATTGGTAGTAGCGGCGCTGACTCTGTCGCCTGCGGCCTTGTCCACCGGGATGCTCTCGCCGGTCAGGGCGCTCTCGTTCACGGCGCTGACACCCTCCAGCACCAAGCCGTCCACAGGGATGTTCTCGCCGGGGCGGACGACGAAGATGTCGCCCTTCTGCACATCGGCGATGGAGACGGTCACTTCCGCGCCGTCCCGTACCAGCGTGGCGGTCTTGGGGGCCAGCTTCATCAGGCTCTTGAGGGCGTCGGTGGTCTTGCCCTTGGAGCGTGCTTCCAGCATCTTGCCCACCGTGATGAGGGTCAATATCATGGCGGCCGACTCGAAGTAGAACTCCATCATATAGTGCATGACCAGCGCGTCATTGCCGTGGAGCTGGGCGTCGGTCATGGCAAAGAGGGCGTAGGTGCTCCACACATAGCTTGCCATGGAGCCGAGGGCCACCAGCGTATCCATGTTGGGGGCACCGTGGATGAGGCCTTTGAAGCCGCTGATGAAAAACTTCTGGTTAATGACCATGACGATGCCAGCCAGGATCAGCTGGACAAGGCCCATGGCGATGTGGTTGCCGTCGAACCAGTGAGGCAGAGGCCAGCCCCACATCATGTGGCCCATCGAGAAGTACATCAGCACCAGCAGGAAGCCCAGCGAGGCGATGAGACGGCGCTTGAGCTTGGGGGTCTCGTGGTCGGCCAGTGCGTCGAGGTCGGCATTGGTGTCCGATGCCTTATGGGCGGCGTCCGACTTGGGGCTTGCACCATAACCTGCCTCCTGCACCGCCGAGATGATGGCGGCAGGGGAGGCAGTGCCCTCCACGCCCATAGAGTTGGTCAGCAGGCTCACCGAGCAGCTCGTGACGCCCGGCACCTTCTTTACGGCCTTTTCCACCCGGGCAGAGCAGGCCGCGCAGCTCATGCCCGTGACATTGTATTGTTCCATTGCAGATTCCTTTCCGCTGCATAAGATGCCCGGAATGGGGTCATTTCATGAGCTTGGGCAGCAGGGTCAGCAGCTCGTCCAGTTTTTCACTGCTGCCATTCCGCAGGTCGTCAGCCACGCAGGTACGGACGTGCTGGCCCAGCAGCTCCTTCGAAAAGCCGTTCAGTGCAGCGTTCACAGCCGCCACCTGCACCAGAATATCGGTGCAGTAAACGTCCTTTTCCACCATTGCGCGGATCCCGCGCACCTGACCCTCGATGCGGCTCAGTCGGTTGACGAGGGCACGGTACTCCTCGGGAGTGCGGTCCTTGTGGCGGCAGCAGGAGGGGGCAGTCTCCTTTTCGGCGGGCGCAGCGGCGCAGCAGGGCTTCTTTTCAGCATCAGTCATAGCAGATAGCTCCTTTCTGGGTAGTTCAATGTAGGAGGACGTACCCTGCGGGGGTAAGCCTCCCGATGATTTGATTTTACCACTTAGGGGTATCTTTTGCAAGCAGATAGAACACACTAACTGTGAAAGCTTTGTGAAATCGGGAAACTGGAGAAACAGAAACGGGAGCCTCCCACAAAGGAAAGCTCCCGTTTCTGTTTAGGATAGGAAAGAGAATGTCAAAAGTAGGGGGGTCACAGGTTGGTGTAACCCATCAGATAGCGGTCTACCTCGGCGGCACAGTCGCGGCCCTCTCGCAGGCCCCAGACGACGAGGCTCTGGCCCCGGCGCATATCGCCGCAGACGAAGACTTTATCCACATTGGTGCGGAAGCTCTGGTCGGCCACATTGCCCCGGGCGTTCCGCTCTACGCCGAATGCCTCAGCGACATAGTCCTCACAGCCCACGAAACCGGCGGCGATGAAAGCCAGCTGGCAGTCGTAGGTGAACTCTTCGCCGGTGGGCACCATGCTGGTGCGGCCGGTGTCGGGGTCGCGCTGGGGCTTCAGATAGGAGATGACCGCGCCGGTCAGATTTCCGGCCTCGTCCTTCAGGAACTCCTTCACGGTGGTCTGGTAAACGCGGGGGTCCTTGCCGAACTTGGCGAGGCACTCGGTCTGGCCGTAGTCCACCTTCAGCACCCGGGGCCACTCGGGCCACGGATTGTTCGCCGCACGCTCCTTCGGGGGCTGGGGCATCATCTCCAGCGCCATCAGGTCGGTGCAGCCCTGCCGCAGGGCCGTGCCCTGACAGTCGTTGCCGGTGTCGCCGCCGCCGATGACGAGGACATTCTTACCTGCGGCGCTGATGGCCTTGCCGTCGGCAAAGCTGCTGTCCAGCAGGCTCTTGGTCACGCTGGTGAGGTAGTCCACCGCGAGATGGACGCCCTTGGCATCCCGGCCGGGGACGTTCAGGTCCCGGGCCTTCTTTGCGCCGCAGCAGAGGACGATGGCGTCGTAGCTCTTGAGCAGCTCGGCGGCATCCACGGCCCCGCCCACGTCCATGTTGGTGCGGAACTCCACGCCTTCGGCCTGCATGATCTTGATGCGGCGCTCGATGACGGATTTGTCCAGCTTCATGTTGGGGATGCCGTACATCAGCAGGCCGCCCACCCGGTCGGCCCGCTCAAAAACGGTGACGGCGTGGCCGCGGATGTTGAGGTACTCGGCCACCGACAGGCCCGAGGGGCCGCTGCCGATGACGGCCACGCTCTTGCCGGTGCGGGCCGGGGGCGGGGCAGCGTGGAGCCAGCCCTTGGCGTAGCCCGTCTCCACGATGGCGTGCTCGTTCTCCCGGACGGTGACGCTGCTGCCGGTCACATCGCCGCAGGTGCAGGCGGCTTCGCAGAGGGCCGGGCAGACCCGGCTCGTGAACTCCGGGAAACGATTGGTGGCCCGCAGACGGCGGAGTGCCAGCTCCCACTTGCCCTGATACACGAGGTCGTTCCACTCCGGGATGAGGTTGTTCAGGGGGCAGCCGGAGGCCATGCCGCCGATCATCATGCCGGCCTGACAGAAGGGGACGCCGCAGTCCATGCAGCGTGCCGCCTGCGTCTGCTGCTCCTCCCGGGAGAGCCAGATGTGAAATTCGTTGAAATTCTCGATGCGCTCCAGCGGCGGAACATCCGTGCTGGTCTTGCGCGCGTAATCCATAAAACCAGTGAGTTTTGCCATGATGTTCCCCTCCTTACTTCTTCTTCTGCACGGCGTAGAATGCTTCGATCTGCGCCTGCTCGCCGTCGAGACCCCGCTCCTCCATGGAGGCGATGACCCGCAGCATATGGTCGTAGTCGTAGGGGAGAACTTTCTTGAACTTGGGCAGGAACTCGCTGAAGTTGTCCAGGATCTCCTTGCCGCGGGGCGAGCCGGTCAGCTCGACGTGCTCCCGGATCAGCTCCTTCAGGGTGGCGACATCGTATTTGTGCTCCACCGGCTCGAGGCTGACGGTCTCCTTATTCACCCGCTGGTAGAAGTCCCAGTTTTCATCCAGCACATAGGCGATGCCGCCGGTCATGCCGGCTGCGAAGTTCTTGCCGGTATGACCCAGAACGACGACGGTGCCGCCGGTCATGTACTCGCAGCCGTGGTCGCCCACGC
>ERZ1673738.6120-NODE-6120-length-10248-cov-11.349946_pt1 | contig 10248 bp, 10 predicted proteins | sample MGYA00580198_ERZ1673738 | MGnify/ENA primary metagenome ERZ1673738 (study PRJEB41218, sample SAMN15661784) | gut metagenome | host: Homo sapiens | place: Canada: London | collected 2015-08-20/2019-03-30 | study: EMG produced TPA metagenomics assembly of... | reverse complement strand
AAAGAAAGCCGGACTGGCTGCCCGGCTTTCCTGTCCAAATTTATTGTAATAGGAGATTTTTCGGTCTCAATCGCCCTCACGCATGCGATAGCCTACGCCTACCTCGGTAAAGAGATATTCGGGATGGCTGGGATCCTTTTCGATCTTGCGGCGGATGTTGGCCATGTTGACGCGAAGGATCTGGTTGTCGGTCTTGGCCTTGGGGCCCCACAGCTCGCGGATGATGAAGTCGTAGGTCAGCACCTTTCCGGCGTACTTGCCCAGCAAGGCCACGATCTTATACTCGTTGACGGTGAGCTTGGCATTCTCGCCGTTCATCAGCACCTGATGCTTGTCGTAATCAATGGTCAGGTCGCCGGTGGTGAACTTGCCGGACTGGGCGATCTGGGGATCGGACAGGGTAGTGCGGGTGTGGCGGATGGCGGTACGGATGCGGGCCAGCAGCTCGGAGGTGCCGAAGGGCTTGGAGATATAGTCGTCCGCGCCGTAGTCCAGCGCCTCTACCTTGTCATGCTCGTGATGGCGGGCGGAGACCACCACCACCGGCAGGCTGGACCACTTGCGGACGGATTTCAGCACTTCGATGCCGTCCATATCCGGCAGACCCAGATCCAGCACGATCAGATCCGGGCAATGGGAGGAGATCATGGTCAGCGCCTCCTCTCCGCTGCGGACGACGATGGTATCATAGCCGTTGGCTGTCAGGATCATGGAGATGAAATTGCTGATGCTTTGCTCATCCTCTACGATCAGTACTTTGTCTTTAATCTTCATGGTCTTCCTCCTCCATAGGTAATTCGATCACAAACCGCGCCCCGCCGTGGCGGGAGACGTTTTCGCCGTAAATGATGCCGTCGTGAGCCTGTACCACGGTCTTGCACACGGAAAGGCCAATGCCCATGTTCCGCTTGCGGTCGCCCTGCTGGCTCTGGTGGGCGGAGCTGTCAAAGAGATTGTTCAGCTTATCGTGGGCGATACCCACGCCGTTGTCCTCCACGGTGATACGGGCCACATCGCCCTTTCGCTCCAGGGTCACGTCCACCTCGGTGGCGCCCTCGGCATGGATGGCGGCGTTTTCCAGCAGGTTCAGCAGCACCTGCTCGATCAGCAGCTCGTCCATGGGCACCAGCAGCACCTCCTGGGGCAGATGGACACGCACCGGAAGCTTGCCGCCACGGCTGGTAAACTTCGCCACCGCGCCCTCGATGACCTCCTCGGCCACCGCCAGCGTCTTGGTCACCTTGGCGTCGCCCTGCGCGCCGATGCGGGTGATGGACAGCAGGTTCTCCACAATGCGGATCAGCCAGCGGGCATCCTCGTTGGCGGAGGAGAGCAGCTGGTGACGCTGCTCCGGCGTCAGGGCGCTTTCCTGATCCAGCAGCACGTCGGTGGCGCCCACGATGCCGGTCAGCGGCGTGCGGATGTCGTGAGACACCGCCCGCAGCAGATTGGAGTGGATACGCTCCCGCTCCGCCTCGCGCTTAAGACTTTCCACCTGCTTGGCGCGGCTGGTCAGCATGCCGGTGACCACCGAAATGAACATCATGACGATAAACGTCAGCGGAAATCCCGCCAGCGTGAAGCTGATCTCCCAGTACGGTTCGGTGAACACATAGTCCACGCACAGCACGCCGGTGACGGCGATGAGGATACTGAAAAGATAGCCGTCCGTCAGCAGCGCCGTCAGGAACACGTCCAGAAAGAAGAGGACGGCCACATAGCTGGTGTCGCTGTGGGGGTCGACCGACCGCAGCAGCAGGCACAGCAGCACCGTCAAAAAGAACAGCGCCGCGGACACGATGAAATCCTTGCCAGAATACAGTAAAGAGTGGTGAAACAGCTTTCGCTTTTTTGTCCATTGCCCTGGCCATGGGATCTTCCATTTTTTCATGTATCGCCCTCCCCGTGCCGGACACTGCAATTACTCTGTATTGTATCACAGAATTTTGTTGATGTGGTGTTAAAATATTGTTAAGAGGCTGTTTTTTACTGTCTCTTTACGACACGCCGCCGTAAAGAGCAAAAACCGGCCGATCCTCCTGTAGAAAACGGTCGGTTTTTGTCGGATATTGTATTTTCAACGGAGAAAATTCCTCCATAAAAAGCAAATCGCCACGGCACCGATGTGTCGTGGTTCCTTCGTAAGTGGGGATCCTTACCGGTCGCTGGGCTGCCAATCGCAATCCGCGAAGATCATGTCGTCCAGATCACCCGTGATGAACTTGTTCAGCATCGTACATATCACACTCCTTTCCTATTCATATTTTACATTTGTATTATATGCTTTCGGGTTTTATTTTGCAAGCTTCAATTTAGATATATTTCACAGTTTTCTTCTGTTTGTTTTTAGCATGTTGCACAGTACCTCTTGCACTTTCGAGAGAGATACATTATAATATAAGATTGAATTTTAGTTTGACGCGGGGGACGCGTATGAAAGAGTTTATTGCGGGACAATTTGATATTGCCGTCATCGGCGCGGGGCACGCCGGCATCGAGGCGGCACTGGCGGCGGCACGGCTGGGACTGGAGACGGTGTGCTTTACCATCAATCTGGACGCGGTGGGCAACATGCCCTGCAACCCGGCCATCGGCGGCACGGGAAAGGGCCATCTGGTGCGGGAGCTGGACGCCCTTGGCGGCGAAATGGCCAAGGCCGCAGACAAGGCCTGCATCCAGTACCGGATGCTGAACCGGGGCAAAGGCCCCGCCGTATGGTCCCTGCGGGCACAGGCCGACCGCCGGGAATACCAGAAGGTGATGAAGCACACGCTGGAGCGCCAGTCCCACCTGACGGTGCGGCAGGGCGAGGTGGTGGATATTCGGACGGAGAACGGCCGGGTAGCACAGGTGGTGCTGCGGACAGGCGCGGTGTTTCAGGTGAAGGCCGCCGTGATCTGCTCGGGCACCTATCTCCACGGGCGCACCATCATCGGCGAGTGCATTGAGGAGAGCGGCCCCGACGGCATGCACGCCGCCACGGCGCTGACGGAGCGGCTGCTGGCGCTGGGTCTGCCGCTGCGGCGGTTCAAGACCGGAACGCCGCCGCGGGTCAACGCACGGACGGTGGATTTCAGCAAAATGCAGCTTCAGGAGGGTGACCCCTCTCCCCTGCCCTTCAGCTTCGAGACGGAAACACCGCCGGAGAACCGGGCGGTATGCTACCTCACCTACACCAACGAGGAAACCCACCGGATCATCCGGGAGAATCTGGATCGCAGCCCCATTTACAGCGGCGTCATTGAGGGGATCGGCCCCCGGTACTGCCCGTCCATCGAGACGAAGGTGGTGCGGTTTGCCGACAAGCCCCGGCACCAGCTGTTCATCGAGCCCATGGGGCTGGACACGGAGGAGCTGTACATTCAGGGGTTCTCCTCCTCCCTGCCGGAGGAAATTCAAATTCAGATGCTGCACACCGTGTCCGGCTTGGAGCACGCGGTGATGACCCGGCCCGCCTACGCCATCGAGTACGACTGCATCGACCCGCTGGCGCTGAAGCCCACGCTGGAGACGAAGGCGGTGGCGGGACTGTACGGCGCGGGGCAGTTCAACGGCTCCTCGGGCTACGAGGAGGCGGCGGCGCAAGGCTTCGCGGCAGGCGTCAACGCGGCGCTGGCGCTGCTGGGCCGTGAGCCGTTGGTCTTAAAACGCAGCGAGAGCTACATCGGCACCCTCATCGACGATCTGGTGACAAAGGGTACGGAGGAGCCGTACCGGATGATGACCAGCCGCTCGGAGTACCGGCTGGTGCTGCGGCAGGACAACGCCGACCAGCGGCTGACGGCCATCGGCCACCGGATCGGCCTGGTCAGCGAGGAGCGTCTCGCGGCGGTGGAAGCAAAATACGCCGCTGTGGCGCAGGAGATCAGGCGGCTGGAGCACACGGGCATTCCCGGCAGCGAGGCGCTGAACGCTCTGCTGACGGAGCAGGGCACTACCCCCGTCAACGACGGGTGCCGCCTTATCGACCTGCTGCGGAGACCGCAGGTAAGCTATAACGATCTGCGCCCCTTCGATCCCGCGCCACAGGAACTGGCGGCGGACGTGGTGGAGCAGGTGGAGATCACCGTGAAGTACGAGGGCTACATCCAGCGGCAGCAGAAGCAGGTGGCGGAGTTCGAGCGGCTGGAGCAGCGGCTGCTGCCGGAGGACTTGGACTACGACCACATTCAGGGCTTGCGGTTGGAGGCGCGGGAAAAGCTCAGCGCCATCCGGCCCCGGAGTCTGGGACAGGCAGGGCGTATCTCCGGCGTATCCCCCGCCGATATGGCGGCGCTGATGATCTATCTGGGCAAATAAGGAGGGTGAAGTGATGAAGGTATACGATCTGACCCACACCATACAAAACGACATGCCGGTGTATCCCGGCACGGAGCAGCCGAAGCTGACCACCGCCTGCACCATCGAAGCGGTGGGGTATCGGGAGACGCTGCTGCACATGTTCTCCCACACCGGCACCCACATGGACGCGCCGGCCCACATGCTGTTGGACGGCGCGGCGCTGGACAGCTATCCGGGCGAAAAATTTGCCGGGACAGCGGTGGTGGTGGACTGCCGGGAACGGGAGAGCATCTCCCTTCCCCTGCTGCAAAGCTATGATCTGGACGGCGTGGACTTCGTGCTGTTCTGCACCGGATGGGATAAAAAGTGGGGCAGCCCCGATTACTACGAGGGCTTCCCCTGTCTGACAGCCGACGCGGCGGCGTATCTGGCCGCCCTGCCTTTGAAGGGCGTGGGCGAGGATACCATCTCGCTGGATCCCTGTGACAGCGTGGACTTCCCCAACCACATCGCGCTGCTGGGTGCGGACTTCGTCAACACGGAGAATCTGACGGGGCTGGACGCTTTGATCGGACGGCGGTTCACCTTTGTGACGCTGCCGCTGAAATTTGAAAATTCTGATGGCTGCTCCTGCCGCGCCATCGCCATGGAGGAATGATACAATGGGTAAGCTGCGGTTTTTGCTGGCGCTGTGGCTGGGCAAGCTGTCCATTCCGGCGCTGAAGATCACCCATCACAACGGCACGGACTTCCCCGGCTCGCTGGCGGTGAAGGTGTGCCCTGACTTTTTGAAATATGTGGGCAAGCCGCCCCTAATGGTGGCCGTCACCGGCACCAACGGCAAGACCACCGTCAGCAATATGCTGGTGGACATTCTGGAGGCGGAGGGCCACCGCGTCCTCAGCAACCGGGCGGGCAGCAACATCACCTCCGGCGTGTCCACGGCTTTCATCCGCAACTGCGACATGCTGGGCCGGGTGAAGAACTGCGACATGGCAGTGCTGGAGATCGACGAGCGGTCGGCGCCGAAGATCTATCCCTACGTGCGGCCCAACTATATCCTCATCACCAATCTGTTCCGGGATTCCATCATGCGCAACGCCCATCCGGGGTACATTGCGGGCATTCTCAGCCGGAATTTGCCGAAAGAGAGCAAGCTGATCCTGAATGCCGACGACCTCATCTCCTGCGGCGTGGCGGAGGGGAACGAGCGGTGCTATTTCGGCATCGGGCGGATGCCGGGAGACGTGACGGACTGCGTGAATCTGCTGAACGACATGCGCATCTGCCCCAAGTGCGCGGGCAAGCTGCGGTATGAGTACCGGCGGTATCACCACATCGGCCACGCGGTGTGCGAGAGCTGCGGCTTCCACTCCCCGGAGGCGGACTATCTGGCGGAGCGGGTGGACTTGCAGGCGCGCACCATGGCGGTGCGGGAGAAGGATGGCGTAGCCTATCCCTACGACCTCATTACCGACAGCCTGTTCAACATTTACAATATGATGGCGGTCATCGCGGCACTGCGCCAGCTGGGACTGAGCCACGAGACCATCCGGAAGCGGTTCGCCGGGACAAAAATTCTGGAGAGCCGTCTATCCGAGGAGAGGATCGGCGGCGTCAACGTCATCATGCAGATGTCCAAGGATAAGAACGCCCTGGCGTGCAGCCGGAACTTTGACTATATCCAGTCCAAGCCGGGCCGCAAGGAGCTGCTGGTGATGATGAACTGCATGGGCGTGTCCAAAAACTGGTCGGAGAATCCCAGTTGGATGTACGACACGGACTTTGAATTTTTGAACCACGACGACATTGTGCAGCTGGTGTGCGCCGGGCCGAGAGCCCGGGACTATAAGCTGCGGCTGCTGCTGGCGGGCATTCCGGAGGAGAAGATCTTTCTGGAGGACGACGAGTTCAAGGCGCTGGACAAGCTGTATTTGACGCCCGGCGACGACGTGTATATTCTGTACGGCGTGGACGGCACGCCGCTGGCCTTCCGGGTGAAGGCGAAGCTGAAGGAAAAGCTGCTGGCGAAGGGAGGACAGGCACAATGAGAGCGGAAATTCTATTCCCGGAGGTGTGCAACCTCTACGGTGACTTGCAGAACATCTACTATCTGAAACGGTGCTGCCCGGAGCTGGAGATCGTGGAGACCGACCTGAAGTCCCGGCCCGCCTTTCTGGACGGGGACGTGACGCTGGTGTTCATGGGCTCCACCACGGAGCAGGGCCTGCAGCTGGCGGCGGACGCGCTGCGGCCCTATCGGGACGCTATTGCGGAGAAGATCGACGCGGGACAGCTGTTTCTGGCTACCGGCAACGCACTGGACATTCTGGGCGACGCCATCGACAGCGACGCCGCGCCCCGGATCGAGGGGCTGGGCCTGCTGCCCACCCGCGCCGAGTATCACATGATGCAGCGGCACAACAGCTACTATGTGGGCAAGTTCGGGGAGATGGACATTGTGGGCTTCAAGAGCCTGTTCGGCCACTCCCACGGTATGGGCGAGGCGCTGTTCGACACCGTGAAGGGCGTGGGCCGGGACGGTCAGGAAAACAGCGGCGAGGGCTTCCGCCGGGGCGGACTGATGGCCACGTATCTCATCGGGCCGCTGCTGATCTTGAACCCGCCCCTGTGCAAGTGGCTGCTGCGGGAGATGGGCGCGGCGTCCGACGCGCTGGCCTTCGAGGACGCCGCCATGGACAGCTATCGCAAGCGGGTGGCGGAGTTTATGGAGCCGGGACGCGGGTGGAAGTATTGAAAACACCCGCCGAAAAAGCCTCCCCTGTGTAAGGGGAGATGGCTGCGAAGCGCCGGAGGGGTTGTCCGTTGCTGGGACAATCCCCCAGTCACCTTCGGTGACAGCCCCCTTTACACAAGGGGGCCTTGGTGTATGCGCCCCAAGCGCACAAGGCAAGTTCATCTTTCGCCGCAAAATGGGCTTATTATGGCAACTCTACGCTGCGCAGACTGATTTCTGAATCCGCGGGGTGGACAATTTGGGCGGTCTTACGGCATACTGGCGTCACAGCGAAAGGAGCGTGACCACATGGATACCATGAAAACAGGCAGCTATCTGGCGGCGCTGCGAAAGGACGCAGGGATGACCCAGCAGGAGACGGCTGACCGCCTGGGCGTGTCCAACAAGACCATCAGCAAATGGGAGAGCGGCGGGGGATTCCCCGATATCGCCATTCTGCCGGCGCTGGCAGAGCTGTACGGCGTGACGGCAGACGACATTCTGGCGGGCGAGACGGTGCGGCAAAGCACCGGCGGACGGCAGGTGGAACAGTACCTAGCCCAGCGATATGGCCTACGCTGGCGCATCGGCTACGCCGTGGCGGCACTGTGTCTGCTGGCGGCGGTGCTGTTCCGGCCTTACGTCTGGGTTTGGCTGCTGCTGGCGGGAGCCGCGGCGGCGGTATGGATCAGCTGGGGCCGGTGCGGCAAGGACGAGCTGCGGACGCGGCTTTTGATGCTGTTTCCGCTGGCGGCGGCACTGGGGTTTATGGTGCTGGGGAAGTGCTTCCCCTCACAATCGGTGTATGACAGGGTGGCGGCCACGGTAAAAGACCTGAGCGGCTTCACGCTGTTCAACTACGTCGTCGAGCATGTGGTCTGGGACGAAATGCTGGTGCTGCTGGCGGTGCTGTATTTTCTGGCACGGTGCATCCTGCGGCGGCACGGTGATGGCGCAAAACTGCTGGGGCCTGTGGCCTTCCGCTGGGCGCTGGCGGGCTGGGCAACATCGCTGCTGATCGAGATCCCCCGCTGGCTGGTGGTAACGCCCCGGCTGGCGGCGTATGTGGAGAATGGTATCTTCAGCGATCCGGCGATCAGCGCAGCGTACACAAACGCCGCACGGTGGTTCGCAGTACTGCGGTGGGGCGTGATCGCGGCGACGGTGGTGCTGGCGGCGCTGGCGGAACGGAAAAAGGCGGCGGAAGCGCCGCAGCAGGCGGAAGACACCGGAGAAATGAAATAAGCGAAACCAGCGGCTTGCGCGATAGGCGGAAGCCGCTGGTTTTTTATTGTAATTCCTGTTCCAAGGCGTCGAATTCAGGCGCTGCGAAAAACTCGCCCAGCGTGATATCCAGCCCGTCGCACAGCTTTTTAATGGTGGTAATGGAGATATCCCGACGCCGCACGTCCAGTAGGCTATAGACGGTGGAGGGCGTTATTCCGGAGAGATTGGCCAACTCGTTGTATTTGATCCCCCGCTGGGCGCAGAGCTGGCGGAACCGTTCCGCCACCACGTCTTTCACTGTCATACGATCACCTCAAAGGCGAGTTTATTCCTCTTCCGGCAGCGTGATCTCGCCGTGCTCCCGCTCGTAGACGTCCACGCATTCCTGCGCCAGATGCTCCAGCTGCGCATTCAGCGAACGGTGATTCTTTTTTGCGATATAGGTGATTTTGCGCAGCAAGGCTTCCGGAAAGCGAATGCCGGTCTGAATGCGGTCAGTAGCCAAATGATAACACCCCTTTTGCAGTATGATAGCATTTTAACCAAAAACGATTTGACTATCTACAAACTTTATGTTATCGTTTAGTTATCAATCGGGTTGGAAGAGATGTGATTTATGAAAGAACTTACGATACAGATTCCGGATTATCTCTATGAGTTTTACCGCAAAATCGGCCAACAGGCAAATGTGTCCACCGAACAGGTGGTCAGCGACACGCTGTTCAAGCTGGCGGGAGAACTGAGTCTGAACGCGATCCGCAAAAAAGAGAAGATGTGAGCGCGGCAGACGCGTAAGGCGGACAGAGTCGTCCGCCCCTACGAACTTGCTTCACCCAATTTGTCAAGCAGATTTCATGGCACAGCATCCCTTACCTCTCCCGTTGGGAGAGGTGGCCGAGCGCAGTGAGGACGGAGAGGGTCGACACGTTAAGAAAACATGCCGGTGGCATGTTTTTAGTGTCGATCTCGGCAGCTATGCTGCCGTAGCATCTATCCGGACTTACACCGCACTATCTTGGATCCCCTCTCAGTCACCTGCGGTGACAGCTCTCCCGAAGGGAGAGCCAAGGGTCTGTACCCCGTTTCATAGCATATTGGCATGAGAAATGGAGCGTATCGGTATCGATACGCTCCATGAACTGTTTTACGACCACCCAACCAAATGGGTGCTTCTTTTTTGCATTTATTACACCAAATCGGGGAAATTCTTTACCACAGCGGCGCAGCGCGGGCACAGCTCGGGATGCTGGGCGTCGCTGCCCACGGTGGGCAGTACCTTCCAGCAGCGCAGGCACTTGGCGCCGCTGGCGGGGCGGACGGCCACGGTCAGCTCGCTGCCCACCTCCACGCGCACCTGAGAGACGATCAGCAGATCGGCCAGCATGGCGGCGTCCATTTCGGCAAGGAACGCGTCCTCGGCGGGAACGGTCAGGTCGACCTCCGCCTCAAGGCTCTTGCCGATGGTCTTGGCGGCACGGGCCTGCTCCAGCTCGCCGTTGACGGCGTTGCGCAGAGCGGCGATGCGGCTCCAATTGGCCATCTCGTCCTCAGAGAGGGCGTACTCGGTATAGGGCTGCACCATCTCATTGAACAGGACGTTGCGGGCATCGTCGCTGCTGCGGTGAGGCATAGCCAGCCAGATCTCGTCGCAGGTAAAGGCCAGGATGGGCGCGAACAGGCGGGTCATGGCGTCCAGGATCAGGAACAGGGCGGTCTGGGCGCTGCGGCGCTCCAGACCCTCGGCGGCGTCGCAGTACAGACGATCCTTCAGGATATCGAAGTAGAAGGAGCTGAGATCCACCACGCAGAAGTCGTTGACCATGTGGGACACCACATGGAACTCATAGTTATCATAGGCGGCGAACACCTTGGCGATCAGGTCGTTCAGGCGGGTGACGGCCCACTTGTCCAGCGGCAGCATGTCGGCGGGCTGCACCAGATGGTCGGCATCGAAGCCCACCAGATTGTCCAGGCAGAACTTGGCGGTGTTGCGGAACTTCAGG
>ERZ1673738.6116-NODE-6116-length-10255-cov-3.432157_pt1 | contig 10255 bp, 5 predicted proteins | sample MGYA00580198_ERZ1673738 | MGnify/ENA primary metagenome ERZ1673738 (study PRJEB41218, sample SAMN15661784) | gut metagenome | host: Homo sapiens | place: Canada: London | collected 2015-08-20/2019-03-30 | study: EMG produced TPA metagenomics assembly of... | reverse complement strand
AATTACATTATAGTCTTCCGTTTTACGAATATTTTGAACTTTAGATATAAATTCTCTTGCGATACCTTCTAATATTAATTCTTCACTACGATGGGTATTTAATATTACAAATAACTTATTTCCCATTCCCGCATTATATCCTTCTTTAGCACTGATTCGAATATCTAAATATGTTTCGTCAATAACATATTCTTTTTCATTTATTATTATTGTTATCTTTTCATGGTTATTTATTTTATTTAACTCTTCAGGAGAAATATTAGATAAATAAGTAGCAAATAGTTTTACATCAGCTCCAAAGATTGGACCAGCAATCTTAAAGTTTGGTTTTACTTGAAAATTCATGTATTTGCTTAAATCATCTACAAATACTACTTCTTTCACATTTAATTCTTCTAATATTAAATCTTTTAAATTGCCAATTAATGATTCTAGTCTTCCATCTAGTAAACATTCACTTAATGGTTCTCTAACCTTTATTTTTACTTCTTCCCGGACATTTCTGCCGATGCTAATTAATTCTCTTACCGTATCCATTTTTTCTTCTAAATCATTATTAATTAATGTTTCATCATATTCAGGATAACTTGTTAAATGAACAGATTCTTCTTTCGTTAAATTCTGGTATAATTCTTCACTTAAGAAAGGGATGATTGGAGCAGTCATTTTAGCTAAACCTACTAAAATTTCATAAGTTGTCATATATACGCTTTTCTTAGAATTATTTAGTTCACTTCCCCAGAAACGATTTCTATTTCTTCTAATATACCAATTTGATAAGTCTTCTGATACAAAATTTGTAATCGCTCTTACTACTTTGAATAAATCATATTCTTCAAATGATTCGGTTACATATTTTAATAAATTATGATATTTAGAAAGTAACCATAAATCAATTTCTTCTCTTTCCTTATATGGTACATTACATTTTTCAATATCAATTTCATCTGTACTTGCATACATAGCAAAGAAATTATAAGTATTACGAAGGGGATTAAAGAACTTAGAATATACTTCTTTTAAACCTTCTTCATTAAATTTTAATGGTGTCCATACTGGAGAAACATATGGTAAATAAAATCTTACGGTATCTGCTCCATATTTTTTCATCGTTGTAAATGGCTCTACAAAATTGCCTCTTGATTTACTCATTTTCTTTCCTTCAGCATCTAATAATAAATCATTTACTAAAACATTTTTATATGGACTTACTCCTTTTACAAAAGTAGAAATTACTAAAAGAGTATAGAACCAACCTCTAGTTTGATCTATTCCTTCGCAAATAAAATCAGCTGGAAATTGACTTTCAAATAATTCTTCATTTTCAAATGGATAATGATATTGAGCAAAAGGCATAGAGCCAGAATCAAACCAGCAATCTAATACGTCTTTGATTCGCTCCATTTCTTTACCACACTTTGGACAAGTAATTTTAATTTCATCAATATATGGACGATGTAGGTCTAATTCTTCCTCTTTAATTTCAGTAGTTGCTAATTCTTTTAACTCTTTTATCGATCCAATCATATGGGTATGGCCACAATCACAGGTCCAATATGGAATTGGTGTACCCCAATATCTACTTCTCGATACTGCCCAATCTTTTAGGTTTTCTAACCAATTTCCAAATCTTTTTTCACCAACATAAGCTGGATACCAATTTACTTTTTTGTTTGCTTCAATAATCTTATCTTTATATTTGGTAACAGCAATATAATAGCTTGGTAAAGTATAGTATAAAAGCGGACTATGACATCTCCAACAATGAGGATAATTATGGGTCATTCTTTGTTTTTTAAATAATTTATCATTTTCTTTTAAATAAGAAATTACTTCTTTATCCGCATCAAATACTAACATTCCTTCCCATGAGCCTTCTGTATAACAACCATCTTTTCCTACTGGATTTAAAATTGGTAAATCATATTTTTTTGCTACTTCAAAGTCATCTGCACCATAAGCAGGGGCAATATGAACTACACCTGTTCCATCCTCAGTTGTTACATAATCAGCACAGGTTACAAAGAAAGATTTTTTATCTGGTTTTAAAATAGGAATTAATTGTTCATATTCTATATATTCTAAATCTTTACCTAAATAAGTTTTCACTATATTAGCATCTTCAAATAAAGTGGATACTAGAGCACTTGCTAAAATAAAATGATTTTCTCCAACTAGTACTTCACTATACTCGACATCAGGATTTACACATAAAGCGATATTAGCCAGTAAAGTCCATGGAGTAGTTGTCCAAACTAGGAAGTAAGTATTTTCTCTTCCTTTTATTTTCATCGGAACATAAACCGTATCTACTGCCATATCTTCATATCCTTGAGCCACTTCGTGAGTAGCAAGTCCTGTACCACATCTTGGACAATATGGAGTTACACGATTTCCTTCATAAAATAATCCCTCTTCAAAATATTTTTTTAAGATCCACCACTCGGTTTCAATATATTCATTTTTATAAGTTAAATATGGGTTTTCTACATCTATAAATTGTCCCATTTTATTCGTTAAATCAGTAAATGTATCCTCATTTTCTCTTACACTCTTACGGCATTCATTATTAAAATTTTCAATGCCAAAAGCTTCTATTTCCTTTTTATTATGAAGATTTAATTTCTTCTCTACATGATTTTCAATTGGTAAACCATGAGTATCCCATCCTACTTTTCTTAAGACATAATGTCCTTTCATGGTATGATATTTACAAATAATATCTTTTAGATTTTTGGCAATCATATGGTGTAAACCAGGATGCCCATTAGCAAAAGCTGGTCCATCATAAAAAACAAATTTAGGATCTTTTTTATGCACTTCTAATGTTTTTTTGTAGATGCCTTGAACTCCTTTCCAATTCTTTAAAATATCACTTTCAACCTCATATATTTCTCTTTTATCTAAATTTTTAAATTCATTCATTTTTCTCTTTCCTTTCTAAACGCAAAAAAGGCAGCACCCAAAGGGCGTTTTATAAACGCGGTACCACCTTTTTTTATAACTCTTCTTTTTAACGCAAAGTTACGGAATATTTTACTTTATTCAAATATTCAACTTCCAAGTGATTTTTTAAAAGATTTTTTACTAATTTTCACCATCCATTAGCTCTCTATAAAAAATTATCTTTTAAACGTCTTGTTCCTCGTTTGTTATATTATTTAAATGATTGGCTGTAAATATAGCTGATATAGCTTCTATAACATCTTGATCTTCTACTTCTTCAATAAATATGTTATTCGATTCATTTATTTCTTGAAAGTACTTATAATTATTTTTAGGCATCTCTTCTTCATCTATTTCTACACAAAATAAGTATTTTTCTTGATTAATCGTAGCTATATCTAGCACCATGTATTCTACATTATCTTCTAATGTAATAATATCTTCCTTATTCATTATCTACCTCTTCCAAAATTTTCTTCTAAAGCTTCTACTAGTTCTTCATTATTAGGTATAGTTACTGGTTTATATGGAACATCAATTGCTTGAGCCATTTTTTCTCTTATTTCTTTTTCTTCTTCTGGCGACAAGCGTGTTCCTTCACCTAATACTTTACCTGTAAATATAGGAATACTATCCTCTTTTTTAGGTTCTTCTTTTTCTTGCTCTTTATTATTAGTTTCTGTTGTAATAAATGGTTCTACTTGTATTCTTTTCTCTAACAAATCGTGATTAAAATCAATATTTTTGCCATCAAGGGCCTTTGCCGTATTTTGAACAAATTCGCTTGCTTTATTAGACAAAGATTTGCCAAGATTTTTAACTTGAGAAATAATATTTGCTCCTAATTGTTTTACCTTATTTTCTAAATCTTTTTCGTTTGGATCTGGAAGCCTCGTGCTATGTTCCCTCTTATATTGTTTATAAATTTCTTTTAAACCAATTGCTCCACCACCAATAATTCCTAGTTTTAATAAACTATTAAGTAGAGCTCCTCCAAGATTTATGGCAGAAGCATTAAAATTCAAGCTTCCAAGAGGTATTCCAAGGGAATTTATAATACTCACGTTTAGAGCATTTATTCCAGGAGCTAATGCAGGTATAGCAGAAGACAAACAGGCATTGGCATAAAGAATAGTTGGTATTAGTGTACTTAATGATGCTACTAATAGTATCGTTAGTCCAATAGCGGCTATAACATTCTTGTGTTTTTTCCACCATTCTAATTTCTTAGATTTTCTGATAGCTGTCACAAGTTTTCTTTTAACCTTATCTAGTTTTGATGGTTTAGGAGGATTTGGGTTTGGAGATGTTCCACGTTTCTTTTCTTCAATCTTTTTTAATTCCTCTAATATTTCTAAATACCTTTCTTTTGATGCCTTAGGTACTTTGGCTCCTTGTACTTCTTCTAATTCGTTTACTTTTTCTGCTTGCTCTAAAATAGTTAATTTAGCATCTAATAAATCATACTCTTCTTGATGTTCTGCTGGTATTTTCCCATCTACTAATAAGCTCTTCATTTTATTTTCAGTTTCTAAAATAATTGCTTCATTTATTCTTTTAGGAGATTCTTTTCTGGCTTTTTATATATTTTTTAAAATCTCCATGTATCCTCTAACATATTCAAGTGGTATGTAAGCACCATCCACCTTCATGACTGTTTGATAATTCAAATATTTAAATTTTTTTAACACCTCTAATTGGGCAACTAAGAAGTCATATTCTTTAGGATTTATCTTTGAATCAGCTTTTGAAATTTTTCTTTCGAGTTGTTCTACTAACGATTCATTGCTGATAATACCAGATAAAAATGGTAATTTTTTATCAATTTCATAAAATAATGTACTATCTTCTTTTGATAAATATAATGAATCTTCTTTTTTAGAGGCACTTTCTAACATACTTATTTGCTCTTGTAATAATTTAATCGTTTCCTCACTATTTTCTAGAATATCTTTATTTTCTTCTGACCATTTTAAAATTTTCTTTTTTTCTTCCATGATTTCTAATTCAAATTTTTCTTCTTCTTTGGGAACAGGCTTTCTTAAATTTTCTAAATCAAATAATATTTTCAGATATTCTTCTTCTTTTTTACTACTTATGGTTACACCATTTATTTCCTTTAACTCATCAACAGGAATAGTCATACTTAAAATGTTTAATAAATTTTCTAAAAACTCATATTCTTTTTGATACTCTGGCATTACTTTTCCAAAAACTAAAAGTTGAGCCATTTCATTTTTTATTTTAATTATCTCTTCTTGATTTTTCTTTGTTAAATCAATTGTTTTCTCTGAATTAGAGTCTCTATCTAGAGTATTTAATTCTTGTGAAATTTGTTGAAATTCTTTTGCTTCTTCTTCATTAAGTATAATTCCATCAAAATTATCTGATAAATTGATTACTTTTTTAGTAAGATCTACTGTATTTAGGATTTCACACATTCTAGCTAATAAATCAGCTTTTTTCTTGTCTTCTGGGGTTAAATTGTCTAACATTAATTTTAACTTTTCAGCTAATTCTTTGTTTGCCTTTAAAGGATCAATATTAGGTTTAGTTAATTTTTTTATTTTTTTTAAAATGGCTTGGTATGCTACTTCATCAGATACTCTGATAGTTGCTCCTTCTACTTCTTTGGTTTCTTCTGCTGTAGATGCTTGCAATATATCTAACTGTTGTTTTAATAAGTCATATTCTTCTTTTTTATCTGATGAAAAAGCATTATTTTCTAACAAACCATCCATTCTTTTTTCTATTTCTTCAATTAACTTTTTATTTTCACTTGATAAAGATTTTTCTTCTACTTTTGGAGTAAAATATTTAATTTCACTAATTAGTTTTTTATAACCCGGAATAATGTTTGCTGGAACACAACCACCAATGCTTAGTTCTATTAAATCATTTTTAGCATTTTCTAAAATCGAAATTACTGCTAAAACATTTTCTAACTCTTTTTTATCACTTTCTAGAATAATATGATTTTGATAATTAATTCCTGGAACATTTGTTAAACTCTCTCTTGCTTTTTGATTGTAATTTTCTTCTAATTCACTAATATATTTTCTTAATTCTAAAATTAGTTTTTCATTTTTTTCTCTTAATTTTAAGTCAGGATTATATTTTTGAAAAAATGATGATTCTCTAAGAAGTTCTATAAAAGCATTTCTATCTGGTCCATTTACATAGGCTATATCCCACACAGGAGTAAGAGCAAATTCATTTTCTTTGGCGGCATTTAAATACTCTAAAATCTTCTTTAAATGATCATATTCTAACTTTGATGCAGGAGTATTTTGACTACTTAAATATTCTATTTCTGCACCTATTTCAGCGATTAATTTATCATTTGGATGTTCTACTACAACTTCTTTTTCTTCTTTTTTTACTAGTCTTAGAAAATCAATTTTAGATACTAATTCTTGTGCAGATGCTAATTGTTCTGGATTTACCCAAATAGTATCGCCAACGTTAATTAGTGGCAAATCATTTTTTACACTATTTAGAATATTAGATAGATACCATAAATTATTGTAATATTCTTCGTCCTTTTTTAAAATATTATGTCCATCTAATCCCCAACCAATAGCAACTCCTTTATTTACTGCTGTTATTTGGTCTCTTAAAAATTCCATCTCTTTTGCGGTTATATTTTTTACTTCATCATTTACTTTATTTTTTAATTCAATTGTTGCCTCTATAATCAAACCATTTAATCGGGTTATAGTGTTTTCTATTTCTTGCCTTTCTGCTTGAGCTTTATTTGCTTCCGTCCACTTTTCAGGATTTCTTTGACTTTCTTCATTTAACTCTTCTTCTCGCTTTTTTATTTCCTCTAATTCTTGTTTTTGCTTACTTAAAGCTGTTTTTAATTGTTCTAGTTTAGCTAGTTCATCTTTTCCTAGATCATATAAATCAGATGCTTTAGAAAAAACATATTCTACTTGGTCTCTTGCTAACTCATCTGATAATTCATAGTATACTTCTCTAAGGTATTGGTCACTATTTATTTCTTGATTTTTAGTTAATTGATAGTAAAATCTCGCATTTGCTTTAAATTCATCAACACGACCTTTTTTTACTCTAAATCTTGTTCCTGGAACGATTTCTAATTCACTTTCTGGTAAATTATCTGCTTCTTTTATTATTTCTAAAAGCACTGTTTTTAACATTTCTTCATTCATTCTAGTATCCCTACTTTCACACCAAAAAACATTTATAAGTCTTTAATATTATAACATAGTTATTTAAGATAAGCAATTGAATTTCAATATTTTTTATGTTATCATATTAAAGAGTAGAAAGAGGTTATATATGAATCCAAATATATTTAGAGAATATGATATTAGAGGAGTTTATCCAACAGAAATTAATGAAACTGTTGCTTATACCATCGGCAGAAGTTACGGAAGTTATCTAAAAGAAAAATTAAACCAAACGACTTGTATTGTCTCTTACGATAACCGCGTTTCTTCTCCTGCTTTAGCTGCGTACCTTACTAAAGGCATAACGGATAGTGGGCTTAATGTATATAATTATGGACTTACTACTACCCCAATGCATTATTATGCCCGCTTTATTCATAATCTTTTTGGAATTATGATTACAGCTAGCCATAATCCTAAAGATGACAACGGTTTTAAATTTTCTTTTGATAATCTTGCTAATGCTCGTGGAGAAATGATCGAAGACTTTAAAAATTACACTTTTGCTGGACAATTCTTAAGTGGAAATGGTACTGTTTCTAGCGGTAATATTACTGAAAAATATGTAGAATACTTAAGATATGGCGTAGAATTTGGCCGAAGAAAGCGAAAAGTAATCATCGATCTTGGAAATGGTACTACATCTATTGTTGCTAGAAAAATATTTGAAAAAGTTCATGTTGACTTTGAAATTCTATTTGAAGAAAGTGACGGAAATTTTCCTAACCATCATCCCGATCCAAATGTAGAAGCTAATTTAGAAATGCTTAAAAAAACAGTTTTAGCTAAAAAGGCTGATCTAGGAATTGCTTTTGATGGCGATGGTGATCGCTTAGGAATTGTTAATGAAAAAGGTGAAATGGTACCAAGTGATCATTTTATGATTTTAATTATTCGGGATATGATTCAAAAAGTCAAAAATAAAACTTTTCTATTTGATGTTAAATGTTCTAAAGCTCTAGAAGATGAAATAAAAAAATTAGGTGGTACTCCTGTTTGCTATAGAACTGGCGCTAGTTATACTCAAGCTAAAGTGAAAGAAGATGATATGCCTTTTGGTGGAGAATATTCAGGACACTTTTATTTTAGAGATAAAATAGCTGATGTTGGTAGTGGAATTTATGCCGGTTTAAGATTACTTGAAATTCTTAGTAAAACGAATAAAAGTTTAAGCGAGTTACTTTCAGATATTCCTAAATATTATAGTACTCCGGAAATAAAATTCCCTTCTCCTGATGAGAAAAAGTTTGAAGTTATTAAAAAAATTAAGGAATTTTGTGAAACTCAAAAATGGCCTTTAAATACCATTGATGGAGTTAGAGCAAATTTCTCTACAGGTTGGGCTTTAGTTCGTGCTAGTAATACTGGGCCAAATATTACTATGCGCTGTGAAGCTACAGATGAGGTTGGTCTTAAAAATTTGCAAACCATATTTACTAATCTCATTAATACTTACAATCAATAAAACAGATGATACTAATACTCATCTGCTTTTTTAATTTTTCTTACTTTTCTTTTCTTTGCAAAATACCACTCATCGTATTCATTTTGACGTGGTTGATATTTTTTCATAAATTCCCTTAATACTTCATCTACTTCTAAAGCAGTTACTCTCTTTTTTAAATATGCTGAATGATTTATTTTTAAACAAGCATCAGCAAAGGTAATATAATTTTCTGCTGTCGTGTTAATTGAAAATTCATCATCATCTTTATATGAAAAAAGAGTATCTGCAAAATCTTGCGTAAAGCCTAATCTTTGGTTGCCGAATAAACTTTGATATACTACTCCATAGCTTCCGTCATCTAATACTTCTTTTTTTACAACAATATAAAAAGCGTTTATAAAAACATTGGCCTCATTCATATTTTGATAAATAGCAAAAATAATATCCGATGGCTCAAAAGTTAAATCAAGATATTCTTTTAACTCTTGTTTTTGATGCTCTAGTTGTTCTTTTTCCTTTTTAATATCTGCTAAGCTTTTTGCTTCTGCCAAAGTATTTAATATTTGTTCTAATTCTTCCCTTTTTTGAGCAATTTCTTTTTCAGATGAAGCAATTTGACTTTTTAAGTCTGTAAAATATTTTGTTAAAGCTTCTTTTTCTGTTAAATCAGGATAAATTGTATGAATTTCAACGATTTGTTCTTTTAAATTTTGTAGTTCTTGATTTGTTTGAGTTACTTCGGCACTTCTTTCTGTTAATAGATTGTTTAAAGCTTCTAATTGTCTAAATTTTCTTTCTACATTTTTGCGATGGCTAAAATCAAACATAATTTTTCCTCACTTTTTTAATAGTGTCGTTATTCTAACAATAAATAGTCATTTTGTCAAGAAGTACCCATTGCAGTTATTACTTAAATATTTAAATACAACTTTTAATTCATAAAATTTTAAACTTGCATTTAGTCTTTATTTTTTTCTTATGAGCAGAGATATTCCTACTGCTAAATCAATTAAAAATCATTGGAGTGTAAAAAACAAACTTTATTGGCATATCGATTTTACTTTTAAAAAAGATAAAAATACATTGATCAACAAAAATACTTTAATGAACTTACACTAGTAAATAAATTCATTTTATCAATTGCTTTATTATCATAATAAAATCCTTAGAAAATAAGAATGTTTTTTCATTAAACTTTGAACAAGAATTTATAAATATGTTATTTACGTTTCTAGTAAATTAAATTTTTACAAAAAAATAACCAATAAAGTCTTTATTTCTCTACCTTTATTAGTTATTTTTGTTTTTTTCACTTCTTTGTACTGTATCCTTACAATTCGTTTTTTGTCTTTTTCATACATCTAAGTTTTCGATATACTTCTTTTGTTTTTGATATCATTTTTACTGTCTTTTATTTTTCTTTATTTCCTAATGATTTAAACATCTTTTTCCATAATTTACTTGATGAATAATTTAAGATCCCTACTTTATAGATTCTTAAACCATATTTATACAAGAAGTAAGTTACTACTGTGGTAACTAAAGTAGCTATGATTAATGATATTAAAGTCATTTCTCCCATTAAATATAATGTTGGAGCAATCATAACAGATAATAATGGAATGTAGGCTAAAATATTGATAAAAATAGAACCATCAAACAT
>ERZ1673738.6108-NODE-6108-length-10263-cov-3.678096_pt1 | contig 10263 bp, 6 predicted proteins | sample MGYA00580198_ERZ1673738 | MGnify/ENA primary metagenome ERZ1673738 (study PRJEB41218, sample SAMN15661784) | gut metagenome | host: Homo sapiens | place: Canada: London | collected 2015-08-20/2019-03-30 | study: EMG produced TPA metagenomics assembly of... | reverse complement strand
CTTGCCACGGCAACATCAATTACTCACTCATTCAGACATGGGTATCACCTCACCGCGGAGCAGCTTTGTCTTCTCGATTGACCATTCAATAAAATTCATTTTGAAAATACCTCTCACTACTTATCCGAGCTGTATAGCAGTCTGACATAAAATTGACAGAAAAAGAGCGCCTGCCATTCGGCAGACGCTCTGATCATGAAGAGAGTGTATCAAGTTGTTTTGGAGCGCAGACGACAGAGGCCGTCCGATTCATCCCGTTCTTTCAGCAGTTGCGCCAACGCGGTGAGCAGTTTCTTTTGCAGATAATCCACGCTGCCGCGGTTCAGGTGATGGGCTTCCGCGTACCTGCGGATGGACAGGCCGTTGACAAACCGCTCCCGGAAATAATTCTGGTATGGAGCCAGCACCGTTTTCAGGGCACTGTCCAGGAATTGCAAGTCCTCTTTCAGTTTGGCAAAGTTGCTTCGGGTGATGGCGACGTACCGCTTCTCGTTTATACAGAGACGATACTTGGCCAAATCGAAACGATAATTCTCGCAGAGAGCTTTTGCGTAGGCGTAGTAGGTATGAGACTGCTGATACTTCCGGGAATCGTATGCTTCATCCGGCTGTGGCCGCTGCCGTTTACGAATCGGCCCACGGAAGCCGTCTTCCGTCAGTCGCTCTATGGCTTCCCCTGAGATCTTCATGTTGAGCAGTCGTTTGTACTTGGCTTTCTGCTCGCCGTTTATTTCGACAAAGGAGCAGAAGGATTTTTTGCTGGAGGTGTAGTACTTGGGGACAGCCGCGAAAGGATAGGTGGTCCAGATGACAGTCTCTTCGCCGGTGTCGGCGTCGGCGGCAAGAGAGACCACATAGATTACCTTGCCGTCGTAACGTTGGTAGTAGCCGGCGCGGATTTTTCTGTCTGACATCTGGTCACTTCCTTAAACGTCACCATACGCGCTTATGCTTTTAAGTATTATTCATCAGCGGAGTCCACCTTATCAAAGCTGGCTTCCCCAATTCCAAAGAATCGTTCGAAGAATCCTTTCAGCTTATCAATCACAGTCTGCTTCTTCTTGGCTCTGGCTCCGCCGCCAAAGCGGGAAACCGGTGGCATCAGTTTATCGATATCTGTTCCGGTGGTTTTGATTTCGCCATCACGGAAGGCGTTTTCCAGGAACTTTCTCGTTTCAGGCTCCTTGAGTTTTTCGTCCTGAATAATCTGAGTGAGTTCCTTCTCCCGCTCCTCTGTCACAAAACCGTGCCACTCCTCCATCACATCATCCACATCGTTAATCCCGGCAATAAAGGTTTCAATGAGCTGTTTTTTGCTGCGCAGTTCGGGGCTTGCATCCATGGCTTTCCGGATCGTGATGAGAATCTCCTTGTCATCACAGTGGGAATCATGGTACTTCTTCACCAACATCAGGATATAATCGATATTGATCTCAATTTGGCGAATCAATTCGATCTCAAAGACGATATCGTCGGTAATATCTTCTTTCTCCCCCTTGCTTCGGTTTACCCATTCATCCCGCAAATCCTGATAGCGGCCCAGATAATCCTGTAAATCCCGTTCGGAGATCAGTTCCCTTTCCTTGAACTCGTCGAAGGACAGCAGCAGGTTTCGCATCCGAAGGATAGCACCAAAAAGGACAATAAAGTCTTTCTGATTCTGTTCTCCTTCGATGCGCGGCTCAGGCAATGGGAATTTTTGCATCAATTCGCCAATCATATCTACATAACCGGGCTGTTCCTTCCCGTCCTGTGTTGTGTAGCCATAATAATAATCATTGAACTTGCGCAGCAGGACAATACCTCCGGCCTCTCTATCGCCGAACAGTGCAAGAGCAGCGTCAACCCGCTTTTGCAGATTGCGGAAACAGACGATGTTGCCAAAGGTCTTGATCGAATTCAGAATGCGGTTGGTTCGGCTGAATGCTTGAATAAGGCCATGCATTTTCAGATTTTTGTCCACCCAGAGAGTGTTCAGCGTGGTGGCGTCGAAACCCGTGAGGAACATATTGACTACAATGAGCAGATCCAATTCCTTGTTTTTCATCCGCAAGGAAACATCCTTGTAGTAGTTCTGGAACTTGTCGCTGTCGGTGGAATAGTTGGTGTGAAACATCTCGTTGTAGTCCCGGATGGCAGCGTCAAGAAAGTCCCTGCTGCTGTGATCCAGAGCGCTGGTGTCCTCGCTGTTCTCCTCGTCCAGAATCCCATCCGCTTCTTCCTCGTTGGCGCCGTAGCTGTAGATGACCGCCATGCGCAGTTTCTTTGTCGGATCGGCAGCCATTTGTTTTTGAAACTCCTGATAGTAGAGCTTAGCCATAGGCACCGAAGCCACCGCAAAAATAGAATTGAAACCGCTGACCCGCTGCTTTTGCTTGATTTCCTCCACCGCACCGTTTTTGCCGGAAGCCACCTGCGCAATGTTGGTGAGGGTACTAAACAGGTAAGTTTTATCTCCACGGTAGGTTTTCTGATCGAAGTGATCCAAAATATACTGGGTTACCAATTCGATCCGTTGAGGCGCCATGAAGGCTTTTTCCCGGTCAATATCCCAGACGCTCTTATCGTCGATGTCCGGTTCCGCCTCCATGGTTTTGATATAATCCACCCGGAAGGGCAGCACATTCTTATCATTGATGGCGTCTACAATCGTGTATGTATGCAGAGGCAGGACCGGATTTCCATTCTTATCCGGCTCTCCTCCAAAGATTTGGGGCGTTGTTTTCAGGGAAGCTTTTCCACCGCTTGGGGCATTGGCAGCAAAGATAGGGGTTCCGGTAAACCCAAAAAGGTGGTATTTCTTAAAACTTCTGATAATCGCCGTGTGCATATCGCCGAACTGACTCCGGTGACACTCGTCGAAGATAATGACCACCCGCTTTGTGTAAACCGGATGGTTCTTTTCCTTCTTGATGAAAGTGGACAGCTTCTGAATCGTAGTGATGATAATATGGGCGTTATCGTCCTCCAGCTGCTTTTTCAGCACAGCGGTGGAGGTGTTGCTGTTGGCTGCTCCCTTCTCAAAGCGGTCGTATTCCTTCATGGTCTGGTAGTCCAGATCCTTCCGATCCACCACGAACAGCACCTTATCGATATAGGGCAGCTGAGAGACCAGACGGGCCGTCTTGAAGGAGGTCAGTGTCTTGCCGCTGCCGGTGGTGTGCCAGATGTATCCGCCGCCCTCAATGGTTCCGTATTTCTTGTAGTTGTTGGCGATCGCAATGCGGTTCAGAATCCGTTCAGTGGCGGTGATCTGATAAGGACGCATGACCATCAGCATATTTTCAGAGGTAAAAACACAGTACTTGGTCAGCACATTCAAAATGGTGTGCCTGGCGAAGAAGGTGCGGGTAAAGTCAATGAGATCGGGAATCACCCTATTGCGGGCGTCCGCCCAGAAGGAAGTAAACTCGAAGCTGTTGCTGGTCTTCTGCTTCCTGGTGTTGCCGGAGGACGCCTCCCGAATGGCATTGAAGCGAGTGCTGTTGGAGTAGTACTTGGTGTTGGTACCGTTGGAGATCACGAAAATCTGCACATACTCAAAGAGTCCGCACCCCGCCCAGAAGGAATCCCGCTGGTAGCGGTTGATCTGGTTGAAAGCCTCCCGAATGGCTACGCCCCGGCGTTTCAGTTCAATATGCACCAGAGGCAAACCATTAACCAGAACCGTCACATCATACCGATTGTCATGTCTGGCTCCCTGTTTCTGGCTTATCTCATACTGGTTGATCACCTGAAGGCGGTTGTTGTGGATGTTCTTCTTGTCAATCAGGGAGATGTTTTTGGAAGTACCGTCATCCCGTCGGAGTACCTGCACGAAATCCTCTTGAATCTTCCGGGTCTTCTCCACGATGTGCTCATTGGGGTTGGCAATGGAATCAAAAAAGAACCGCTCCCATTCTCCGTCGGTGAACTGGTAGTCGTTCAGGGTCTCCAGCTGGCGGCGCAAGTTGGAGATGAGATCCGCCTCCTGATGAATTGGAAGATACTTATAGCCCTGCTGGGCGAGCAGCTGAATAAACTCCCGCTCCAGCGCCGCTTCGCTCTGGTAGGTATCGGAACGGTTTTTCACCGACTCATAGGAGGTGACGACGGTGTTTTCGGTTGTGGCGGCAACGATGTTGTAGGAGTTCATGGTTGTACTCCTTCTTCAAGATATTTATAATAGCATTTGGGTGCAAACCAAGGTTCTTGACCCATGAAAGTCGGATAGAACTTCATCCAATTGGTCATACTTAACTTCTCCGATGTCAGTCTATACATAATGTGTTCATTGGGGTCATCACTTGTTCTCTTATCAGCCTCCTCTTTGGTGATTACAAAGTTTTTGGCGGCCCAGTATTCTATCAAGACATATAATGCACTCAAAGCTTCTATTACGTTTTTTTGGTTTGCGTACTTGTAGTTTGCTTTTCTGTTTCGTTCCTGGTCGCGGTGATGTTTGACGGCGTTGTAATCCTGCCACCAACTTGGAGCGTAATCATGGGCGATAGACTTCCAAGGCTGTACTTCCCGGTATTTATAGCCCAGAATTTTAACTCTTTCCGTTGCAAAAGTCGGATACTTTTCCCGCAGAATCGAGATGTAATCGTCAATTCCCGCCTTGGCAGGGTCAAAATTGTCATCCAACACTTTGCAAAATGTTTTGCAGATGCTATCAATTTCACCACAGACAGATAACAGCAGCTGAAGATATTTAACCGAAAATGCATTATCGTTGCACTGGTCAATCTCACAGTAGGGGCTGTAAGAGAAAAAATCGTTTTCCAATTGGATATAGTAGTTCCAATAAATGTTTCTGAACTCCAGTACGTCCACGGTTTTCACCTCTAATTTTTGCGCTCGGGGAAGGTCAGCAGTTTATCGCGGTAATATTCGTACTGCTTGCGGCGAGCCTCAATCTCGGCGGGAAGGCCGCTGGTCAGATCGTTGCAGAGGGCGTCAAAGCGGTCGAGGATGGAGACGATGCGGCGTTGTTCTTTCAGCGAGGGAACAGCAATTTTAGCTTTGCTGATGTTGTCATTATATAACCGGGCAATCGTTCCACCGGTAGAAACAGCCCAAGGCTGCAACTGATAATAATAGAACAAGTATTTATTCAGGACTTTGGTTTCGTCATTGTCCAGCCAAACAATATTTGAATCTTGATAATAGGCCGGTTTACCATCATAAATGACAGTTCTTCCAATGGTTCCGGCTGCTGAGATCAGAACATCACCTTTTTGGGGAAAAGAATATTTTTGCCGATACTCGTCAAATTTTTCCTGGCTAATATACGCATCAGGTTCTTTTCCAAAAGTTCCAATTTTGAAAAAAGGCACATCTCCTTCACCGCTTGTTTCAGCTTTCATAATCCGCTTGCACATGCAGACATTTCCGATGTCACCCAGTGTCATCCAAGTAACATCTGTACCGTGCATTAGCAACGCATCCCGATAATACTCATACTGCTTTTTTCTTGCAGTGAGTTCTGCAGTGAGTTCTGCAGTGAGTTCTGTGAACTGATCCAGAATCCGCACAATTTCCTGTTGGACTTCCAGTGGAGGAATTGGAACAACAAGTTCCTGGATAGCTGGAACACTTGAATGAACAACTTTACTCTTGACTTTATCCCTGCTTTTTTGCTTTTGGGCCTCTGTGGTGGACAAGGCATAGCTTAAATATTTAGGATTTTGATGATGACGCAAAACAACAATATCCCCGCCAGCCAAACAGCGTTCCTGACCAATGTATGCGGTGCATTTGGCAATATCTTCTACATTTTCCCCCGTGATGGCAAAGAGAATATCTCCATACTCGAAATATTTTTTACTCGCAATGATAGATTCTTCGGTATGCGATGCACAGGTATCGAACCATACTCCGTAGGTCGTATAAATTTCTCCATACCGCACACAAGGAATCCCAGCATCAGTTACTTGCTCCCGTGTGATACCACTGCCGCGGAAAATGTCAACAGCTATTGCTCCAACGGTTTTATACTCTACACCATCAGGGCAAAGTTGCTGGATCAACTCATTTAATCTACTCATTGCGTCCACCTCTTTCGGCGAAACCTATTTCTATTAGCGCCTTTTGAATATCTTGGTTATTTTTGATTTCTGCCCGCTTCTTTTTCACATTTTCGATAATACCGGTAACCAAACACTTCAATGCTTCATATTCTCTCAGAGCTGTGTCCTCGTCAGAACCACCATGGGCAATATTACTTAATTTGCGAAAAAGATCATAACCATTTTCTGAATATTGTTCAGGAATGATCTTGCAAACTTTATCGACCGAAAGCAAATACTGTTCAAAACTTTTGTGCTGCTCTTTATTCCATTTGTTAACAAAAGTTCTTTCTATCTCGTTTTCTGCTCCAATTTCATTTACAAGTGTCTCAAATGCAGAACGGAGGTAGATTGCTGCACCAGCCCCAAGTCTATTATGATGAGCTATTTCTGCTTTGGCCAACCACTCAGAATATCTATCACTTGTTTCAATCGGTAGTTTTATGTGAGAAGGCATTGCATAGTTTTTGCGAACAACATTCACAATTGGTCTGTCGGAAAAAATATCATTTGATTCTATTATAAACCACGCTTGGACAGATGGAATGCACCACTTGCATTTCGGATTATCAAGATTGTAATCTGCACAGATAAGTTGACAATCTATACTTATCATCCTGCTACTTGTTACTAAACAATGTAGCTTAGATGGAGACATGAAAGAAACAACATCATCACAAAGGCAAGAATAAAAAGGAAGAACAATTCTCCCCACTTGAATTTCAATAAAATCTCCTTCGTCTATAATGATCTTATCGTCTTCATCTTCTACTGAGGCATCTTTATCGGACAAAAGAATGTACTTCTCCAAATCAATAATGGCTTCAACCTCACCGTACTGCTTATTTTCATCTGATAACCTGCTGCTTAGTCTCATATTTTTTATCCCTCGATCTCCGCAACGATCTTATCAATCTCCGCCCGCAGCGCATCTTCCCGCGCCACAATCTGGGCGATCTCGGCGTTGAGCTGCACAATGTCGATCTTCTCCCGGGTGTCCTCGGCCTCCACATAGGTGGACACGGAAAGCTTATACTCCTGCTCCGCGATCTCCTCGTAAGCGGCAAGATGGGAGAAGTGGGCCTCCTCGGTACGGTTGGCAAAGGTGTTCACAATGCGGTCGATGTTCTCCGGCGTTAGCTTATTATTGTTGGTCACCTTGATGCACTCTTTGGTGGCGTCGATGAACAGGGTCTTATTGTCCGCCTTGTTCTTTTTCAGCACCATGATGCAGGTGGCAATACTGGTACCAAAAAACAGGTTGCTGGGCAGCTGGATCACACAGTCAATGAAATTATTGTCGATAAGGTACTGACGAATCTTCTTCTCTGCCCCGCCCCGGTACAGGATGCCGGGGAAACAGACGATGGCGGCGGTGCCGTTGGCCGACAGCCAACTGAGACTGTGCATGATAAAAGCCAAGTCCGCCTTACTCTTGGGCGCCAGCACGCCGGCAGGAGCAAAGCGGGGGTCGTTGATGAGCAGAGGGTTGTCGTCCCCGGCCCATTTGATGGAGTAGGGCGGATTGGAGACGATCAGCTCAAAGGGCTCGTCGTCCCAGTGCTGCGGATTGGTCAGGGTGTCCTCGCAGGCAATGTCAAACTTGTCAAAACCGATGTCGTGGAGGAACATATTGATGCGGCACAGGTTGTAGGTGGTGATGTTAATCTCCTGACCGAAAAAGCCATTACGGACAGCGTCATGCCCCAGCACCTTCACCGCCTTCAGCAGCAGGGAGCCGGAACCGCAGGCAGGATCATACACCTTGTTGACCTCCGTCTTGCCCACAGTGCCCAAACGGGTCAACAGCTCGGATACATCCGCCGGGGTGAAAAACTCGCCGCCGGACTTACCAGCATTGCTGGCGTACATGGTCATCAGATACTCATAGGCATCGCCGAAGGCGTCGATATCGTGCTCCTTCACTTCACCCAGGTTCATATCAGCTACGCCATCGAGGAGCTTGACCAGCTTTTCGTTCCGCTTGGCCACGGTGGCTCCCAGCTTGTTGCTGTTTACATCAAAATCGTCAAACAGCCCGGCAAAGCTGCCCTCGGAATCGCTGCCCTTGGCCGATTCCTCAATGTGGCGGAAAACAGCCTCCAGCGTTTCGTTCAGATTTTCATCCTCCGATGCTCTGTCCTGCACATTGCAAAACAGCTCGCTGGGCAGGATGAAAAAGCCCTTCTCCTGCACCAAGCCTTCCCGGGCCTCCTCCGCTTCCTCATTGGACAGTTTGGCATAGTCAAAGTCGGTGTTGCCTGCTTCTAACTCGCCGCTGTTAATGTAATTGCAGAGATTTTCCGAAATATAGCGATAGAACATCGTGCCAAGCACATAGTTCTTAAAGTCCCAGCCATCCACAGCGCCCCGCAGCTCATCGGCAATGGCCCAGATAGCCCGGTGCAGCTCGTCCCGCTCCTGCTCTTTCTTCATATCCGTCACAGTGGTTTCCTCCCTCATTTGTTTACGTTAATATTCATTTTCTGACTTCCTCTGTTTTGCATATCACGAAAGCGATCAGGTTTCCCTCACTTGGAACACCGCCAAAAATACGCCCGCGCAGCGAAGGACGATCCGCAGAGAGATTCTTCACAATTTCGCCGCCTGTATCGCCTCCAAGACATTGTAAAATATCTGTCTGGATTCCAAATTTCTACCAAATATTATATTCCGCTCCCCTACTATCGACAAGATAATTTTATCTAAATTTTATTATAGCAAAAAATCTGTCCAATAAACAGGTCTAATTCAGCCGTAAATCGGTCACAAAATGCAGTGCAGCCTTGCAGGCTGAATTCCGCCGCAGGAAAATAAATCACATCTTAGGGATAGGTAGAAACCGGGTGGCTCCCAGGCAGGTAAGGGAATCTGTCTTTTGAAGGAGGCTTGAAACATCAAGAAGGCCCTTATTTCGAATTGCCGAAAAAGGTAAAAATGTCCGCCGCGGAGCACTCCCCGCGACGGACACTTGGTTCGGTAAATGCAAGCAGCTATTTTCGATGTCTCCGCTGATTCACGGTTTCCAGCAACGAATCATATCTCAGCCAGAGCTTGTTTCAACTCTTCCTCAAAAATCCGCACCTTTTCCATGCACGTGTCCAGTTTTTCAAAAATCTCCTCTTTATCAACGGACTCGCCAAGGTTCACGTTCTCCGTACGGAAAATCGTCCACCACTTCCATCCGTCCTTTCTGGGGCGAACGAAGGGCAGAGAACTGATCCGGTCGCAGGTTTCCAAGAAGTCTTCCGCTGCATTCTTGGAACTAAGAGCCAATTGAATATGTATCTTCTCACCCGTGCGGTTGACAATCTCATAAAAATAATGATTCTCTGTACCCCAGCCACTGGGAGCGCCAAGGAGATCGGGGAAAATCTCCGACATCCGATCCGTTGTAAAGCGGGTATAAGTGCGACTGCACTCGGCTAAATTTTCCTTTACACCCGGCCGCATGACGATCCATTCCCTCAAAACGCCGGCAATCTCAGAAAGACGCTGCTCCAGTTCATCCGTGTTCTGCAAATAAGGGAGGACCGCATTACAGACGGCGTCACTCCACTCCGCATGGAACTTTGCCATGCGGGGCCAGTCCCCCTCATCCGCAATACTCACATCTTTCAGCTCATATGTAATCCAGGATGCCTTATACTGGTCAGCCCGTACCCAATTCAGGGAGATTCCCAGTTCTTCCTCGATCTCATCCTTATGGCTGTACAACAAATCAAAGGAGGCTTTATTCCACGCGGCATCGCTGCTGCCCAAATAGAAGTCGATCCGTGCTCCGTCATAATTGGCGATACACTGCACCGAGCATCCGCTGATACCAAAGAATCCAGCCACGGTATTGGATGTGCCGGGGCTGACATTGCCAAAACTGCCCCGGTGCATATGCTGCTTTTGAATGAGCGGCAGAGCATAAGTCCAATACCGCCTGCGAAGTTCAAACCGGCTGGCCTCCGCCGCTTTTTCGCTGTCCGAATCTTTCAGGTAAAACACCAGTTCCATGGGATCCACATCATAAAGGGCAAACAGCCGCCGCAGGATCGACAGTTTCAGTGCTGTGCTGGTGTTCTTCTCGAAATAAATTGTGTCGTCAATCTGCAGCGCACTGCGCTGCTCACTTCCGGTGCCAGAGACATACCCCGCAAGATCCGTCGCCTGGTCTGTGCTGCACGCCAAAGCTGAAAGGACAGACTTATCTTTCTGGTGC
>ERZ1673738.6102-NODE-6102-length-10270-cov-6.149290_pt1 | contig 10270 bp, 10 predicted proteins | sample MGYA00580198_ERZ1673738 | MGnify/ENA primary metagenome ERZ1673738 (study PRJEB41218, sample SAMN15661784) | gut metagenome | host: Homo sapiens | place: Canada: London | collected 2015-08-20/2019-03-30 | study: EMG produced TPA metagenomics assembly of... | reverse complement strand
TCTCCGTCGCTTCCGGCGGCGGCACGGGCCGTACCCTGCACCCGGACAACATGGCCGCAGGCCCCGCTTCCTACGGCATGACCGACACCATGGGCCGTATGCACTCCGATGCACAGTTCGCAGGCTCCTCCTCCGTCCCTGCGCACGTCGAGATGATGGGCTTCCTGGGCATGGGCAACAACCCCATGGTCGGCGCTACGGTTGCGGTTGCAGTCGCTGTGGAAGAGGCCATGAAGTAAGCCTGATTGGCAAAAACCAAGTGTTTTCAATGCCTTCAGCCGTGGTTAAAAGTGGATAAATGCAGTGAGATGATGTACACTAGTACATTATTTGTACACTATTAGTACACCACACTCGTACACCCCGCCGTAGTGATGATTTGCTACAGCGGGGTGTTTTCTATTTATCGATCAAAATTGCCTGCTCGATCAAGAATAACAAGCGTTCTGATCATGTCCTCACTCATATTTTTCCAAGCAGTTCCGGCGCTTTTAGCAATGTGCGCCGAGGGAATACTGGAACGGCGTGCACGAACCGGAATGACGCCGCGTCTGTAGTGCGCGAAGCATCCGGTTTTGGTGCTAACGTCCTATTATGTTTCCGTTCTGCGGAACGTTTTTGTTTTAAAACACCAAATTCCCCTTGACAGGACCGGATTTGTCCGGTAATATGTCTTTATAGGGTGCACATATTTAATTGTGCAGTCCACATTGTACGGACATATGAATTTCTGAAGAAAGGGCGGATTTGAAATGAAACAGATGATGGATGCCATCGTAAAACCCACAGCCGGCCCCGGATTGGAGCTGCGGCAGGTGCCTGTTCCTGTGCCGGGCCCCGGAGAAGTTCTCATCAAGATCCACAAGACCGCGATCTGCGGCTCCGACGTCCATATCTACAAATGGAACCAGTGGGCGCAGCAGCACGTCAAGCCCCCACAGGTCATCGGCCATGAGTATGTCGGCGAGATCGCCGAGCTCGGTGCAGGCGTCACGGGCTTCACGGTCGGCCAGCGCGTCTCCGGCGAGGGCCATATCACCTGCGGCCACTGCCGCAACTGTCACACCGGCAATATTCAGTGGTGCAAGCACCATGTCGGCGTCGGCGTCGACCGCGACGGTGCGTTCGCGGAGTATGTCTGCATCCCGGCGCGCAACGTCATTGCCATCGACGAGAGCCTGCCGGAGGACGTTGTCTCCTTCTTTGACGCCTTCGGCAACGCCACGCATACCGCCCTCATGTTCCCGCTCATCGGCGAGGACGTGCTCATCACCGGCGCGGGCCCCATCGGCATTATCGCGGGCGGCATCTGCAAATACGCGGGCGCACGCCGCGTCGTCATTACCGACGTGAACGAATACCGGCTTGCCCTCGCCCGCAAAATGGGCGTGGACGCTGCCGTCAATACCGCGAAGGAGGATCTGCGCAAGGTCATGCACGAGCAGGGCCTGACCGAGGGCTTTGACGTAGGTCTTGAAATGTCCGGAAACGCCGCGGCGTTCCACCAGCTGATCTCCGTCATGCGCAGCGGCGGCAAGGTCTCTCTGCTTGGTCTCGGCGACGGCCCCATCAGCGTGGACATGAACCAGATCATTACAAACGGCCTGACGCTGCAGGGCATCTATGGCCGCAAGATGGACAACTGGCACCAGATGTCGTACATGGTGCAGGGCGGACTCGATCTGACGCCCGTGATCACGCACCGCTTCCACTACACGGACTTCCAGAAGGGCTTTGACGCGATGATGAGCGGCAAGTCCGGAAAAGTCGTACTCGATTGGACGAAGTAAAGGAGGAATTCTCATGAAAACTGCACTGAAAGCCTTTGAACAGGAGCTGGACGCGATCCGCGAAGCCGGTACCTGGCGCGAAGAGCGCATCATCACCACGCCGCAGCGCTCCTGCATCGACACCACGCAGAAATCCCACGTCGTCAACATGTGCGCCAACAACTATCTTGGCCTGTCCGACGACCCGCGTCTCATCGAGGCTGCGAAGGCCAGCTATGACCGCTGGGGCTTCGGCCTTTCGTCTGTGCGCTTCATCTGCGGCACGCAGGAGATCCACAAGGAGCTCGAGCGCCGCATCGCAAAGTTCGCAGGCACTGACGACGCCATCCTCTATTCCTCCTGCTTTGACGCCAACGGCGGTCTGTTTGAGACGCTGCTTGGGCCGGAGGACGCGGTCATTTCGGATGAGCTGAACCACGCGTCCATCATCGACGGTGTGCGCCTGTGCAAGGCCAAGCGCTACCGCTATCTGAACAACAACATGGAAGACCTCGAAGCCAAGCTCAAGGACGCGCGGGAATCCGGCTGCAAGAAAATTCTGATCGCGACCGACGGCGTGTTCTCCATGGACGGCTATATTGCAAACCTCAAGGCCATCTGCGATCTCGCCGACCGCTATGACGCGCTGACGATGGTCGACGACAGCCACGCCGTCGGCTTCATGGGCGCGCATGGCCGCGGCACGGCGGAGTTCTGCGGCGTGATCGGCCGGGTCGACATCATCACCGGCACGTTCGGCAAGGCCATGGGCGGTGCGTCCGGCGGCTATACGGCAGCCCGGCAGCCGATCGTCGACCTGCTGCGGCAGCGTTCGCGCCCGTACCTGTTCTCCAACACGCTCGCGCCCGCCATCTGCGCCGCGACGCTCCGCACGATCGACCTGCTGGAGGAATCCACGGCGCTGCGCGACAAGGTTCATGAGAACGCGCGCTATTTCCGCGCGGAGATGGAAAAGCTCGGCTTCGATCTGCTCCCCGGCGAGCACCCCATCGTCCCCGTCATGCTCTATGACCCGAAGATCGCGCAGGAGTTTGCCCGCCGGATGCTTGAAAAGGGCGTGTATGTCGTCGGCTTCTGCTATCCCGTCGTCCCGAAGGGTCGCGACCGCATCCGCACGCAGATCTCCGCCGGCCATACGAAGGAAGACCTCGATTTCGCCGTCCGCTGCTTCGGCGAGGTCAAACGGGAAATGGGCCTGTAAGTTTACATAAGTTTTATTGCAGCTGCGGCAGGTCATGTGCATGGTCTGCCGCAGTGCAGCTATGCACCGGTGCAGACGGGCAGAAGCCCGCGGCAGGCTATTGACAGCGGCAGTCTGCACGGGTATCATAAAATATAGAATTCATGCAAGGAGAAATCAAACGATGATAGACACTTACAAGTTCTCAACACTCGAATACAAGCGCCCCGATCTGGAAGCGCGGCGCGCCAAGCTTGCCGAATGGAAAAACGCGGCTGTACACGCGGAGAGCTACGCCGCGCTGCGCGCGCTGATGTTTGAGATCGACCGCGAGACCTGCGAGCTGTTCACGCAGTATTCCATCGCACACATCCGGCATACGCTCGACACGCGCGACGAATTTTATGAGACGGAGATCGCCTATCTACAGGACACGCTGCCCACGCTCAGCGGCGCGGAGGTCGAACTCAGCGAAGCCATTGCGTCCAGCCCCTTCCGCCCGGACATCGAGCAGGAGTTCGGCAAGCAGTATTTCGTCTCCATGGATCTGCAGAAGAAGCTGTACTGCGAGGCCAATGTTCCGCTGCGCCAGCAGGAGAGCCGTCTGACCAACGAGTATCAGAAGATCATGGCCACAGCGGAAATTCCGTTCGACGGCAAGACGCTGAACCTCTATGGCCTGCAGAAGTATTTTGAGCATTCCGACCGTGCGATGCGCGCTGCCGCCGTCAAGGCGTACTCCAAATTCTATGAGGCCAACGAGCCGCGTCTGGAGGAGATCTGGGACGAGCTAATCAAAATCCGCAACCAGATGGGCAAAAACCTCGGCTATGAGAACTACATCCCCGTCGGCTATCTGGAGCAGGGCCGCACGGATTACGGCGAACAGGAGGTCGCGTCCTTCCGCGAGCAGGTGCGCACGTTCCTTGTCCCCCTGTGCCAGAAGCTCTATGACGCGCAGGCCAAGCGCCTCGGCCTCGACCACGTCATGTGCTATGATGAAAAGATGGTCTTCCCGGACGGCAACGCCGAGCCTGCGGGCGACGACGCGTTCATGGTCAAGACCGCGCAGAAGATGTATCACGAGATCAGCCCGGAAACCGGCGAATTCATCGACTTCATGATCGACCATGAGCTGATGGACCTGCAGAACAAGCCGGGCAAGGCCTCCACGGGCTACATGACGAGTCTGCCGAGCCTGAAAGCGCCGTTTGTGTTCTCCTGCTTCAACCACACGATCTTTGATATGCAGGTGCTGACGCACGAGCTGGGCCACGCGTTCGCGGGCTATATGGCCATGCGCAGCCAGCCCATTTCGGACTATTACAGCGAGTCGACCGATATTGCGGAGATCCACTCCATGTCCATGGAGCAGTTTGCTTACCCCTATGCCGAGTGGTTCTTCGGCGATCAGGCGGACAAGTTCCGCTTCGCACATCTGCAGGAGGCTCTGACCTTCGTGCCCTTCGGCGTGGCCGTGGACGAGTTCCAGCACATCTGCTATGCCCATCCTGAGCTGACGCCGAAGGAGCGGACATATCAGTGGCACCTGCTGGAGGAAAAGTATATGCCATGGCGGCACTATGAGAACGACCCGTTTTTTGAACGCGGCGGCTACTGGTACCACAAGCTGCATATCTACCTCTATCCGTTCTACTATATCAACTACACGCTCACGACGATGGGCGCAATGGAGTTCAAGAAGAAGTACGCCGAGGATAAGGCCGCCGCATGGCAGGACTATCTGAACCTCTGCAAGACCGGCGGCAGCCGCAGCTATCTCGAGACGCTGCGCTATGCAAATCTGTCCAACCCCTTCGAGGCTGGCTCTGTCGCGCGTGCCTGCGGGTACGCGGAGGACATTCTGCTCAAGCAGATCGCGGAGCAGGCGCAGAATGTGTAAGATCCCCCCATTTGGCAGCCGATGATCCAACCAGCAGAAAAGCAGCGGGAGGAACCATGAAATTCCATGGTTCCTCCCGCTTGTTTTATTTTGTTTCACTCTTTTACCGCCGCCTCGTGACGGGGCAGGCTTCTTGCTCCGTAGTTTCCCCGACGGCCTTCATGACGCCGCGGTGTGCCTTCCCTTTGGGCCTCCTTATGTGCGATGTGGTAGAAATAGAACAGCTCGTCCGGCATTTCCAGCCAGTATGTCCAGCCGCTGTGCGGAATTGCGGTATCCCGCACTGCCGCCAGCACCTCTGCGCCTGATTGATCCGGTGATCCTCAATGAGGTTCCGGTGCAGCTCGATATGCTGTCCGTTTGGGGTATAGATCTGGACGTCATGGTCAGAGATCTCCCCGATCCGGTACGAAAGGTTCTCCGAAAGCGCCTCCATTGCCCTGTCCAGATCTGCCTCACGGACAAATACGTCGATATCGCAGCTTGTCCGCATCCACGGCTCGGGATAACGTCGGAGTAGTTGATCTCAAACGCCGCGCTGTTCACATCGGTGCCGGTGTAGGTCCAGGTGTGACCGTCCAGATCAACCGTTCTGTTGATACTGCCGGAATTGAAGGTCGAGCCGGTCGTATAATCACGAAGCAGAACAATCGCTTCGCCGCTGGCAGTCTGCGCCTTGAACGCTTCGTCCATGGTGTAGTAGGACTTATCGCCGACCTTGGCGAGATAGGCCTTTTCTACGCCGAACGTGCCGTCTGCGTTCTTCTTAACCGTCGAACCTTCGACGACATACGGCGTCGGGTCTTTGTCGAACGTACCGCCGGTGACCTCAACAGTGGCCATTGCGGTTTCTTTTGTCGGAACCAGACCGTTGTTATACGTGTAGGTGCCCAGCGTGCCGGTGACATAGCCGCCGGTGATGAAGATTCTGGCCTGCTTGCCGGGTGCGGAATCATAGTTGACGGAGGCAACATTGCCGTTGACCGTGCCGCCCTTGAAGTGCAGCGTGCCGCGGTCGACCTTGATGGCAGCGAAGTTGTCCTGCGTGAATGTACCGCCATTGATGGTCAGGGTCGGCCGTGCGCTTACAGAATCGTCGCCAAGGCGGACAAGGGACGCGCCCTTCACGCCGACAATACCGCTGGTGTCCGTGACATTGCCGCCTTCGAATATGAGGAGGCCATTTCCACCCTGAATGTCGATGACGTAGTAGGAATTGCTGCCCGTGACATTCGGATCTTCCACATCCTCGCGCTTGATCGTACCGGTCTGGTTCGCGCTGGAATCCTTGACCGTGACCGTTGCATTGTCAACCTTCAGAGCAGCCTTGCGTTCGCCAGTGCTGCCGTTGAGGGTGAAGCCGTTCAGGTCGAGCGTGAGGGCTTTGCTGATGGTGACGTTTTCGCGGGTATCAGCAAGCATCGTGACGACCGCTTTAGACTTGGCCGCGTCGATGGCTTTCTGGAGGGATTCGTACTTGACATCGCCAGCTTCGGCAACGTAGGTGATCTTCGTCAGCGTGCCTTCGTCCCACTTGTAGCCGGCGGGGGCTTCGATCACGATGTCACCGTGGTTGTTGGACATGGTGTAGACGGTTTCGTGCGCCGCCGGCGGTCAGCTCCTCACATGGATGCGCCGCTGTGAATCCCTTTACCTTTTCCGAATACAACATCTTGGTTTCCTCTTTTTCATCGTCGGTTAGATGCTTCTAACCATCATTTATTATACCACCCGGCCTGCGCAGGCACAATTGTGCGGATCACAGAATGGCGCGGAACAGTTCGTCGTTCTGGTCGTCGGCTTCGGGGTGGAACTGGACGCCGAGCATCTGCTCACCGTATTCCAGCGCCTCGATGGTGCCGTCGTCCGTCCGGCCCGCGACGGTCAGCGACCGGGCTGGGTGCGTAATACGATAGTTGTGCATCGACGCGCCCAGGAGCGTCTGCTTCCCTGTCAGACGTTCGAGGCGGCTGCCGGGCGTTACATGGATGGGATGCTTGAAGCGGTCGACATTGTCCCGCGTGATATGGCCGTCCCAGTGGCCGTCCACGGGTTCGGTGAACATATAGCGCTCTTTTTTCATCTGCTCGAACAGCGCGAGCAGCGGCCCGTCCCAGCCGCGGCGTTCGGCCTCTTCGGCAACGAGGAAATAGGTGTTCATCATCTGCATCCCAAGGCAGATGCCGAGCACGGGCTTGCCGGATTTCGCAGCGTACTCCATGACCTGAAAATGGTACGGATAGAACCGCGCCCCGCCGCAGAACACAAACGCGTCGCAGAGCGAAAGGCTGTCCTCCGCCGCATAGCCGTCGCTGCTGAGGATCCCGACGGGCGTGCCGCCGTTTGCAAGAATCCGCTTCGGATAGCCGTTTACAAATAAATATTGATCCGCGTACAGATCCTCCGAGCCGAACAGCTTTGCGCCCGGCACGATCCCGATGATTCGCATACAGTTCTCCCTTCGGCCGGGACACACAGCGCCCGCCTTTTTTTGACCCATCTTAGCATATCCTGTGCGGAATTGCAATCTGCCGCGCGGGGTGCGGCGCTCCCCGTTCCCCAATCCCGAAAAAACAGCAGACTTCACAAAATTACAACTTATTTTTTGTTTGGCAAACAAAAAATTTGTACTGCTTAATGGATTCTAAACACGTATACTTGATACAGAGGCCAGAATAACGGTTGGCACGGGGCACTTTTCCCTTTTCGGTCCCGCCGCCTGCCACCGCGTTATGCGACTCCGGCCATCAAATAAAAGGAGATTATTCCAAATGAAAGACCAGAGATCCCGCGCACCGGCGTCCGTCAGCAACATCTATAGGCTTGACGGCAGAGTTCCGGTCGGCAAAGCCATCCCCTTCGGCCTGCAGCACGTGCTGGCCATGTTCGTGGCAAACGTCACGCCCGTCATGCTGATCGCCGGCGTCGCCGTGTATAACGGCGAGGCGTTCACCGCCATCGACACGGCGCTGCTCATTCAGGCCGCCATGCTCATCGCCGGTATCGGCACGCTCGTCCAGCTCTACCCCGTCTGGCGCATCGGTTCGCGTCTGCCCGTCGTGATGGGCCTGAGCTTCACGTTCCTGTCCGCCATGATGACGCTGGCCTCCAGGGATTACGGCCTGATGATCGGCGCGACGAGCTTTGCCATCGGCATCGGCGTCACGCAGGTCCCGGAATTCTTCTCCGGTATGCCGAAGATCGTGAGCGACATTTTCGCAGGCAACCCCGTCGCGGGCGTGTTCGTGATTTCCATGATCCTGTCTCTGACGCTGCCCAAAAAGGTCAAGATGGAGGATGTCGGCGCGCTGACCGAGGACACCATCGACAGCAAAAAGCCGGAATAAACGCTTGAAAAATTACCGCCCTCTGTCATGCAGCACATGACGGAGGGCGGTTTTGGCCGGTTACAGATCGTCCGCGTCCTGGACCGGGACGTCAAGCTCGTTCATCGGAAGGCCGGTCCAGCTGCCCTGCGGGTCGGTAAGACTGGGCTGCTGGGCGAAGATCTCCGGAACGAGATCCGGGCGGTCTTTTCTTTCACGCTTTTTCATGCTGCACCTCCTCTTTTTCTTTCAGGATGTGCGGCTTTTTTCGTTTTTATCCGTGATGATGGCCGTTGTGGTCGCAGGACTCCGGGATATAATCTGCCTCTTTGGAAAAATCCAGCGTTTTCGGCGCATATGTCCGGAGTCCGGCCAGAAACGCCGCATAATCGGCCCGGTCCGTGGGGACGAGCACCATCTGTTCCCGCTCAAGCAGGCGGTCCGCCGCCGTGAAGCAGAGTGCATCGACGCGCCTGCGGTTCGATAAAACGTTGTGCATCAGGCAGACATCCTGTATTTGTGAAATATCAAAAAAAATGACTGTACGGGAGCAGAAAACTTCGACTGCCGCCTCCACGCCGTCCTCCGGCGGCAGGACGCGGATGGTGTCCTCGGGAATCAAAATATAGCGGTTCATTCAAACAGCCTCATTTCAGATAGATTCTTGCGCCGCCCGTGTAGGGCTGCACCGTGCCGACGCGCTGCGCGCTGGGGACTGCCGGTTTCAGGGCCTCGAACAGCGCGTCCGCGTCCGCCGGGTCGCAGGCGATGAGCAGGCCGCCCGCCGTCTGCGGGTCGTAGAGCACGTCCTGCACGGCAAGCTCCGTGTCTCCCGCGTCGACCATCGGCTCGGCAAATGTGCGGTTGCGGTACATACCGGCAGGCAGGATACCCATGCGTGCAAAGTCCAGCGCTTCGCCGATCAGGTCAATTGCGGCCGTGTCGATTTCCAGCTGCACATCGCTGCCAGTCGCCATCTCGGACGCGTGGCCGAGGAAGGAGAAACCGGTCACGTCCGTGCAGGCGTGGACGCGGTACTGCACCATCACGTCGCGGGCGGACTTATTGAGCGTCGTCATCAGGCGGATGGCCAGCGCTTTTCCGTCCTCGGACAGAAGATCTGCCTTTTCCGCCGTCGTGAGAATGCCGATGCCAAGCGGCTTTGTAAAAAACAGCACGTCGCCGGGCTTCGCGCCGGAGTTCGTGAGGACTTTGTCCGGGTGGACAAAGCCGGTCACGGCCAGCCCGTATTTCGGCTCGTCGTCATAGATCGAGTGGCCGCCGGTGATAAGCGCGCCCGCCTCATAGACCTTGTCATAGCCGCCGCGCAGAATGTCATGCACGGCTTCCTTCGGCATGGACTCCGGCACGGCCATGATGTTGAGGCAGAGCTTCGGCTCACCGCCCATGGCGTAGACGTCGGACAGCGCATTCGTCGCTGCGATCTGGCCAAAGGTATACGGGTCGTCCGCGATGGGTGGGAAGAAATCGACCGTCTGCACGAGCGCAAGCCCGTCCGACACCTTATAGACCGACGCATCGTCGCTCTTGTCGAATCCGACGAGCAGATTTTCGTCCTGCCGCACACGGATATCGCCCAGCAGCTGCGCGAGAATGCCCGCGCCGACCTTCGCACCGCACCCGGCGCATTTTGCAAGCTTTGTCAGCTTGATCTCGTCCTTCATGGTTATACCCCCAGTGCATTTTTCCCCGTCGCGGCGTTCAGAACGCCGGTGTATTCCAGAATTGCCTGCAAAACGCCGCCGCCGATGGCGATGGCCTTGTCCGAGGCGGTCTGACAGTAGGAAATTTCCCCGCGCGGGTCAACATCGCCGGACTTCATGCCCTTGAACACGGGCGTCCCGTCGGCCAGCATCCCGCGGATGACGCCGGAGATCGTGCAGATCATCGGCTTGCCGTTCACCTCGCCCGCGACATCGCCTGCCTGCACCATTGTACCGATATCCAGCAGCTGATGGAACATGCCGTCGTCCGGGGCGCGCAGCACACGCTCACCGGTAAAGCCGCCGATGAGGCCGGGAATGTTCGTGTTCGGGATGGGCTCACCGCT
>ERZ1673738.6099-NODE-6099-length-10277-cov-4.501761_pt1 | contig 10277 bp, 6 predicted proteins | sample MGYA00580198_ERZ1673738 | MGnify/ENA primary metagenome ERZ1673738 (study PRJEB41218, sample SAMN15661784) | gut metagenome | host: Homo sapiens | place: Canada: London | collected 2015-08-20/2019-03-30 | study: EMG produced TPA metagenomics assembly of... | reverse complement strand
AACTTCTGCTAGGATAGCTTCTGCTTTAGCTTTTTGAGATGCAATTTGTTCATCTTTTTTTAATATTCTCGCCTCCGTATCAGCCTGTATGGATTTTATTACCTCTTCCTTCTCTTTTAACAGGTTCTGATTCTCTTTAACTTGTTCCTCAAACCTGCTTAAGTACTCAGGAGAAAAATCCATTATTTCTTCAATGTCCTCTCCTTCCAAATTTTCTGGGAGCACAGGTTTTGCTCTAAGCGTGATAATTCGTGCCGCCACCTGGTCCTCTGTTAATTGTCCCTCTTTATATTGTTGTCTAACTTTTTCAAATTCTCTTTCAGCCTTCTTCGCAATGCTTGATGACAAGACAGTTCGAGCTTTCAGTACGGCACTTACACTCGAAGGAAAAACCTTCTGAGAAAAACCATTTCCTAATTTATACCACAACAAGCTAGTAATTCTATCCAAGGAAACTGCGAAAGCACAGAGATTTTCCCTCTGTTCTTCTTCTTTTATTCTATCCACCTGCTCTTTGGAAATTATCAACGTAGTTTTGGAATTTGTTACAACAATACATTCAGAATCAATATCGTTATAATATCGATTGCCCTTTCTCAATTTATTGATATGACTGATGAACTTGAGTGCCAATTCTTTTTTTCTATTCTTCTCATTTTCATCAGTATACTCAAAACTTTCTAGATTTGTAGAAAAATATTCTTCATCATAATAATTTTCATTCGTATCCACCTTCACTCCAAAGCCAAATTCAATTTTGTGATAAAAATCAGATCTTTGCACGTCGACATCAGCACCTGTATTGCAACCGTTTATAATAGCCTGCATTGCCGGCTTATCAAATAGGCTCTGTCTTTTACCCTCTACTATATCGTACGCGATATCGAAAAATTCATCGATCTCTTTCTTTGTCTCGGAAAAATATCGAAGCAAAATCTTCTTTGTATTTCCAGAATTTGCCACACGTACTTGTTCAAAAAAGTCCTGTGTAAACTGGCGATATATTTCTCCGTTATATCCAATAAGGCTGAACAAAATCTCTGTGCCTAAATATAAAGTCAACTGTTTATTTATGCTTCCAATCTCGTTAATATTGTGGCTTAATCCTATATATAGGACACTTCCCTCTCGAATAGCATTTAATCTTCGTTGTATATCTGCATCGTGTTCATTCATCAGCACAAATTCACTTATCAATTCTGTATAGCCATTTGAATATAGCAGCTGATCCTCTGTTAAAAAAAGAATCAAATCCCTTTCAAGCACCTCTTTATCTACAATTTCCTCTCCATTTTTGCTTGAAATATATTCAGTTAGTAATTGAATTATATAAGACTCGCTGTCCTCCGCTTCTTTCTTCTTTGCTTCAAACACTTCATTGTTTTCTGATTTATTCAGAGAAACATTGTAAACTCCATGGTCTAGCGACATTCCCGGCATCTTTTTCAAAGATGTCCTTATGACCGCTTCTGGAATTGAAAAGCCAAAGTGCCTACTCAAACTATTTTTCATTTCGATCGCCGTGAAGCTGTATAGCGAATCAGCGGTAATGATATATTGAATGAATTCACGCAAAATCTGATATGGATTTTGGTATTTCTTTTCATCTGATAGGCTTTTAAGTGTTGCAAATGAAGCAAGCACTGATGTACTAGTCGACATTTTCATTTTCATTTTTCCTTCCCATCCAAAAAGCATATGAAGCTAAGAGGCATCCATTTTGATAATAAGATATTATAAGCTTTTTATTTCAACCTCTCGCACAGCGGCAGAATTTCTTCCAGCCGGGCAACGATGCGTTTTTGCTCGGCAATGGGAGGGAGGGGAATGACCACGTTGCCCACTTGACCCGGGCTAATATGGGGGACACTGATTCCGGTTGTTTGTCCTTCGACTGCGCTTTTGAACAGATTTGAGCGTAACAACAGGGCAATGTACTCTTTTATTATCGCACAAGTTTCACGAACACGCAGAACTCGCTGTACCACGTATGTTTGTTCCTCATCGTTGTAGATTGTTACTCGTATTCCGTCTGAAATCCATGGACGGTCAAGACCAATTAAGACATCACCTTTTTGAATACGATAAGGTTCCAACTTCTTCGGCATTTCATCTACATACACTGTATCATCCCAACGAGTTGTAGCAACACCCAGATTGATACCTCTCAACAGACGATAATGGCCAGTTTCCTTGAAATCAGAACTCTTAAACGCAAACCCTGAGAGCATGTCAATAGCTTGTCCTAGTCGTACCCACTTCCACCCCTCTGGAATCTCAAACGGCACTTCATCCTCTGCAATCTCCGGCAGGGGCTTTTCTTTTTTGATCTTGCCCGCCTTGATAAGCGCCTGCTTTTCGGCCTGAATCTGCCGGTACAGTTCCTCGCCGGTACCTTCTTCGGGGCGCTGCTCCACCAGCTTGCCCTGAATCGCCATCTGGAGAATGGATTTCTGCATGTCCGCAGGGAAACGGCGATTAAATTCCTCCAGCCGGTTCCACGCCTTTTCATATCGGTCGAGGTAGGGGAGCAGCTCTTCGATTTTGGCGACGATGCGCTTTTGCTCGGCAAGGGGTGGAAGGGGAACAGGCATATCACTCAAAATTTTGTGATTCAAATTGTTCATCGTCGTTCCTACAGAAGCACCGGATAAATACCCTTTAGCGCAGGGCGTTGAAAACAGCATACTTATATAATGCACATACATGTGGCATGTAGGCATCATGAAGAAAGAACCTGTGCCACAAAGCCATCCGTTTTCTTGACGCCCAACAACCGCACACCTGCCCATTTCTCCGCGGCGTCCCATTATTATCATCCCAGTCTGGAGCATGTAGCTTTCCAATCTCTTTGCAGTCTCAGCTGAAACCATCATTTTATTTGAGGCCGTAATTCTTCCATTAACAATGTTCGCAGGATTCACCAGAGGAATTCCATTTTGCACATAATCTGATTTGTGAAGCATACTTCCAAATGGGCCAGTTGACATTGAATTCATGAGTTCTGAGTAGCGTACCCAGCGCCAGCTCTCCGGAATCTCAAACGGTACTTCATCCTCTGCAATTTCGGGCAAGGGCTTCTCCTTTTTGATTTTGCCTTCTTGAATCAGCCGCTTCTTTTCTGCCTGAATCTGCTGATACAGTTCTTCGCCCGTGCCTTCCTCCGGCCTCTGCTCCACGAGCCTGCCCTGTATCGCCAACTGTAAAATGCTGCTTTTCAGCTCCTGCGGCGTCATCCCTGCCCACCCCCAAGAATCGCGGTGATCTGCGAGAGCACGCGGTCAATCTCCGCGTTCAGCGAGGCGCGTTCCTCTTGATACCGCTGAATCAAATCCATCGGGTCGAGGATTTCCTCCTCCTCGTGGGGATAGCCGCACTGATCGAGGTTGTAATGAAGCTCCTGTCTCAGCTGCTGCGTGGTGAAGCGCTTCGCCTTGTCAAAGCCGTCCGCCGCGATCTCCTGCCGGTTGTGCCACCACTGAATCGCCGGGTCGAAGTGCTCCAGCTTCATGGGCTTAGTCTTGGAGAAATGCTTGTAGCCTTCCGGCATGTCCAGCCGGTAGAACCACGTCTCTTGCGTCGAACCGGTGCGGTCGAAGAACAGGATGTTGGTGGTAATGGAGGTGTACGGCGCAAAGACACTGCCCGGCATGCGGATGACCGTGTGCAGGTTGAACTCGCTGAGCAGCTTCTTTTTGATGTTCACCTTCGCGTTGTCCGTGCCGAACAGGAAGCCGTCGGGCAGGATGACCGCCGCGCGCCCGCCGGGTCTCAGCCGGTACATGATGACGGACATGAACAGATCCGCCGTCTCGCTGCTGGCGAGGTCATCCGGGAAATGGTTCTTCACATCCTTCTTCTCGCTGCCGCCGTAGGGCGGATTCATCAGGATCACGTCAAACTGATCCTTCTCCGTGTAGTCCAGCACATCGTGCAGCAGCGTGTTGTCGTGGAACACCTGCGGCACATCGAGGCCGTGCAGCAGCAGGTTGGTGATGCAGAGCATGTAGGGGAACTGCTTCTTCTCAATGCCGTAGATGGAATCCCCGTATTTCTTCGCATCCGCCGTGTTCTTGATCTGCTTTTGCAGCTCGCCAAGCCAGCTGGTGATGAAGCCGCCCGTGCCGCAGGCAAAGTCCGCCATCTGCTCGCCGATCCTCGGCTGAATCATCCTCGCCATGAAGTCGGTCACGGCGCGAGGCGTGTAGAACTCGCCCGCGGAGCCGGCGCTTTGCAGCTCCTTGAGAATGCCCTCGTAGATTTCGTTGAAGGCGTGGCTCTCCTCGTAGTCGGACAAATCCAGCTCGTCGATGACGTTGATGACCTGCCGCAGCAGCACGCCGTCCTTCATGTACTGGTTGGCGTCCGCGAACACGGTCTGCACGATGGCCTTTTTGATGGGCGTCTGCGCCGTCACCCGGATGCCCTCGACGATCGTTTTCCCGCTGGCGTCCTTGACGTCCCTGCCCTTGAGCACGGGGAAGAGGGTGTTGTTGACGAAGCCGAGCAGCTTGTCGCCGGTCATGGCGCTGCCGGACTTGTCATCGTGCGCCCAGTTGGCCCAGCGGCACACCTCCGGGAGGATGGACACATAGCGCTCGTCATCAAACGCCCAGTCCTGCTCCTTCGCATCGTAGACCTTCAAAAACAGCATCCACGCGATCTGCTCGATGCGCTGCGCGTCGCCATTGATGCCCGCGTCATTGCGCATGATGTCGCGCAGCCGCTTGACGAATCCGGAAAGATTGCTCATGGTTTAACCTGCCTCATCTGCATAAATTGCGTTTTCCAGTGCTTTGACCGCCTGCATGTATCCGTCGCGCCCGCCGAAATATCCGGCAATCCGCGCGGGCTTTCCCATCTTCGCAAACGGGTCGAGCTTCAAAATGTCGGTCTTTTCGATCTCGTAAATGCCAGTGTTCATGTACCGATCCAGCAGCGCCTCCAGCACCTCGCGAGCCGCGCCGCTGTATCGGCTCAGGAAGTCCCGCTTCTTCACGTTGTCGGCGCGCTCCCTGCGAGTCAGCGGTTTTTTGTCGAAGGCGACATGACAGATGAAATCGAAGTCATCCACGTCGCTCATCGCCTGCTCCGCCTTCATCAGCTCAAGATCGATGCCCCGTTCCCGCAGCAGCTCGCGGATGCTCTCCTTCTTCTCCTCCGCCGTCCACTGGCGGATGAAGTTGTCCAGCGAGGCATAGGTGCCCAGGATGTTGGACTTCGTGTAGTCCACAATGCTTTCCTGCCGCAGCAGCTTGCCGTTGGTGTCATAGACGGAGACCGTCTTGTTGATGATGCGCACCGTGCAGCCCTCCGCGTCCACCACGGGCATCTGGCGCGGCGGGTCAGGATCGACCAGCGGATCGCCCTCGCCGCCCTCCGGGCTGCCTCCGCGCGGCACGCGGCTGCCGCCCGGCGTAAAGCCCTCGTCGATCTCGATGGGGCCGTCCCAGTCCGGATCGGCAAACAAGCGCGTGACCGCTCGGAAGTCCATCACGACGAAGTGCGTCTTGCCCTCCTTCTCACGCAGGCGCGTGCCCCGGCCGATGATCTGCTTGAACTCCGTCATGGAGCTAATCATTTCATCCAGCACGATCAGCTTGGTCATCTTGCAGTCCGCGCCCGTGGAGAGCAGCTTGGAGGTCGTGGCGATCACCGGGTACTTCGCCCCAACGGAGATGAAGTATTTGAGCTTCTTCTTGCCCTCGATGTCCCCGCCAGTAATCCGCACGACGTAATCCGGGTTCTGCTGCATCATGTCCGCATTCAGCTCCGCCAGCGCGTTGCGCATCCGCAGCGCTGCGTCCTCCGTCGCGCAGAACACGATGGTCTTCGCCATGCGGTCCGTGCTCTTGAGGTAGGCCGTGATCTCTCTGGCCACCTGCCGGATGCGATCCTCGATGACGATGTTGTAATCGTAGTCGCTGTTGTTGTAGATTCTGTCCTCGATTTCGTCGCCGTAGATGTCGCGCTGCCCCTTGTACGGCCGCCAGCCGTCGCTGATATCCGTCGTGATATTGATGACCTTGAAGGGCGCGAGGAAGCCGTCCTCGATGCCCTCCTTGAGGCTGTAGGTGTACACCGGGTCGCCGAAGTACGAGATGTTGGAGATGTACCGCGTCTCCTTGGGCGTGGCGGTCATGCCAATCTGTGTCGCGGAAGAGAAATATTCCAGAATTCTGCGCCAGCGGCTCTCCTCCTTGGCGGAGCCGCGATGGCACTCATCGACGATCACGAGATCGAAGAAGTCCGGCTGAAACAGCGCGGAGTAATGCTCCTCCTCGTCGTCCCCGACGAGCTGCTGATACAGGGAGAAGTACACCTCATACGACGTGATGCTGCTGGGATCGTCCTTGGCCACATTGATCTTGTGGATGGTCTTTTCCAGCGGTGCAAAGTCCTGCTGGATGGACTGATCGACCAGTATGTTTCGGTCAGCCAGATACAGGATTTTCTTTTTCATGCCGCTGCGCAGCAGGCGGTAGACGATCTGGAACGCGGTGTAGGTCTTGCCCGTGCCCGTCGCCATGACAAGCAGAATCCTGTTCTGCCCGCGGGCGATGGCGTCCAGCGTGCGGTTCACGGCGACGCGCTGATAGTAGCGGGGCGGATAGGTGCTCTGGCTCGAATAGTACGGCTGCCCGATGATGGCCTCCTCTGCCTGCGTCAGGCCCGCGCCGTCGTTTGCTCCCTTCTGAAAGCACGCGTACAGCTCGTCCGGCGTCGGGAAATCCTCCATGGCGATGTCGCGCTCGGTACCCATCAGGAAGTCGTGCTCCCGGAAAGCGTCGCCGTTCGAGCTGTACGCGAAGGGAACGTCGAGCATCTGCGCATACGTCATGGCTTGCTGCAGTCCGTCCGCCACGGCGTGCTGATTGTCCTTGGCTTCGACAATCGCAATCGGGTTGTTCGCGTTGATGTACAGCACATAGTCCGCCCGCTTCGGCTGCGCACGCGACACCAGATTGCCCCGCAGATTGATCTTTCCGTCGGTAATCTGCGTCTCCATCGTCATCCGCCCGTTCCACTTTGGGGAAAGCGCCGGCGTGATGAAGTTGAGCTTGATGTCCTCTTCTGTCATTTGCCACTTGGGAATGATGCCGCTCATCCTCGTCCCCTCCACAAAATGCTGTCCGGTTCCAACCGGCTGCCTGCGCCAGAAGATTGCATAATCCGTCCATACTGGATGTTTATTCTATTCTACCACAACGATGGAGCAGCAACAAGTGTGGATTGGATACGCTCAGTTTTTCAATGCTGTCAGCGGCTGCAATGTCCCACAGGCAGCGCGATATTCTCACGTTCCACTGCACGTCTTACACTGCCTTATCGCACGCAAACAAAATATGCTAAACAACTGCTTTATTGGTTCCTGCATTGGCGAAGGATACGCATAAGCAAACTTGAGACAGTTTAGGACAACTTGGGACAATTCCGGACAGTTTGGTACAAAATACTGTGCTATAATGGTAGGGTCAAAGAGGATGGTTCTGGTCTATCCTTTGTCTATGAGTTTTTTCCACTCAACGGGTTTTTCGCTGGATGCCGAACAGTCTGTCTTGCACGGAATGCTCGTCATGCCCCGCAGAAAGTCATTGGTACCCTGCCTACGCGAATCGAACCCTTAAAAGGTGTCGCACAATGTCGCACGATGTCGCATGATGCCCAAGTCAATACCTGCTATCATATAAACTGTCAAAAAAGGACGAGAGCGCATGATGCAGCCCTGCATCGGAGAAAGCCATCCACAGGCAATACATCCTGTTGACCAGAAAAAAACCAAACCAGCGTTGGCGGAAAACCGTCAGCGCTTTTTCTTGGCCCAAAACCTGAAAGGCGGTGATTTGATGTGATTCCCACATTCCCTTTCCTATCTCCGCTTCCAAGCGGAGCGTCCCCTTTCCCCGGACAGGCTTCATGGCCTGTCTTTTCTTTTATCTGCGAACAATCGAAAGAGAGGTACTTTATGAAACAGCTTAAGAACATGCAAATCATCGGAATTGACAATGGCTACGGCAACCTGAAAACTGCCAGCGGTATCTTCCCCGCCAGCGTCCTGACCTTCGACCACGAGCCCGTCCACGCGCAGGACCTGCTGGTTTACGACGGCAAATACCACGTCATCGGCAGCGGACACCGGGAGTTCACCCCGGACAAGGTCAGCAACCCGGATCATTACCTCCTGACGCTCGCCGGCATCGGGCAGTCCAGCCAGCGCGCAGGCCGCTGCGTCAGCCTCATGCGGAGCGCGGCTTGTCCTACAGCGCGCTGATCGTTCCGGCGGTCAATGCTTATTATGGCAAGCCAACCGTGGATGAAGGCTTGCGGGAGACGATTCGCTCAATCGTCCGGGAGGAGCTGGCAGCTCCCTCTGTTCAGCTTGGCGATCTGCTGCAAACGCTGAACATAGTCACATCTTCGACAGCTCCTTCTCCCATCCGAAGTGATGAGCCTGACGACGACGATCTCGACGATGCGCTGGACAGCTTCGGTTGCTGATGCTCTTTGGTGCTCATACGCACTACAATTCCATCTCCAGCTTCGTATCGCGCGATACCTTTGGCACCAGAACGCACCACCGTGCACCAACCCCGCAAAGCAGGAAGCCATGCCGTCAAAAGCATGGCTTCCTGCTTTGAGCCGGGTGCAGGGTGGCAGCACCTGCGCAGGATGCAAAGGGAAGCCCCTTGCAGTGAATGAGGCCGAAGGCCGACTCGCTCAGCAAATGCTTGCATTTGCCGAGCGTAGCCTCGGAAAGCTCTGCTTTTCGAGGCCGAGAAGTCCAGAGGCGAAGCCTTTGGCCCACGGCACTTTGCTGGATTCCGCAGGAAGACAGAAAGTGTCATAGTGGGTAGTTACACTTTCGCAGAAAGTGCCGTGCCCTCGTCACCCCGTGCCCCAAACGAAACCCATCACACCACCAAAGAAAGACTAACCATTAAAAGTCAAGCTGAAATGAGAAGAAAGGTGAGAAAAATTTAGGCGGTCAAAAAAGGTATAGCAAAGCTAGCATCCCGAAGGATGCCTGCATGAGCTTAACTATCTTGGATACAATGCCGGATCTGTTGATGGTCGTTTGGGAACGAACACGAAGAATGCCGTCATGGCTCTTCAGTAAAACGCCGGAGCATATTTTAACCTCGCAGTTGACGGAAAAGTTGGAGACCAGACTAAAGAGACCCTTGCATTTTCCAAGGCTTGGCTTGTCTGATGCTTGATCATATGTTATTATAACATTGTGGAAGGAGAGATGATCGATGAAGAAGACCTCAGCATTGCTCGTATTGATATTTTGTACTTTCCTTCCAGTTTGTGGCATAAGCGGGCAGCGCGGTTTATCTCCGGATATCTGCGAGGTGCTTAGTTCGACCATATTGATGCCGTATGAGATTCCCAATGCAACAAGGGGAAACAAGACTCAGAAGAATACGCCGGCAGCCTATTATTATGATGAACATGGTTATGCTGCCGCTTGCGCTTTTGTCAGGGTCGAAGGCTGCAACGAAGTATTCATACTGGGAAAGCATGATGGAACCTGGCAAATTGAAAATAGAAGCCGATCGATTGTTTATCAGCAGAATGAAAGATTCCCCAGTATAACATGTGAAGAGTATGGCAAGTTCTATTTGGCATATCTTGCAGAGGACGGTCAAGCGGAAGAAATGCTGACCATCGAAAAAACGAACAATGAATGGCGTGTGACGGCGTACAGCTTGGGCGTGGACAGTTACGTCAATATTGAAATGAACAAAAAGGGTGCTTCCTATCTTGGAGACATTACGCAATGGAAAAGAAAGAAATTAAGGGCAAAGGGAGTGCTCAAGACAGCTATCGAGGATTTTGACATCATCCGCCTGAACGAGATCGCAAGCAACCTGATCGCTCAGGAAAAGAATTGATATGTTTACGCTGTATTATCCGATGCAGCGTATTTTGTATCTGCTGCACGCGCGTATACTATATTTACAACTTCACATAGCAAGAAGGCAGCGCATGGCCTTCTTTTTTTGTGCCAACGTAAAGAAAAGAAAGGAGGTGCTTCCATGGCAAGAAACGATGGCGCGGATCGCACCACCGTCCGCAACCAGCCCCGAACCGAAAACAATATCGCCGACGCCGAAGCCCACAACGAGCGCCAGAAAGCATGCTACCAGAACGAGGATATTGTCCCCGAACGCAGCCATCTAAACATCCACTTTAAGACACCATCCGGCAGCTATCAGGAGATGTTCCGGCAGATGGAGCAGGACGGCACCATTTCCACCCGTGGACTCAAG
>ERZ1673738.6082-NODE-6082-length-10305-cov-12.303415_pt1 | contig 10305 bp, 10 predicted proteins | sample MGYA00580198_ERZ1673738 | MGnify/ENA primary metagenome ERZ1673738 (study PRJEB41218, sample SAMN15661784) | gut metagenome | host: Homo sapiens | place: Canada: London | collected 2015-08-20/2019-03-30 | study: EMG produced TPA metagenomics assembly of... | reverse complement strand
GCATGGCCGGTGCAGTATCTGTGGTGCTGTTCCTTGTGTGTGCAGTGCTGTGCGTTGTGGTCTACTTCTCCCTTACCAAGGAGGATGACGGCCTGACCCGCGCCCAGCGCAAAGAACTGAACGCCGCCAAAAAGGCAGCAAAAGGAGGGAAATGATTATGGCACACACTCCTAGAAATCAATCGGAAAAAGCAACACTGGCTGCACGCCGCGCATGGTGTTATCTGGTGCTGGTGCTCATCAGCTTTTTGTGCCTGTTCTTCTTCTATGTGCTGGTGATCAACTCCACCCGCACCCACTTCGAGATCCAGAAAGGCTTCTCGATGCTGCCGGGCAAATCGCTCATTACCAACTTCCAGAACGTGCTGGCCGATGCTAACATCCCTGTCATCACCGGCATCCGCAACAGCCTGATCGTCTCTGCCTGCTCGGCGGCGTTCAGCGTGTATTTCTCGGCCCTGACGGCCTACGGCATCTACGCCTATAACTTCAAATTCAAAAAGGCCGCGTTCGCCATTATCCTGCTGATCATGACCATGCCCACGCAGGTGTCCGCTCTGGGCTTTTTGCAGCTCATCACCAAGATGGGCCTGAAGAACAGCTTTATCCCGCTGATCCTGCCCAGCATTGCAGCGCCCACCGTGTTCTTCTTCATGAAGCAGTATCTGGACGCTTCCCTTCCCATGGAGATCGTAGAGGCTGCCCGCATCGACGGTGCAGGCGAGTTCTACACCTTCAACAAGATCGTACTGCCCATTATGAAGCCCGCTCTGGCAGTGCAGGCCATTTTCTCCTTCGTGGCCAGCTGGAACAACTACTTCATTCCCGCTCTGGTGCTGGACAGCGCCGACAAAAAGACCCTGCCCATCCTGATCGCACAGCTGCGCAGTGCAGACTTCCTCAAGTTTGATATGGGCAAGGTTTACATGATGGTGGCTATCGCCATTCTGCCCGTCATCATCGTGTACCTGCTGCTTTCCAAGTTCATCGTCCGCGGTGTTGCTTTGGGCGGCGTGAAAGGCTGACGGCATTTTGCCGCAAACAACAAAAGGGTCCCGGAGAAAATTCCGGGACCCTTTTGCTGTGTTTAGGATATAAGGAATTTTTGGAAGAGATCAGGAGAAAAAACAAGGCATACACATTCTGTCGGAGGTTTTAAGGAGATAAGATTTACTCGCCGCGGACGGCTGCGAAACCTGCTTCCAGATCAGCAATGATATCGTCGATGTGCTCGGTGCCGATGGACAGGCGGATGGTGTTCTGATAGATCTGCTGCTCGGCCAGCTCTTCGTCGTTCAGCTGGCTGTGGGTGGTGGAAGCCGGGTGGATGACCAGACTCTTCACATCAGCAACGTTTGCCAGCAGGGAGAAGACTTTCAGGTTATCGATGAACTTGAATGCTTCCTCGCGGCCGCCCTTGATGTTGAAGGTGAAGATGGATGCACCGCCATTGGGGAAGTACTTCTCGTACAGGGCGTGATCCGGGTGATCCGGCAGGGAGGGGTGGTTGACCTTCTCCACCTGCGGGTGGTTTGCCAGAAACTCGACTACCTTCTTGGTGTTCTCCACATGGCGCTCGATGCGCAGGCTCAGGGTCTCGGTGCCCTGCAGCAGCAGGAAGGCGTTGAACGGCGAAATGGTGGCACCGGTATCACGCAGCAGGATCGCACGGATGTAGGTGACAAAAGCTGCGGGGCCTGCTGCATCGGCAAAGGAAACGCCGTGGTAGCTGGGGTTGGGGTCAGCAATGTTGCCGAACTTACCGCTTGCCTTCCAGTCGAACTTGCCGCTGTCCACAATGATGCCGCCCAGCGTGGTGCCGTGGCCGCCGATGAACTTGGTGGCGGAATGAACAACGATATCTGCGCCGTGCTCAATGGGACGGATCAGGTACGGGGTGCCGAAGGTGTTATCGATGACCAGCGGCAGGCCGTGCTTGTGCGCGATGGCTGCAATGGCATCGATATCGGGGATATCGCTGTTGGGGTTGCCCAGAGTTTCCAGATAGACGGCCTTGGTGTTGGGCTGGATGGCGTTCTCCACCTCAGCCAGATCGTGTGCGTTCACAAAGGTGGTGGTGACGCCAAACTGGGTCAGGGTGTGCTCCAGCAGGTTGTAGCTTCCGCCGTAGATGGTCTTCTGGGCCACGATGTGATCCCCGGCCTGTGCCAGAGCCTCGATGGTGTAGGTGATGGCAGCGGCACCGGAAGCAGTCGCCAGAGCCGCCACGCCGCCCTCCAGGGCTGCGATGCGCTTCTCAAAAACGTCCTGGGTGGAGTTGGTCAGGCGGCCATAGATGTTGCCGGCGTCTGCCAGGCCGAAGCGGTCAGCAGCATGCTGGCTGTTGCGGAAGACATAGGAAGTGGTCTGGTAAATAGGCACCGCGCGGGAATCGGTAGCGGGATCGGCCTGCTCCTGGCCAACATGCAGCTGAAGGGTCTCAAATTTATAGTTAGACATCGTATTTTTCTCCTCTATTTATACTTTTAGTATTACTTTTACTTGCAAAAAAGCCCGGGAACTGATGTTTGCTCAGTACCCGGGCCTGAAATCCAGTTGTCGTTCCCTTTGGGCAGGGCTGCCGTTTCCGTTGGCCGTCACATTCGGGCGGCGGAGGGCAGTGCACAGCTTTGGGTCAGACAGATTCGTTCAGCCCGGGCGCTGTGCATTCGCCCACAACGGAAGTTTGCATGGAGCAGTTCGTTCCAGATCAGCGTCATTTTGCTTGCCCTCCTTTCCGTCGTTTCACCATTTTTCTTATTCCCACTTGGCTAGTGGTCTGGTGTGTCTGTAGTATATCCCCATTTACCCACATTGTCAATAGGTTAAGTTCAATTTTTTCAAAAAATTGGGGGTCAGTTTTCCGAGGCTATTATGAGCAGGGAAAAAATTCAAGGCAGGATCAAGCTGGAAGCGCCGTACCAATTAAGACACGGCGCTTATCCTGGGCTTGTTCACGGAAATGTCATCCGGCTGCGGTATACTGATCCCGTAACACGCCTAAACCTCAGACCCGAAAGGATTTGTGCTATGAAATTTCTCTTCCGTATCCTCCGGCGGCTGGTCGGCTATCTGCTGGGGGTGCTGCTGGTGGCACTGATCGCCGCCGCGGCCACCTTTGGCTGGCAGGGGTACAAGCTCTACCAGAGCGCCGTGCAGGCCACCCCGCTGGAAACGCTCTACCAAAGCATCACGGCCCGGCCCAGCTTTGTGCCCTATGACCAGCTGCCCCAGACCTACATTAACGCCGTCCTCTCGGTGGAGGACAGCCGTTTTGTCCATCACCACGGCGTGGACCCGCTCTCCATCGCCCGGGCACTCTGGGCCGATCTGCGTTCCGGCACCCTGGCCGAGGGCGGCAGCACCATCACCCAGCAGCTGGCCAAAAACGTCTATTTCACCCAGGAAAAGCGGATGGCCCGCAAGGCGGCGGAGGTGTTTGCCGCGCTGGACATCGAGAAGCATTACTCCAAACAGGAAATTTTTGAGATGTACGTCAACACCATCTACTTCGGCAGCGGCTGCTATGGCGTGGCCGAGGCCGCCGAGGGGTATTTTAAGACAAACGCCGCCTCTCTGACCGATGCTCAGGCCGTGGTGCTGGCGGGCCTGCCGCAGGCCCCCTCGGTATATGCCTCCAGCCCGGCGCTGGCCCACAAGCGGGCCCGGGTGGTACTGCAGCGGATGGTGGACTGCCACAAGCTCACCCAGGATGCCGCCGCCCAGCTCTCCGCCGAGACAGACGTGATCCCGTTCATCACCCGCAGCATTGCCTGAAGATCCCGCAGCTCCCTGTAAAAAGGGGGCTGTTTTTCTGCCCGGAAAATTTTCCAGGGCAAAAATGCAAAAAGATTGCAATTTGGTATTGCAATCCGCGCCGAATGCGTGTATACTGTACTCCGCACCCAAAATGCAACCAATTTGCAATTTACGAGATGAAAGCGATTTTTCTGAGGAGTACCCATGGATCTGTTTCTGGATGTTCTGGCCGAGAGCCTGGTTGATACCGCCAAGATGCTGCCGTTTTTGTTCTTGGCTTACCTGTTTATTGAATATGTGGAGACCCGCCACGGCGAGCGGATCGAAGCGCTGCTGGCCGGCGGCGGGCGCTGGGGTTTTGTACCGGGAGCCCTGCTGGGCTGTGTGCCCCAGTGCGGCTTCTCCGCCATTGCCTCCAACTTTTACGCCTCCCGGGTGGTGACGCTGGGCACGTTGATGGCGGTTTTCCTTGCCACCAGCGACGAAGCCATCCCCCTGCTGGTGTCCATGCCCGCTTACTGGGACAAGCTGGTTTTGCTGATGGTGCTCAAAGTGCTGTACGCCATCGCCGTGGGCTTTGGGCTGGATTTTGTCCTCCGTAAGGCCCTGCCCAAGGGGCTGCGGGGCGGCTACACCGGCCGTGCCGATGAGGTGGACTGCCACGAGGAACACGACGATGCGGAGGGCCACCACCAGCCCATCTGGAAAGCAGCCCTCCGCCACACGCTGGAGATCTTCGTCTTCATTTTCGCGTTCAGCCTCGTGTTCGGCCTCATCGTGGAGGGCGTGGGCGAGGATGTCTTTGCCGACGTGCTGGGCCGGATGGGCTTTTTCCAGCCCGTGGTAGCCGCACTGGTGGGCCTCATCCCCAACTGCGCCGCCAGTGTCCTGCTCACCCAGCTCTATGTCGAGGGTGCCCTGCGGTTCTCCAGCCTGGTGGCCGGCCTGTGCACCGGTGCAGGCGTGGGCCTGGCCGTGCTCTGGCGGGCCAACCCCTCCTGGAAGCAGAACCTTTTCATCACCGGCCTCACCTGGGCCTGCGGCGCGTTCCTTGGCGTTGCCATGCAGGTGGTGGTCGCGCTGGTGGGCTGATGCCGCGTAAAATTTAGTCTTACCGCCGTTTCGGGATGTCCCGGAGCGGCGTTTTGTGTTATACTGGGAGAAAGAATGAATTTCCAGGAGAAGACAGCCATGCAATACAAGCTTTTAGCCAGCGATTACGATAATACCCTTGTCCCCTTTGGGGAACACTTTCCCCGCCCGGCGGTGGTCAAGGCCGTCAAGAAGATGCAGGCGGCGGGCGGCAAGTTTGTCCTCAGCACGGGGCGGGCCTGGTCGGCCGTGAACCGCAAGGGCCAGCTGGGCGGCATCCGGTTTGATTACGCCATCACCTGCAACGGTGCCTGCGTGCTGGACCGGGAGGGCCGCATCATTGCGGAGCACCCCCTGACCAACGAGGAGATGTACGCGCTGGTGGATTTCTGCGAGGATTACAACTATCCTTTGCAGTTCGATTTCAAGGACGGCTACTACGCCTACTGCGAGTACGATTACCTCAAGGCCTGCTACGACCACATGAACGCCCCGGGGCTGGAGTGCATCGACGGCGAAGATCAGGACCGTCACCTCATTGATATGCCCCACGCCGCCTTTGCCGTGCTGCCCCCGGCCGCGCTGGAGGAATTCAACAAAAAGTACGGCCACCTGGACCTGCACTGGATGCAGGTGGGCGGCGATATGCCCGGCGGCTGGTGCTCGTTTGACATCGTGCGGGGCGGCATCGACAAGGGCGTAGGCCTGGCCGACCTGTGCGCCCGGATGGGCCTCACGCTGGACGACGCCGTGGCGGCAGGCGACTCTGCCAACGACATCGGGATGCTGAAAGCAGCAGGCCTCTCCTGCTGCATGGCCAACGGCACCCCGGAGGCCAAAGCTGCCGCCAAGCGGGTCATCGGGGATGTGCGGGAGGACGGCCTGGCCGCCCTCATCGAGGAGCTGTGGTTCGACGGCCCCAAAGCCGAGCCATCGGGTAAGACGCTCGGTTCCCCGTGGGAGGCCATGGAGGAGCAGAAATGAGCTTCGCGCCTATATACGGGCCCCGCAGCCGGGCCTTGATTTTAGGCACCTGGCCCAGCCCCAAGAGCCGGGAGATGGCTTTTTACTACGGCCACCCGCAGAACCGCTTCTGGCCCATGCTGGCAGCCCTGACCGGGGAGCCCATACCCGCCCGGGAAGATATTGACGCCAAAAAGCAGCTCATCCTGCGCCATGGGCTGGCCCTCTGGGATACATTGGAGAGCTGCACCATCACGGGTGCCTCGGATGCTTCCATCAAAGATGTGGTGCCCAACGATATTGCCGCCCTGCTGGCTAAGGCTCCCATTGAGGCGGTGTTCTGCAACGGGGCCACGGCATACAAAATTTACTGCAAATATTTACAGCCCATCAGTGGCATTGCCGCCGTCAAGCTGCCCAGCACCAGCCCCGCCAACGCGGCCTGCCGCCCGGAGAAGCTTCGGGAAGTATGGGGTGCCGCCTTAGCCGATTGGTTGATTAACGTATGATGGCAAACCTGTAAATTATTCATGAAACGCTTGCGTTTTTGCCAAAAAGCTTTATGATGGAGAGGAAAGGGGCTAAATTTCTTGAATGCCCCGGAAAAGGAGACGCTTCATGAGCAAGATCATCCGCACCCGGAAACCCAGTGTCCTGCCGTTTTACGCAGGCGCTCTGGTGTTCGTGGTGCTCTGCGCGGTGCTCCCGGTGTACAAACTCTGGGCACTGCTGGTGGCGCTGGGCGGCGCTGCCGCGGCGTTTGGCCTGGGGCAGAAATTCTGCCCGCCCCATGTGGTGGAGCACGAGGTGCCGTTCCACACCGGGCAGGACGACGTGGACGCCATGCTGACCGATATCCAGCAAAAGCTCGATACCCTGCACGGCCTCAATGCTTCCCTGCCGGACCCGGCGCTCTCCGCCGCCATGGACCGGATGGAAAAGGCAGGCCGCTCCATCGTGGAAGCGGTCGAAGCCAACCCCGCCAAAGCCAAACAGGTGCGGCGCTTTGCCAACTACTATCTGCCCGATGCGGTGAACATTCTGCAGCAGTACGCCACGCTGGCGCGGCAGGGCGTCAAGGGCGAGAACGCCGCCGCCATCCGTACCGAAGTGGAACACAACGCGGCATCCATTGCCACGGCCTTTGAAAACCAGCTGGACGCCCTGTATGCCGCTGAGAGCATGGACCTCTCGGCAGACCTGACGGTTTTGCAAAACATGTTAAAGGGACAAGGCCTTTAACGCGTAGATTTGGAAAGGAAGGAATCCCCATGGCTGAGAACAACACTTTCAATTTTGATCTGGACGCACCCGCTACCCCCACCCTGACGCTGGACCCGGTGGAAGAAGCCGCTCCTGCCGAGGAAAAGAAGCCCGAGCCCGCCCCGGCCCCGGAGGAGGTCAAGCTGACCGCTGAGGAAAAGGCCATGGTGGACGCCTTTGCGCAGAAGATCGACATTACCAACAGCCAGCAGGTGCTGCAGTACGGCTCTGCCTGCCAGAAAAAGATCGGCGATTTCTCCGAGGCTGCGCTCTCCAAGGTGTCCACCAAGGATCTGGGCGAGGTGGGCGACATGATCACCAGCCTGATCGGTGAGCTGAAGAGCTTTGATGCCGGTGAGGAAGAGAAAAAGGGCATTCTGGGCTTCTTCAAAAAGAAGGGCGACCAGCTGGACGCCATGAAGATGAAGTACAACAAGGCCGAGACCAACGTGGAAAAGATCCAGTCCATGCTGGAGGGCCATCAGGTGCAGCTGCTCAAGGACATCGCCATGCTGGATAAGATGTATGATCTGAACATGGCCTACTTCAAGGAGCTGAGCATGTATATCCTGGCCGGCAAAAAGAAGCTGGCTGACGTGCGTGCCAAAGAACTGCAGCAGGCCATGGACAAGGCCAAAGCTTCCGGCCTGCCGGAGGATGCCCAGGCCGCCCGCGACCTGTCCGACCAGTGCGAGCGGTTTGAGAAAAAGCTCTACGACCTGGAACTGACCCGGAACATCAGCCTGCAGATGGGCCCCCAGATCCGCCTGCTGCAGAACAACAACTCCATGATGGCGGAAAAGATCCAGTCCACCATCGTCAACACCATCCCCCTGTGGAAGAACCAGATGGTGCTGGCCCTGGGCCTGGCCCACAGCCAGCAGGCCATGCAGGCCGAGCGTGCCGTCACCGACATGACCAACGAGCTGCTGAAAAAGAACGCCGACGCCCTCAAGATGGGTACCATCGAGACGGCCAAGGAGTCTCAGCGCGGTGTGGTGGACATCGAGACCCTGCAGCAGACCAACAAGAGCCTTATCGAGACGCTGGACGAGCTGAACAAGATCCAGACCGAGGGCCGCGCAAAGCGTGCCGCCGCCGAGCAGGAGCTGACCCGCATTGAGGATGAGCTTCGCGCCAAGATGATGGAAATTCGGAGCTAAACAGAAATGACAAACGCAGATTTTTCCAAGCAGAGCAGCACCCAGGGCCCGCGCGGCTTTGACAGCGGCAGCTACCGTGAGGCAAAGCGCGCGGACGAGGATGCCCTGCACCTGACCCCTGCCCAGCAGAAGCTGGCAGTGCTGGAGAACAGGCTCCCCGCGGCCCTGCGCAATCGCGGCGCGGCACTGGCGCTGAGCATCGTCGTGATGCTGGCCGCGTTCTTCGGATTGGGCGGGGCCAAACTCAAGGCAAAATACAACAGCGCCGGCCAGTGGTTTTCCTACGGTGTCGCCGCCGACAACGGCTATACCCTCAACGAGGAGCTGCTCACCCGGCTGAACACCGCCGCCAATGTCATCACGACGGGCACCAGCACTCTCGGGGCCGACAGCACCGAGGTGCAGGCCGCGCAGACGGCACTGGACGATTTCTCCGCCTGCCTGGACGCGGTGCAAGCCGATGGCAGCAAGCAGGATCTGACCTCCCTGCCCTACTATCAGGGCAGCACGATGCACGCCCTCTATCAGGCCAACGAGGCACTTGGCGCTGCCATCGACCAGCTCTATGCAAAACTCCAGGAGCGGGCCGCGGACCCCATGAAGATGGGCGCGGTACAGGGCCAGTACGGCCAGTTCAACAGCGCCCAGACCATCCTCAGCAATCTCAATTACAATCAGGCCGTTACGGCCTATCAGAATGATACCAGCGGCTTTCCGGCAACTCTGCTGAAAGGCCTGTTCGGGATCAAGGAGGTGGAGCCTTTCGCATGAAAACGATGAAATTCCTCGCCCGGCGCGTCAGTGCTCTGGTGCTGGTGGCCACTATAGGGCTGGCAGCCCTTGTGCCGGCCGCCTTTGCGGCACCGGCCAGCCTGCCGGACCTGCCCAAAGACCAATGCGTTGTGGACGATGCCAATGTCCTGAGCAGCAGCACCGTGCAGACCATTCAGGATCTGAACACCCAGCTGGATGCCAGCTGCAAGGGTGCCCAAATCGGCGTGCTGACCGTGGATTACACGGGCAGCGTCTCCACGGAGGATTACGCCGTGGAGGCTGCCAACACCTGGGGCCTGGGCAGCAGCTCTGAGAACAACGGTGTTCTCATCCTGCTGGTGATGCAGAGCCCCGAGTACGCCGACGGCGACTACTACCTGACCTACGGCGACGGCTTCCGCAACACAACGCTGGCCAGCCAGGCCAGTACCATCGCCCAGACCATGGAGGATGACTTTGCCTCCCAGAACTACGATGGCGCCGTGACCACCTGTGCCCGGAACGTGGCCAACACCATTGCGGACATCTATGGTGTGAGCCTCAGCGGTTCTACAACCAGTAATGTGGCTGGCGGAAATTACAATTATACCGACAATTACCACGAAGCCCCGGTGGCAAAGCCCGCTTTCTGGGAGACAGCCGTGGACGGCCTGTTCACCATCCTGGCCTACGGCATCGTCATCATTGCCCTGTTCTTCATGTTCGTGGTTCCTTTCGGCCACTCTGCAGGCTGGTACTGGGGCCCGTTCGGCTGGTTTGGCTGGCGGCACCGCCGTGGTCCCCGCCGCCCGCCGTATGATGATTTCGGCCCCGGTCCGGGTGGTTTCTATGGCCCCCGTGGCCCGCGTGGCCCCAGAGGCCCCCGGCCTCCGCGGGGCGGTGGATTCGGCGGCCCTGGAATGGGCGGCGGAAGTTTTGGCGGCATGGGCGGTGGACGCTCGGGCGGCAGCTTCCGTTCCGGTGGCGGCGGCTCGTTCCACTCCGGTGGTGGCAGCTTCCATGGCGGCGGCGGTGGACGCGGGCGTTAAATAAGCATGAAAAAAACTCCTGCACAGATGTGCAGGAGTTTTTTTCATGCAAGCGAAATTACTTGGTGCCGTAGATACGGTCACCAGCGTCGCCCAGGCCGGGGACGATGTAGCCGTTCTCGTTCAGGTGGTCGTCCTTGGCGCCCAGGTAGATATCCACATCGGGGTGAGCCTTGTGCAGGGCCTCGATGCCTTCCGGAGCGGCGATCAGGCCGATGAACTTGATGCGCTTTGCGCCGTGCTTCTTGATCTGGGTGATGGCGT
>ERZ1673738.6075-NODE-6075-length-10317-cov-4.751413_pt1 | contig 10317 bp, 10 predicted proteins | sample MGYA00580198_ERZ1673738 | MGnify/ENA primary metagenome ERZ1673738 (study PRJEB41218, sample SAMN15661784) | gut metagenome | host: Homo sapiens | place: Canada: London | collected 2015-08-20/2019-03-30 | study: EMG produced TPA metagenomics assembly of... | reverse complement strand
CATCTGTCCCTCGATATCACCGAGAACCCGAACACCACTCCGGAAGGCACAACATGCTGCAAGTTCTGGGGTCTTGGCTCTGACGGCACCGTTGGCGCTAACAAGAACTCCATCAAGATCATCGGCGACCACACCGACATGTACGCGCAGGCATACTTCGCTTACGACTCCAAGAAGTCCGGCGGCGTTACAATTTCTCACCTGCGTTTCGGTAAGACTCCGATCAAGTCCACATACTTCATCAACAAGGCAAACTTCGTTGCCTGTCATAACCCGTCCTATATCGACAAGTACGATATGGTAGAGGACGTTGTTCCGGGCGGCTCCTTCCTGCTGAACTGCCACTGGACAGTTGACGAGCTGGACGAGAAGCTCCCGGCTCCGGTTAAGGCTTACATCGCTAAGAACAACATCAACTTCTACATAATCAACGCTAACAAGGTGGCAAGAGAGATCGGTCTGGGCAACAAGACCAACACCGTGCTCCAGTCCGCGTTCTTCTCCATCGCTAACATCATTCCGCCCGAGGACGCTATCACATACATGAAGAAGATGGCGTACAAGTCCTTTGCTAAGAAGGGCGACGATATCGTCAACATGAACTACGCCGCTATCGAGAAGGGTGCCGGCGAGGTTATCAAGGTAGACGTTCCCGCTTCCTGGGCTGACTGCGAGGGCAAGCTCCCCGAGCACAAGGCTGAGGGCGACAACAAGTTCCTGGTCGACTTCGTTAACAATGTACAGATCCCCGTTAACGCACAGCGCGGCGACAAGATCCCTGTTTCCACATTCGTTGATATTGCCGACGGTACGTTCCCGCAGGGCTCCGCTGCTTATGAGAAGCGCGGTATCGCAGTTGACGTTCCCGAGTGGATCCCCGAGAACTGTATTGAGTGTAACCAGTGTGCATTCGTCTGCCCGCACGCTGTTATCCGTCCGGTTATCATGAACGCTGAAGAGGCTGCTGCGGCTCCCGCTTCCGTTAAGACCAAGGACGCAATGCAGCTCCCCGGCATGAAGTACACAATGGTCGTTTCTACTCTGGACTGCACAGGCTGCGGCGTATGCGCAAACATCTGCCCGGCAGGCGCAAAGGACAAGAGCAAGAGCGCTCTCGTTATGAAGCCCATCGAGACACAGATGGATCAGCAGCCGGTATTCGACTACGCTGTTTCCAAGGTTTCCGACAAGCCCGAGGTTCACGAGAAGTTCAAGGAGAACACAGTCAAGGGTTCACAGTTCAAGCAGCCGCTGCTTGAATTCTCCGGCGCATGCGCAGGCTGCGGCGAGACTCCGTACGCTAAGATCGTTACTCAGCTGTTCGGCGACAGAATGTACATCGCAAACGCTACGGGCTGCTCCTCTATCTGGGCAGGCTCTGAGCCGTCCACTCCGTACACCACCAACAAGGAAGGCAAGGGTCCGGCTTGGGCTAACTCCCTGTTCGAGGATAACGCAGAGTTCGGTTACGGTATGTTCCTGGCTCAGGACACTCTGAGAAAGAGAGTTCAGAAGAAGCTGAAGGAAGCACGCGAGGTCGCTCATGATGACGCTAAGGCACTCATCGACGAGTATTTTGCTACCGAGAACGACGGCAAGGCAAACGCAGCTGCTACCAAGAAGCTGGTAAGCGCTCTTGAGCAGTGCCCTGCAAAGGACGGCATCGTTGGCGAGATCCTCGCAGCTAAGAACTACCTCTCCAAGAAGAGCCAGTGGATCTTCGGCGGCGACGGCTGGGCTTACGATATCGGTTACGGCGGACTTGACCACGTTATTGCTTCCGGCAAGAACGTAAATATCCTCGTATTCGATACCGAGGTTTACTCCAACACCGGCGGACAGGCTTCCAAGGCTACCAACGTGGGTGCAGTCGCTCAGTTCGCAGCCGGCGGTAAGGACGTCAAGAAGAAGGATCTGGCAGGCATCGCAATGAGCTACGGCTACGTTTACGTTGCACAGATCTCCATGGGCGCTGACAAGAACCAGTGCTTAAAGGCTATCGCTGAGGCTGAGGCTTATGACGGTCCGTCCCTCATCATCGCTTACGCACCGTGCATCAACCACGGTATCAAGGGCGGTCTGACCATCGCTCAGCAGGTAGAGAAGGAAGCAGTAGAGGCTGGTTACTGGCATCTGTTCCGCTTCAATCCGGCTCTGGCAGACGAGGGCAAGAACCCGTTCTCCCTCGACAGCAAGGCTCCGACAGGCGACTACAAGGCATTCATGATGAGAGAGGTTCGCTACAACTCCCTCATGCGTGCTAACCCCGAAAGAGCTACCGTTCTGTTCGACAAGGCAGTTAAGAACGCGGCTGCTAAGTATAAGCACCTCGTTGAACTCCAGAACATGTACGGCGACGAGTTCAAGCAGGACTAATCATTTAAATTAATGCGCATTTGCGTGTTTAAGCCCCAGCGGAGTCCGCTGGGGCTTTTCCTTGTATCTGCACTTTTCTCACCGTTAAAAATTTCTCCCCACCGGCGATGGTGGGGAGATTTTGTATTATTTGTGGTGATTTTTGTCGTTGAGTTCTTCAATGTGGTATTCGATCTTGCCTTTGTTGCGTTCGGAAAGTGAGTGCCATTTCTTCAAGAGGGAAGCTTCATCGTCGGTGAGCGGCTGTCCGAGTTTGTTGTTGCTTCTTCCGGCGAGATAGCCAAGTGTGACATTATAGTATTCAGCAAGCCGAATTGCGCGGTCGAAAGGGAGTTCGCGTTCGCCTTTTTCATATTTGCCATAGTATTGAGCAGTGGTTCCAAGGTAGCGTGCGACATCGCTCTGTGTCTTGTCAGCGTCCTCACGGAGGTCTTTCAGTCGTGTGTAAATTGCCATAGCCATCTCTCCTTTCAGATATATTTTATCATATATGGCTGAAAAGTCTTGACAAAGCAACTATAAAAGGTTATAATATACATGGTAAAGGTGTCATATTAGGTTAATAACATTTGAAAGTCTTCAAAAGTTATTAACGCTTGAAAGGTTTCAAAAATCAATTAACATGGAGGATTCAAAAATGAATGACAAATGGACAAAAGTAAACAGAGTGGCAGTTATAGTAAGCTTTTGCGTATGTGTTGTGGGTTTATTGATAGTATTCGTGGCATCTTTGATGGACGGATATAATATGTATTGGTTGTTTGCACTGTCAGGAATTGTTTCCGCGGTAATAAGCCACATAATGTGGGCGATGTACATCGAGATGTCTGAAAACATTATACATATAGCTTCAAGAAACACCCGCGAAACAGACCGTACCCTTTCCGACATATCGCAGACGTTAGGCAAGATACTTGCAAATATGTCAAACGGGGGAGCTGTCAGACCGGATACTCCCTGGAAATGCTCCTGCGGAAAGGTCAACGCTCCTGACGCCAACTTCTGCCAGAACTGCGGCGCTCTCAGAGCAAACGATATTCCCGATATCAGTATACCCGGTATCCGGTAAAAAAACAGGACTGCTTTTGCAGTCCCTGAAAAATAAATCCGCGCTCATGTTCAGGGCGCGGATTTGTTATCTTGTAAGCTCAATAGAGCGGGCGATGTATTCTATCTGCTCATCGGTGAATATGCCGCTTTCAAGGCTGATGTTGACGTACACGCAAAACTCGGTGCTGAATGCTAGTATTCCCGGCTGGTATGTCGTTTCACCGGGGCTTCCGCTTCCGTAGTCCGCCACTATCCCGATTTTCGTTACCGCATTTTCGCTTGTTTCGTCCTGCTTTACTACGGTATAATCGTTGTCCCAGTTTGCCTGGGCGCTTAACATCAGCTGATTGTATACCATTCGGTAGAAATTCGGGTCGGAGCGTTCTACGCCGTCGTACAGTTCAAATGTGCTGTAGTCGGCGGTGCCGACTGTTTCGCCGTTCAGCTTTATATCCATCGGCGACCAGCCGCCCTGCGCGTTTTCCGATTTTTCTATCACGCACCCGGCGGGAAGCTGTATCGACATTCTGAACGGCTCGATGTCGTAAATAGCCGCGCTGTGTTCCGTCCGGTTCGCAAAGCTGTTCGGGAAGCTCACGCGGAATATCGAATAGACCGCCCCGGTCAGCAGAGCCGCTCCGGCGATAACAGCGGCGCAGAGTGCGGTCACACGGGTGAGCTTCCGGCGGCGGTGGGAGGCTTTCCTCTGGCTGATGTAATCATCGCATTCAGCAATGAACTGCTCGGATATTCCACCGATGGCTTCTAATAATTTGTCGCTCATAGCACGCCCTCCTTTTCAAGCGTTTTTTGCAGGGATATCCGCTCCCGGCGGAGAATTGCGGCGGTTTTGCTTATGGTAATATCCAGGTCGGAAGCTACCTCGGCTACTGGTTTCAGATAAAAATACCGCAGGATAAACACTGCGCGCTTTTCCCGGGGGAGGGAATCTAGCCACTTTTCAATCATCTCCGCAAGCTGTGCGGCTTCGAACTGCTTTTCAACGCTGACGTCCGAGGGAATGCATTCGTCCAGCTCGGACAGCGCGCAGGAGTACTCACCGAAGCCGCGCTTCTGCGCCGTTTTCCTGCGGAGACGGTCGACGGCGAGGTTGCGGGTTATCCTGCTGAGAAACGCGGAAAGCGAGAACGGCTTTGCGGGCGGGATAGAGTTCCATGCGCCTAGCCATGTGTCGTTGACGCATTCTTCGGAATCTGGGCGGCTGTTAAGTATCCGCTGAGCGATACTCATGCACAGGCCGCCGTATTTTTCGGAGGAGCGGGTCAGCGCCTGTTCATCACGGGCAAAATAAAGTTCGATTATCTGGGTATCTTCCATATTATCACCTCTCCCTTTAAGTCGCAAAAAATGGCAGAAAAAATTGCGCCCTTCGTGAAAAAGGGCGCAATTTTTTATGCGTTGTGGATATCCTTTATCGCCTGAGTAACCAGCTTCTTGAAAAGCGGGGCAACTCTGTCGGCGGTCTCCTGTACCTCTGCGTGGGTGAGCGGATTCACCGATATCCCCGCCGCGAGGTTGCTTATGCAGGAGATTCCGCATATCTCCATTCCCGCGTGGCACGCCGCTATCGCTTCGATGGCGGTTGACATTCCCACTGCGTCAGCGCCGAGGCGTTCGTATGCGCGTATCTCTGCGGGGGTCTCGTACTGCGGACCGGTGGTCTGAATATATACGCCCTTGCGGAGCGGTACTCCGGCGGTCACGGCGGAATTCTCTATAATCTTCCGCAGGCGGCGGCTGTATACCTCCGACATATCCGGGAAGCGCACGCCCAGCTCGTCGATATTCTCCCCGATGAGCGGCGAGGGGACTGACATTGATATCTGGTCGGTTATCAGCATGAAATCGCCTGCGTTGAAGCTGCGGTTTATTCCGCCCGCCGCGTTCGTCAGGAAAAGCACCTTTGCGCCCATCAGCTTCATCAGCCTGATGGGGAGCACTACGTCCTGCGGCTTGTAGCCCTCATAGAAATGCACTCTGCCCTGCATTGCAACGATAGGAACGCCGCCCGCATAGCCGAACACGAAGCGTCCCTTGTGGCCCGGAACGGTCGACACCGGGAAGCCCTCGATATCGTGGTAATCCAGCGTTTCAACAACTTCCATCGTGTCTGCGTAGTCGCCGAGGCCGCTGCCCAGTATCAGCGCGATCTCCGGCTTGAAGGTAATCTTCTGCTGTACGCATTCGAAGCACTTCATCAGCTTTTCGTAATTTACGTTCATTCTGCACCTCCGTCGTTTGGCTCAGCATTATCCTGGCTGTTCAGTTTTTTCATGACCTCTATCTCAACGTCCTGGAGCTCTTTCATGGACACCGCCGCCGTGGAGCGCGGGTCATTTCCCGCTTCCGACCACAGGGGAGGGTACACGCTCACGCCCTTGTCCGCGGGAAGCTCGTCGTAGAGCACGCCGGGGCATTCCTTGATGTAGGGGCGGTAGAACTGTTCCATTTCCTTTCTGCTGCAGGCAAATTCAAGAAGCTCGTCAAAATTATCGCCGAACTCCTCGACCATCAGCTCGTCCGGTGCGAGGTAAAGCAGCGTTCCCTGCTTGTCCAGACCGTAGATACCTCCGAAAACGTCTTCGGCGACTATCGTCATGCCCATCTCGGAAAGACGCTCGTTGCGCTCGAAGAAATCCATCATGCCGCTGCCGAGAAAACGCAGTATTCCGTTTACGGAAACTCCGCCGGTTCCTGCGAGTATCGCCGCAAGCGGAGTGAACTCGCCGCCCTGGGCGCGGAGTTTCTTAGCCTTCTCCTCGTCCGGGGGGAGCACCTCTATGTCGCAATCCGAGGAATCGAACATTTTCTGGAGCTGTTCAAACTGTTCTTCGAAGGTCATATCAGACCTCCCAGCTTCCGAGGTACTTTTCCTGCTCGGGCGTGAGCCTGTCTATCTCAAGTCCCCAGTAGCTTATCTTGCGGAGCGCTACCTCGCGGTCTATCTCCTTGGGTACGTTTACCGTCATGTGGCCGCTGGACTTGACTGCGGCGCTGTTCTGCGCGATGTACTTCGCGGAGAGCGCCTGGATAGCGAAGCTCATGTCCATTATCTCGGCGGGGTGTCCGTCGCCGGCGGCGAGATTTACAAGTCTGCCCTCGGCGATAACGAATACGGTGTTGCCGTTAGCCAGCTTGTAGCCCATGATGTTGTTGCGCGCAAGGTAGGATTCCGTAGCCATCTCGCGGAGCTTCGCCATGTTTACTTCCACGTCGAAGTGACCTGCGTTGCAGCAGATAGCCCCGTCCTTCATGTTGAGGAACGCTTCCTCGCCGATAACGTCGGCGCAGCCGGTCACGGTCACGAAGAAATCGCCGGCCTTCGCCGCCTCGCGCATGGGCATTACCTTGAAGCCGTCCATTACGGCTTCCATAGCCTTTATCGGGTCTATCTCGGTGACGATAACGTCAGCGCCGAGACCCTTCGCGCGCATTGCAACGCCCTTTCCGCACCAGCCGTAGCCTGCGACCACAACGTTCTTTCCGGCTACGATAAGGTTGGTCGTGCGGTTGATGCCGTCCCATACGGACTGTCCGGTGCCGTAGCGGTTATCGAACAGGTGCTTGCAGTCGGCGTCGTTTACCAGCACCATCGGGAATTTCAGCGCGTGATCCTTATCCATGGCCTTCAGGCGGATAATTCCGGTGGTGGTCTCCTCGCAGCCACCCAGCACCTCCGGGATAAGCTCGGGGTACTCGTTGTGAATGAGGTTTACCAGGTCGCCGCCGTCGTCGATTATTACGTTGGGGCGAGCCTTGATGACCTGCGAAATGTGGCGGTGGTACTCCTCGTTTGAAGCGTCGTACCATGCGAATACGTTCAGTCCGTCGTGAACCAGCGCCGCAGCAACGTCGTCCTGAGTGGACAGCGGGTTGCTTCCGGTGACGTACATTTCGGCTCCGCCGGCTGCAAGCACCTTGCAGAGGTACGCGGTCTTAGCTTCAAGATGTACCGAGAGCGCTACGCGCAGCCCTGCAAAGGGCTTTTCCTGCTCGAATTCCTTTTCGATTCCGTTAAGCAGCGGCATGTTGCGCTTTACCCACGCTATCTTGCGTGCGCCGCTTTCCCAGAGGTCGGGGTTTCTTATTTCGTGTGCCATGTTTTTCTCCTTTGTTTTCGTATGGTCTTTTCTAATTTACTACAGCCGGAGGAATTCCCGGTCTGTTAAAGTACTTCTGTGAATATCCCGCAGGCTATCCGCTTTCCGGAGCCGCCGGAAGGCTGTGTGCTGAAATCGTCCGGCATGTCGTGCAGGATTATCGGCTTCCCGGAATAATCGGATATCAGCGCCTTGCCGATGTAGACTTCCATCGCCGCGTATCCGTCGGAATCCGAGATTATCGGCGGAAGGTTTCCGGCGTGATATGGGTGTCTGCCGCACCAGGTGCCTTCAGGGCAGAGGCTCAGGTGCGGTCCGGCTTCGGCGAAGGCTCCGGAAGCTCCGCCGCTGTCCGGGGAGCCGCATATTATTCCATCGTGGATATGGAATCCGAACACCCTGTCCGGAGGAAGTCCCAAAAGCTCTGCTTGCAGGTACAGCGCTCCGTCCAGCCAGTAGGCGAATATGCTGCCCTCGGCTGTCGGGTGGTCGGCGCTGCCGCGGAGCTCTCCGCGAAGCGCCGGGGCTTCCGCGGACATGTAAGCGAAGCGGTTTACGCTGCTGCGGGTTTCGGAACGTTCGGAGCGTTCAGTCTGCTCTGCTCCGGCGGTTTCGTATAGGTTCTGTTCAGCTTGTTCGTTTTGCATATGCTGTACCTCCCTTTCAGGTAAGTATATGCGCGCGAGCCGTGAATTACGCCTGGGCAGCGAGGGAATTCAGCAGGCGGACAAGCTCCTCCTCAAGGCAGGAATAGAACAGCGTGAAGAGTATATCGGCGCTTCCCAGCAGGAACACATTCTTGTTCGTGATGGCGGCAAGCGTGGGCACGTAGGTGTAGATATACCCCTTGTACCACTCCGCGTCGTAGGCGGGGACAGGCTTCCCGGACTTCACCATGCGGCGTATCTCCTCGAAGTCATCGACGATAACGTTGTCGTAGTTTCCGGCGCCCTTGGATATCACCATATCGTAGATGTTCTTTATCTGCTTGTCGTTGAGGTATCCGCCGGAGGTCTTGACGTTCTTCAGCACCGGCAGCCTTACCGCAAAGGAATACACCATAAGGGAGAGCACGCGCTCGTACTCCGGGGTGTTCATTTCGGCGCAGCGCTCCTTGTCGAGCTTTATCCCGGTGTTGTAAAGGCAGGTGGTGTCGGAGATGTTGTTCAGCGCTATCTTGAAGATATCCTTGATGTTGATGTTGTAGAAGTCCTTATCGGCTATCATGTAGATGTACTTGACCGCATTGAACAGCGACACTCCTGCTTTGACGACTGTTTCGGATATCATGGTGCAGGCTGTTCTTTCACTGATGAATTCCATTTTTGCCCTCCTGTTTATTCTTCGCCGCCGAGGTTGAGTTCGCTCCGGCTGCTGTTTTTGCCTAAAAGATTTCCGCCGTCGGGGAGTATCACGGTGAATTCCGTGCCTTTCCCGAGGTCGCTCTGTACGCCTATCCTGCCTCCGCACACCTCGACTATCTTCTTTGCCAGCGGAAGCCCCAGCCCGTTGCCCTTTGTGGCGTGGGAGCTGTCCGCCTGGTAGAATTTCTCGAATATGTGCGGGAGCGCGTTCTGCGGTATTCCCGTTCCCGTATCCCGGACGCGTATCGTGATGACTCCGGCGCTGCGGTGGCAGCTCACGAATATGCTGCCGCCATCCGGGGTGAACTTCACTGCGTTGTCGAACAGGTTGTTCCAGACATGCTCCAGCATCTGCTCGTTCCAGAAGAATTTCACTTCGTCAAGCTCCATCGAGAGGTCGATGTTTTTTTCAGACCAGTGTGGCTCCAGGCGCAGCATGCAGGTGCGGAGCTGCTCGTCAAGCGAAAACTCCTCCTTGGAGATGATGTCCGTGGTCTCAAGCCGGGTCAGGAGCAGCGTGTTGGTGGAAAGCTCCGAAAGGTACTCGGTCTCCTCCAGGATTATCTTTGAGAATTCCTTCTGCTGTTCCGGAGTGAGGTTTCCATTATAGAGCTGCTGCGCAAATCCGCGTATCGATACCAGCGGGGTCTTGAATTCGTGCGAGAAGCTCGCGATGAAATCCTGATTGAACATCGCGTTGTTGTTTAGCTCCCGGGTCATTTCGTTGAACACCTTGATGAGGTCGGAAAGCTCCCGGACGGTGTGCTTTTCAGCCCAGCCCATGTCCACCTGAACGGAGTAGTCGCCCTGGGACACCTGCTTTGTCGCCTTGATAAGCTCCACCAGCGGTTTCAGGAACAGCCCGCTCACTATGAACGACATCAGCGTACCGATAATGATACTGCTGACGACGGAGGCTATGATGTTTTCCGTGTCGCTGCTTCCGTTGGAGACTATCATGTCTATCGAAATGCGGGCGGAAAACGAGAGCACGTCTGCGCTGACGGTTATAATGAGTATCAGCAGGCTGAGCTTCGCGCCCAGGCGGGTGAATATAGAGCTTTTCCGCTTTTTGTTTTTCATGACGCCCCCTGCGGCTTGTCCGCGGTCTTTACCGCCTTATAGCCAAGCCCCCGGACGGTCACTATCTGGATATCCTTGTTGTCCTTGAGGCGGTCGCGCAGGCGGTTGATGTGGACGTCCACCGTGCGTGCCTCGGATTCGCTGTCCATGTCCCAGAACTCCTCCATAAGGTTCGCGCGGGTGAAGGTCTTGTTCGGGAATGACAGCAGCTTGAACAGTATCTGGAACTCCTTCTTCGGCATCTGGACTTCCGTGCCGTTCTGTATCAGCGTGAAGGAATCGTATATCAGCGTTGTGGAGCCTACGGTTATCTTCTGCTCCTC
>ERZ1673738.6063-NODE-6063-length-10342-cov-5.276660_pt1 | contig 10342 bp, 7 predicted proteins | sample MGYA00580198_ERZ1673738 | MGnify/ENA primary metagenome ERZ1673738 (study PRJEB41218, sample SAMN15661784) | gut metagenome | host: Homo sapiens | place: Canada: London | collected 2015-08-20/2019-03-30 | study: EMG produced TPA metagenomics assembly of... | reverse complement strand
CCCAAGCATGCTCTTTTTCGTTTTTTACCAATAAAACTTGCACACGGCGTTAATAATCAAAATCGCATGTTTCATCAGTCCACAGAATGATGGATGTCATGCCATGGCTCCTGCAACGTTTCTCAAACTCCTCCAGCAGTTTCTTTCCCGCTCCCCTGCGAATGCTCGCAAACAAAAGCAGACTTGCCTCATTTGCAGCGGCATGAAGGTATTCCTGACGCCGGTTTCCGTCAATGTATGCCTTATATTCCTGAAAGAAAACAGATTCCTCCGTCCCGTTCAACTGTCCGGCCATCCATTTATCTGCGTGTTCACTGCCGATTTCGGAGGCGGGAGCACCAAGCAGGAAAGCACACAGTTTCCCATTCTCCATAGCTCTTAGCGAAAGCGGAGAACCGGGGATATAATAATAACGGACCAGATACCGGTAGATTCGTGTGCGCATTTCAACCGGCATTCCGGGAATGGCTGCCTCCCATAACCGCAATGCGATTGCGGCGGCATCCTCCAGATACCGTTCTGTAAAATCATGAATTTCAATCATGCCGTTCATAAAACACTCCTGATTTCGCAGCTTTTTGTTTTGCTCTCTCTGCAGATTCTCTGATGCTTTGAGTCTGTTTCTTTATCTTTTTACACAGTTTATCCTGTCACTTGAAAGGGGAAACGAGATCAGGCGCCTGCGGATAATGAAAAAAAATAAAAAACAGGAAACAATGGAATTTGATGTGCAGAAGAAAAATGGTGCCGACGATAGGATTTGAACCTACACCCCCGTGAAGAGACTGCGACCTGAACGCAGCGCGTCTGCCGTTCCGCCACGTCGGCAATGTTGTATATCATTTCTGATTACAGAGCCATAATGTAGCGGCATTCTTCAATTAGTCAAGCAAAGTTTTGAAAAAAAATGAAAATTGATTCCGCTTTTTGTTTGATGTTTCAGGAAAGTATATTATATTGACCTCTGTAATGATTAACATGAGAAAGGTAGAATGGGAACAAAACTATGGATATCTGCTTGTGACGGTAAAGAAAACATTATACTGGATCTAATAAGACGCAAAAATATTCCCCGTGCCGTGGCGATGTACCTCGCGGCACGCGGAATCGATGCTGATGAAGCGGATCACTACTTCAACAACTCTTTTGCGGACTTGACCGACCCTTACAGGTTCCCCGGTATGGATGTCGCCGTCAAACGCCTCTGGCAGGCTATACGCAACCGTGAACGGATTCTGATTCATGGAGATTATGATACGGACGGGATCACCGCCACGTCTCTGCTTTCATGGGTATTGGAAAAGAACGGGGCTGTCGTCAGCTCTTTTCTTCCGCACAGATTCGATGACGGCTACGGTTTTACGCCTGAATCGCTTGCCAAAGCACTGGAGACGGCTCCGTCCCCATGCAAGGTTCTGGTTACGGTCGACTGCGGAATCAACAGTTGTCCGGCTGTTGCGGATGCGGCGTCCAAGGGGATTGATGTTATTATCACCGATCACCATGAACCCGGCGAAGAATCTTCTCCCGCGCTGGCAATCATCAACCCGAAAGTCCATAAGGAACTGACTGACATGCATCAGCTTTCCGGGGTAGGGGTGGCTTTCAAACTGGCGCATGCGTTCGTGAAATACGGGCGTGACAATAATCTCGGCGGTTATGCCACGGAAATGCAGGATGTGCTGGATTTTGTCGCTCTCGGCACCGTTGCGGATATCGTTCCGCTGCTCGGGGAAAACCGGATTCTTGTCAAATACGGCATGGAGACGCTCCGCAAACAGTTGCGTCCGGGGATTCGTGCATTGATTGAAGTGGCACATGTCGATGCCTCGATCAGCCCGTCGGATATTACATTCAAACTGGCGCCGCGTATCAACGCAGCCGGCAGGCTCGGAAATGCAATTTCCGCATTGGAACTCCTGAACGCCTCCAATATTGTGGACGCATACAAGTTTGCCGACATGCTGGAAACGTTCAATCAGCGGCGGCAGGCAAAAGAACAGGAGATTTTCACCGAAGCGAAACGTCAGGTGGAATCCGATCCGTTTTTTGACAGATCCATAACGATAACCGCGGCAGGGGAGGGGTGGCATCAGGGGGTCATCGGCATTGTGGCGTCCCGTTTTGCACGGGATTACAACCGGCCGGCGATCGTTCTCACGATTCAGGGCGATGAAGCCCATGGTTCCGGGCGCAGTATCCCCGGAGTGAATCTGATCAAGATTCTGGCAAAATGCTCTCATCTTCTGACTCGTTACGGCGGGCATCCGATGGCTGTCGGACTTGGATTGCATAAATCCAAAATCAAGGAGTTCCAGAAGGAGTTCGAGGAACATGTCAGAAATGAAATTTCCCCGAGCGATATTGTCGACAGCATTTCCTATGACGGCATTGTTGATCTTGCGGAGCTCCAGGATGATTTTTTTGCCCTGTATCCGAAACTGGGACCGTTCGGCCATGGAAATCCGCAGCCGACCTACCGGATCAACCATCTGGAGATCGTCCGGACGTTTCCGATCAAGGCGGGTCACACGAAAGGTATTGTGCGGGATATCAACGGTGACACTTCGGACTTCATTGCCTTCAATATGGTGATTGATCCGCGAACGACATGGGATGTGGTGGCGTTGCCGCATATCAACGAATATTATGGAGAAAAGCGGAGACAGCTTCAGATCATTGACGCAAAACCATCGATAGTTTGAAAAAACGCCCGGATGGCGAAATGGCAGACGCAACAGACTTAAAATCTGTTATCCATTGGGTGTGCGGGTTCGAGTCCCGCTCCGGGCACCACATAAGAAAAGAGTCTTGAAAACTTTTGCGGTCTTCAAGACTCTTTTCTTTTCTCACTGTATCATACAAAAGGGCAGGGGAGTCCCCGGTAAGACAGAATGACAATCATTATTTCCCTTTATCTTCAATGTCTCTGAAGCTTCCCTTTTTATCTCTGAGCAAAAATTCTTTCCATTTTAATTGGAACGCGTCCTGCATGATTATCTTTTTGTATGCAAAGCATACACCGGCGGTATCAAACTAATTTTTTTAATTGAAATCCCCTGCTCTTCTTGAACTAATGTCGTCAGATGTCATATTATATTATTTATCGCAAAATTAACCTTGTAACTTTTTTCTCATCTTCTTTGTACAGATTCCTGAAAAAGAGACATGACCTTTCGATTTCTCGTCTTCTTTGTACAGATTCCTGAAAAAGAGACATGACCTTCCGATATAAGAAACCCTCAAACAGTCGCTGTTTTTTCTTAACAAGTTATCAACATTCTTTTTGTTATAAGTCATAATACATTGATTATTAATGTGTTATATTTTATCACACCCCTATTGCCCCGCCAATATGACTTAACATAATATATATTATGCGACGTTAGAAAGACCCCGCAGAACGCGCGAAATACCCCGGACAGGTCAACATATGGGCAAGGCCTATTTCAGCAGCCAGAGGGCACTAAAAATCAATTTGCAGTTTTTAAAGACAAAAGAAAACGACACCTACAGCAAATGTGATGTGAAGTGTCGTATCATGTCATATAAGGTAAAATACTATGATTCCGTTCCGCATCAGATCTTTCCCTGGGAAAGTTTTCATAGGATTTTTCCGGAACCGTCGTCCGGATCAGAAAACAGAACAAGGAGTTTTACTAGAATTTTGTGTCCGGAGCAGGGGACTTATCCGAAACTTTATCCCCCTGCCCGGCTTTCTTCTCCTGGGACAATATCGTCGTCTTCAGTTTCGCCGGTGCAAAATTTTCATAACGCTGCGTATCCAATAACTCAAACTGCGACAGCTCCCCAAGCAAATACGGCTTCAAGGGCTCCATTTCCACATCCGTAGTATAGACACTTTGAGATGTCAGAGGTGCTTCCTCAACATAACTGCTGATGTCGGATTTCTCAATGCTGAGCGTAACAAGCCCGCCACGCTTCGACTGCTTCACCGTGGCGGATACAATGAAACCTGTCTCAACATAATTATAGCCGGTAGTCGTCACCGTTCCGGAATCGGATACTGTCTTTTGTGCAATCGGAACTTTCTGACCGTCTTTCCATTTTCCCGTTTTCCCATCCCGGATCAGAAGCATCGGAGAAGCGTATAAATCCGCAAAGCTGGAAGACGAAGAAAGGTTGAAAAGACCCTCAATGCTGAAATCTGAAAAATCAAGACGGTTTTCAGAAATATTATATGAAATCGTGCCGGAGGACTGCACATCAAAACCAGCATCCAAAAGCGCATCCTTCCGAAGCAGAACAAAGCACAGCTGCAAGATCCAGGTATCAGACTCCACCGAGTCCATGTATTCCAGAAGCTCCGTAATTCTCCGGATCACGGATTCATGATCCGCAACCACTACCACCGAATTAGACAAAACAGAACACTTACCGTTAGAACTAAGCATCGTGGAAATCATACTTTTCAGCTCGGACGTTTCATAGCCGAAAACACGACGAACCAGAATCGCCCGGTCTTCCGGACGCAGAGAACCTACAAAATAAGTATTCCCTACCCTCACAATATCTACAGATAATTGACGGGACACCACATTCAGAACACTGGAAAAATCCGTATCCTTGAACTCGGCCGTTATTACCTTATTTGAAAGGTTCTCCACATACACCATACCGACATTGAACTTGTCAGAAAGAATCCGGCAAAACAACGGCAAAGGCATATTGTAACAAGACAAAGTAAGTTTCGGAGATACTTCCGTTTTGCTGAAAGTCGAACGGACAGGAACCACAGAACGACCGTAAAGAATACGGAACGGATCATCCTGCTTCACATCAACAACCTGACTGCAACTAATACATATGCACGAAAATCCCGTCATCAAGCTTGTAATAACGCTCTTTCTGATTAATTTCTTCCACTGTCTTTCCATCATAAACACCACCCCTGAATTTATACTTGACCGCTATTTTAATACCATTCCGTAGCCAGCAAAAACCATCAAAAAACATGGCAGGCTTATAAATATCAACCGTTTCCGATTTATAAAGCTTCCGAAACTCCAATTCTTTAGCATCCTTCGGCGGTTCCGAAAACAACTCTTTTTCAGACTTCTTTTTCTTGTCATCGGAACGTTTTTCTTTATCCCCCTGCCCTGCTGCTTGTACTTTGACTGGAGAAACTGATTGCGTTTTTGCCGCCGTGGTTTTAGACATGGCACCGCCAAAACCACTAATAAAACCACTCAAACAGGAACCAAGACCACCGCAAAGCAAAAACCAGAAAAGAAAAATCACCAGACCGATACGCCAGGACAAACTAAAGAAATTACGGCTCAAAAACCAATAAACAAGAGATATTTTACTGCGCCGCTGGTATTCATACTGCAAAGCCCGGCTTTCACCGTCACCCCCCTCCCCTTGCGCTTTTTCAGCTAAAGAAGCTTCATAACTTCGGTAATATTTGAAATATTCCGGAGTAATCAGAAAACGGGAAGTATGATTCGTCTTCCAATAATAACCCTGCTTGCGTTTCTCTACCTGAAAAACTGTTTTATGATAATGACCGGAAAAACACGCTTTCAGCTCATACCAATCAGACATCTTAATCTTAAAGTAAGGATCCCTGAAATCTTCCGCCGGTATCAACTCCATGCGCACGGCGGCACGGCCGACAAATACCTGATCTACCTGCGCTATGTCCTGCGTCAATCCCTCAAACGTGCATCCACGGTGCCGGACTTCACCAAGAAACTGATCCCATTTCTCCACATATGCTTCCGAGCTCGAAGGACTCACAAAGTTATGTATCTCATCAATCGCTATATGCGCATATTTCAAGTCGGCGCCCTGAAAATATTCCCACTGAACTTCTGCGGATTGCTGCGCTCCTCTCTGCACACAGGCGCTCAACCGCGGCAGTGTGCAGAGTCGGAGCGTTCCATAATCCGCGACAGATCACGACACAAAAGAAAACAAATTGATTCCGCAAAGTCACAGAAGCAGATACAAAAAGAGCAGGGGCTTTGTTGCATATAAGCAACTTCCCTACTTTAGGGTATAGTGTCGTTTGATATTAAACAATATGAAATGATATAAAGAGTAAAAATACTTATCGTTTTTGAATAAGTTATGAGAGCAGGGGATAAATGCATTTCACCGCCCCTGCTCTCAGTCTCAGGATGATTTATGATATGACTTTTTCGCAATAATCGTAATTATATTCCAGCAGCAACTCCCGCTCCCTGAAATATGCTTCAGCGCATTCCGGCGTCAGAAGCTCATGCATCGTTTCCTGAAACTCAGGACGGAGAGCTGACAATCGCTGCCGGCAGGATTCCAGAGACTCTATGAAGAAGTTCTGATACCAATCCCTGCCCTGAATCCTCTGGGTTCGGTGGGACGCCGTTGTTGCAATGTGCTGCTGGAACAGAAGCCAATGCTCCTGGATTATGCCGGAAAGGGTCTGCAACAGACTTGTCACTTTCCGGGAAAGCTCCCCTTCCCCGATCTCATCCAGAAAATCCAGAACAAGTTCCGCATCTCCATCCAGCAGATTGCCGTTGTAAAGCATGGCACCGGTCAGGATGGCAGACTGCAGCGCGCCCTCCTGAATTTCGCATTGAGGGCGTGTGGTGCTGTAACGGCTCCAGCCGGTCGCAATGATGCCGCGCATGGGGATTGCTTCTGCCGTTTCCACCCAGTCCATCGTATTTTCAATCCGCTTCTCCAGCACAGGAAGTTCGGAATTAAAGCCGTCGGCACCTTTATAAGCACATCCTCCCCAGAGGCGAATCCCGCAATCCAGATATTTTTTCAGACGCTCCCGACAGGCTGACGGTCTGCTCCTGCTGACTTTTCCCTGATAGCCCCATGCTACCAGGTCCGCTTCTCCGGCAATTCGTTTCAAGTCCTCATCGTTCCACTTCGCCATCATGTCCGCCCAGAGAAGGGGACGTATTTTGCGGGCTTTCAAATGTGAAGTCAACTTGCAGATGTGCTGAAGATAAAGTTCGGCGCGCCCGTATTTTTCTATGAACTCCGCGCCTCCCCTGCCCTCGCCGAAAGTCATTGCCTCATCTCCGCCGAGATGAAAAAGATGAACGGACGGCAGAAGCTTGAGAATGTCATCAACCATACTGCAAATCAACGGCGCCGAACCGGGATTCAGCGGGTCAATGCAACCGGAATCTCCTGCTACTTCCTGCAGATTACGGTATTGCTTCTGTGAAAGAACATTCTCCATGTGTCCGAGAGACTGGACCAGAGGAATCAGTTCCAAACCGAGTTCTTCGCATTTTTCTCCGATTTTCCGAACTTCGTCCTGCGTATAAGCACAGCCGCTGCGCAGCGAGGCGTCACTCCACGGAAACATATCCTCCCATTCGATCAGAACGGCGTTATAATGTGCTGCCGCATAAATTTCCAACTGCCGGAGCAGGCGTCTGAATTCAGGGACACATCCTTTCAGGTCGATATGCAATGCCCTGATTTCCAACATCGGAATGCTGCCTCTGAACAACTTTCTCTCTTCCATAAGATAATCCTTCTATAATAATGAATAGGGAAACATGGGGTTTTACCCGCTTTATTCTACATGGTTCTCCATTTTTTGCAATCTGATCTCCAAAATAATTTGTTTTTTTCCTGATAACCCTCTTGACAAAAGCGGAAAAATCGTTATAATCTATAACATAGCTAGCCAAGTAATTATAAAGAGAGGCAGTCATGTCGAAAATCGAATTCATGAGTTTAGCGGAGAAAATCGCGGACGGGATCAAATCCGGAATCTATCAGGATACCCTGCCCTCGATTGCCCGGCTTTCCGAAAAATTCGATGTCTGCCCTGCAACCGTCAAGCGGGTTCTGTCTCAGCTTCGAGACTGGGATCTGGTGGACGGCGAACGGGGGAAATGCGTCAGGATCAATCCGAAAGCTTCCGGCAATCCTTTTTTCCACAGGAATGTCGTGATTCTCGCAGACCTCCCTACCCTATCCTGTCCCTTTTATGCACAGGTTCTGAACCGTCTCAACGAGTCATTCGGTTCCGTCTATCTCTGCTTTCACCTGTTTGTTTCGCCGGAACAGTTCAGAGAGTGCGGTTTCCAGCCGGACTGTGTGATCGTGATCAATTATTACAGCGATTCGGATATGGAGACACTGAAGCGTTATTATCCTTCCGGAAACATCATCAAGCTGAATCATGCGGACAGGCGTTACCATTATGTCGCGTCGGACGGGCGAATGGCAGGTTATGAGGCGCTTGCTTACCTTGCGGAGGAGTGCGGACACACTCATATCGGCATGCTTGCGACGCAGACGAACTACACTTACGGCTGTTTCCGTCTCCGCTACGAAGGCGCAAGGGAATATGCTATGACGCACGATAAGATAAAACTGACTGTAGTGGAAGTACCCGAGGCGCAGGAAAGCACGGAAGCCTCCTGCGGAACAATGGAGGAGCTGATGCGGAAAGATCCCCGTATTACGGGTGTATTTGCGTCCTGTGATGTGATTGCTCTCGGAGTTTACGCTTATGCTGTGAAGCATTCACGTTCCATACCGCATGATCTGGCTGTCATCGGCTTCGACAATCAGGATTTCTGCCGGACCGTTTATCCGCAGATCAGTACTTTTTCGGAAAATGTGCCGGAAACTGCGGCAATTCTGTTTGAACTGGTCAAGAAAGTGCTTGCGGATGCGGCGACGCCATTGCAGCATCATACAGTTTCGCCGAAACTGCTGATCCGCGGCAGTACAACAGGCAAAGAGAGCAGGTAAATGTTGATTCATATAACAAACAAGGAGAAAAACAGATGAGAAGAAGACGTTTCACCTTAATCGAGTTGCTGATCGTAATTGCAATCATCGCGATTCTCGCTGCAATGCTGCTGCCTGCGTTGAATAAGGCAAGAGAAAAAGGTCGTCTGGTTAGCTGTATGTCAAATTTAAAACAGTTGGGATTGAGCAATGCGAACTATCTCAATGAATATAGGGAATATTTCTGTTCCAATAAACTGCTTGATATCGCAGGAGGAAAGACCGGTGGAATTTTCTATCAGATACTAGGTTATGACGAAAGAAGCAAAAACCTGATCTGTCCGACGGATAAATTGGTAGCTGATCAGAAAACTTGTTGGGTATTCGGCCAAATGAGTTACGGAATGACACAAGCGGTGTCATATGATTATGATACTCTGGCATCAACCGGCTGGAGCTCTCTTCCTGTAAAAAGAGCCAAACTATCCCTGATAAAGAGACCATCACAGACCATTTTGTTCGGTGATGCGTATGATACAACAAGTAAAAGTGGTTATTTCATTATGCAGGTTGCACCGGATGCGGGTGGATGCGCATTCCCGCGCCATGCAGATGGCAGGACAGGAAATATTACTTGGATCGATGGGCATGTCTCCACACAGAAAGCAAGAATTCCGTTTAACGTGGCCTCCTATTACAATTCCAAAGAAGGCGTTACCAACTTCAATACGATGTGGAATACGTTCGGTTGTTATTGGAAGCTTTGGCATAAACGTTGACATCACTGATATAAAACAGGAGAACTAAATTTCATGAAAACAAAACAGATATTAAATCTCGCAGGAATGATGTTTTTCACATTCTGCTGTCTTGGGACGGATGAAAAAAATAATTTGCTCTATGGGACAACGTATACTCTTACCCCTTCCCCGAATTACGCTCTAACTACGGGAAAAGAAGATTCAACAGATCTTACAGATGGTAAAATTACTCCGGGCAATGATCCTATGTGGATTTTTCGTCAATGCGTAGGGTGGGACAAACCGGTGGGGCCGATAAAAATAACCTTTGATCTTGGAAAACCGAAGGAAATAGCCAATGTAAAATTTCATGTTGGAGCAAATGCCGGAAATGTAACATGGCCCAAAATGGTCAGCATTGAAGGCAGCATGGACGGAAGCAACTTTCATAAGATCGGCTCCTTGAATATTTTGAGTAAGAAACGATATCCGGCTCCTGATGTCGGATACAGGCGACATATCTATGATGCATCGTTCATTCCTGTAAAAATACGTTATCTGAGACTTCGTTGTGTTATTGGAGGGATGTATCTGTTTTGTGATGAAGTGGAAGCATATCCACCGGAGAAAAAACAAAAGATCGTATCACTGAACTCTTTGGAAAAAGTGGTTTCCGATGCTGAACTTATTACATCTTCAGGCAAATGGATCACAATGGAAAGCATCAGTGCCAGAATTGCATTTGATTCCAAGGAATTAGCGGACCAGATAAAAAAGTCCAGACTCTCCGGAGTTGAGAAAAATTCTCTGTTGCACAAATTAAAAAAAATCTGTTCCCAAAAATTACCATTGCCTGAAGATATTTCTGATTTCAGGTC